>Ga0116229_10000217_pt1 | contig 66835 bp, 56 predicted proteins | sample S1TSphgellanicum_3_FD_87313 | JGI IMG/M metagenome (GOLD analysis project Ga0116229, IMG submission 87313) | Host-associated microbial communities from peat moss isolated from Minnesota, USA - S1T2_Fc - Sphagnum magellanicum MG | ecosystem: Host-associated > Plants > Peat moss > Unclassified...
AGGGTAAGAACCTGAAATTATGATAGGGCAAATAGCCTCACCTTTGAACTCACCTTCTAGATAGACCCAAATCTGTTTTTAGATCATTCCATTTATTTTATTCTGCTTTCCTTTTTTTTCCAAATTAATGTAAATTTTGGCTTCAACTCCCCACTAAACTAGTTCAATTCTCTTTTGTTGTTGTCACACTTGCTCAATCTTGTTATTTGTTTTTATTAGTTGATTTGAAGCCTTCTGGGCTTGTGGCAATGGGGACAAGATGTATGACATCTTGGAACACCATATGACCTTGGGGCCTGGGGTTCCTAATATGTGTTTATACCGTACGTGACTTTAATATAAACCCGTATGTTAAGGAAAAAAATCAAACATCAAGACACATAGTATGTGTCTCAAAAACATATGACACATCTTTTGGCCCTTGAAATGTCCCATAAGCAACCTTGATTTTGTTTCAAACCTTTATCTTATAATTCCCTTCTATTTCTTGTAGTGTCTTTCTGAATCAAAATTTGTGATGTAGCCAAAGTGGTGAGCATCCCAAAACAAATTTTACATTAAGTGGTGACTCGTTTACAAAGAACCATCAAAATAGAAAATAGAAGCCAATAGACATAGATGAGGTGAAATTCTCCTTTTCACCCTCTTTAAAAATCCTAATTTTTGGTAATTTTTATTATAAATAAGGAATCTATGACAACATATTCGCACAATGTGAAAATTCCCCACCCAAAAAAACATTGAGGTGCTTTGTTTTAATAAAACTCCAATTTCCAATGTTGATTTATATCATGGATGATAAACATGAGGTGGATTGAATAAACATGCTCACATGATGAGATTGTGAAACAATGATGGATTTTCCCAAGCATATGTTTTCCTTTAATTTGGATAAATTTGATGATTGTAGAATCATTGATGATGTAATGACACAATATTATAAGCCTTAAATGAGATGTTTAGGTGGTCAAGAGATGATGCCAATGTCAATTGTAAGAAATCGAAATTTAACGAATTGTCATCATATTTGGTATATCAACAATGTTTGATTCATTCACGTTTGTATGGAAATCATATCAAAACCAAACTTTGAAGTTTAACACTATGTTGTTGGAAAATTGATACTCAAGATATTTCTAAACCTTTCATATTTAATTCAATATTTTTGTTTGTTTGTAGTTTAATTATTGGAATGTATGATTAAACAAAAATTCAAACTTTAGGCATTTAAACATGGTATGGATTAAATTGAATAGCTTTTTGAATGATGAAAGAATCATCAATGTGATCATGGGTTGATAAATATGATTTGCCATGTCAAACCATTTGACCTTTTTAAATACATGATCATGAAATGGGAAGATATAGATGTCAAGGCACATTTGAAATTTGTTTTCTAGGTAATGACATGAGGGGATAATAAAGATGATGAACCTATATCTAATCCCTGCATATTCTTTTTAATATATGATCATGAAGTGGGATGATAAACATGTCAAGGCACATTCAAAATGTGTTTTTCCGACAATGACATGAGGGGATAGTAAAGATGATGAGCCTATATCTAATCCTTGCATATTGGGGTGAAAAATTATTTTGTGATGAAACTTGAATTTGAATTGTCTTGTATAATATCTAATGGTAAATTAATGAAGATATTTAAGTACAATAAGAATATATAGGGAATTGAATAAGAACTATGATGATGGCCTCATGAGCATCTACAACTAGTTAGAATAATGTTCCAATTGTATGTTTGTAACTATGACAATTATATATCATATACCTTGCAACAAATCAAAAGTAAAAATTTCTAAAAGTTGCATTCAAGATAATTTCTAATATTTGTTAAACATTTGACAAATCCTCAAAGGTGTTTACAATGTCACATGAAAATAGCCTTTCCTATATTTGTTGCTATTATTGTTGTTTTTAAAATGATTACTTATGATTATCTGTTTTTTCTTACATCTAGATTCAACTTATAGTGATTTACCATATGATTGTAACAAACTACACTTGCAAGTCCAAATTGACACACAAATACAAAGAATGAATAGTCCAAAAGTTAAAATTTTGAAATTTGATAAATGTTTCATCCTTGTACATATAAAAACTTTATTACAAAGAATAGGTATTGATTCCCAATACTTGAATTGAATGTGGAATACTATTGTCTTGTATGAAATTTGTAAAAAACCATTTCTCTTATAATGTGAACAATCTTGCAACTTGCTTCAAGAAATATCCAAAAGTGTGAATAGTATCATTTAGGAGAGCTTTGGTGAGGACCCATCTTCACTATCCAAGTGCAAAATATGAAAAGGTAACTAATCACCAATGTTAGGCAGGTAAGTCTTTTACCTTGATATACCCATGGGTATCTTACATCATAAATACATAACCCCATCCAAACTAGTAAAAAAAATTCTACCCTTTTAGTTACCTTACTTGGTTGGTAAATATTTTAAACTTGGCACATCTTTACTCTACATGACTAGTATATATTTTACATTCAGGGAAGATAATTTATTTTAAATTGGTAAAAAGATGGTACACCCCAAATCATTATGTAGCATATACTTATGCATTTTCATATTTTGCATTGCAATTGGTTATTATGGATTTTTTCAAATTGTGAAGACTAACTAATAATCTACCCTTTAATTTTTCTAAAGCTAAAACTAGAAAATTTCACAGTTTTGTAATAGTGTTGAAAATTTCCCACAAAACAAGAGTTATTGCATATAAGCATGGTGAAATGAGTAAATGATGAAGTATATACCATTACCCATACCCTATGAACAAGTTAAATGCTATTCACTTCCTTTTACCCAAATTCAAAATGATAAATATGCAAATCCTATATACCCTAAATCCTCACCTAATATGGATCTTTTAAATCCTATATACACCTATATAGCTTATATATATAAACATTTGTATTTATCTTGATCCAAATTTTGAAGTAGATATACCCGTCCTACATTCATAATTGCATGGGGTCAAAGAAATAGCAAGGCAAGATGCATATGGTATTAAGGTTGTCTACCAAATGGAAAATTGGTAATTAAGGTTATTATTTAAACAAGCTAATTAATAATGGGCAAGTCTTTTTAAAATCTCAAAATTTAATTATTTGATCCCCTATGTGGGATTCATAAAATATTTTGACAAAGGATCCCTTGACCCCCTTGATTATGAAAATAAATAAAGAAATGACCAACATTTGGCATGACCCTAGCCTTGGGCTTACAACCAAGGTTGGGACAAGAGAATTAAAAAATGTTGAGAATAAAACCAAGACATCGCCCAATTCAAACATAGAACAAAGGTGAGTTCAAAATGTTTGGTTATGAATGGTAGGAACCCACAAAACTCTCAAGTCCATTCCTACTAAATGTGGAAAAATGCATGTAGAAATGGGATTCCCTTGAAGTCTACATTTTTTGGGCAAGGTTTTGGGGATCAAATCTTGTCTAATTTCATCACTTAATTGTAATGCAAGTTACAATTTGATGGGTTCACATTGCCAAAACAAACTAAGGTTAATTGTGATGATAGTAGGAAATTCTATTCACACTCACTTAATGTGTGACAAGTGAACATGATATGGGGACCAAATGATGTTCAATTGAAGATCTTGATAAAATGTTGAAGTGTTATAATTTAAAACTTTAGAACATTCCAAATAATGTCTTTTATTGAAATTATGGATTCCCTAGTTTCAAGAGTTTGAGCTTGGGAATTTCCAAACTTTAATTTTTTGTGAGCTATGAGAAGTGCCACTTTGTTCTAAGTTGCATGGGAATTACAAAACATATTCTATGGAAGGTATTGTTTCCTCAAATGGTCCAAGCTATGATGAATCCAATGTGAATCTAGAATTGTCTTATGTTCCAATTCTAGTTCCAACTATAATAGACACGTTCTTGCATCTAGTTTGTGTAATTGACGTGATCAAAATTGGGTTAATGAGAATTGCCTTGTCCTATTATTATTTTGGAGCTCCCACATGACTTGTCATTTTGATTTGACAATCTATGGAGTGTGCTCAAGGCTCAAGCATGTTATTTGTAACACATAATATCAAGGAGTTGCCTTCAATGCTATTTGGTAAGCCTATGCAGGTATGTCAAATATACAAACCAGAGCAAGAAAGTGACTCCTATTGTCAAAGTTAGAATTGAAGCACAAAACAATCACAAATTCACATTGAACTTATCATGACCTAGGTTCAGAGGATCCACTACCATCTTTATAATAAATTTTGCAACTCCGTATGGTACCTATATCAAAGCATCATTCTCCCCACCCTCCCAAAAGGAACAATGACAAAATGCATGTTAAGTGAGGCAAGAATTGAATTTCTCATCCGCATTTTGATTCTTGAAATGCCCATAACTTCTAGCCATGAATTTTGTTATGGCACAATGAACCACTACATTATAATTCTAATTGAAACCTTGCCAATGATCCAAAGATCATGCCATTTGGATTCAATTATTCCCAAAATGGTCTTACATGAACATTTGGGATTCCCATGTAGTCTCAATTCTTAAAAAGAAGTTCCCATGGGAGTTTGTGTGAAAATGTGTTTCACTTCATCAAGTTAAGTTGTCCTGATCTTGCTCTAAAAATGGAACCCTTTGATTTGTTTCCATCCAAGGACAAACATTTATTTATCAACCCTAGAAGTTCATTACACACCAAAGTTAAAACCACAAACAAAAAAATAACCTTTAATATGGATAATTCATGTGGATTTGCTATTTTTTGTCTTCATGTTATTATTATATATTCATTCATCTTTTGTCAAGGAGGTTAACATGGTCACAAGTTATTGGATAACAAGGGGGTGAATCTATTGGGTGGCAGGGTGATAATTCTAATGCCATAGTACCTAGATGGTTAAACACAAATTCATTATATTTGGAATTACTGATTTTTTTTTTAAAAACATGCTTCCTTGTTGACAATATGAAAAAAGTTATAAGCACAATAGTTCCATTCTTTAATATAATGGCAAATGGTAAAACTTTTTTTTATTGTAATAAATAAATGATTCTCAAAACAAGATATATTAGGCACCTTGGCAAGGTAATAAATTGTGGTTGGTATTTCTATGGGGTGATGTCATTATTACAACATGATGAAATCTATACATAACTGAATGAGGCTAGTAGCACTTTGGGTATTTAATAACACTGATGTAATATGTTATTACGAGTATTTGGCCCAATTGATAATTGCATGGGACCAAAGCAATGGCAAGGCCTACTACCTACATGTGCTATATTATGTGAAATTTAAAGCAAAAATCTATAACTTTTTTAGAAAGGTTTTTAATGTAAGTTTTTAATTTCTAGTTAGGTGTTCATTTTCGATTGGTTGTTCAACAACAATATTCACAAAATCTACAATCCAATGTTTGTACTTATGTGGAGCCCAACCTCTACTTGAATTTTATTTTTGGGAAAGTTTGGAACCTTAGGAATTGGAAATGTGAAAAATCTCAACCTCATGTGAGGTTACATGAGATCAAAAATATTTATTTCAAAGTGGAAACCAAATGTTTCATAAAATTGAAAAAAAGAAAAAAGCTTAGAATTAGGACTAGAACCTAAAACTGGATGACACATGTATGAGCACCTTTTAAGCACAACACACAAATTTGGCAAAGGAACATTGGAAATTAAAAAATTATAAATGGAAATGTTTCATTTGGGGTCCTAATTCTAGTTACAATTTTTCTTCCAATTCACTTTGATTAAGTTTCATCCTCCTTTTATGGTCATCCATTTGCTCCCTATTTGCTTTGGCCTTAAAAAACTATAGGCTAAATCAAAGGAATGGGCTAAAGGCTTTTGTTCAAGATTCATGTGCACAAGAAAAGTGCAAAAAAGTTGATTTTCACCTCCATATGATTTGTTGTAAGTTGACAAATGATCGATTACAATCAACTTTTGATAATGGTAAGACCCAAAAGTAGTTATCAAATTATTCATGAGAATGTGAAAAGGTCTTAAAAGAATTCATGTTCAAATCCTTAAAATGCAAACATATTTACAAAAATTGTGGGCTACATGATTTTACACTTGAGTGCAAAGTTAATATTTTTTAGTTTTCCAAATTTGTACGTCAAAATTGTTCGTAGGGGTTTTTTTACTAATATTACATAGCTTTGAAAGCAATACCATAACATCAATTTGAGGTTGCGGGGCAAAAAAAAACTTATCCAATGGGTGTGGTAGTTATATTATAAATAAATACTTATGAAATGTGAATAAGTTTTGCACCCTAGAAACCAAGGAATTTTTCAAGTAAATAATGTTTGAAAATATCCCTAATGTATGTAAACTTACATAACAATGAATAAAAACATTAAAGTCACATATATATCAAATTATTTCCAATGTTGATATTGCTTCATTCTTATCCCAATTTGATTTTATAAACCGATGTTTTGATCAATCACTAGCTTTTGAATAAAAATGAAGTAGCAAGTGAAATTCAAAATAGTAACAATAGTAACTTAATTTTAAACATTTAGGATGGTATAACAATGAAATTTTGATTAGGATTGGTGAAATTTTAAGGTCCCACTACTATTTATTTCAAATAAAATTTACACTTTTCATTCATATATTGTGTTCTTGGCATCTTCATGATGCCTTGGGGAAAAGGGGGTGTGGGGGAATTGGATGTTTTTGTAACTATTGTTAAATGATTTAACAAATTATTCATTACAAACTTATTTGTTAAGTGTAAACTTGTTTTGATCACTTTGTGGTATTAACTTCAAATGTTCATTCATTTTATTGATAATATTGAGGCATCATATCACAAATTTGGGCTAATTAAATATTGGCTATTATTGTTAGATGATAACAACTTCTTCAATCACTATTATTTGTGTGAATTGGACTTATTTTGTGTCATCATTTCATAATTTGATTCTAATTTCTAAACATGGTCTTGACTAATACCAATGATTCTATTTATTTCAACCATTTGTTATAATTGTTTAGCTAGGAGATAGCAAATACATATTTCAACCATCACATGTAATAGTTTTAATATATCCCAATTATGAACTCATTGACCCCATGTTGCACTAACCACATTCACCCCTTTCATTATTGTAGGAAGACTTGAGAGTTATTCACACATGGCAAATTAGAGTCATTAATGGATGTTGTCAAGCATGTGATTTTAGATTTGGGCATTTTAGTCATGTCATAACTAAGTGAAAACAACATAGTCCATCATGATCCCTTCCACAAGGTTGTAAAATGCCTCTAAAACCATTTACAAAACCATGTAGCTTTCATAACATTGACCAACAATTTTACAATACATATACACATGGCAAGAAGGCAATGGACTATTGACATATTTTGTTCTATTTTTTTTGAATCCAATGTTGGATGTTGTTATATCATAAATATCCTTCTCATGAACCAAAAAAATGATATGATTCGACATGTCATGAGTTGAACACAAATGCATTAAAGGGTTTGCATAGTGCACAAGATAAAAATCTGAAACAACTTTTGTCCATATCCTAAACCCACCCCAATTGTTATGGTGTTCACTAGAATTGGGTTTAATTTCATATAACCAATTTGTTAACTCTTGCAACATGAGTAGCTATATACATACTATTATTGTCAAGATACATAAAATGTGATCACTTTTTAAACATTATGATAGGCAATTAAATCACCCCACACATACCCACATGGTTTTTGGTGGTCAATTCACTAATGACCCTACTTAACAATCTATCAATCTATTAGTTAATGGGAATGTTATTGGAGCTATTGAAATTTGATATATATGGTGAAGTGAATCTAAATTATTTGCAAGTTGAACATTCGACCACTTGGGTTAATGACTTCATGTCTTTTATTGTTGTGGCAAAATATTTGTCAAAAGGGGTGGAAATCCATTGCTTTTCCATATAAAATTATTAATTATACCATTGTTTTGGACATCATAATGTGGCGGGATGAACACTCACAAGATATTATTTTGACTATAAATTGTCATTTCTTTTTCCAATTTGAGAATCCATTGCTAAGAATCCACATAATTAGCCCTTTGTCACAAGTTAATAAAATCCCTAACTTGTTGCAATCACATGCCAAAGTGCAATTATTTGGTAGTCTATGCAAATTATTTTTTTCATTCAACATTGTCAAAATACATAAATGACAAATAAACTTACACTTGAAGATTGAAGAGAGGCATATGTGGATGGACTCGAAATAAACATCAATTATCAAGTCATGATCATCTTTGATTTGGCTTCCAACATCTACATTTGAAATAATGATAGTTGGAGAATGTTCATGTATGTGAGGCAACATACTAATTATGAATTTGCAAATTCATTGGGTGCATGTTAGGGGTGAAGGGGCATTGATCACAACTAGAGTCCATATATGTGTCCAAAAATGTCAACACTAATGGGGATGGATAATTAGGCCAAACTGGGTTATATGGACCCTTGTTAACATTGTCCCAATCCCATTTAAAGATGCATGGTGTTTCCATGTATGAAAATTGTAATGACCTTTTACCAAGACAAGAATGGGTGGTTGCAACTTCCAACCAATTAGTCATATAGCCAAATTGTGGCTTTATGAAACTAAATTTAGAGTGTTGAGATCATAATTGGTCAACCTAATGATCACTTCCTTTTCCCACACATTGGCCCAACAAATTTATTCACCCAAATATCAATCACATTTGTCGAGATGTCTTTACAAACGCATGAAAGGATTATTTTTTAAAAATCCTACCCTATACTATGGTTAAGCTTAACACAACTCAACTTAAGCCACAAACTTTGAATAGACAACAACTCCTTAAGGCTAGTTAAACCATTTAATTTGTATACGAACATGAAAATACAAGCTCACAAGTAGGTGCATGAGAGGATACTAATAATGCAAATTCAAGATGATCACTTTAATGAAGATTTAAGGCCTTAGGGACGTCAAGATGTCAATTGACAACATATGATTAAGGTTCCATGTAAGCCTCGGAATAACATTTTAAACAATAAGATGTTATACATTGAGAAATAGTGGGGTTCAGGGTTTGAGGGGAAGGGGGGTCAGAAAATAGATGGACCCATGGGTCATTCGTGCATTGGATCAAAAAATAAACAACTCGTGAAAGAATCTATGTTAAATCCTACCTTATTCAATTTTTGTTGGTGGTATGTGATTGGAAGTAATTTCAAGGTATTGACTAGAACAAAAATGGCTTTTTATTTATCTTAAGTATTTGAAAAAAATTTGAATATTATGGAGAAAAATAATGCACATACCCCCCAAGCCTAAATCATAACCATGTCCATTTGAATTAGCCCAAGTGGGTCAAAAGATGAACCCAACAATGTTGGGATTGGTCCAAATTATGGCTAAAGGTTTTACCATCAATCTAAAGCAATATTTAAAATGACACAATGATTAATACAAGCCCCTTGGAAGGGGGAAATACATAGATGTGCAGTTAAAAGGAAAAATTGGGCAATGATCATACCATGTTCTAGTAGATCAGAATAAGTAGATCATAAAAGGTTTGGTGTGGTAACTAAATATAGAGGTTTTAGTGATTTTTTATTCATTTTCCCTCACTTTTGGCAATTGAAACCCTCCCAAATCAATTCTTTATCATATTCTTTTTTCTCAAATTTTAGGCAAATTTTTTCCTATAGAATAAAAGTTGTTTTCGATTTCCCTTAACTCTAAATCATTTATTTCTCCAAAACATAATCTTTAATTACATGGAATGCACCTGAATTGTATCAATAGGACATAATCTACTATTATTACTATTTTTTAACTAGGTTATTGTAAATTTTTGATGCAGTTTGACGGGCCAAAATTTGTATATGATGTTGGCAAAGCTGGACTTGCTACAACAGCTCATTGTTCCAAATGTCACAAACAAACATATTATTGTCAACATCAAATTGCATATTGCAACAACAACCCTACATTTGTAAAGGTGATATGTCATCAACTCATGAACAAAATTGTATATATAGGTATTGCATTTGGAGTTTATTTTTAAATAGAAACTTATTTATTAAATAGAATTTTGTTTAGAGTTTGCAAGGGGTAGTTTTATGTCGAAGGAACTCAAACTACCTAGAAAACTCAAAGTTTTGTAAACAAGGGATCAGACATCTTTTCACCCAAAACCCCCCAAGCACCAAAAGACCCTAAACATATTTCCACAAATTTGCATGAATTGTGTATCAAATGACTTGAATACAATTGGGAATGGGTATTCTAACATGACATCAGTTCAACCTACAACTGCATGGCAAGGTTTTATGAGTTGTAGACCATTGTTTTATGCTTGTTTAATTTTTGGTGAATCATAGATATTTCCAAGGCTTTATGGCTTAATGCCATACTTCATGTCCATATTTCAAAAAAAAATTTGAACAAATCTCCAAACAATTGAATACCTAATTTGTGATAAATGTTCAATCATTTGAAATTGTTGGAATTTCTAGTCATTGTGCAAATGGTTGTGGGTTGAAATCACGAAGCCAATAACTCAAGAATTTGAGTTTGATGCTACCAAATAATTTAAAATTGGTTGGGTTCAATCCACCTTGAACCAATTTAAAATAATGTTATCTATCATAGTTAAACCTCACTATAATTTGGGTACCTAGATCAACAAAAATCATGTAAAACTTACATGGGGCTCAAGCCTCTAGTGTGAACATGTTGCCCCCATAATGGCAATAGGAAAAGTCTACTTTTCAAATTGAATTTGTAGCCCAACCAAAATTTCAAAACACTTGATTTTATTTTTTGGGCAAACAAAATATTTTCCTTTTTATTTTTTCATTCATTATCATCATGTAACTTAACCATTTTTGCTCTTATATTTAGAGAATTGTCATCTTCAAAGGCAGTAAGTTTATAAGGTCTAATAACTTTGTTGTCACATTCATCGACAAAATTATCCCAATATTATATTCCATTTACATTGATCAATGCTAGCATAAACATTTTATCCTATGTATAAGTGTTAGTACATTGTAGAGGTGGGCTCTTTAGTCCTTGCAACATTCCATGTGTCCACTCTAATCTAAAACACATTCAATATTGTAAGATTTTAACAATGTGATCGATTGTGTTCATTCAAAAACTTTGCCTCTTATTGGTGAATTGTAGATTTTAAAAGGGTTGTTTAAACTTAAAACCTTCAACCTTAATGTAAATTAGTCTTCAATTTCACCTATTATATAGAATCTCAAATTATTTTTCCTAGGATTTGTTTCTTCTGTCATTGTCATTTGTCAATATGGGTATCAACTTTTTAAATTATGTAATTAATTTTTTCAATATTGAAATTATGGCTTTTCTTTAAGGTTCACAATAACGTTTGGGTAACAACAAGTGTATCATCCATAGTAAAAAGCTTATGAATAATATAAATTATATTTAAAACATGTATGTGATCATTGATACACCATATGTTGGAAGGGGAAAAAAATATTAAATTCCCACAAGTTTAAACCTTAGACTTGATTCATTGTGCCAAATTAATCTTCACAAATACCCAAAAAGTTTCATATTGAATTAAATTTTCCATGTACCCCAAAACAATATATGAAAATGCATACAATATTGGAATTTGAATTGAAAGTCATGGATTGACATGGATCATTCAACTAATTTCAGGAAAATGGTGGGTATCACACAACTTCCAATGTGTATGGAAGTACAAGTGCAACAGCAAATTATGCTAAGCCTATTCATGCTCGAAAGCCAATTGTAAAAGATACATTTTATCGGAGAACCAACATTTTTTTCCCCAAGAAACAACCCACTGGTTTTTTAGGATGATAACCACCATTGGAAATTCCCATGTTTGGGCATTAACATTTGTTGTAACTCTCTTATATTACTATCTATATATACTATGTAAAAAAATATCATTCTCATTTAGCTTTGTATGCTATCAATAATTGGCTTGAAATTTGTCAAAAACAAAAAATATGCAAGTGACTACAACAAATAAATATTAATTTCCTACTATTTGGAAAGGTAAAGTGATCCATTTAACATTACATATTAGACTTTCAACCTAAATGTCTTAGACCATGTTGTTGGACTCTAAATTCAAATTTATGCACATGTTATATGAATTTTGGAATTTACATAAATTAAACCAAGAAATAATAAAATAATGTTATTGATCAAGAAAGGATTCAATATAGTGTTAGGTTCTAATTCAACTTTTTTTTTTTCAAATTTATTTATTATACGGGTGGATACATTCGTCATGTGCACAATAACCATCCCCAAGGGTCTAAGCATGTTGTATCTACAAATTACCACCTAAGGTATGGAAATTACAACATACTAATACCACAATAAAGAAGGTCACATAAGATAAATATATTAGAAAAAATCATTACACTCCAAATTAATAATTAAAATTTAGATTGTCACCTTTTTAAATAGACTTTTACTTATAAATTTGTCAAAGTGAGCACCAACTGATGGCCATCACAAGTAAAGGACTTAACAATTAATTTTTTGGTTTTAAAAATGAAGAACACAAAATAGTAATAGTAACTATGAAAATTATCACACTTCAATTTTCAATTTTGCTTATGTGGGTCAATTTAGTAAGACTAAGTTATTTTACAAACATCTAACATCCCAAACCCTATAACCCATTAACTTTAAATTGCACAAGTTTCTAATTAACCAAATATGACCTAGTAATTTAATATTATAATACATGCCAAACAACTTCAACAAATGTATGTCAAATAAATATTGTGTTTATTACTTATAGTCATCTCAAAAGAATTTGCAAAAGGTTTAGTTGGAATGTTTAAAAAACTATTTATCAAAATTGTAGAAAAATTGAATTGTATTGGGTTATTATTATAGTAAACCCCCTTTGTAATCACACCCATTTTAGTCACATTCTTGTTTTTGTCACACATTTTTTGATAATCATTTTTTTTAATAAGGAACAACATTTTTTTAAGTCACTATCACACTCGTTAGTAGCACAAACTATTTGCGAAGCTTTTTTTGTAAATTTGACTATAATGGGGGAAATCTATGACAAATATTAAGGTTTTGTAAATTGTAGTTCTCTTTGGGAATGTTAGTGTTGATTTGTGTTCAAGTTGTGCAAACTAACAACAATTAATCCAATTGAGAAGAAAAGAAAATACAACTTTCTAGTGCAAACAAGCAAAATATATGTGAACTTGTTAAGAAAACAAAAAATTGTAATTAAAAAAATCTAGTTGACAAGATACACAAGCTAATTGTTAAGGAATTCAAACCCAAGGTAAATTGTCACATTAAAACATGCCAAAATCACAACCTTCTTCAAGTCTAATAATGCATAGTAGAACTTAGAATAACCCATGTAAAAAAAATTAAACATTTGACACCTTTATTCTAACATAAATGGCTATTTTATGAGGTATTTTTGCCTATAATCACAATCTTACATAAGGGTTTATATGGAACGTGACTCTACACATTTAAATCACAATTCATTAGTGTCATGAAAAAAATGGTCACCAAGGGCATGATTATAAAGGGGGTGTATTGTACAAATACACAATACAAGGTGTATTTTTCATAGCTATTCCTCAACTATTGAAATTTTTGAAAAGTTAAATTTGGAATTGTTGAACTTCATTTTTCAAAATAGTTAATTGTTTAGCAAAGAAGTGAAAATTATTAGTTGTAGGTATGATAATTAAGTATGAACTTTCCATGACTAAATTGAATTTTTTTTAATATTCAAAAAATTGCTAATAATTTTCTTAAATTTTTTTTGAAAATAATATTTTATGAAAATTCCAACATTTATACAAATAATATAATTAATGTCCAAGTTGCCAAGATACTACAACAACATTTAATGCTTTTATATTAAGAATTAAGCTAGTATAAGGTTTTTATGATGAGAACAATCCAAAACATTAGCATCATTTGTCACACGCTTGTCAAAATGTAGATATCATAATAGATTTTGTTAAAATAGTGGGAAAGATGAAACTTACGAAATGTAGTAGGTGATATCAAACTTGATTCAAAGATTTAAAGTTGAGTGGTGAGTTCATACATCATTATAAGGTTGAGGATAAAAATTGAAAATACATGCATTGTTTGCCATTTTAAATTGTAATTGCGTATCGTTTTCAACCACATTGCAAGTACATATTTTTTCCCAAAATTCCACATGGACTAATTGGAATGGCCAAATCAATTGAAAATTTTATTGAATTGGTACATGTTTATCAAATTAACCATATTAATTAAGGGTTTAAATGTTGGAGCGTAGTTAATATTTGGAATTATATGTTTAAGCTACAATTGACATATCAACTACCTATACCTTCACATCATTGTCTAATAGGGCATTGCATGTGATCTATGCATTAAATGGCTTTAATTATGTGGCATGGCCTTTTGGTGACATTAATATGTTTTTTCAAATATGGTTTCATAAATGGATGGATGAAGTGAATGATTTGTTAATAAATTTATCGTAAGTATATTGGTCCAATACACTTCCATTATTATGCTAATCATTTCCCAATTTTAATTCATTATTTTGCAAATTGTGCTTTAATTACTATGTAATTCATTTAAAGTCATGTACAAGTGTAAGTTAAACATACAATAAATTTGTGGAAATCATTGAGGGACAATATTCCAAGCTAATTAAAATGTTCATCACATAGGGTATATGCCTTAAAATTGGACCACTAACTTTACTTTGTAGAATAAACTCCCATATTTCCTACATCACTAAGTTGCCACTTGATTAATTTAGTTTTACTTAAGTTTTACTTAGGTATAACCCCAACACAATTTGTGACTATTGGTGCATATGGTGTCGTGCTTTGTGCATTCAAATTTGGTGCATATTTATTTGTGTTGATGTATTTACCATCTAGGTTATGTGTCAAAAACACATGCCTACTTTGAAGCTCTTATGTAATGTAATCTTCCACCATGGGTTATATTTGTCATGTTGGTTCATAGAAAACTTGTTAAGAACTTGTGAAAGAAAAAAAAAAGGATTGTTGCCATGAAGTAAACCATACATTCTCACAATGGATGCAAAAACATCTTGAACAACATCATGAGATGCAGTCCTTTTTGCACCATGGGTGTAACAGAAGAGGTGGATCCCCATGGGGTTTAGCAGCTGGCCATAGATGCAATGTGTCAAACCAAGAGCTAGAGGATGGGGGAGGCCTAATTTATTCTATAATGCAAAATAGAAAACATTTGAAGGCATACGAAAACATGGGATGATTGGGTGAGCAAATAATCAAGCTCCCACGCCCAACCTTGCATAGGACCTCAACCGTGTTTAATGTGAGTCAAAAGACATGTCAGAGATGATGTTGGAAAAGGAATGGTCATGTAGTCTCTCTAAAATAGTATCTTGAAGTCAATTTACTCCCCTTTATTTAAGCTATTCGAATAGGCAAAAACATATTAATTGCAATTAGGGGAAGAAGTTCCCGAAAGAACTTCCAATGTGCCTTGAAGGAGAATAGACCCAAATTCCGCCACCCAATAACCTCCAATAAGAATGGACGTGAAACCAACAAGAATTTAAAAACAATGTTAGGTGTTACTAATGCCTAATTCCCTAAGAAAGTTGTTGGTGCTATGATCTTTGTAGAAACGAAACCTACACCTCCATTAAAAATGGGGAACAAAACCTAGTAATGCATCAAATTGGCTTTTGGACACTCATAAGAACTTGGGCCTAAAAGCCTTTCAAAAACTTATAGAAGGGTTGAGTCAAAGGAAACAAGATGGCGCTAGAAGCTTGAGAAGGGTGGGAAAACATGAAGCAAATAAAAAGGTCTTTGTGTAAAACATCAAGATAAGATTTCAAAAGCCACTTGGACATTCCCCAACTTTCAAAGCACATATGTTTGTCAAACGTCCTCATCCAAAATGGCTTACAAAAATGAAAAGGATAATGACACAAAACCAAAAGGACCCCTAAAATGTCGCAACCTTACTTTGAGAGAGTGTGAGGATGAAACTCACACTCTTGAAATGGGGACTTGGGAGTCCTCTAGAACTCCAGAAACTTCAAAGTTTGATTGCAAGGGTCAAAACACCTCGCATTGAGGTGTTCTTTATATCATTGGAAAGCTATCAAAGTGTAGATGTCGAAAATGGGCTCGCATGGGCCATTTGGACATCTGCAACACAAGTTATGGCAAAAAGAAAGGCCGATAAAAGTCGAGAATCGACCCAACCCTGGTGCGTGCAGGTGGAGTGCAACACATTGTTAGAAAGCTCTTGAGGAGTGCTACAAGTTTGCTTTAGACTTCATCTCAATCGGAGGTGTGAGCAAAAAGTTATGATCTCGCAAAGTCCTGGGAGTGTAAACCGAGACAGTTTCAGGACTACTCCTTGGGAGTCCCAGGACAAAAAGCCATTCGGATGTGGGTGCCGTGGAGAGGCACAAAAAATACTATATGAGGGAAGGTGGTAGCTTCCCCCGAGTCTAGGCCGTGGTGAATCTTGTGAGTCCAAAGTTGCCCGTGGCTTGTCCTAGCACTAAAGGTGCTTCAGAAAGTGAACTAATCAACTTGTTGGTTGGTTTGATGCAAGTTCGAATAAGTAACTAAAGCTTGTCACTTTTCCTAGTCTCATCCCGAAGCTTCAGCACGCCCCCTCTACCCCTTCTAGTGTTGAGAGTTGGGAGTGTGCCCCAAGTTCCTCACAGTTCCGTAGTTTGAGTAATTTAGCCCCATTTTGGGTCTAACTAAGGACTTGGGAGCACGTCACCTAAAACCTTAATGTCATTGGGAAGGCATCAAAAACCATGAAAAGGGGTAAAACCGGTATGCAAACTAAAAGGGGACCACGCAATGCATTTATGAGGTTGAACAACTAAACCCATTAAGGCTAGTTGGGAAGCAAAATGGTCAAAAACGAAGGGAATGAAAGAAGCAAGGCCAAGGATGTGAGTGTCACCTACCAATGAAGGAATATACACAAAGGAAAAATAATTGAAGAAGTTCACAAGACATGAAATGGGAAAGAATAAAAAGAGGCCCGATGAATGGGTCACCATGAGTGTGCCCATAAACGAAAGGATAATAGACAATTTTCCCCTGATGGCATGATGACTTAAAACAAAGGCAATTGCTAGGCATAAAAAGAGTAGACAAAGGGGAAGAACATAAACAACTTTAACCTACTATTGCATGAAGATATTGGAAGATGGCCTTATGTGAGATGGAGTTAAATGCATTCGTCATGTCCATTTGTAGCACCACCTAGTCAAGATGGACATCCAAAAAGGGTCGAATATCATGCACCACCACTTTGCACCTACCCTTAAATACCACACCAAACTAATGAAACAACAAATGAAAAGAAAAGGCATTTCAAAACTGAAAACATAAAACTTTGCCAACCAACCGATATAGGACTTCACCCATTGTAATCAATTTGATGCACCTAAAGGTTTGGCCAAAACCAAAAGCCTAACGACACCAAGGACATGAATAATGGACCCTAGGAAATGACCCATGCCAACATGAGAATTCAACTAGTGAAGTTGAATGAAGTTGCTAGCAGAATCCTTGAGGTCAAATGCATCTTGAACATGTTCAAAAACCATGCCAGAAGGTCCCCTTGTGGAAATGGGACATGCGCATGAAAGTTGACCTAAAGGAATCCAACAATAATTTTAAGTCTCCATCAAACTAAAAATACATCAAAGAATTAGGGCAAGGGGAAAACAAAATCGAAGGATGGAGAGCTTGCAAAGTTGAGACAGTTTCTAAGGAAGTGGAAGTTGGGGCCAAGGGGCAAGGGCTTTCACCACATGTGCATATTTTTCGACACACCCTAGTGCTAAATTCTGCCCAAGCCGCCATAAGGGGGGGCGAGGCAAAAGAAGAATATGAAGGGCATGGGTGTTGAGGAACCTTGGTCCAAAGATAAAATAGTCACAAGTGTTTGTTCTCAAAGAAAATGGTTTACATGAAGTTCCTCTCCATCTTTAGATAAAAACTACTTGAAATGAGCCTTGGTATCTTGGTGCTCAATCATGCCACCCCAAGCGGGGAAAACAAGACACCCCTAAGGGAAAAATAAAGATAAATGTTAAGAAGTAATGTTGAACGAGTCTCAAGCAAGGCGATCCAAAGGCAGACGAAAAATAATCTACACTTCCCATCACAAAATGAAAGGATCCATAAATACAAATGGGGCTGAAAAAAACCCAAATGGAAGGCGTCAAGGGCGTCCACCTCCAACACCCAAGCCCAAGCCATAGGAGGGGGAGAGGGTGCAAGAAGGGAAGCCGAAAGGCAAGAAAAACCACTTGAAGAAAAAGCCTAAAAGGCCTAACAATGCTGCTGATGATGAAACATGTCGCACCAAAAAAAAGGCACCACACCTGAAACGTGGAATATCACGTTGGGTCCCACTCTTGCTACCAAGCAGTTTTTTTTTTCAATTTTTTGATGCTAATTTTTTTGCAATTTCGCCCCCAAATTTAGAAATTTTATCCGAAATTACATTTTAAAAACCAAAATTTCCAAAATTTCAAGTTGAAGAAAAGCGAATTTTCGCCAAAAATAACACTGTAACCAACAGAGCAGCCACATGGGAAATGGGGGGGAGAAGGAGAAACAAAGGCCAAAGCCGATACCGTGGGAGGGGGGAAGGAAGGGACTCAGACGACAGAAATAGGGGGCGAAGTAGCCATAATTTTTTTAAATTAAAAATATTAAGTATTAAATATTAAAAAATTGAAAAAAAGGCACAGGGAAACCGGAAGGCAGAAACCGCCCCCGGCCCCACCCCAAATAAAAAAACGCAAGGACTCACAAATTCAAACCAAGAACCTAGAATCTCTAAGAGCGCTGCCCCTGCTTGCCTTTTGCTACCTCTGGTGTTGCAGTGAGGACAGTGGCGATGGCGGTCCCGACCTTTTTTTTGTTCCCTCCTCCACACCGTCATGACTTTTCTGGACCCGCTTTCGTCATTTGTTCATTGCCCATTGCCGTCTTTTGCTTCTGCTTCATATCAATTTCTCCTTTTCTCCCGTTTTTTCTCCAGCATCACATGCGCATTCTTCTTGCTCCAACAGCTGCATTTTCGTCAGCATCACCTACGCATTCTTCTCGCTCCAATAGCTACAGTATTCATACCATCCAAAAAGAGTTGTTTGATTTCTGACAATCTTCTTCCCCCAGCTCTTCAAAATATTCCGAATCCAAATGTCAGAAACTGCGCTCTTGGATTTTCATATTCACACGTAAAAGGATTGCAATCGACTCGCAGCTTCAATCTCGCTTCGTCTTCTTCCCCCCAGCGTGTGGCTACTGACTATTGTGCACTCCATCACCCAAAACTCAGAAGCCACAGCTGCTTCTCCTAAAAAATAAATTAAAAAATGAATAAATAAAACATAAAACATAATCTGAGCCACAACTGCTTCTACCAAATATATATATAAACATAAAACTGTTCTTAAATGATCAGAACATTGCAATTGTTTGTTGGCAGAATAAAAAAACATGTAAAACCATGCTGGGCCAAAGAACATGTGCAAAAAGACAAAGAAAAATAAGCGCCGGACAGAGCTCGATAGATAGCGTCTTGCATTTCCTTCCTGATACTGGCGCCCTCTAGGAAGGCCCTGTTAACATGTGTAGTTTTGTAGGCTCCAAGTAGTTTCATAGTGTTTCTGCAAATCTTCATTCAAGGTGTAGTTTCATAGTAAAATTTTTGTGCAAATCTTCACTCAAAAAGTACTAGTGTACACAGGCATTTTATTGCTGCAGTTGGGCATTCTCTAAGAGCAGACTTGTATATTCCTTTATGCCAGCCAGAAAATACAAAAATACTTTATGACATTTGACCCAATAGGTAGGTATCTCATGTATTAAAAGTATCTCATGTATGCTTAGTTTGTCAGACAAGATTTATTGATAATATGTTGTTATTCAAGATAAGTTAGCCAACTTTATTGGTCCACTTATAGCTTTTAGCTAATACCTTGGCAGCTAACTTTGGCAAAAAAATATTAGTTAAAAAAATGCTGAAATTTTCAATTTTTATTTTTTTTCTAAGAAAAATTGTGAAGGAAATTTGAAGAATATTTTAATTCTTCAAATGGAACTTTCAATTTTAATTAATTATTCAGCAGACATGTGTTGAACCATAGTGTAATGTTTAGTGGTGGGGTCAGGACAATGAACACTGGATTTAGAAATAGGTTCATTTTCGTCCCTGCTGCTGGGGCTACTTTAAGAATTGACTTGAGAATTGAGACATCTGGTTGAGGAATTAAAACACCCCAACAAAAAAAATAGTCCCACCTATGTGACTCAATGTTTCTTTTAGTAAATTTTTAATGCAGCCAAAGCTGGATCATCTATAAGAAGGTGTAGAAAAAGTGGCTGTCATCATGGGGAGGATTTAGCAAAATATGATTATAACCCAAATATGAAACACCAAGATTTAGTCATCTTTCTATATTTTTGGCTACATACAGACATACAAATATCGGTATCTGGCAATTTTTACTATTTGTTCCTTCACTTCTGGCCATTTTTTTTTCCATTTCCAAGCTTTTATTTTAAATTTTGGTGAGTTCAAAAAAGGCTGATGTCAATAAAGATGCCTGCAAATATTACTCTCCACTGGCCACAGGGATCCTGCATCCTTGGGCATGATGAGGATTTCTGGTTCTAAAGATAATTTTCTCCAAATTTCAAGTGTGACCAATTCCAACAATTTGATTCAACAGGGTTCTCAAAGGAATCCATGATCACAAACAAGTAGCCATAAACCCATGCCATGAGGAGGATTGCTGGATGCTTGTTTGCAATCGCTCATAATAAAGCATAAGCCAAAGGAAGTAATCAACCATGTTACTAAAGTGAACCCTTTTGGCAAGGAGCAGAGGTGTCGCTATAAATTTTTGCAATCGCATAGGCATGAGATTCATCAGAAACACAACATTAGCACATTTCAAGTCCAAAGTATGGCGTTTCGATTGACAAGCCTCAATGAGGCTATTTGGGGGACATGGTGTGACCGGACAAGAAGTCGCTTGGATTTCTCTAGTGTGAACACTAGTTCGTTTTAGGTTTAAGTTTTGTTTTGAGCAGGCGTCAACTTTCTTCATGCAAACAGCAAAGTTTATCATGACTGTTTGTTAGTGGCTGTGAGTAGGATACTTTGTTGTTTGTGTGTTATGTAAAACAAGTTGGTAGCAAACGATGGGTGGCCAATAGCGCTTCAAGCATGCAAGAGAGATGGGAGTTGGATGCGATTGGACGAAGATAAGAAGGGGAGTTCGAAGGCAAAAAAGATAGGTCTATGGTTTTTGGATTGCATCTGTGGTAGATCGTGTAGAATCAAGAGCTTGTAGAAGTGAGTAGTTGTTGTTTTGATTTTCGCTGCATGAGTAGCTACATCATGGCAGGTGTTATGTTCTTGCTAATGTTCGGCTCTATAAAGGATTGATGTTGAGGGATGATGATGCACAAAGGGGATCTGAGTTGTAAAATCAGGAGCATGTAGAGGGATGCATTTGTATGGGATTTTGGTGGAAGCATTCCTGAAGTAACACATCTGTTGTGATGAGTTAAAGCCATAAACCTTAACGGGTATCCTTGGGGTGGGCAGAACGTGGGTACATAATGGGAGAGATTATAGAAAATATCCATAGACCCATATTTTGATCAGAACTCTATTTTTCCCAAGTTTTTGCAAGCCAACTTGGCATTTGTTGTTCATATTTAGTTTGGAACCATAAGTCATCTTGTTTGTGGAACCAAGACAAGTATCTTTCTGCATTATGTCATAGGATAGTGGGACATATTAATAGTTCATAATAGACCAAATGAACACATAGGGCATTGACCTCAAGCCAAATCCCACTAATTCATGTACTCACAATATCAATAACTGTTCCTGGCAGTAGTTAGACAAATACTACATAGAAACCAAAAGGGATTGACAGGTATGTGGTGCTTAGAGTCTCATATGGGTATAAATATTTGTGTTTTATTAGAACAGTAACACCAATGTGTTGTAACAGTGCCTAAATGGCAAGATATAAGTTGTAGAAGTCACATGTACAGAGTTTGGATTTGTGATGAAGAGATGTTCTTCATACCCCTTTCTTTTGGTTACAATGGGTCTTCCTTTGCAATGTGATGCCATTATACATGGCTTAAATGGCTTATGTTGAGGACTAAGCAAGTGATACTTATGAAAATAATAATGTTTGATTCATTATGCAACCTTATTCTTCAAGGTTTCACCCATTTGGTAACATCTTTCCTTTCTTTTAATTTTTTTTTCTTTTTTTCCATTTTCCAATTTCAAACTTTTTATCCGTTGTGTGACTTTCTTTTTCAAAATTTCCTCCACCATGCAATATTTTTCCACATGCGGAAAAGTTGATCAAATGGATGAAAATTTGCTGAAAAGTTGCATAATGGGTGAAAAATTGTGGACTAAGGATGACAAGTTGAAGGCATATTCATTCGTTATGTGCAACCTTCAAAATATTCTACAGCATTGCAATTTTCTTGAATGTTATAGTGAAAAGTGTAGCCAAGCTTTTTAGGAAAATGTGGCACTAATATTCTTTTTCCTTGGAAAACTTGCTCGAATTATTCTTCTCTTGGGCAACCTAGCTAGCAAAGTGGGACCAAGTTGCATAAGAATGGATGTTTTCCTTGGAAAAGTTTATCAAATGGTTGAAATTTTTATGGCAACTAAACCTTGAAACCTTGACGTGAGTAAAGGGTCAAAGCTTACCTAGTTCTCAGTTTTTTTTTTTTTAATAACTGGTTCTCACATCTAATTCTCACACAAGTGAAAATTGATAGTTTGGTTTTCAATCAAGATATCACTCATGGTGATACCTTGAGGGGATCACACCAACATGCCCTGGCGATGTCCAAGGGTATCTGTGATACCCACCCAACATTGGTAAAAACTCGCCATAAAAACAAAGACATTACTCTCACCCCTTTGAGAATATTCAACATCAAACATTATTGATGGGTATGGTACAACACATAAAATTTACCTTGCTTTACCACCACCAAATTTTTTATTGAAATTTCTTTCAAGTAATTATTCCTTAATTTGTATTTTTGGGGGTTATGTTGATATGTACTTCAATAAACACAAGAAAATGGTTTTTTTGAACCTTCCAATTGTTATTGTTTTTTCTTGTGAAGACCTTTACACACCCTTTAGTTTTCAAACTCGATCTGCACTTGTTAAAAAGTAATGGAAACTTTGGGACACATAAAAGACACAATGTTTTGAACCAAAGGGTAACTTGCTTGGCAATTTAAACAAATAGGAAATCAAATACCTATGTGCAAGGTTGATTAGCTAATCTTTGGGAAACTTCAGCATAAGATTTGGTACCCAAGTAAAACTTCGATGCCCACCCAATACATGGAGGTAGTTCATATCCAAGGTCAAGCCACCTAAAGAGCTCACATAGGTCCACATCGTTTGAAGTTAGCAAAAAACCTTTTCCCCCTAGTGTTCTTTCATATCTTTGGCTTGTATACAAGTGCAATTGTTCTTGAGGGAGAAGCTAATGTGTGGGATGTAAATCCAACTGCCCAAGGTTGAAAAGGCAAGCCCTACATGGGGTGCCCCTTCACCAAACCATAATTACTGTATAAAATCCAAAACTAGATTGGATTTTATGTATGTTTTGGGGGGTGTGAATTGTGTGCTTACAAGCATTTGATTGCCCAAACATAGCTAGAAAGAATTGGATCCATCATCTTGAAATCAACAAATTTATGAACTTCTATTTCCTTTGAAACCAAAGAAAGGAAAAACAACCCAAGTTCAATTGTGAGAAATCCTTGTCTATTTTTTTCTCCTAAGAGTTCAATTCACAAAAAAAAAAACCTAGACTTGCATCAATATTGTGCTCATTTTTTTGAAACTTTTGTGCTACCCAAATGTGAAAGTTGATTTTCTATTGGATGCTTCACACCATGATAAGATTGAAGACTTTTGTTTTTTTATGTTTCAATCATAAGTTTCTGGATTTTACTTGAAATATAAAATAATATGGGTTTGTGCAAGTGAAATTGACATGCACATATTTTTAAAAATCCAAATAGGTATATGTTGAAGCAAGACTAGTAGTTGCTAGAATTTGGGATTGTCTTCTTCAAGAAAATAAATTTAGCCAAGATGAACAACAATCTATTGATAGAGAGAGCCCTTCATGGTGTCTTCAATACCACAAGCTACATTACATTTGGCACTACATATGAACCTTTCCCATACCCTCACAAGGATGTTAATTTGTTCTGGCTTTCTCTTTGAAAAGTCCACCAAGATAATCTTTTGTGGGTAGGTAGGCTTGGAACAAATGTGTCATATTTTGAACTTGCATTGCACCCAAACTTAGTTTGTCAAGTGAGTGGATTAACATGATAAAGGAAAATCTCCATGAAATTATATTAGTTGTGTGCAAGCAACTTCTTGTTACTCTTGATCACAATGTACATTTTCAACTTCAATAGATGACAACATCTATGCAGCATTTCAATGTTTTATTTTTCAAGTCAAATTTGTGATGTATTATTATAAGATATAACACAAATTGGCTATCTATTGGAACCTATTTTAGACATATGGTCATTTGTAATTTTAAAAATTGAAATCAAGTGAATTTTGTTCATTTTAAAAATTAAAAATCCTTTGTATGGGTCAAAAAACATTGAAATTTCTTCACAAGAAAAACCCCATTGTAGCTTACTTGAGTAGATGAGCGACAAATATATGCTTATTGCATTCTACGTTTTCATTATTTTTTTGCTTTGTTTGAAGGTTTAAGGTTTTCAAAGTTAGCAAGGTGAAGTTTTTCATAAATAGTTGAAAAAGCAAAATATTCCACATGAGGTTACTAGAACACAATGATGATATCAAAATATGGCAATTTGTATTTATTCAAATTATAGTGATTGAAACTCACACAAATCGCATATTAACATTTTTAGCATTTGAAACAAAATGTTTAAAATTTGTTTTGTTTTGTTTATTCATCGCTACAATATGAATATTCATCCACAAAAAAACCTTGATCTAGAAGTTTTGATAATTTGTAAAATTGTTTGGAGCATGAACTTAATGTGATTATTTGAAGCTAAAAAAAATGACCAACAATTTTTTTTGATTTTGCATTCATAGATGAACAATAAGTTTGCAAAGAAATATCTTTCAATGATGGCCAAGAAAATGATAAAATCTGGTGAAAATTTATCTAGAGATTGGAAAATGAGTCCCAACAAAAGTAATCTCGTCCTTTTTTATTTATAAGCTAAATGTCTTTGTCCCTACTCAACAATCCAATTTCTATTTTGCTCTAATTTTACAACAATAACCCTTTTCACTATGTTGAGATGATCCACTCATGTATGGCTAGGACTCATGACCCAACATGTGAATGAGCCCTAGGAGTCAATTTTTTTTGTGTGAAATTTTTCTCAAGTGACCAAAATCAAGGTTTTTCAAATTTTTATTTTTTGATTTTTTGGTAAAAATAATAGGGTTTTGGGACTTAATTTGCCATCTTTAGATCACCTATTCTTGCAAGTTGCCAAACAAGAACATTGTTACAATTGTTTTTACAATCCTACCTATCATGAAGCCAAACTTGCCTAGATCTTCATGTGGATGGTTGCTAGTGTGATTACACCAGAAAAAATGGAAAAAGGAAACCCTAACCCTTAGCTAGGATGGGAAGGAGCTTCTTTTGGCCCAAATAAGGATCTCATGCCCCCTAATATGACACCATGTAGGTCCTTTGAACCACAACTAGAAAGGGTTATAATTAATTTAAAACTGTAGAATGTTCCAAACAATGTGTTTTATGAATTCCCAAGTTTTAAGAGTTTGAACTTGGGAATTTCCAAACTTTCACTTTTTGTGACCTTTGAGAAGTACCATTTTTTTCTAAGTTCCGTGGGAATTACGAAACATACTATATGGAAGGTCTTGTTTCCCAAAGTGATCCAAGTTATGATGAGTATAATGTGAATTCATAGTTGTCCTATGTTTCAATTCTAGTTCCAACTATAAGAAACGCGTTCTTGCATCTAGTTTGTGTAATTGACGTGATCATAACTGGGTGGATGCAAATAGTCTTGTCCTAGTTTTATCTTAGAGCTCCCACATGACTTGTCATTTTAATTTATCAAGCTATGGAGTGTGTTCAAGGCTCAAACATGGTATTTGTAGCACACCACATCAAAGAGTTACTTCAATACCATTTGGTAAGCCTATGGAGGTGTGTCAAATTACACAAACTAGAGCAAGAAAGTGCTTCCTACTATCAAAGTTAGAATTGAAACACAAAACAATCACAAATTCACATTGAAGTCATCATGACCCAAGTTTGGAGGATCCACCACCATCCTTATACTTTGCAACTCCATGTGGTACCAATATCAAATCATCATTCTCCCCACCCTCCCAAAAGGAACAATGACAAAATGCATGTTAAGTGGGGCAAGAATTTAATTTCTCATCCCCATTTTGATTCTTCAAATGCCCATAACTTCTAACCATGAATTTTATTATGGCATTATGAACCACTACATTATACCTCTAATTGAGACCTTGCCAATGATCCAAAGATCATACCATTTGGATGTAATTGTTCCTCAAATGGTCCTATGAACATTTGGGACTCCCATGTAGTCTCAATTCTTAGGAAGGAATTTAGGCATGAGAATTTGTGTGATATGTGTTTCATTTCATCAAGTTCACATCGTCATGATCTTGCTCTAAGAATGGAAGCCTTTGATTTGTTTCCATCTTAGGAATAACATTTACTTATGAACCTTCATTACCTTGGAAGTTCATTACACACCAAAGTTAAAGCCACAAACAAAAAATAACCTTTAATATGGATAATGCATGTGGATTTGCTATTTTTTGTCTTCATGTTATTGTCCTACTCATTCATCTCTCATGAAGGAAGTTAACACAATCACAAGTTTTTTGATAACAAGGGGGTGAATCTATTGGGTGGCAAGGTGATAACTCTAATACCATAGTACCTAAATGGTTGTGCACAAATTCCTTGCATTTGGAATCACTTTTTTTTTTTGAAAAATAATGATTTCCTTACCAAAATTTTGAAAGAAACCATCAAGCACAATAGCTCCATTATTTAATATAATGCCAAATTGAAAAATATTAGTTTTCTTATTATAAATAGTAAATGACTCCCAAAACAAAATGTATTAGGCACCTTGGTAAAGTAGTACATTGTGGCCTATATTTCTATTTGGGTGATGTCACTATTACAACATGATGACATCTATACATAACTAAATGAGATGACTACCACTTTGGGTATTTAAAAACTACTTATGTAATATGTTATTACAATTGAGAATTGCATGGGACCGAAGAAATGGAAAGGCCTAATGCTTACATGTATTACATTATGTGATTTTCAAAGCAAAAATCTATAACTTTTTTTAAAAGGTTTTTAATGTAAGTTTTTACTTTCTAGTTAGGTGGCCTTTTTCATTCGGTTGTTCAATAGTGATATTCATAAAATCTCCAATCCAGTGATGTTTGTAGGTATGTGGGACCCAACCAAGTTGAATTTTGTTTTTGGGAAAGTTGGGAACCTTAGGTTTTGGAAATGTGATAAATTTCAACCTCACGTGAGGTTACATCAAATAAAAAAAATTTATTTGAAAGTGGAAACCAAATGTTCCATTAAATTGAAAAAAAGAAAAGAAAAAAGGCTTAGAATTAGAACTGGAACCTAGAATTGGACGACACATGTATAAGCACTTCTTAAACACCACACATGAGTTTGGCAAAGGAACATTGGAAATTTTTAAACATTATAAATGGAAATGTTTCATTTGGGGGCCTAATTCTAGTTACAATTTTTTGTCCAATTCACTTTGATAAAGTTTCATCCTCTTTTTATGGTCATCCATTTGCTCCTATTTGGTTTGGCCTTTAAAAAAAAAAGACCGAATTAGAGGAATGGGCTAAGGGCTTTTGTTCAAAATTCATGTGCACAAGAAAGGTGTGAACATGTTGATGTTTGTTTCCATATGATTTGCTATTTAAGTTGACAAATGATTCATTACAATCAATATTTGACAATGCTAGGACCCAAAAGTGACTATCAAATTATTGATGAGAATGTGAAAAGGTTTAAAAAGAATTCATGTTCAAATCCTTAAAATGCAAACCTATTTACGAAAACTTTGGGCTACATGGTTTTACACTTGAATGTGAAGTTATTACTTTTTAATGTTCCCAAGTCGTATGTTAAAATGGTTCATAGGGGGTTTTCTTACTAATATTACATAGCTTTGAAAGCAATACCATAATATCAATTTGAGGTCGTGGGGGGAAAAAACTTATCCAAGTGGGTGTGGTGATCATATTAAAAATAAATACTTATGAGATGCGATTTTCTATCAAGTTGTGCAACCCAGAAACCTAAGAATTTTTCAAGTAAATAGTGTTTGAAAATATCCGTAATGTATGTAACCTTACATGACATTGAACAATAACATTAAACACACACACACACACACATAATTCTTAGCAAGTTTAAATTTTTTTATTCTTATCATAACTTGATTTTATAAATCAATGTCTTGATCAATCACTAGGTTTTCAATAAAAATGAAGTAGTAAGTGAGATTCAAAATAGTAACAACACATCTTAAGGGAACATGCACATATTAACTCTAATTTTTAACACTTAGGATGGTACAACAATGAAATTTTCATTATGATTGGCAAAATTTTAAGGTCCCATTCACTACTATTTATTTCAAATAAAATTTACATTTTTTATTCATGTATTTTGTTTTTAGCATCTTCAAGATGCCTTGGGGAAGAGGTGGTGGTGGTGGTGGTGGTGGTGGGCGGGGTGGGGGCGGTGATCACATGTTTTTGTAACAAATGTTAAGTGATCTAACAAATTATTCAATACATGCTTATTTATTAAATTTAAACTTGTTTTTGATCACTTTGTGGTATTAACTTCAAATGTCCATTCATTTTTATTAATAATAGTGAGTCATTATATCACAAATTTGGGCTAATTAGATATTGGCTACTATTATTAAACAATAACAAATTCTTCAATCACTATTATTTGTGAGAATTTGACTTATTTTTTGTCATCATTTCATAATTTGAATCTAAAATCTAAAATGGTCTTGATTAATACCAATGATTCCATTTGTTTCAATTATTTATTTTTTGTTTTTTTTTTTTTGCTAAAAGATAACAAATAAATATTTCAACCATTCACATGTAATAGTTTTGATATATCCCAATTATGATCTCATTGATCTCATGTTGCACTAACCACATCCACCCTTTTCATTATTGTAGGAAGACTTGAGAGTTATTCATACATGGCAAATTATAATCATGAAGTACATGTTTTCAAGCATGTGATTTAATATTTGGGCATTTTAGTCATGCCATAATTAAGTGGAAGCAACATAGTCCATCGTGGCCCCTTCCACAAGGTTGTAAAATGCCTCTAAAACCATTTACAAAGCCATGTAGCTTTCATAACATTAACCAACAATTTTACAATGCATATACACATGGCAAGAAGGCAATGGACTATTGACATACTTTGTTCTAATTTTTTTGAATCCAATGTTGGATGTTGCTATATTATAAATATCCTTCCTGTGAACCAAAAGAATGATATGTTTCGACATGTCACAAGTTGAGTGCAAATGCATTAAAGGGTGTGCATAGTGCATAAGATAAGAATTTGAAACAACCTTTGTCCATATCCTACAACCCACCCCAATTTTTATGGTGTTCACTAGAGTTGGGTTTAATTTCATATAAACAATTTGTTAGTTCTTGCCACATGGGCACCTATATAGATATTACTATTGTGAAGATAGATAAAATGTGATCACTTTTCAATCACTATGATAGGCAATTAAATCACCCCACACATACCCACATGGTTTTTGGTGGTCAATTCATTGATGACCTTGTTTAACAATCTATCAATCTATTAGTTAATGGGAATGTTATTGGAGCTATCGAAATTTCATATTTATGGTGAAGTGAACCTAAATTATTTACAAGTTGAACATTCAACCACTTGGGTTAATGACTTCATGTCTTTTATTGTTGTTGCAAAATATTTGTCAAAAGGGGTGGAAAATCCATTGCTTTTCCATAAAAAGGTTATTAAATATACCATTGTTTTGGACATGATAATGTGTCATGGATGAACATTCACAAGATATTATTTTGACTGTAAATTGTCATTCCATTTTCCAATTTGAGAATCCATCTCCACATAATTACCATTATGTTAGAAAATTTTAAAATCCTTAGCTTGGTGCAATCACATGCCAAAGTGCAATTATTTGGTAATCTTTATGCAATTTTTTTTTTTCATTTAACATTGTCAAAATACATGAATGAAAAATAAAATTACACTTGAAGAGAGGAATTTTTGGATGGATTCGATATAGACCTCAATTATCAAGTCATGATGATCTATGACTTGGCTTCCAACATCTACATTGAAATAATTGTAGTTGGAAATGTTCAAATATGTGAAACAACATACTAATTATGAATTGCAAATTCATTGGATGCATGATAAGGGTGAAGGGCCATTGATTGCAATTAGACAACATATGTGCCCATAAATGTCAATACTAATGGGAGTGGATACTTAGGCCAAACTAGGTTATATGGACCCTTGTCCACATTGTTGCAATTTTATTTAAAGTTGCATGGTGTTTCCGTGTATGAAAATTGTAATGACCTTTTACCAAGACAAGAATGGGTGGTTGCAACTTGTAACTAACTAGTCATATAAACAAGTCATGGCTTTATGAAACTAAGGTTAGAACGTTGGGATCATAATAGATCAACCTAATGATCACTTCCTTTTGCCACAAATTGGCCCAACAACGTCAATCACCCAAATAACAATCACATTTGTCAAGATGTCCTCACAAATGCATGAAAGGACAAGTCTAAAAAATAATCCTACCCATTGTTATGGTTAAGTTCGACACAACTCACCATAAGCCCCAAACTTTGAATAGACAACAACTTCTTAAAGCTAGTTAAATAATGTAATGTATACATAAGCATGAAAACACAAGCTCATAAGTAGGTGCATGAGAGGATATTCATAATGCAAATTCAATGACCACTTTGATGGAGACTTAAGGTCTTAGGGAAGTCAATATGTCAATTGACAACATATGATTAAGGTTCAATGTATGCCTTGGAATAACATTTAGAACAATAAGATACTTTACCCTAAGAAATAGGGGGTTTAAACACCTAAACCACAAGTGATTTACAAAATTATGTGAAATAATTTGTGAGGTGGAAAGGGGGGGGGGGTGGGGGGTTCAAAAAAATTTGGAACCATGTGTCATTCATCCATTAGATCCCAAAAAAACAACTTGTGAAAGAATATATGTTAAATCCTACCTTCTTCAATTTTCCTCAACTATTGAAAATTTTGGAAAACTAAATTTGAAATTGTTGAACCTCATTTCTATAAAAAAAAATTATTTGGCAAAGAAGTGCCAATTATTAGTTGTAGGTATGATAATTTAGTATGAAGGTTCCATGTCCAATGAAATTTTTTAATATTCCAAAAATTGTTAAGAATTTCCTTTTTGAAACAATTTTTTTTAAAACCATATTTTTTTGAAAATTTCAACATTTCTACAAAAATAATAATTAGTGTCCAAGTTGCCAAGATACTACAATTCAACAATTAATATTTTTATATTAAGAATTAAATTGGTATAAGGTTTTTTATGATGAAAACAATCCAAAACATTAGCATCACTTGTCACACACTTGTCAAAATGTAAACAAAGTTGTAGCTTTTGTTGAAATAGTGTAAAAAATGAAACCCATGAAATGTAATATGCGATGTCAAACTTGGTTCAAGGATTTCAAGTTGAATGGTGAGCTCATATATCATTATAAGGCCGGGGATAAGAATTGAAAATACATGCATTGTCTACAATTCCACTTGAAGGACATTTTGGTATTTTAAACCAAGTAAATTGTAATTGCATACTATTTTCAACTACATTGCAAGCACGTATCTTTTCCAGAATTTTCACATGGACTAGTTGGAATGGCTAAATCAACTAAAATGTTTATTGAATTGATACATATTTACCAAATTGACCATGTTAAGGGTTTAAATGTTGGAACATATAGTTAATATTTGGTATTATACATTTAAGCTACAATCAACATATCAACTACCTATACTTTCACATCATTGTCTAATGAGGCATTGCATGTGCTTATGCATTTAATGACTTTAATTGTGCGGCATAACTTTTTGGTGACATTAATATGTCTTTTCAAATGCAGTTTCATAAATGGATGTATGAAATGAATGATTTGTTAATAATTTTATCCTAAGTATATTGGTCCAATACACTTCCATTTTTATGTTGAACACGTCCCAATTTTATTTCACTATTTGGCAAATGTGCTTTAACTACAATGTAATTCATACTTGAAGTGATGTACATGTGTAAGTTAAACATATAATGAATTAGTGGAAATTGCCAAAGGGTAATATTCCAAGTTCATCACATAGGGTTTATGCTTTAAAATTGGACCACTAACTCTCTTTGTAGAATTTACTCCCATGTTTCCTACATCTTTAAGTTGCCACTTGATTCATTTAGTTTTAATTAGGTATAACCCCAACACAATTTGTGACTATTGGTGCATATGGTGTTGTGCTTTGTGTATTCAATTTTGTTGCATATTTATTTGTGTTGATGCACTCACCATCCAAGTTATGTGTCAAGAAACGCATGCCTACTTTGAAGCTCATGTAATGTAATCTTCCACCATGGGTTGTATTTGTTATGTTGGTTCTTAGAAAACTTGTTAAGAACTTGAGAAAGGAAAAAAATGGTTTGTTGTCATGAAACAACATGCATAAGAAATTGGCCAAATTAGAATACATTCACCAAATTGTTTATAAGTTGCAATACCATACTTGTCCGAGCCATTCCAAACCGACTCACATCAAAATAGAATTACAACATCATGAAGATTATGCCATAGTTTAATTGCGATGTATTAACCCTTTCAAAATTCCAACATATTTAAATATCTCCCCAATGACTAATTGGTGTTGTCACCATGATTAAAAATCAAAACCACACTAGTGTGATAAGTAATTATTTATTGATGTGTGTTGCATCATTTGCACAAAAGTGGTTCCCATAAGCTTTGATTTTGTTATACTTTTATGCTCTTGTGTTTCATTGAATAGACAAAACATCAAGGTTTTGACATGTGCCCCCATGACATGTCAATTCTCCCATATGGCCATTGGCCTTGGAAACCAACATGTAAAGTGGAGGCATGTCGTACATTGGGTTGGAAGCCCTTTCTAATTTCTATTTCTTTTAATACACAAAAGACAGACATTAGTACAATAGAAGGAAAATAGTCACTTTTAACCAACCAATTTGTAATAGCCTATCATTTTAATTGCAATTCAACCTTAAATTTTATTATATCAATAACATTCCTAGTCTTACTAGTTCAATGTGTAAAACCATTAACAACCAAATGTTGTAAAAATTTATACACTTCTATCATCATCAATCACTTGGAAATTGTTATGGTAAGTAAGGACATAAAAATAAAGTTATGTCCTTTTCCTATCTCATGCAAGGGGCCATTACATTTGTGTTATTAGAACACAATGGTGCACCATATCCAACATTACAACCATCAAATCTAGTTAAATACATGATCCTTCCAAAACTTCCCCAAACTACATTGTCTTTTTCCTTTGAATCTCATATTTATTGCCTACTAAGGCTAGAAATTATTGCATGTACTCTAAAATTGTCCCAAATGTTTTGTCCATTCAAAATAACCCTATGCCAATTGTTATCTATTGGGTCACACAATTCTAGTTGTTCCACTAAGTGAAAGATCAAGTGTGTCATTATATTGAAAAACAAGGGTGACATAATCAATTGTAACATGCACATAGTGATTGTCATGAGTCCTTCCTCAAGGCATCCATTTTAGTTGGATCCAAAACCTTTACACATATGAACCTAAACACATGATTGAGACACATAATTAGTTTTTGGTTTTATATAGCCAATAATCCACAAATACATAGTGAAATTAGTTGTTGCATGAACATGTGAAAATCATATACCTTCATAGATAGATTCTTATTTGCAATGTGCTTCATTGGTGGATTGCAATAATTATGGGTTCTCATGTCCCCATATTGGAACTATTGATTTCATCAACTTGTCAAGTAGGATGTTATTTTACTAAATCCCATTGCCAAAACAAACTTTACCATTAAAATTTATGACCATATAAGGGATGGCAATAGGAGTGTGAAATTTGAGTGTATGTCATTTAAAACATGATTTGGGGGACCAAAGGATATTTTATCGAAGAGTTTGATACAACACTAAATTATTATTTTTCAAGGCCTAAAGTTAAAGCTTAAAAATGTCCCAATCCCACATGTTTTATAGACATCATTATTTTTAAAATTGCAAAAATCCAAACTTTGGAATGTTGGGACTCCCACATTTGGGGGTTTTGGGAAGTGCCACTTTGATATAAATCATGCAAGGAGTTTGAAATTATACTATAGGAAGAGCAATGCTTGAAAATCCTTTATAGCCCTACTTGGTTGGTTGGTTTTTGCTCCAAAACTTGATGATAATCCTCATGACTCATGTCATTTTGGTTGTTATATTTGAATTTTTTTGGGTTTCTTTTGAATGATGTGCATGTCAATTTAATAAAATGTAATTGTTGATGAATAGCAAGGTGGGCTACATGAGTTCATGCCATAAAGCAATTAGTCTTAAATGTTTTTTAAAAATTGGCAAAGTGAAGCTTCCACAATATTATGCACAACATTGAAGGCATCAAAATCATAACCTTTTTGTATGACTTGCTCATGAACTTGCTTGCCCTTTTCAAGTGCCACCACGCTAGCACATGCATTCACCAACCCCATGAATGTGACAACATCAAGCTACACACATTCAAGTTCAAATTTATTGAAATAATTTTGATGTGTCCTCACCTTGACCACATTTCACATATGCTAATATTATGAGGTCATACAATAGAATATTTTTTACACATCCCAAAGGCTTGTCACAATGTATTGGGAAAACTTTTCAATGTAATGCATCACATAAGACTTAAACCTTGGGTGCATTCCTTAACTTCACATATCCATTAAAAGAAATCATGATTTTTCAAGTGGTCAATTTTGACTATCTTATTAATCTTGACTAGTGAAGATGCACAATTTAACTAGAAGCCCAATACGTGAATGACCATTGTAATTTTTGATTAATCACCTTGACTAATATGACCCATTGATTAATTATCAAATGTTTATACATCTCTAGTCAAGTTGAACAAACAAATTACATCATAAGTGGTCAATATATGGCAAATGGGAGATTTAGTCAAGTTGGAGAAAAAATTAAACATCTTTAGATCAAGATGACCAAGGGGTTCTAATAAAATGGGACATCCTATTATGCCACTATTAGGTATATAAATCTTCAAAATTGTGGCCCAACATTAGAAAGACCATGTTATGTTTGTGCATGGTTAGCAATTTGTTAAGAAACTATATTCTACCCACAACCTCTTTACTTAAAGCAAGAGGTATAGGTTGGAGCTGGGTAATTATAAAAATGCCCAAAAATTTGGACACATCTTGAATTGAAGTGTTGATTATAGCTCAACTAGGTAGGTAGGTAGACTAGTTAGTTAGATAAGGTAGCTTAGGCTTAGGCCTTGTTAGTAAGCTACTTAATCTCATAAGAGTAAGCTATTTAAGTTAGCTTAGGCTAGCTTACTTTTCTTTTGTTCTATCATCCTTAAATTCATGTTGAGTGGAAGCACCTTTCAAAACATGAGCATCCATTGGGCAAATTTCCCCATCACAAACCCACATGTGCATGATATCACACATCAACAATCCTTGTTCCTTAAGCTTTAGAAAACTTTAACTCTTGATCACTATGTTAAAAACATTGTGCTATCTAAGTAATTAGATCATGATTTTCACATGAACCCATTCTTGTAAACCATGAATTGACTCAAGTTTTTTTATTATAAATAGTCCAAAAGTAAAATCTATTATGTTTAGTTACTATAAAAAAAATAGTAAGTGAACAATCAAAGTAGAAGATCAAGGTAACAAACATCAAAATGTGAAATAATGTTTGTGAACAACTACGTGCTATTAAAACATTTATTTGTGTGAATATTCCAAAAATCAAGAAAGAGGAATTGGACGTAATGTTCATTGAAAAGTGAGATATAGTTTAGTGACTTCTAGCAAATAAACATAAGGATAGACAATAAACCCTAGAAGTAGAAAAAAAAGAAAAAATGTGAGTAAAAATATAGGGTGCAATATATTGGTTGGTGGGTAAAAATTATAAGTTAGTTAGTTAATAAGTAAAGTACATTTTATCCAAATAATCAATTTAATTATAATATAAGGTATGTAATGATCTGAAATAATGGATTATAATTAATATAAGGTGGTATATATATATAAGATAATAATAGGTTGATATGGTTGTTTGATGCATGTAGATTCCAAACTTTACATTAAGTGTCCCCCATGCAATAAACATAAGGATTTTGTTCTAGATTTTTATTTTCGTTCATGTTGGAACCTTGTATGAGTTTCATGTATTTGTGGACATTTCTTCCTTGCAAAACATGGGGAAACTTGGAAGGAAACCTTAATTTATGGTCTTTCAACTTGTCATCCTTTGGTTTTGTTCTTTTTAATTCCTTTGCCAACTCCATGGAAAGTACTACAATTTTTCATCTTCCAATCTTTTGAGCTATTCCTTTTCTAGTTTCATATTTTGAAGCTCCTCCAAAATTGTAAGTTAATTTAGTTTTGGCTTCTTTTTATAACTTTAACCTTCTTGTTTTTTAGTTTGAAAATTAGTTTTCAACTCTTTCATTGGTCTTATCTATAGCAAACACGGGAAGCTTGTGGTGTTTTGTAGAGATCCTAAAAGGAGCAACCAACTTACACATTAAAGTTCTACATTGGGAGAGGCCAAGCATGGGAGGATTCATGGAGATTCAATTTTGAATTCTCTTGCAATAGGCACAACCTCTTCCCCTTTAAAGAAAAGGTTTGGCATCCACAATTGCAATGGTGACACATTTCATTATGGTTGTTGTTAGTTTCTTTTGTCAAACCTTGGCAACTTTTGTGGTGTAAAATGTTGGATCTCTTGGAAGGACTCAATATTGAACCTTGAAACAAATATCCTTATCCCCAAGCTCTTTAAGTGCTTTTAATCATCATTGTTTGCAGAGGTGGAAGAGGCCCAACTACTAGAAGGTTGTGTGTCTAATCAACTTCAAAAGGACCCACAAAAGCATCATGTCTAACTGGGACACTATTATCTTAGCGAGGATGCCTTGATTAGAAATGAAGGTTGATGAAATTATTGACAACTGTTTGGTGCTTTCTCTTTGGAGTTCAACAAATGGTGGTGGATTGGTTTAGTGGTTTCAAAGTAGTGTTAAACACAATTTTTTGGAAAACATGTGAAGATTTTGGTGGTCCTATTGTTGCAAGGCTACTAATGCTCCCTTGGACAAGTCAAGTGGTAAATTTCAAGGACGAAAGTTCACAATTTTTTAGGCAAATCAACATTTGCTTTTGTGGCAATTATAGATTTTTGATTAGTCACCCTCTGGTGGAAGGCATTCCATATTGTTGTAGATGTATATTGGCTTAATGATATGCAACTTCCTTGACAATCAAACATCATGAAAAAAATTCCTCATACAATAACATAATGGATGTTTGCTCAATTTGCATTCTATTCTTATTCTTACTTGGCAATTTTGAATCCAAGTTAAGTTCACTCCTCCAACCTAGCTTTGATTGTATGTGAGCTTGAACATGTGGACAATATGATAGATTCTTCTACCATTTCATGGTCTTGGTTTACTTCATGAATCTTGTTTTGTCAAAAGGCGCATTGGATAATAGGATGGGCTAGATTTATTTGCAAGTGTTCAAGTGAACCAATGCAACAAATTTTTTCATGCATATCAACCATGCTCGATTGGGCTTTTGATATCAAAAGTTGTGGACCATCTTTGGACTAGTCTCTTATGTGACTCAAATGTCTTTGATTGCCCAAGCTCTCCCATTCCATGTACGTGGGCATGTCCTCACAAATTTATGACAGTAAAACATCAACTAGAGAGTTCCATGACCTATCCTGCAAAGTTATTCAGCATAACCAAGACCACAAACCTTTAAGCTTGAAGTGTGCAAAGTGGTGAAAAGAAGGATTTCAAAGTTCAGAAGATGCATTTTCAGATAATAGTAGATTTTCATCTGGAACAATGTGAAGCTCTCATGTGTTACATGTTTTGAGTTGAAGCAAGTCAACACAAACCAAACTCCTTGACCAAGTTTTAGCATTGTTGTACACAGAGTCACATACCTCAGGTGCAACAATTATGAGCTTATCATCTGGCTTCGTATCAACCAAAAGATCTGCAATGGGGCTGATGGGCATCTCATAGATCCATTTCAAATCTGCACTCATGTGTTGTTCTCCATGGCTTTCCACCCCTTCATCATTAAGTTGCCTTTGGTTCTTCAGAGAAGTTATTGTCTCAAACTTCCCAATATGGTCTGTAAAAGAAGTGGGAAATCATTCTTCCAGATTTGCATGAAGCGCTTATCATCCTCACAATGCAATATTATGAATCAGCATCATATTTTGTAGGTGTGAAAACCCTAACTTTATTCAAATACCTAGTGAAGTCCTGGACCTCATCCCTGATAATCTTCATGAAATGGCAAATTCTGATCAATAGTGTAATTCCTCTCCAATCTTCAAAACTCTAATCTGCCAATCTTGGAAGGAAGATTCATCACAAAATTTTCAGGTAATTGACAAGTCCTCATATTTGCAACAATTGGTAGCAAATGTTTGTCATAACATAAACAAAGGAGACAATATTCCAGAACAGAAAATCCTGGTCAACAACATGCAGCTCGGCTTGACTTGACAGTGTTCTAGATCACATCATCCATCAGGTCAAATTCATGAAGCTGCTCTGCAGCAGATGTGGATAGATTGTTAGGGAGCAAGCAGAAAATGCACAGTGTTGCCACATGCGTTTTCTGCCCACACCAGGGAATGTTTCCAAATTGCTTGCAACACCAATGACCTCTGCACCTGCCTTTTGTGGCCTTACTGAGAACCGATTCCAAAAGTTTTTGCAACCTGTCTTCAAACATGATATCATCTGTGCTGCGTCCAAGAGTGCATCCAGAACTCAAGTGAATGATGTGAAGTTCCAAAATTGCAACATATAGTACAGATCTAGTCATCTCATGCACATCTATCCAATACTCACAAATGTTGTGTCCATTCAAACAGTAATTTTGCCAAGCACAGCAATGCAGCCTTTTTTCCTGTAGCAAAGTATTGTGTCTCATTTTACAACAACCAGGAGTTCGATGTTTGAAGATTAGCATCAAATACATAACTCATCTGTCTGTCTTATGATACAACTTGATCAGGTCCATAGGTTGCATAACTTTGAAATTCAAATCACATGAAACACTGGACTCTCTTTCACTCAGTTTTGTTCTCCACTGATTTGCAGTCAAGAAGTGGCTTTCCTCAGGCAAGCTGCTTTCACAGCTCTGTCTATATATCCATTTTGGGAGAGTTCAGTCAGCAATACCTGGCTTCATAATTTGCATACTGTGCACAGACATAAAAATCATCTCATCTACAGAGCTCTCGTCTCTTCCCAGAGGGAAACTCCAACTGTCCTAGAATCACCCCTCAAGAAGCACCTGGAATATCTATCTGCACTTGGGGACACATAAAGAGCCTGAAGAGTGTGCAAAACAGTCTGTCTGGGTAAAGAAGAGGCTGCTGAAGCTCCCACATGCAGTGTGGCCCCAAATGCAGTAACTTGTAAGATCTGAGCAATTTCTTTGCACGACAAAGCAATGTGGCAGAAGCTACTCTGGGCTTCCACCATGTGAAGAACTTCAACTGCACATGTATTATTAGAGGATTGAGCCCATCTCTGCATTCGCACCAGATGGACACTTAGATACTATGGATGGCAGCCATTCAACAGACTGACAACACTGTCACTTGCTGTTGCCAATCCATGGGTTCCATGAAGATTTGTCCACAACTTCACCATCCCTTGGGCATGCTTTTGAACCTGTTGTCAGACATCTGAATCAAGCTCTTCTTAAGCCCCTACAGGATGATTCAAGGAGTTTTATATCTCTTCAAAAACAGCCACCGCCATCACAAACCAAACTTGAGCCACACTAACAAGAACACTGCAGTTCTTCCCAGAGCACACCAAATACAAACAAAGCTGGCAAGCAGAGATCAATGCAGATGTAAGCTTTCTTGGGTTTTTCCTCTCTGTCTGTGTACAGCCTTCTTCTCACAGTATGTGGTCGGATAGGAAGTTTTTCTGCACTTCCTGGACGTGAAAGAGAGAGATTGAGAGAAAAACTGTGGTGGGAGTAATTTTTGGATCCTTTGCAATGATGGCATCTTAGATCAAAGAAGGTAAGTGAACATCAATCCTGTCAGAGTTCACATGTCAATGGAGCCAAAGCTCTTGTTGGTGACAATCTTGTTGCTCTCTCTCTCTTGGTTGCTATCCTGCCAAGGTCTAAACTTTGGCAGAAATTCTTTTCAGATCCTGTTTAGTGGTGGGATAATAGTAGTCAGATGGAGAAGGCAAGTAAATGCAATGTGCGGTTGTGAGAAAATTCTCTGGCTGATGGAAGTTGTCAGTGCAGCATTCCCTGTTTGTATGATGGCATGTATGTCTGGGAATTGGAGAGTACATGGCTGATTGGCTTTATCTACATTTCTGGTTGTAGGCAAATGCAAGGTATGTGGACTTTCAAACATAAGAAGACACAAGAAGCACACTGGCGTGAGGACTGATGAAACTTGCCATGGGTGGCAGCAGAGTTGGCTGCCATGGCACCTGGCACAGTGCAATTGAACATTTTTGCATGGAATAAGAAGCTTACAAAATATGTGAACGATGGGCAACCTGAGAAGGTGATGCAGCTTTTCCAACAAATGCAAGGAGGGATGAGTCCCAACAAATTTACTTTTGTTCAGTTGATTCACACATGTGCTGGTTTAGAAGCACTCAAAGATGGCAGGCATGTTCATGAACAAAGTGGATGGGATTCAGATGTCTTTGTGGAGACTAGCTTGATTGACATGTATGCAAAATGTTGGAGCATGGAGGATGCTTGGAACATGTTCAACAAGATGCCATTACATTATATGACATAATTTTCTGGTGGTGATTGTTCCACTTGTAGTTCAGTGACCAAAATGTGTCTGTTCAACATGAATTTTTTCTTCTTCAAATCATTGAATCTGCCACCCCAGACCTTAATGTCATGGAATGGTCTTGTCCTTGCCTATATGTTGGGTGTGTCACCTACCTCTCCATAATGGGATTGCCTGTCACCTAACCCAACATAATGGGCAGGGTTTGGGGAAGGACTCTGCATAGTCATTAGGGTTTGGTGCCTGAGAGACTCTTCCAGGTTGTTCACCATCTCCAGCCACAAGTTTCCTGCTGCAAACCTCATGAGCCTACAAAATGGGGGGAGCCTCCGCCAGGGTGCACATTACATGACAAAGATCAACTTAGCTTTGTCGAGGTCTATTGATCTCACCTTCATGTGAAGCAATTCTTGCAAGGGGAGGGGAGGCAAGCAGATCCTCAAAGAGAGCCGTTTCAGGTCCGATGACTTGAGGGAGTGCTTGATCTGAAGCCTTCTTGCAGTAATGAAATAAGTTGAGGAAAGATGTGGTAAAACTTGCACGTCCAAAACACCGTCACATGAAATAATCACAGTAGCGGAAGTGCAAATTATAGAAAGCGCATAGTCTGAAGGCTTCTACTGCCGAGTGCGATCGCCTCCCTCTCGCACTCTGCTGTGAGCTGCTCGCTCGCACCCAAAGAGGTAGCAGCGCGGAAAGGGCAGGGACGGGAGGCGGGGTTGGGAGATGTACGATACTCTTTGGCACGGTAGGCGGAACGAAAGGGTATAAAAACGGCGAGAGAACAATTTATCCATACTTACCTGGGCGGGGTCAATCGGTGGTCAGCATGGCCGATGGCCTAGGGAACTCTACTCCATTGCACTGCGGAGCGGATGACCTTAGCACCTTCCTATGCATGCACGTCATAATTTGTGGCAGCGGGGGCTCGCGTTCGCGCGGCCCCTACCAAATGAACAAAATTTGGACTTGTATTTCATCACGTAACCATGTACGGGATAATAAATTTTAATGATACAGAATTTTCTATGCGTCTACTGATGTGAGTCGTCTGAGTACACGTACAAAGTTATTTCATGTGTGTTGCCACAATAATTTCAATTTCTGGTGCATCTAGGAAAATTTCACCCAAACTATTATGTTGGGGTTTGGGATCGCTCTGGCAATTGAATCCTGAAAATGCTGCTGGTTATGTCCTGCTATGAAGCATCTATGCTTCCGCTGGCAACAGGCATTTCTGTGAGAATGTTGAACAGTGGAGGACAGAGAAGAGGGGTGAAGGAACAGCTGGGTTGCACCTGGCATTGAAGTGAATAGTGAGGGGCATACATCTACAGTAGTTGATCAAGACCACCCTCAGATGATTGAAATCTGTGCAGAACTGAAGAGATTTTCAGGGCTCATGCATGGTGTGGGGCATGTGACATATACAAAGTTTGCGCTGCATGATGTGGAAGAAGAAAAAATGGTTTTTTCATTATCATAGCAAGAAACTGGCTATTGCATTGGGGCACATCAACACAACTCCTGATACTCCACTCTGAATAATAAAAAATCCATGGGTTTGTGAAGATTGTCATATGCTTCCACAAAGTTCATTAAAAAAATTAGTGGGAGAGCAATCATGGTGAGGGATGCCAATTGCTTTCATCACTTTGAAGATGGCATTTGTTCTTGCATGGACTATTGGTGATGCCAGTAGTCTGTCTTTTGAATCACTACATCAAGTTAATTTTGCTCGTAGCATGTCTACTGGTACCATTGCACTGCCATAGTTGCAAACTGTTATCAGATGTAGTACCACTAAAGAAGTGGGCATCGAGCATCCCTGTAGTTTCAATTTCCTTCCTCTACCATTTGTACCACTTAGGTCTGGTGCTTCTTTCCTGTTATGCATGGAGTTATTTGGGAAACTGAGCAGAATTTGCAGACTATAACAAGCTTTCCTAGGGTGTCTGCTCCACCGATGCCTGCAAAAAAATTACTCATACAGAGTTGTCAAATTTCTGTGGCACTTGACTATTGGTCCATTTCAGAAAACTCTTTTGTGGGTTAAACGACATTTGTGAAGTCTCTCTCACTGTTGACCACCTACTGCTGGGAGCAGTTGGAATGTTATGGTAGGCGATCAATATGATACATGCTGCCATCAAAGGTCCTGAACATGTGTATGCCTATGGCTGTTTATCAACCCCTCCTCAGTTTTTCATTTTGTCTAATTTTTTCTGCAGGGTTTGGGTTGTTCTTCTTCATTATGGCTGTTTTCATGCTGTTATGTTGTTGATCTGAAGTCTCTGTAATCTGGAAGCTTATTAGGTAGTTGGCTATCTCTCAATTCTATTCAGATTGCATTGAATCATATGGAGAAATGGTCAGTACTGATGAAGATATATGTCTTAGTTAAGACAACATGCCTACAGTTGCAGAGGGAATCTGCCATCAACACCTTGATACTGTGCCTGGATTTGCTTGGCAAGGTGTCACACCAAAAAGGACTAGTAACTATCACCATTTTTGGTCACAGTCAATTCCCTGCAAGAAAGAACTGGGGATCATTGTGTGTTCATTGACAGCAGCTCATAGACACCCTTGATTTCCCTTCGGATTCAAGGCTCAGTGAGGTGTTTATGAGCAGTTCTAATAACCAATGAACAAACAAACAATGACTGATTGAGGCGTCTGGTATGAAGTATAGTATAGTGTTCTAGTGATTCCTTGAGTGCCAATTGATGCATAGCATCAATTACATGAGGAAGGACAAGAATTAGGGCCAGATTCTCTCTTCTTTTTGTCATCTTACCATTACACAGTGGGTGAGATCATGTCTCAAAGATGTTAATTTGCATAGAAGATGATAATGTAGTCTAATTTCCTAGCAATTTTTTGATAGGCAACATATTGGCTACTTTGTGACATTATGAAAGTGGAGACTAATTTTCTAGTGGGTGTGCTCCTCCTTAAATGCAGCTATAGTAATTTGTGACAATTCTCCATCTCTTTGAGATACAAAAGAATTTTTAATCATTGCCATTCCTCATGACATTCCTACACCCTGTTTTAGACCTCATCATCAATCAAAATTCTGTAATGCAATCTCTATTAATTAATCACATTACTTTTAATGTGTCCATTTGTTTGGGGACATGTTAAGATGCTTGAGAAATATTGTATAACACTCAATAATTCTAGGATTGAATCCTTGGATGAAAATAACACTAGAAATGTGGCTGAAAATGCAACAAATAAGTCCAGGAATGCCTCAATTCCCAACCACTGCCAAAATCAATTTTAATTTGGTGAAAGGTGGATCCAAGAAGAATGACATCCATATAAATTGAGTGGAAAATGTAGTATGAGGATGAGATGCCTGATGAATTTTTCAGTGATGGATTAGGTTAGAGAGTGCTGTTTAAATCCAGACGTTACAAAAACTGAAAAGGAAGATTGGCATGTAATCTGAGTACTAAGGCTCAGTTTGAATGCAACTGAAATCAAGACTTTCCTAGTATGGTATGCAAGAAATAAGCTTTGAAGTTTCGCACAGGGGCTCAACTAGAATCTAGCTTTTAGGAAATTATGCATTCTGAAAATGAGAAAAAAGCTTAGGTATTCATAGGCAATCTGCAGAAATCAGAATTCTAAGTGCATGGTGGTTTGATCACCTACAAGCAGGTGAAGATCTATATGATTTGGTCAACAAGAAAACATGACCAAGGTAAAATGCTCTTGTTTTGAGTATTAAGTTAAGAGGTGAATGAGCTAAGCTCAATACAGTTGCAAGCTGTTTCAAAGTTCTTGCACATGACACACAGTCTACAAGCTGAGAGCCTGCTTCCAAATTTTCCTTCTAAATTGAACCCTTGTTTGTTGAAACTGATAGCTCTTCAGGCCAACCTGCAGAGCGGAATGATTGCCAGCCAATTAAAGGCTACTGGAAAGGGAGCAAATATCAATTTCACAAGAAGAGGGGGTGTGCTGTGAGATTAAAGGCAGAAAACTTAAATTTGAGAGCAATGGGGCTTCTTATCCAAGAGACTTGAGAATGAGAAGAGTCCCACAATTTCAAAAGAAAATTCAGGCACATGAAGCATTGATGTGAATGATAGGTCAAGGTAAGGCAAGACCTTCAATGCTATCTGAGAAGATATGCATCCAGCACTAAGACTTCATTTGCAAAGACCTTGAAATTCATGAAATTGATGAGGCAAATCTCCATGCACTATATTGCTATCAACAGATCTTTGGAAATGACTCGTGTTCACTACACTTGTTCCCATATGCAATGCTAGTAATAAATTGTGAGCACTTGAAGATGGCGGATGTTGCTCATGAACAGAGGAGTACTCATATTGGTTGTCAGGAAAACAAGTTGCCAGAGTAGCTTAGTTGACATGTATCACAATGTGGAAGCATTGGAGGATGCTCCAAGAGTGTTCAACAAGATGCGATCATGCAATGTGGGCATCTGGGCTGAATGATACACTGGCACATGTAAAACAATGGAAAGTCCAAAGGCAATGGAGCTATTTGAACAAATGCAATCAGAACATGTTCAGCGGGACCCTGTTACTTTTTCAGGGTACAGAATGAATGTGCCACTGTATTGGCATTGCTAGAGGGTAGCCATGCCCATGAACAAATAACAATATATGGTTTTGAGTGCAATGTCTTCACAGGGAGTACTTCATGGGATATGTATGCCAAATGTGGGAGCATGGATGATGCTTGGCGAGGAGAGTCTTCAATGAGAAGCCCTTGTGCAATGTGTGGCTGTGTAGACAGACTTGCCTGGTGCTGGGAAAATTTATAGTGATCTGAAGATCAGAGAATTGCTACACAGGAGTGACGTACACAATGAGCTGCACATTTTCAAGTAGATGATGGAGATCATCTTCAAATGGCTGACAATCCTGCAGAGATTGTTGGTGCAATCTGTCTCTGTAGCTTATGTCCATTGCTTTGTGGCATGTGCCTTTGAATGCTTAATCTCAATGTTGAAAATATGCTGAACAAGAAGTAATAAGAAGTATTGTTGCAATTCTCAAAAGGAGAGGAAGAAAGTAGAGATGAAGCTATCAACCTAGGCAGGTAGTTAGATGCAAATTTGTTCATGTTGGTGTTTGGTACAACATATGGACATGAAAAGTCCAACTGAATTGATGTGATAGTTATAGGTGTAATGTTGGAGTTGCTAAGTTTTTCTTTGGTAGCCTGTTCTCTCTCCTTTTCCATTGATTGTAGCATTGGCACATTGCATTGTTCATCTCTCTATGACATCAAGGCTGTCTTAGACATCATCATCTTTGCCATTGCTGTTGCATGTGAGTTTGCATCAATTGCAAGTCTTTGCATAGAATATTTTTTACTAGGTTGCATTGCTTTTATTCTTGACTTTTTTGGGTCTTGCTTTGCACAAAAAGCACCAAACACCAAAGAGCATTTTGGTTTCAATCCACAAGTTACCCAAGAACCAAGCAAATGTTCAACACAATGGGGAAACATAGGACAAGCAACAAAAGTAAGAAAATGTCTCGCTAAACATTCTCATGGAAATAACTGATTTGTTGGGTAATACAACAATGGTGATCCCACATTTTTGTAGAGTAGGAGACAATTTCATCCCACCATGTAATTGACATTCATTATATTAGTACTTTGCTTAGAGATTGCATCCAAAAATTCCATCCATCTTTTTCTATCAGGTACATGTGGTTGGTCCATCAATTTGGAACCTTATGTGTGTGTCGGGACTGGTGTGCTGGATGGCAGTGGGTTCTTGTGGGAGTAAAGGGAAATCTGCTTGGCTGGCTAACAACATCGGTTCAAATACTTTCAACATCACTTCTAATATTCAGTCTCTTCTCCCACACACTTGAGATTTTTGAGCTAGCACACCACAAGTATAGCTTCCAATGGAACTGCATCCAAGCTAATTATATACAATTATGAAATCCAAGACATGTGAAATTAATTTCATTATGAAAATCCAGCAATAATATGTTGCTACCCACATGAATGAATGGGTAACACAACCAAGAACTTAGATTGCATTCAATTGAAAACTTGCTAGACCAATACAACAAAGCCCCAAATGAAAGTCAAACACAATAGCTGCACAAAACTTCTATGTTCCAAACAACCAAGAGAAAAAAACATCAATACATTCTCACACAAGCAATGTAGAGAATCTAAAGAGGTTGCTACATTGTACTATTGTAACCAAGAAAGTCAGGAGGATTAAGCCATCATTAATGTGGATACATTTCATACACCATTTGTGCCATTTAAAGCAAAACAATATCATGAAAACATGTCCCTTTCTCTTAAATAGCCATGCTAAGTAAAAGTATTTGCACTTGCTCAAAGGAATAGTAGAAAGGAGATGATGAAGCTGAAATTCAAGAGAGAAAACACAACACTAATTGGGAATAAGGAAATACATGCACAAGACTTCACACATGCAGCTCTGCATCAAAGTTTTAGACAAAGCTCAAAAAACAGCATTTTGCATAATTTTTAAAGTCCCCAAAACATTCTCCAAAGCAAAACATAAATTACAAATTTGCCTTGCTACAAAAGCTATTGGTTCTAAAAGTGCAATGACTGGGTGGCTGATTCTTGGTCTGCTTACTTGTAAAAGACATATGTCCACATAAATAGCACCTGGAAAAACCCATTCCAGGTGCAAGGTATTGTGGAATCAATGCTATTATTTTAAAATTGCAAGCAGCAGAATTACATTCCATGGGCATGAAGCAAGTCTGCCTTTAAAATCTTAAATCTTTCTGCACATTAAAGCAGTCACTTTGAAACAGAACCTAAACCTGCCATCATCAGTCAGGGGGACAGACATCATCTTCACTAGTAAATTCATAATGGTCAGGAACATGCCTTCTTCCTTCACAGGTTTGTTGCCTCCCAAAACACTAACCACTACACTCACCACTTTGCAACATACAAGCAAAGGGAAGATCCTGACTTTTGGTGTTCTTGTATTGCCTAGTATTACAGGTGAGTTAGGGGGAGGGGGGGCACCTCACCAGTTGCTCCCTGGATGTCTAACTATAGGCTGCCAAATTGGCTGGTGGTGGTGGTGGTAAGGAGGTCTGGAGTCCTGCCCAGAAGGTGGTGGTCGGTTCACATAAGTAGGAGGAAGAACAGGCCTAGCAGAAGTGGGGTCAGACCACTGACTATGAGGGGTGTTGAAAAGTAAAGGTGGCGGCAGATGGCCTGGGAAAGATTGTGATGCTCGAGATGTGGCCCACACAGCAGCAGCAGGAGGAAGAGGAGGAGGAGGAGGAGGAGGAGGAGGGGGAGGAGGATGATTTTCAGCTCTGAGTAGTCTGCCATTTATTTCCTGAAACTCCTGCGGAACCTGATGTCTGATTTGAGACATTTCTGCTGTGTGAGACCAGCTAACATTCAGCCTATGGTTTGGAAGCACGCGTTGGTTAGCTGTTTGTGTCAAATTGTGGAGTACACCAACATGATTACTCGCGGGAGTACTTGCATGGCTAAGTCCAGTGGGCCACACTCCACTATGTGTCATCATCATCTGTCCAGAATGGGAGGATGCACCACCCAGTGCTACATTAGTTACATTCAAAACCGGAGGAATCCCAGAAGCTGTACTAACAGATAGCTCATTAGGAGTCAAAATGAGAGGAGGCTGCCTGCCTCTCCCATATGGAGTATTGAATTGTTCAGATACTGCCTGTGCATGATGATGAGTATTTGCTTGTTGTGTCCAACCCGAACCTCCAGGCCATTTTGACGAAGTTGCTGACTCTGGCCAGTTTACTGCTGTTGTGTGCTGCTGTACTGAGGAAAGGTGCTCAGCAGGATTGTGTCCTTGTGTAAGGATAGGTGTCCCTGATGGCACACCTGGAGTCCAGCCAGGTGAATTCCACTTGGGCATTGCATCTACAACCACAGGCTTTGTTGCCAAACTGATTGGCTGGGCCCCATTACTCTCCATTAGAACAGGCCTTTCAGACTGCTGACCCACTTGACAACTCCCCAAAGCAGGAAGAGGTTCTTGACATTTCATTCGATCAGAATGCTGCACAAATCAGGCACACAATAGAGCACAATCAAATCTTTTCCCAGTTCAGACAAAAGCTTAGCAGAGCCCCACAAAGTAGCATTTCAGCAGCCCAGGAATGTAGTACAAGAAAAGTAGAGAAAAGTCAAGCCCTCAAGCACCTGATCCAGGATAGGTGACACTGCCTCAACCCCCAAGTGAGGACTGGTCAATGTGTGATCCTGTACCCCAAATTGGCTGGGAGCAATATGATCAGACCTGGGCATCTGGCCATTGATGGTTTTTTCTTTAACAAATTCCAACAATGCTGAAACACTCCCATCATTGCTACTGTCAGTTTGCAAGGAAGTAAGCTGCGAAATTAGGCCTGGATTGCTGAGGAGTAATTTAAGTAATTGAGGATCATGGCTATTCTCCTCTTGTGAAGGTGCATCCTTGCTGACTGACTCCATCCCCACAGTGCTAACTGTTGGTAGGCTACTGTTGTTGGCACTGTTGTTGAACTCAGTATTTGGAACTTTGATATTCTCATCCTTGATGTTCACAGTATTCAAGCATGGCTCAATATGCTCAATCTCTGTTGCTGGTGCTATCTCAGTTGGAATTACAGGTGTCAGTGAGTCATCATAGCTAGGTTCCTCCTCCCACACGTCTTTAGGGTCAGCTGGAATGGAAGTCAGATTGGGATAGAAAGCTTCTTCCTCCCGCTTTACACGAAGAGTCTGAGCTTCCATTTCCTTGCTCTCTTCTCCTGCAGCTAAACCCCAGCTCGTTTTGACCTTCATCTCTGCAGGTGCATCACAGAACTGTACTCAGTATATTGTGCAAAGAAACTGACAGTACCTAAACACAAAATGGCCACAAGGTTAATCCTTATTCTGGACCTGTTGACACATGGAGCTCTCAGCCTCATGCTTGAAACAGTCCTGATATTTCATAGAAGAGATTAGATGTTGACCCCCATTAGACAAAGAAATAAGTATCATGGATACTTTCAGGTACATCTTGGTAAAGCACCCAACTACCTGGTGGAACAGTCCATGCAAGAAAGGTTGCTCGGTTGCCATCAACAATTCCTGATGTTGCATCAGCAGTTTGTGAATCTGGTATGATTAAATTCTGCTCCTCCTTTACTCCCTCAATCTTACTTTGTCCTGGATTTTCAGCAACACCACATACTTAAAACTGAGTAGAGACAAACATGTATCTCCACTACAAATTTCCATTATATCCTGTTTGAACAATGGAAATCTGCAGAAACACCACTGTCCATAATCTGGTTGCCATCGTCATTTGGACTCATTGGTATCATCAGCCAGCAGGGATATTCCTATTTTTCAATCAATGTTTAGAGCAGATGAAGACCATTTCACTCTACGTCAATCCACCTATTCAAAAGAAGGCAACCAAACCTTACCAGATGGCATTGATGAAGGCATATCCAGAGACTCTGCATCACCAATATGTCCTGAAGAAACCCTTTCTCCGATCTCAGAAGATGTGAATCTGTCCAGTGACCAACCATCACCAACTTGTGTGGGCTTCCCACGGCCTTGGGCAGGCTCTTGAGTGACTAAAGACTTGTCTACTCCCACACCTGAAGTAGGGGCCTGTAGAAGCCGGGCACGCTGTTTGGCTCTACGAATTTCATCTGCAGAGAGGGGTCGTGACATCTTGTCTCTTGAAACAACTGGACGCCTCCCATTAACGTCTCTCCAGCGACTTCCACCCCCTATATCTTCGACAGGTAGCACTGTACGCCTCTCCTTCGCTTCTATTTCCTGTCAAGGACTTACACATGTGTCCTGACCTTACACCGCTACATAGTGCAGAAGGTAGTGCTTACTGACCAGAGCTGAATATTGATGGTCAACAAGAACTAACACTCAGGCAAGATATATATCAGTGTGACTGCAGAGAAAACTCCACAAGAACTAATGTTCTGTCAGTTCTGGCCGGGTCATAACTCATAACCTTGTGAGTGTCACTCGCAAAGTATCAGACCATCAACTTCATGAAATGTTACTGACTAGTGACAAGCTGACATGACATCCCACTGACTTCATCAGCTCCCAAATAGCAGGTGCAGATAAGTGAAAAAATTCTGCTCAAAATCAGACAAGTGATTATATGAAAATCTGTGTCCTAAGATTCTCTTGCATTCCCAGAAGAAATGGGAAAACTTAGTCATCAATTTGGCTTCCATTCAAGAGACAGCTAATCAGAAAATGGTATCCTCTTTCAAGCTCCAACAAGCTTGTGAGGGTAAGCTTCATTCCATTTTGCTTGCCTCTGTACAAGCAAGCATCTAATCCTCAAGCACAGAGACACCTACACAGAGGGCATTGGTGGGGATATCCTGCACACCTTTTAGCACAGCACTGGTGACTACTTGATGCAGTATGTATAGTTTTAAGTATAAAACAGTGTGCTAAAAAATCAGGGCAAGATTGAGTCATGATGTTGGCTAGCGCTGACAGACATAGCCATTCAAAAACATCAAGTATCTGGAAAGGAGAAGGGGTTGCTACTCAAAAGCTACAGATAACATTAGGAATGAGGGGGATACGATCAGCGAGAGACCGTTTTCTTGATATTGGTACTGCACTGGATGCACTTTCTGACACCTGAAAAGTACCAGAGCTCCTGCATGCAACCAACCAAAAACTCAAATCAAGAAAATCCACCAGTCTCAAGATTTCAATATCTACAGAACCAGAATGAACACCTTGCTCATGGCTGGAACTCAGATCACCCATGTGACCAAGTTCATACAGATCTTTCCACTATGGAGTCATAACACAGTCTCACATAATATACTGGATATATGGGTATTACCTAGCTAAAGGAACAGGTGATGCTGGCAGACCATTGCTAGAAGATGGAACATCCAGAGCTTTCTGCAAGGATCCCTGCAAGATGCTCAAGAAAACATGGAAACTCATGCAGTTGAACTTAAAAACATTGGAACAAGCTTGTGCAAAAAAACCACATCAAACACATGCAACCTGCAAACCTAGACAAAGTAGAAGATGACTAATGGTTTTCTACCAGAACTGCCAGTTGGCACCTCAGTGACAGCTTTAACATGTCAAGATTCTGCCAATTCCTATCAACTGGAATGTCATATTGGAAGATGTCAACAAAACCTGCACAATATACACTCACCCTCTCAGTTGAAGCCTTCTCATCCCCTGTCATCTTCTCTGCAGCAGAAGATATTCGATTTTTGGACTGTGCTACCTCAGCTGTCAACCCTATAAAACACAGAGGATGAGAAACCATTGGTACATAGACCTCTGATTCTTAAAATTAAGATAACTGGCCCAACTCCCATCATGACCACCAAAAACCTAACAGCACTACATGCACTTACATTCATTTTCATTGCATAATATTTCCAATATATATATCCAGGAATGCTTTAGAGTGATTCTTAAAATTAAGATAACTGGCCCAACTCCTGTCAGGACCACCAAAAACCTAACAGCACTACATGAATTTACATTCATTTTCGTTGCATAATGTTTGCAATATATATATCCAGCAATGCTTTAGAGTAAGGGTGAGTTCTTCTCCAAGAATCATTCATTTAAAGCCTAAACATACCTATCTTTGTTTTCTTTTTCTGGTGGTCATAGCCTGTAACCACAACTGCAGCATCCCTGCACATGTAAAAGGCCAAAAAGGGCTGACAACAGAACATCTATACAAGCTGTACACAGAATGGGATTGATAGCACATTGGTACCCAAGCCTCTGAAAAAAATTGTCATCAAAATTGCTAATAAATCATCCAAGCACAGTTGTGGAACTGAATACGACTACATGAGGTTATTCTTCTGAATGGCGTGCAGCCATGCTAGGTATATTATCATTCTCACTGGCTGCAAAAAGTGATAAAATTAGAATACAGACCTCTGTCTTATCCGTAAACCAGGTGATGACTCTGACAAATCTGCCAACAAGGCACAAGCCATTGTCACTCTCCAATTCATAGAACAAACAGTGCACCAGGGTGTTTGTAATCCAGAAGAAAAAATAAGTATGAAAACTTATTGGAGTCCACGGTGCCCACACAGTGGTATCACACAGAATGCCAAGGAATGGCTCCCTCAATTAAGCCAGTGTGGCCCATTCCCTGATGAATATTGCAATGAGGATAACGAAGTCCAGCTCATTTCACTACACACATATGCATGTACCTTTTGGAGCTGTAACAGGTGCAACAGATCCTGCTGTCCTCCTTGCATCAGCCTTACTCATCAAGAGCTTGCTCCACTTGGACATTAACCCCCGAGCAAAGGTGGCAACATCTAACTCCCCCATCAAGACTCCAATATCAGATAAGGGCAGGAACTACTGTAGGAAGAAAAAATCACAGGGGAATGAAGGGACACTATTAGAAATTGGAAGTGCTGCAAGCTCACCAGACAAGTGATAAAAGCGGAGTTTGTTAACAGGCTGCAACAAAGCAGACATCTGAGGGGGAATTGCATGAGTCATTGGCAAATGAGACAATACCTGCAACCAGGAAAGATAAGTTCAAAGACACTCTATAACACACCATGCAATTGCTACATATATTGAAGATAATCTCTCTCTAGTTGTGACCATCGTAATGTCTACCAACGCTTCAATTCGTGTCCTGACCTAAATGGGTCAGAGCAGATTTTCTTGTGGGGGGTGGGGTCTGTATGGGTGGGCTGTTGGGGGACCCTGTGAATGACATCACATGAGCCTGAGTCCATCAGATTGTACCCAGAAAACCAATAATAAGGGCTAGGGTTCAGGTTTTTGAGCACAAAAGACATTGCCTACCAGTGGCCCAACCAGACTGGAAACTTGTCACCCGTCCCTTTGAACTGGATGACTGCCCATCAGCTCTTCTATTTCATTATGACTGCTGGGCCATATATATTACATCGCCAGTTAACATAACAGGTTCTCTATTTGTGCCAGGAGAAGGCAGTGGAGCCCAAAGGGACTTCACATATTCCATTTTTCATTACATGCAAGGCACCTTATGTTGTGTTTTAGGACCTTGGCATATCATTCCCCAGTCTGCATCATCCATAGCAGGAAAGAGGGAAAAGATCATCAAACCTCAAGCAATATCTGAAGAAGGCTGGACTGATTGTCTGAGCTGGCTTGGATCAGCCACCTGTAAACAATCTTTAAACCCCCTTTCTCCAGAAACCTGAAATCCAGCAACCCCAAACACATCTACTTGCTGTAAACCCAACTGATATGATGCTATTATATGCCCGCAGCATAAACAGTGTACATATAACTATTTGGCACTAAGAATCATCTAAACCCAACTTTGGGACCCCACAATCAAAGAACCATTAAATATGCATATATGGCCTCAGCAATCCTTCCCAGCAATCCAGGTCTGCATGAATGCTAAAAACATTATGCAGATAACAAAAGAACAGCAACCAATAGCCCTTTCTAGATGCTGTCAGCTAAACTGAGTCAAATCTTTGACAGAACACACTTCAGCAGTTGTAGAGAACTGCTAAAAAGTCAAAGTCAAACAAAGCAGGTTCTTGGATATGATGACACACATTAGTTTCACCCAAAATTTCAAGGAGCCTAAACCATTGGGACACCTTCTGCATTGGAAGAGTAAGGTTCCTCTGGCACATCTGTACACCTCTAAAGACCATTCATACCTCCTTAAGATCAATCCAGGTTCAGTTTGCAAAATAACTTGAAGCAGCTGTCCTTGCCCTTTGAAGGTCCTCTCAGAACGCATTAACTCAAGCAGCATGTCTACAGACTCCCCATCAGTGAGTTTTGTAAAGCCTCTGTTGCTCTCAGCAGTCGCTGTACTTGGAGGCTGCTGCAATTGCACCTCTGCGTTTGTGACCAAATTCCTCTCCCCCACATCAGAGCACTTCTGCACCAGATTTCGTAGACGCGACCGCTGGGTAACAAAATATTCTCTAACCTGCATAAGATGCAATGGTAACAGAGGAATGTCAAGAAAACCAGGAAACCATTTACTAAGGTTATGCACCATACCATAACACAGGGAAACAAAATTCTGCAAGATCTTGTGATGAATATGAATGGCTTTGTTTGAATCAGTACAACATTCCATGTCCAGCACAATAGGAATTTATTAGGATTTCAATGCACACACCTGAGTAAGGGTAGCACCGGACAGGGCACAAATATCTCTTGCCTCTTTCTTTGTGATGGTGTCCTTCACAGCAAATACAGCACGCAAACAACTCAACGCTTCTGGAGAAAGTGCACCACCCAACCTCTTCCCTGCCAGTATCACCATCTCATAACATCAGACAAAAAAGACATAGCATTCCTTCATCTCTCTTCATCTACCTTTGGACTGCATGTTTGGTCAGTCCAAGATATCTTGTAATACAAAACAATTGTCTGTTATACCCAACATTCCAAACTGGAGCAGAACAACCTGGTGACAGACATAGACAATGGAATTCTGTAATTGATCCCAAACCACTACATCAACCACCCTTCTTCCTGAACCTTGCCAATGTAACTAATTCAAATGCAGATCCTAACCAAGCAAGAGCTCCCTCCACTACCATATACCCATAAATGAGATGCTCTTAATCCTCTGTAGTATATCTGTTTACAACTTCTAACCAATAGCTGTGACCAAATTTTAGACTATCCAGGAATTTCTTTATCAAAGTTTATTTTTTGTGATGCAGGCTAAAACAAGGGAATGGGCAAGCAAAGCAAGAAAAAAAAGTAATGAAAATCAGTGGGTAGAAAGCAAATCAGGTGGATCTGAACCAGTTCAGTTTAAAGACCATCCTATTGCTCCTGACTATCTCCTAAACACACATTTGTACATAGTCTTGGCTGTAACACTAAGAAAGCGATGAAAATACACAAAATGCAGCTCACCTCCATTGTTTCCAAGAGCTGTTGCCTGCCACAGGCACACAACCAAAGTTCAAGATTTGATAAGCAGTCAACAAAGTACACAACCTTTGTTAGAATCCTGGGTTAAGTCAAAAGTGCAGAAATATGCTGAATGAACTCATCCTCTAAGCAGGCAACTGATGGCATGCTTTTGTTCCACAACCCTTACACTCCATGACTCTCAACCTAATGATTGGACAAGTGAAACTATGACAATATCTTCCAACAGCATAAAACCACTTTAATAGTTCCAGCCAGTTGCCAAGAATATGCACTGTCCCTGTCACTGAGAATAATCCTTCATGGCAGGAAGCAGATACTACAACAGCTCCTTTCCACTGTACAGATCAGTTTCAACAAATTTCTCTTGGCCCTGTGCTCTCAACTATTGGACAAGGAAATGTTACAAACAACCCACAAAACAAGAAGAGGATCGGAGAAACAAGCCCACGTTTTAGGCACCAAAGACAATGTCCACATACATCATCTCCCCACCATTACAGCCATACAGTCAATCTCCAAACCCTAGGTTTTCTAGAAAGACTGAAAATCCAGGCGAGGCTCTCAAAATTCCACCATAAAATCACATGCTCAAATGTGCAAGTTTAAAGAGCTTCCAAACCAACAAAAAAGTTCACCTACAAAAGTTTCTACACACTTTTGTTTTTACGGGATCCCCAATTTTCTTCTGTTAGCAAGTGAAGAAACTGCATACCATTGCTTGACGTAAAGGATTCACGCCAGTTAAACCACACTGAAGAGTCACTATGTGTTGAAGCTCCTCAATCTGAAGATGAACCAACTTCCTCTGCTGTTCCAGCATACTCAGCAATTCTCCAACTACTTCTTCTTCTGTCCTCTCCTCCACCACCACCTCCTCCTCCTCTTCTTCCGCCTTCTCCTGCCAAGAAGAAGTGCTTTACATATACCGACGCCGCTAAAAAACTGCCACAAACTCTGACTGTTTCACTAACCTTCTAACCCTAACGATGGAAAACAAAAACAAAAATGACGACGCCATGAAACAATAGTCCTCCGCGGTTGCGCCATCACTTCCTTCAACAACGATTCAAGCACATACATTGCCACTAGTGTATTCCTTAAGAAAAGGCTTGATGAAGGAAGGATAAGAAAATCGGAACGTGAAAATAAATTAAAGAAAACACAACATACATACCATGTAACTGGATGATGTCGTCGTCTCTGAAGAACTTACGACTCCGTGAACAGCAGCAGGAGAGGAAGCCAACGGAGACGGCAACACGAGTGAAGCAGAAGCAGGAATTACATCAACCGGAGGAGCCATGCCTGCAGTGACACGAGTAGCGGCGTCAACAACGCTCTCCTCCCTCTCGCGCTCTGCAACTCCTCTTCTTCCATTGCCCTTGCGCTCCGCCACAACCGGGGGGTGGGGTTGGGCCGGAGTTGTTGTCTTTTACATAGGGTCTTTTGTCTTTCCCTCTTCCTTTTTCTTTTAGGGTTAGTAAACCCTTCCTTCTTCGGGTTGTCTCTTCAACCACTAGGTACGTCCTTCTCTTTTACCTATAACATTTTGTCTGTCTTTTGCCTACTGCAGTTCTCTTCTTTTCCTCTTTTCTCTTCCAGTGGTTGTTGTCTTTTACATAGGCCTTTCTGTTTTTCCCCCTTCATTTTTGTTTTAGGGCTTGCAGCGATTCTTTCTTCGGGTTGTCTTTTCAATTAGGTGCCACTTCCTTCTGTCTTTTACCTAATGTAATTCTCTTCTTTCGCTCTTTTTCTCTCCACCTACGGTTGAACCCTTGTTGGGCGTTTATTTCTTTTACATAGGCTTTTTCATCTTTCCCTCTGCTTTTTTCTTTTAGGTTTTGCAGCCCTTCTTGTTTCGGGTTGTTTCTTTAACATAATTCTCAAAGTTTTCTCTGTCTTTGACCTAGTGTAGTTTTTTCTTCTTTCCCATTTCTTTCTCTCCAACTGTTGTTTAACCCGTGGTGGGCAGTTATTTGATTTTGTCAATAACCTACGGTTCCAATTCTTCAGAAAGTTTTGAGAATCAAAGAATATCCGGATCTAGGACGGTTATCTATTTTTTTTCTTTCACATAGGGTTTGTCGTCTTTCCCTCTTTTTTTCCTCTTGGGTTTTGGAGCCCTTCTTCGGGTTGTCTCTTCTTTAACTACTTCCTTCTCCCGTTTGTCACAGCGTTTCTCTGTCTTTTACATAGTGTAATTTTTTCTTCTTTCCCTCATCTCTCTCCAACTGTTGTTGAGCCGGTGCTGGGCGGTTATTTGATTTTGTCAAACCCTAGAGTATCGAGTTTTCGGAAAATTTTGGAATCAAAAGAATTTCCGGTTCCAAGACGGTTATCTGATTTTAAAAACTAGTCTACAGTTCTCACTTCTAGGTTCTTTGACAGGGTCTTTCAGTTTTTGCAAATTGCATTTGCCTAGATAGGGAAACTGGCCAGTTCCTTGAATTTTTTGAGAACCTTGAGTCAAGGATCCATGTACCTGACCCTTATCCACCAAATTTTTCTTTGGAGAACTGTCCAACATTGATTACAAGTTTTAACGGGTGTTGGGAGGTTCTCACTTTTTGGAACTTGCAATATGTATATATTGGTGGGTAAAAGTAGGGTATATGTTGACTTATAACAAAAAGAAAAGGGAAATCAAATCAGTGCTATATAATGAAATTGACACACCTAACAGAGAAGAGATCCAAATTAGTGCTGTATGATAAATTCACTCAATTGTGTCCAAATTGCAACACTCCCATCTGATGCCAGAGTTATGTATTTGGATACAAAACACCACTTAACAAACACTAGTAGCTCCAAACTAAAGCATATTAACTCAGATCAGACCACTCCGAGCTTCTCTCATGAGCTATCATTGCTTTATGTAGGTGTTAGTCCTCCACACAATTCCATAGTCTCTCCCACTCAATTGTGGATCTAAGCTCTTAACATACCCACACATACCCTTACATTGGCCAACATCAATCTTTGAGATTGACAATAGAACATACCGACATCACAAGTTCACAATCCTCTTAAACTCAATTACCATGCCCATGAATTTTTACAAAGGAATTGCCCACCTAGGATCTAACAATAATTGACATTTGACAATTCCCTCGGAGTTCCCATACTAGACATGCCTCATTCCCTCAATTCCACAATACCCATATGAACATATCAAGCTCAAAAACTATAGAATCACCTTGGGCAAGCTCTCTAACTCCCTATATCTTTCATCATCTCTTGATGTGCCATATTATCTAGCTATTTTTACTAACTATTAACAATCGAACTAAACCTTTTGCGCAATTGGAAAAAAGAACATCATAGTCTAATTGTTATGAACATTCCTTTTTCAAACCATGATTATAAAAAATCCAAACACACACAACCACCTTTGCAAAGAAAAAACCACATCCTACTACACATCTCTAACCTTAGTTTCTTGAAGTCCGTCTTCAAAAATCCCTTCCAAGCTCTGATGCGTCACACCTCCATTACAAGTAGTTCCAAGAAATAAATGATTCAAGACAAATCATCGCAACCAAAATCAAAACACCACCAACAACTAATAAACTTAACATAAAAAGGTCGATAAAACCAAGAACAAGACAAAAAAATCAGTAGGTATAATTCTAAAAGCCTAGATCATCATAACAACAATTTGGCATGTAAAACTATGAACATTATTTGTTGAAGGATGAAAAACAAACCAAAAGTAAACTTTTCGATGTTGTAGAAGTGATAGTTCACACCAATAGAAATAGTAGACAACATTGCCTTAATTACATGTTACAAATGTAACATCTCCCATTTAAATTTAGTTGAGTCCCTTAATTCTCATCAATCAATGTGCAACATGGAACATTTGCAAATAGGTTTGTCACATGATTTCTCCTCCTTACCTTTGATCACACAAATTCTTTCACCCTCATCATGTTTAGTAATACATGTGACCATCAAGTTACTTCATAAAATGGAAAGGACCTTCCCAACTAAACACTAAGGACTTTTTTTTCCCTAGTTTTTTCATCTTCACATAGGTTTCACCTTCCTTGAATCCAAGAAACATTTGCTTACCCTATGAGTAACAAATGCTTGTTTTTGTTGAACATGTGCTTGGATGCATTCTTATTGATTTTTCCATGGAGTTTGGCAATAAGTTGCAATTTGATGATCATTTGCTTAGCCATAAAGGCCAGTTCACCATCATCATCAAAAGTTTGCACCAACGAGTGAATGCACACTAAGGTGGTTCACTTTTTGTCCCTTTTGGGACTTTTTGCAAAGTGTACTTGATTCAAATGTCACAAACACATTGTAAAATTATCAATTTGACAAAAATATTTATGAATTAAAAGTTCCAACTTGAATAAAAATATTTATTGAGGGTTGAAGTTCAATAAACATACATAAATCATATAATAATGGACTTTTAAAATGAACATATGGACTATGGTCTAGGTTCTGCATTAGTATTCAAATGCATTTTTTATTATGATTTGATCTCAATATTTTTTTTATAGGGACTCAATATATGATACTTGATGGAAAAAAAAGGATTGAAGAAAATTACAACAAAAAATTTTAACCAACAAATAATTATGGATTTTTGAGTGACCAAATTTGGACCTTATTTTCTTAAGTCCCTATTTTGGTCATTTTTTATTGGATTGATATTTTTTCCCCCCTAACATGTATGTAAAAAATTGTCTAGATGGGTAGCTTTTCATATGAACTTTATTAGTTGATTAATCACCACATAAGGCCCACTTGAAATTGGTTTTAAATTGTTTTGTCCATTCTAGTGTTAAAATATGGACTTTTGGGAGTAAAACTTTTACCACTTGTGAGGCACCTTAACTTGCATCTACCCCAATAGGTTCAAAAAGTTGTTAGCTCTCAATTTGGGAGTTCTCCCTATTAAAACCATATGTGGAAATTTTTTTGTATTAGCTTGGAACCCACATTAGTATCCAAACAAAATTTTGGGTAATTATGTGTCCTAATCCTATGCATGTTTAGGTGTTATTGATAAAACAATTAATCTATGTTTCAAGGTCTTGACCAATCTTTCCACCATTCCATTACATCTTAGCCATTGCTATGTAGTATATTGATGCAAAATGTCATAATTCTTGCATAGTTGACTAAATTCAGTAGCCCATTTTGACCCGTTGTTAATCAAAACATACTTTGGAACCCTAAATCTATAGATTATTCCATCTTCTAAAAATCTTGCAACAATTTTTGCATCATGATCAATCACAATTTTCATTTCGCACCATTTTGAGTAATGGTCAATGGCTATTAGAATGTACACGTTCCCATTTTTTGTTTTAGGAAGAAGATTAATTGTGTCAAATGCCACATGATAGAATTTATCCCAAATTAAAATGCACTTTAGCTCCTCAGGTTCAAATTTAGCATTTCCAATTCTTCTAACTAGTTGACATTGTTTGTAAGTGCATGCCATCATTTTAACATCAGTAATCATGTTGTGCCAAAAGTACCGTTGGTTCATTTCAGCAAGTGTTCTTCCTTCATTGAAATGGCCAATTTCTTTGTGCAAATCCAAAATGATTTGGTGTTGTTCCTTGGGCCATGGCACCACCAACCTTTTTAACATCAAATTGTCATTACTCTAGTAGTAATGCAACATTTGCTTATTGACCCTTATTCTTTCTTCATCATTGCATCCAATAAGAAATGTTTGCCTATTCAATATATCCATGCTTAATTTGTCCTCCCAAATCTCCATATTCTTAGCAACTTCCCAATCGTTGTTTGATTTAGACATCTCCACCTCCTCATCACCATCAGCAATAGCTTATGCTTCCTCCACCATTCACTAATGTGTTCTAACATCCCACAACTCACACCTTTTTATCTTCAAAGAGTTAGCATTGCATCCTTTTGACAACTTCCTAGTAACGTTAATTGCAATTTCATTAGCAATCACATCAAAAGCACTTGGGGCCTTAGTCTCTTGAACTTTTTCAACATCCACCATGAATAGATTATTCAGAAAGCCTTGGCTCCCGAATTGTTACAATATCTTTCCTATTTTTAAACTCCATCTACTTGTCCATAAGGTTTCATTACACTCCTTGCCCACTTGTAATAATTTGCAATCTTGTATCTCATCTTGCATTTCATCTTCTTTTTCAGTAACATCAATCAGGTTTCTACTTAGTGCATCCACATTGGTGTGCTTGGATCTAGCTTTGTGAACAATCTTAAAGCTGAAGTCTTGCAAGGTATTAATCCATTTGCACTTTTTGCCATATACATTAGACACTATTGCCAAACACTTTAATGGTTTATGATCCATTTGCAAAGTAAAATAATTTTTATATAGATATTGTCTGAAGTGCATAATGCCCCACATTAAACCATAGCACTCACCTTCCACAAGGTGAAATTTCTTCTACATAGGGGAAAGCCCTTTGCTGGCATAAGTAATAACATGTTCAATTTTCCCATCTTTTTGTGACAAAATGGCTCATACCCTTCATATAGACCAATCGACATCAAGAATGAATGCTTTGGTGAAATCAGGTCTAATAAGAATCAAAGCAAAAACTAGGGCAACTTTCAACAAATCAAAAAAATTATGATAATTAATGTTTTAATCAAACACATTATCTTTCTTGGTTAGGTCAAACAATGGTAGAGTTATCCAAAAATATATTTTTACATAATTTGTAGAATAACTAATTAATTCTAAAATTGTTCACACATTTATCATAGAAATAGGTATTGGAAATTTAGTGACAAGTTTTATTTTCCTAGGGTCAAGTTGTGTACCATCCCAACTCATTACATGACCCAAGAATGTTAAATTGGTCTTTGCAAATTCACATTTGTTAGGGTTTAGTTTTAAGTTTACTTCCCTCAACCTTAGATGCACATATTGAAGATGCTCAACATGCTCCTCCCAAATCAAATTGTGAACATTCAAGTCATCAACAAACACTTTCAAGAACTTGTCCATATAGGCTCCAAATACCTTCGTATTGTCTGAGAAAAAGTACTAGTGGCATTTTTCATCCCAAATGGCATCACAGACTTAATATGGTAATCACAATAATTTTGTACACATCTTCAACATCCACAATTATTTTGCCAAAACCCTAACTATAAATCCAAAGCAGAAAATCACTAAGACTTGTTCAATTGATTTAAAACGTCATCAACCAGTGGAATCGGAAATGCATTGTGGCGGGTTTGCAAATTCAATGGTTTGCAATCACCATAATACCTATATTGCCATCCTTTTTATAAGTAAAGTTATTTTGTAGGTGTATTTTGAGGTACTGGGCAAGTCATTTTTCCCAACAAAACCAATGCATCAATCTACTTCTTGACTTCAGTTTCCTCCCAAAAAGATAAATGACTTGGTGTGGTTCTATAAGGTGGACATCTGTGTATATCTACCACATGTTCTCCATATTTGCAACATTTCAATTCACCTTTATGCATAGTAAAAATATCTGGAAACTATTCTAACAACTCCCATAATTGGTTAGTATTTTGCTTCCCCAAAGATGGATCAACCTTTATTTTAGATTTGATCTTAGCTTAACATTCCTTCGCATCCGCAAATGCCTTGATTATGGTTGTTTCATTTTGAAATTAATATTTGATTCCAATTAGAACACATAAAGTATCAGAGGTATTTTCATGAATTGTATGTGTCTAGCTTTTTCCTTTTGCTTAACACATTTAATCTAGTCCTCAAAGTCATTTGTGTTAGATATTTCCCCAAACATCAAGTTGTCCAATTGTTCTTCTAGGAGCAGACTCAAAATTTGACTTAGACTTTCCTTCTACATAAAAGCTTCAAGCCCATTTTCCATTAGATCTTCAGCTATTTCTAGATTACCATGTAAAAACATTTTAGTTTGTTCATGATTTGTTCTTTCTTTCATCTCCTCATCAAAATACTCAAATGAACTAAAATTATTATCATTTTCAGACAATTATAGGCTGGCCTTTTACATGTTTGGAAATTCTCCTAAAATTAACATTGGTTGAGGCCCAATACCCCATATTTGTAGATTTTCATCAAATGCATCTTCTTTTCCACAACCAACTACAACATGTTTACCATGTTCAATGGAGGAATCTAAACATTATTATTTAGTCCTTATCTAACTTAGATTAACCTTTTTTCCACATCAATAACAATAACACCTATTTTGATAAAATAATCAAGACTTAAAAGGATGTTGTAGCTATCAGTATCAATAATCATAAAGGTCATCATACATTGGATGTCCCAAACTTTCACAGGTAATTTTGTAATCCTACCTTATGTTTGAACCACCACTCTAGATGCAGTTTTATATGATTAAGATTTAGTGACCATATGCATAAGTCCCAATTCCCATAGCACAATTGTAGACATCATTGACATGGATGCACCTATATCTATTAAACCTTCCAACATATTGTTAACAATTTCAACCAGAAGAGGTAGTGTTTTATTTTGATGAATTCTATTGATGTTGAACTTTCGTATAACATGCATTGAATCCTTTAGCCTTGATTAGGTTGACAAATTTCATCCCTTCATTTCTCTTTCTCAAGGCTAGCTTGACCAAACTTTTTAGCAATTCCAATTCCCCTAGTATTGCCAACTAGATGGTTTCCATGGGGGATAAAAAAAAATTTCCTTTTATAAAGTGGTTGAGTATTTTAGTAGACTGGTCATTAAATTGTAGATCCATGATGATAAGTCTTAAAGGTATGGACGAATTGTTTTAGGGCAAGGAATTTGAAGATGTATTATATTGGACATAATGGTTGGAGATGACATTTGAAGTGTGTGGATATGACGAGATCAAACTTTTTAAAATTGCAAAATTCAATTTGCGAGGAAAGGCAAAGGACTAGTTCAAAAAGCTACAAATGACGCCTGTTGATTGGAATGAAGTGAAAACAAGTATAGCAAAAATTGGGGATGTGGATGTGGATGAATTAAAAGAGTGAAGTTGGACGGGGTTACACAAGAGCCTAGACAATGGGTCCAACCATATTTTGATAGGTTGGATAAATTATTTAGGAAAGGAAAAATCAAGGATGATGAACAAAGATGCATATTCATTGCCCGTTTGTGTCTTTAGATCAAAAAGTTATGCATGGTGAAAACCTATGCAAATGTAGAGGAGTTGTTGGCAACTGTTAATGAAGTGGAAAGAGTGCTAAGAGAGTTGGGAGAAACTCCTTTTGAGCCCCTCAAGGAAGAACATGAGAAAAACATGCATAATGATACAATGTTGGAAAAACAGGTGATTGTTTTGAATGGGTCATTCATTAATTTCATTAAGGGATCATCATCTAGTGTTGGAGCAATTCCATCAGGGATTAGTTCTATAGTGTGTTAAATTTGTAGAGCAAGTGATCACATTGGCACTACTTGCTCGTGTATAGGTGACTTAAAGCCAAAATGTGCAAAATGTGGTCTACCTCAGAAGACAAAAAATTGTGGCATAGAATGTGGATATTGCTCTAACCAATATGGGGCCCACATAGGAACAATTCTAGAAGTGGGGGAAAGATGGTAAACCATTATTTGCTACCAACAATTATCTAGAAGTATTGGTTGATGATGAATAGGCTATTTTAAAATAGTTGAATAGTTTTTGCAAAACAAAACATGACATGTTTTCTAAGGCTAGAATTTTTAGGAAGAGGTTACCTGTGAAAACCCTAGATACTGAAGGCCTAGAAAATAGGGAAGCAAAACATGTAGACATTGGTAATGATTTTCACTTTCCATTACCCACTTATGACTTCCAAAATGGTCAACCTTTAGGATCTAATTCAATAATCTAAAAGTTACCCTAACATGTTTAATCTTCAAAATTTTGTTTTGAAGCTTGATCAAATCTTGCATGCTAAGTACGAAGATTTTAACAAACCTACTATGATCTATAGGTAGTGTTGGTACCCATACATCTCCAACATATGGAGGCTCCTTCATAATTTTAAAATTAGAATGAATAAAAATACAAGGTAAAGGGTTAGAGGATGTATTTATAGTAGTTTGCTTCCCCTTGTTTTGAGATTGGTTTGCATTCCATCACAACCACTCTCCTCAATAATATGAACTTTCAAAGTTTTGCAACTAGTTTACGTTGCTCTTCTTCTGTGATCAATGATTTGTTTCCTTTTATTTTGTTGTTGAAATCAACATCATCACAATGTGCATACACCCAAACCAAAGCCCCTTCTCCATTCTTGCACAACTTTTAGCTTAATACATAGGTAGAATTACCAATTAGGTCTACTTTAATGATCCAATCCTTCACATATAGTTTTTTAGCATGTTGG
>Ga0116229_10000218_pt1 | contig 66506 bp, 54 predicted proteins | sample S1TSphgellanicum_3_FD_87313 | JGI IMG/M metagenome (GOLD analysis project Ga0116229, IMG submission 87313) | Host-associated microbial communities from peat moss isolated from Minnesota, USA - S1T2_Fc - Sphagnum magellanicum MG | ecosystem: Host-associated > Plants > Peat moss > Unclassified...
AAAAAAAAAAAAAAAAAAATAAAAAAAAAATAAAAAAAAAAAAAAAAAAAAAAAAAAAAAAAAAAAAAAACAAGACTTCTATGTTCGGCTACCTAGTAGAACTTATCATAAAAATTTGACAACCTCAAAATATATATTTTTTAAATCTGGTAAACTTGGGCCATTTTTTTAATGAAAATATTTTGTATAGGTTGAGATCATATTTTTTAAGTCAAAATTTGGCGAAATTTTCCCAAAAAAAAAAACTAGTTGGGTGGTGGGTGGGAATCCTCTAGAGATTACCCTTTCTCCATCATTCTTATGTGGTTCTTTTTTGAAAGAGGGGTTAGAAGAAGCTTCAAGAAAGAGGGAAGAACTTCTATGTACTTTTTAAAGCTTAGGAAATGAAGAAAATGTGTTTGGTTTTGTGAAGATTACCTCCTGTACTTTCATATATTTTTATGTTTTTAAATGTCTAGATAGGCTAGTTGTGCCAAAAGTTTCTTATTGTTCTTTGGAAATGTGCTATTGGAAAGTTAACAACCTTCTGATGGCCTAGAAATGATGTTGCAAGAGTGTAGGAAGGCTAGTGGTAGTCTGCAAGCGGGTATATAGGGCAGGAGTAGTACATAGGACACTTTTTTTTTGGTTCTTTATGTATTTTTTTGAATTTGTTATAGGCAGTAGAAATTTTATCTAAAAATTTCAAAAAGGTAATTATCAATCTAATTTTTTGTTGTTTTTTTTGTGCTGAGACTTCCGATCCCATTTCTTTTGTCATTTATTATTATTATTATTTAATATCTTGTTTTCTCAGCAAGTAAATTCTTCCATTAGTTGTTGGTACTTGTTGAGTTGTAAAAGGTGGTATAACATTGGTTGGGATTTTTTGTGTGTCATGTTTTGGTGTTGTGAGTTTTAGGGAGGAGCATATGAAAAAAAAAGTTTGCAAAGTTGTGGTTTTCGTTTTTAGAAAACAACAAGTGTAGATGATAATTTCACACAAAAACAATGACTATGGTGGTGCTGCAACAACAAACATTTGTTTTGAAAAGGCCTATTAAAACAAAATCCAAAGTTGTGACGGTATTGCAATGAAAAACAACAATTGTGAGAGATATTTTACAAAGCAAGTCTATAAGTAGCATTAAACACCACTTAGATGAGGGAAGGGTATAAAGTGGACATTGGGGTGGGAATTTAGCATGAAAGGACACTAAATTTTGGATATGAAAGTAGGAGAGGGTAGATTTATCCAATGAAAGACAACAAACCACCAAATTTCAGGACTTTGCCACTAGAACTTATTGTGTCATGTTTTTTATTGTTGTTCTTTAAGGGAAGATAATCATCACTAGGTAGTGAGATTGGTAGAAATCATCATTTTTTATTGCTAGTTTTCCACTTTGTTATAAGATTACCATGACTTAAATGTGGACATGAAATTACCAAAAAAAATATGAAGTTATTGTAGAAGTTGGACAGGATGATATGGTGGCACATACAAAGCAATTCTCAAAGGAGGTACAATTGTTAATGGAGGCTTACACGGCTTTGCTTAGCTCTAGGAGAATTAAGGAATGAGGCTTAGGTGCCCACGTAGTTGGCAAGGGTTTTATATTGGTTACATGTTTACATGTTAGTTCTTGTAGGAAAATTGGAGTAAGTTAGTTTGGAATTGGTTTTAGTGTAAATGTGATTCTAGATATTTAATATGTAAATATAATCTCAAGTTGTGTATTACTTGTGATGATTTGAGATCACATAACTTAAGATTATATTTTGCACACTAAATATTGATTTTAAGTTAACTTACCTTAGTTTATTTTATAATAAATAAGATGTAAACATGCAATCAACAAAAAAAAAAAAAATTGGTAACTTTTTAGATTTAAGATCCAAAGATTTTATTTTTCATATCTAGTAAATACAATATATATATGGAATCAATTTAAGTCTGAAATATTGAATAATTTAAGTTATGATAATTCATATGATGATGGTGATTTTTCACATGTATATAATTATGCATTAATACTTTGATAAAAAAATCAAAGATATAAAAAATAAAATTCTCAAAAGAATATTTAATATAAGTCTAAAGCTAGTAATTTTTTCTCATGTGATATTCAACAATCGCATTAGTTTAATTTGTGATTGTTGGGTAAATGGTACTAGCAACATTGTTGGGGGAGCATGTGTACTTTTGTGTTGGAGATTGAGTTGCATTTAATTAATTATTATTGTTTATTGTTTACCCCATGAAATTTGGTGGTGATTAGGTTCAATTCGTAGGATATCACTCAGAGTATTCGTAAATACAATACTAGGTCAATACACTAGGTAATGGCACAAGCTGATACTAGACTTGTCTAGTACCTTATACCAATATATATACCAATATTTGAAACTAGCTTCTCATCAATGTGCCAGCCCAACACTGATGTTTTCCATGAGATAACAAGGTTTAAATTCACCCATATATTATAGGCCATTATGTGTCAGGCCTACAGTTGAGGGCAGTCCCTTGGGTCAGTGAGGAAAGTCCCAATGATGAGGGAATGCCTTCAATCATGGGCCTTGCTGGGGGTAAAACACAAGAGGGGAGCTATTAGCAAGGGAAGTATGTTGAAGAAAAAACATGAGATGGATTTGTTATGGTCACTTGTTCGTTTATTAATTCATTGCTACACTAATCATGGTGTTTTAAGTTTTTGATGATGTTTTGGTGGGGTAGCATGATGAGAGCATTGAAACACCATGAAACAATTTCACCTCATGCAACTTCACCAAAACACCAGGTGAAAATGTTTTGATGTCTGTATTTAGTTTGTGATTCTTATTGCAATTGACATTTCTGTTTTTGTTGCTTAAACTATTATGCAAGGACAGAATGTTTGTACATTTTGTTCACAAGTATTGTGCTATGGCCAAGTTCATTTGTCCATTGTTTTTACTTTCTTGCCTTTGGTTGGTTTGCTGAGCAGCCAACCAAAAACTATCTTAAATGAGTAAGTAAAACAAAATGGGTGGTTCTTCCTGAAGCCAAGCATCATGTTAATGCAACTTAGAACCTACTCATGGACACAATAGAGCAACTGAGTATGCATACATATCACACACAAATAAACATCTAAGAACTATGCATAACACATTGATCAGGAACAGAAAGTTCTGTGTACTTGGTGCATAGTTTTTGGTATACCGCGGATAAGGCTCTGTTAATCTCCAGGCAGTTGGCGCAATATCTTTAAGTTGCTGATAGTAGGGACAGTCATCCTACCACTCTCTTGGAATGCCACTCTTAATTGTGAGCTCTTTGTGAGCTGCAGTAAAGCATTTTGTGCTCACAGTTTTTTTGTATCTCCCAAGGGGACAGGAATGACAGTGTCTCAATTCTCAACCCCCTTTACAGCACTCCCTCTGCATAATCAGATTTTCAAATCATTTTCTCAGTCACTAAGCTGCAAGAAGACAACATACATCAGTAACAAAGTTTATGTTGATAATTGCATCTGAATTTTCGCAGCACTTGATCCTCTTGCTGCAAACAAGAGGGAGTTTGTGACAATGATGAAGTAACTAGGATATTAACGGGATGAGCTTCTGTAGTAATCAAAGATACTTAAAGGTGTGGGTTCAAAGGTTGCAGATTGTTGATTATATGAAATATATATGAGTTATTTGCATTGAACAGTGTAAGTGTTGGAAAAATTCAGTTCCAGTGTTTAATTGTTTCAGGTCAAGGAAATCTAAAAGTACAGATGACAAAAATGCTGACCAAAGAAAACAGAAGACAAAGAACTATTATGAATATCCTGTGCATATCATAAGATCTTCTTATATCCGTCACTCTCCTCTATTTCTATTGTCATTCATAAACTTGGCTTCCAACCTTCTCGGGTGCTTTGGGCGTGTGTCCTCTGCATGTTTGCAAATCATGTTTGCAATCAATCTAAGCGTGCTTGAATAGTGTACCATGATGTTCTGGCTTGATCACTCTCAACCAAATCAGATGTGATCCCACAAACCAAGTTAGGAGCATGAGAAGAGTCAGATAAAAGAGAACTGCGGACCCCTAGAATAATCAGAGCCAAGGACTGACAATTTAGCACAGACTAGGAGGGAAGGTCGAAAAGCATTTCGGATCTTGAAGAAGATCACAATTCCGAGAGAAGTTTGTAAGAGATCAGAAACGTACAAAAGGATCCAAATACGACAACTTTCCACCCACCTGCAGATCTAGAAAAGGAAAAACAAAATGCTCTACAACTTGGAGCACACCAACCGATTGAGCTCCTGTTGTACGAAAATGGAGAGGTGCAGATTCTGATTAAGGAATCAGAGCTGGCACAGATGGTGCCCGATCGTCTTTTGAGGGTGCAGTGCAATGACGATTGCTTCCATTGATATGCAGTTTTAGAGACGCTACAGAAACAGAGACTGGACTCAGGAGCCTCCATGAGTCGGGTTTGTCGAACAGGAGTAGAGATCAGAGGATGCACAGGAAAGAGGCAACGTCAGCTTGACATTTGAGGATCATGCTCCTAGCTGCTAAACAGCTATGGTGAAGCACTGGCAAGAAACACGCCTTCCGAGCTTGTCAATACTACTGAGCAGAAACTGGGCTCGCGAATACTTCGAACATGTCGGAGCTTAGTCAAAGCCTGGGTCCCTTCCCAGACATTTTTCATCACGAAGGTTTGGATCTTGGACGCAAGGATGTAAGAATCTTGTCTTTTTGGAACAGGCACATTGCTGACACCGGAGTGAAGACTTTCTGGACCTTGCTGAAAGCTGCTGGAGGGACCTTGTAGACAGTCGAAGTGTTCACAAAAAGTCTGACTTTCTTCCTGACATTCGATATACAAGCATTGACAAACTCCGAATGTAATCCAAACTACACGTCCTCCACCTTCGCCGGCGTTTGAACTTCGACTTTCCCTTTATAACCAGAAACGCCGACCTGCCACTGTCGTCTACTGCTTCATGATGATGCTCCTCAGCTATTTTTGGGTAGATATGGTGATATCGAGCCCCGACGCCCGCTCGGCCCCCGCCCACGTCGCAACAGACTCTAAGAGACGTGCTATGCTAACATTGTGTGAAGACCATCAAAGGGATGACGTTCGAGATTCAAAAGGATTGCATCCCGTCTACGTACTTGAGAGTCGGCTGGGCACACTCTCTGTTTCTCTCCGCAAGTGCATGCTGCAACTGGCGCAAACTTCAGCGCAGGAGATGATACAGACGTGATCCACAAGTGACTACAGCAAGTGTTGTACTTACAACGTGCTTGAACGATACAAGTTCAGCAGTTTCTGGATTATTCTGGCCGCCTGCACGTCGCGCACGGTCGAAACTGCATGATGCAACCCATTGCCAGATTAACAAGCAGCGTTCAGGAAGGTGAGTCCTAGTGTCAGGCTGCTTGATCGAGACTAGTTCAAGGTCTTGAGTCCAGGTGCTTTTGTCTTTCCCACCTCCCCCCAATTGTTTTTGCATTTGACGCAGGTTCGTATGTTAGCTAGTTCCAGGATCCCTGTTTTCTCGTGTCAAACTGTTCGTTTTTTTTGGTTTCTGTTCTGCTTTTGTGTGCTGGTGTTTCACTTTTTCAGGATTTTGTGTGTGATTGTTTTCTCTTCTTTCTTCCATGGGCCAGATTGCCAAGGTTCATCAAGATCCCAAGTCCAGCTGCCATAGTATGTGAGCCCAATTTCTTGTTGCATCCTCTGTTCTCTGTATTTTTGTTTTGTTTTGTTTTGTGTGGTTTTTTAATCCATTCTTCTGATTCTCAGGTGCATGGAGTGCTCTTTTCTGTTCAGTTCTGTTTAGGAGTTCTCTGGGAGCTTCTTTTTCTCAGTGTGTAATGAGCTCTATGGTACCCATTTTGAAGGGAGGAATAGAGATATGGAAGTGATCAGGGTTGGAGTAGAGATATTTGTATATTTCCCATCTCTTTCTCATCAGACAAACCAGAGGGTCACATGCTACCTACACACTGCAGGTTCTTACTCAATTCAGAAAGTCAGTGTCTAGCATTTACAACTTCCAAAAGGAAAGGAAGCAATAGCATGACGGGTGAGAACACAGTTGGTCACATACTACATTTATCAACAGACATGTCATTATTTGCCTGGTTTTAGCAATTGTGGAGGCAGATTATTCATTGTTCCATTACGAGCACATCAAAGGGATTTGAGGTTCAAATTTAGTATTGAGGTGAATAATGTGGAGGAGGCTGAGGGCAACATGCAAAGGACCCACTGGTGGTGGGTGGCAAGCAATAGGCTTGGGGGCTGTTGTTTGTGGCCTCATGCTCCACATCATCTTTGTGCCTTTCTCATCTACTCTTGAGTCCTTGCAGAACCTCAAACTTGCAGCCGACTTGAATCTCATAGGACTGGCTGCAGAAGACCACCACCTTGCAGCATGCCACCGGATGAATCAGGGAGCAGTGGTGTTCCAGAATGCAAGTTGGAAAGCAGAGGTGGGTTGCTGGCTTAACCAATGCCATGCACATACTTCCTCCTTTCCTGTTCCAGAGGTTCTTGGAGGGAAATCCTGTGATCAGGGATGCAAGGAGCATGGAGTTTGCAATGAGGAGCTTGGACACTGCCGCTGCTTCCTTGGCTTCTCAGGTTTGTGCACAATCTTCTTTCTTCACAATCTCAAAATAAGTCCAACATTGATATAATGGCTTTTCCATTCACAGGTGTGCAAGGTTTGAGCCCACAATCAGATGCAAGTTAGCAATGAGCCCATATCCAGGACTTTGCCTTGATGCATTGGGATGTAATTCTGATTCGTCTGGATTGGAAGTGTGGGCTAGGTGCGGCATGTGAAGAGCTGCAGACTCTGGAATGCAATGATGGGGTGTCAAAGGAAGAACCCTTTGGTATTTGGCGGGTGTCAAGGTGTGCCAGCTTCTGTGACAAGAGCAGGTCATGGTGTCTGTGTGGCAATGGCACCCAATACCCACAGCGCCAAGTTAGTGAAGCTTGTGGCTTTGTCATCAAGTACGTGCTTGCTACTACAAATGCAGAGCAAAAGAAACTAGTCAAATTTCTTGCCTCAATGACACAATCAGCTTGCAAATGATCAATGGAGACAGCAAAACAAAATCAAATACCTGAAATTTCATTTGGGTTAATTGGCAGGGACGGACTGGAGGATTTGACAAAACTGGACAATGACAATGTATATGGGAATGCAAGCTACAAAGGGTGGTGTAATTTGGATGCAGAGGATGTCTATGAAGCAAAAGTGCCATTGAAGACCCCCTACTGTGACTGCAGGTATGATGGTGTTGTGGGGTCTCTCTGTGAGCAACCAACCGAATGCAGCTGCATCAACCAGTGCTCAAACAACGGGTTCTGTCAAAACGGCTTCTGTGCAGTAAATTCCCTCACATCATGTGGTTTGATTGATGCATGGTGCAGCAGATTGAATCAGTGCAACTTTTTGTACAACAGTGCAGTTGCTTGTTCCATAATATTTGTAGAGTTGTGTATTGATCCTGTCACTGGGCAACTTGCAGTGCAACAAAGGCTGGTACGGTGTGGACTGCAGTGTGCCCTCCTCACTCCCTTCACCAAGACACTGGCCCAGATGGTTGCGCCCTTCAACCCTCAACATAACAACAGAGAATGTAGAAGATGACATGGTAACAGCAGTTGTTGAGAAAAAGCGGCCTCTAATCTACATATATGACCTTCCTCCTGAGTTCAATGCCCACATGTTACAGGTCATACTCTCACATTGACATCCAACAAGCTGTGTCATACTCAAGAGAACAAATGCAATGATAGTGGGAAGCACAATGTCCACAAGCTGTAATTCCAATATGGCATTCTCAGAATTGAACAGAATTCTCAGAGTTCACATATTTCCTGTTCTACCCTTGTTTTTCAGTGGTGCACATTGAATCCCAGTTTAGGCTGATAGATTGTGATCTGATTATGTGCATAAAGCTGATGGGGCTCTTGAATATGCAGGGTCGTCACTTCAAGTTTCACTGTGTGAACCGAGTGTATGATGCAGATAATCACACTTTTTGGAGTGATCAGCTCTATGGTGCTGAGGTGTGAACATTTTTTCTCCAGTTTGCCACTTATTCCTTGCCAGGATTTTTTTGGTGAGATTCATAGTATGCTATTACATTGTGACTAAGGTCAAAATTCTGCTTGTATTATCCCCTCTGTATGGGTTCTTGAGTATGTCTGACAAAGGTCTGGTAACATAGATAGCCCTGTATGAGAGCCTCTTGGCAAGTGAGCATCGAACAACCAATGGGAATGAAGCCGATTTCTTCTATGTGCCTGTATTGAGTGCCTGTGCCATTACACAAGCAGATGCTGCTCCACATATGGATATTCAGGTAACCTGACCACATCATTCCATCCATTTCCTTTCCACCCTTCATCATGAACAATGTGATTCTCATTGGGTCAATGTGAACAAGAACTGATAAGCAATCTGAGTTTAGTTAGTCTACAAAGGATTTGAGCTATTATTTTGATCCCATGATTATCTTCCTCATCAGAATCACTTATCCAATAGAACAGATAAATTGCAAATATGGATACATTTATTTGCAAGAGTGATACAACTGTCATATCTCTCAGGGATGTACATTGCCTTCTTGCATTTTAGGGACTGAAAACATGATTCTAAACGTCAATGGCTGGTTATGCAGAGGGAATACATGGGGTTGAGACAATATTATGCTGGAGATTTCAACAAGCGAGCCTACATCCATATTCGGGACAACTTCCCTTTCTGGAATCGCACCTCAGGCCATGACCACATCTGGGTAAGTACATGGTCTACCCATGTACCTGTCATTAGCAATTACCTGAATGTCTGCTACTTTTCATGAGAAGTTTTTCATGGATCAGGGACAAAATTGCTGCCCCAAGTAAGTGCAACTCAACGATATGCAAAATATTAAGCCAGGAGGACCAGAAGATTTTGGAGGTTGTGAAAACATGGCCATCATTTTTGTAGTGTAATCACAGGGCAAGGTTGCATGAAAGAATGCTTTGCATGGCATTTAATTCATAAGAATTACTAACTTAGGGCTTTTTGGTGTAAGATTTAGTTGCCTAGAGCATTTTGGTGTAACGTATGATCATAAATGATTGCCTTGTTTTTTTAACCAGGTCTTTTTTATGCAAGGCATTGTTAGAAATGATGGCCTTAGTTTTTATACTTGGTAAGGCCCTCAGAGTGATACATTCCCAAAATTCAGGTCCAAGCTTGGCTCTCATCTTGCATCAGCTCTCACTTGGGGAATGCCCCATTCCTAGGGCCTTACTACACTTCTATTGTTTGAGATCATGCACCTTTGGAAGTCAACAGAGTTAATGCACTACTGTAATCACTCCATTAGCCCTCAGACTATATTTTCCCTCTATCCTCAGACTCTGGTTCTTACCATTTCCTTCACCTGTACAAATTCAAAACCAAAAGGTGCCAAGAGTCATTTCTGAACCACTTGATGTTTTCAACTGACATGAGATGGGGAGGGAGCAGTTTTTTCCATGGGATGAAGGAGCATGTGCAGCACCCAAAGAGATATGGAACAGCACCATTCTTGTCCACTGGGGCAACACAAATAGTAAGCACAAAGGCTCTACTACAGCATACCTAGCTGACAATTGGAATGACATTCCAAAAGAGTGGCGTGGTGACCATCCCTGTTATGACCCACTTAAAGATATTGTGCTACCTTCATGGAAAGTACCAGATCCTTATCCCGTATTAGAACAATTCCGGGCCAGGTACACATGACTTTTCATTCCCAATCAATATGTTATGTTTAGTTCTGAGATGTAGCATGATCACTTGGTCCTTATGTTCAGGAGTGGATTCTAAGTTGCAACAACATGGTGCAGGCCTCAAGAAGAACGACCCACTTTGTTTTACTTTAATGGCAACCTTGGTGAGGCTTATGGTGGACGCCCTGAAGCCACGTAAGTAGACTGCCTTGGAAAATTTGGGCATTGACATCTTGCTTGGCATTTGTATTTGGAAGAATGCACATGCCTTTATTTTGAACCTGAAATGGACTTTAAAAAGGACCACATAAAGCTGCAAGAAGCTCAAAACCTTCAGACACCTTAAAAGCCCAGATACAACAACATTATATCCCACAGCTCACTAGTGATATCCCTCTGCAATGCAAACCTCACTCAACCTATACAGATGTGTGGCTGTCTCTTGTTTTGGTTCTATCGCAAGTCAGAGTGACTCACTTAGTTTTAAAGATGCACATGGATCTGAAAGAGAGGCTCTGGATAAACACAGGTATAGCATGGGCATAAGACAGAAGTTTGCATCCGAGTTTGGGTCGAAGCCAAACAAGGCAGGGAAGTTAGGCCGTCAAGCAACACAAGATGTACTTGTGCTGGCTGAACGAACTCCAGATTATAGTCTGGATCTCTCAAAGTCACGCTTTTGTGGAGTATTTCCTGGGGATGGGTGGAGTGGCCGTCTTGAAGACAGTGTGCTCCATGGGTGCATACCCGTCATAATTCAGGCACCTGCTCTGCTTGCAAACTTTACATAAATTCCTTTCCACAGCAATTAAGTTCAATGCTTTTTTGTGTACTGTAGATTTTGTTTACATTCAAAGCACTCCAACAGTCTCCTTCATCATGGAGCAGAGGTCCCCAATGCATGACTAAGGTAAGTCATTGAGATGATCTGGACCATTAAGTAGCAGAGTTGACTGACAGATGCATGCATTTATGCAGGATGGAATCCATTTACCATTTGAGAATGTGCTCCACTATGACAGCTTTTCTGTCCGCATAGCAGAAGAAAAGTTGCCAAATCTTGTCTCCATCCTTCAGGTATTAGTCTGCTATTTAGAAGTGGCAATCTGGGCTCTAATAGTTACAATCACAGCATAGTCATCCACCTTCTAATCTTGCAGTTAAATTTTTTGGTAATCTCTTTATGATTACTGGTGGATCGAACAGTATTGGAAATGCTTTAGATCATGTACTCAATTTCTGCTCATATCTGTAGTTCATTCTACAAGAGTATGCCAATATGTGCAATCTTGATTGGGCAGGCTATAAATGATACAGAGGTGGATGCAAAGTTGGCAGCAGTGCGTGGCATGTGGCAACGCTTCACCTATCATCAGGCTATCAAGCAAGAGGCTGAGCGCCAAAAGCAGCAGTACAATTATACAGAAGAGTGGGCCACTTATTACTCCTCACTTACAGATGATGATGCCTTCTCCACGTTAATTCAGGTATTTCATACTTGACAAACCTATCCTGTCCTATTATATCTGCCTCCATTGTCCATCAAGTAGTAACTATAGGTTTACAGGACAGATCAGATAGTAACATTCACCAAGAGATGTGAGCAGTCCAAAAACCTTACATTTTTTTGGCATTATGTTTTAGAATTAAGTACATTTTTTGGTCTGTTGCATGAGAACAGGTGCTCCATTACAAACTTCACAATGACAAATGGAGGATTGAGCAGAAGAAACACAACAAACACTTTGGAATACCAGATACTTGTAGAATGCAGAGGCTTTAGGTGATTTCAGTGGTCATAGCAGGCATACACAAATTTGTATTTATGGTATCTTTGCATATTAGCATTTCTTTTTCAATAAGGAATAAACTTTGATCAAAGTCTGTCTGGAAGAGATGTCACCAGGCCCCATGCTGTCAAATTCTCAACAAAGAGGAGGTTGGTGCTGCCATCTAGGAGATGCTCAGTAAAGCCCACAGTGAGAATAAACTATTGACAATATGCCATCCTGAATGTCCTCACATAGTCAGTGGAAAGTGTATTCTGGATGGATGCTAACAACCCACAACCACCTTATAGGTTCATGCAACTGAAAAATTATTCCAAAAAACAGAGTGTAGAACATCCTGTACTTAAATCTGTTAAAAAATAACCATACTGGAATTCATAAAACTGCTGTTTGTTGCAGTTCCCATTCAATTTTGTTCAAAGGACAAGGTGTTGCAGTTGCAAGTTCATGATGTTACTACATTTCCCTACAGATAACCTCTGTAAATTCTGATCAATTAGTTTGAGGGCATTCTGAACCTGTTTGCAGAGTCCTTCAATGAGCATACAGTTGGTGACCATACAGTAAAGCTCCACAATTCATTGCACCCTAAATAATTCTCAGTAATATTTGAGCTCATACTTCCCCTATGCATGCAATGAATTGATTGACTGTACAGACACCCTCTAAATCTTCCTAGTAGTTGGAGTATCCTTGATATCCACCTTATAATGATAGAAGGATTTGGAATAAAATGGCCCACCATAGCCAGATGGCAGAAAAATCTCTTCTTCCAGTGCTGAACAATTGTGGCTATAACCCCCCATCAATGCAATTGACTAAGCAGAAATAATAAGACAATTTGTATGCATAATCCTAGCCAAGCTTGGAGATAGTCTTCCTCCAAACTGGATCATCTGTCTTGAAGAAAGAGGGAAACAACCCTCAAACTGACTGAAAAGCCCCCAAACCACTGCAAGATAGACAGAATATTATGATGCAATCCCATACGCCATTCTCATCAAGCATTCCTGCACCCATGCCCAAAGCATAATAATGAGTCTCCATTTTGACACTGTTGCAACATTAGTCACATATCAGATTGTACATACTATGCTACCTGATAGACTGGAAAGACTGTCAATTTGCAGCTTGAAGATTACCAAAAGCTAGTCATTGTTGCATGATGAAACAAAGTATCCAATATGCTATACTAAACATGTTTCTCTACAGCCCTTTGTCATTTACATGCATCAAAGCAAAATATGATGCCAAATTCTATAACACTCCTCTGAGCTACAGCTATGAAACATCAGCCAGCCCAGGAAGACATTTGGTCTGGAGTGGGTATGACCCACCTTAAAATTCTACTAATCAAATGTTGTCAATTTCTGACAGCTGAATTTCTGTATGCTCCTTGTGGTCCACAGCAGTGGTATCCTGACTGCCCATTTCTTGAGGGTCAGGGGGATTGATGATAGTCATTGGCATGACCAAGTTGTCAGAGAGGCGACCTTGCATTTCACGGTGCTCTTGACACAATGCACACCAGTGCAGACAACAGTGTACCATGCATGGGTCACAAGGTGAGTTCTGCAGCCACACAACCACTTCTGTCATCTTTCTGGTCAACTGTCCATTGAACAATTATTTATCACACAAACAGGAGTTGTTTCAGATTGAAGCAAAATGAGAAGGTGATAATCACCTGGAGGTGGTATTTTCTCTGGAGCTCCTGTCTAAAGAGGCCAGTATAGACACCACACATCCACCAAGCAAAGATCAGTCCCTCCCCTATAAGAAACACTGCTTTTGGATTGAATCCATGAAGTGCCAAGGTGGCACATCCCAATGCAATGCCTCCCTCCACAAAGATGGCATGGCATATGCATGGTGTAGTCCACTGCACATCATCCTTCATCTTCTCAACATTGTGCCCAAACAAAACACAAGGGCAAAAGCAGCCCCTCCAAACTGTACCCAAAACCTTCCACATCCCATCAATCTCCTGCTCATGTTCCTAGATCTACTGTCAGAAGTAAGGGATATCACTGGAACAAACAATTGTTGGAATATCAGCTCCAATGTCAAATTTCCTCCATCTCAACTCTTAGGATATTGTGAGCTTTTCAGGGAGTATCCTTCAGCATTGAAATCTGAGTGTTCCACACAAACTCTGAACCTTTATAGTTGCTGCTCTCCCATAAGCCAGCAGACACTAAGCTCAACAGGCTCAAAGGATTACTTCTCAAAGAAAAGGCCAGGAACAGAAAGAAGCTGGACAGCCAAGGCCAGATAGAAAGCTTCAAGTTCTGAGAGATGATGGGAAAGGGTGAAGGAAAACAGAGAAAATGAAGACAATAACCACACCACCTTCACCATCAGTTTGACACAATGCAGATGTACTTGAGAAAAATTTGAGAAAGCAGTTTCTAAATCCTATTTTTTCTTTCCTAAATCCTATTTTCTCAGATAGAGGCATAACAACAAGGTGAAATCAGATGAAGAGTGACTTATGTACATAATGTTCTCTGGTGGCTTGATCAAGAAGAAAATACATCAACTTTGCTATGTGTCTTTTGAAAGTGTGCTATGGTTTGGACATGTACTCATCAGCAGGGTGTTGGACCAAAACTTCCAAAATTTCTACTTCCAGTTATCCTGAATCACCAGCCATAAGCACAGATAAGTCCATGGACTTGAGGACACAGCACTACATAAATTTTCATATTGGGATGGAGAGGTGATGATTTGTTATTGGCACAGGAAAGCTCACAAGAATCCATGTCTTGACCACATCCAAATATCCCTGTTGTCCAAGGTTCATTGCTAGGGGGTTCATAACTCTCAGGTAGAGGCTGCCCACATTCTGCACACCTGTGCACCACCAGCTATCACCAACAACCACACCAACAATCATTAACTTCTATGGTCACCAGAAATCACACAAAACAATATAATGACCTTAAACCTGTTTCTTGCCTATCTGAAGTCTCTACTCCTGCCCAATTTCAAAAAAAAGTAAAATGAATACAATACTCATTCAAAGTAAGACAAACCTGCTCGTACTGATGGATAAAGTCTCAATTTTTGAGGGAGCCTCAGGTAAGAAAGGAAAAGCAACAACACTGTCTCCAACCCTTAAAACCCTAACACCTCTGTACCAACTCAAGCATTGGTCGAGACTAGTAATACATCAGTTTAGACACTGACAGCAATCATTTCTTTGGATATACTTGCAGGAGGAGGAACTGTCTGAACCAAGACAAACAAGGAAATATGTTCTGCTTTCTGGTTAGTCACATCTATGTCCTGATTGACTTGATCCCTCTTCTCTATGAGACTTGTGAGCCTGCAAATTGCTTTTGCAGACAAGGAGATTGTGCTCCCTCTTCTGTATGAGGCTTGTAAGCTGGCACATTGCTTTTGCAGACAATGAGACTTTCCCCTGGTTGTTGTATTTCAGTATTCTGCTCCAAACTTTGTGCAAATGGTACAATTATGAAATGTCTAATTGATAGTTACAATTTGATAAGGATTCAAACATACCTTTGTGTAAAACTATGTTTGGTCAACAAATGACTACTAATCCTTGCAACGTCGATCTTTAAAGAGTTTTTACCGGGTCATTCTCTTTCTGAACTTCACGCAGCGGCTGTATAATGCATTGCTCTCACTCTCATCCAAATCAGACCCCGACCCCAAAAATCTAAATAGGAACAAGAGAAGATCCAAATCCATAAAAGATCTGGATGGATCCATAAAACTAACCCAAGCGACAGAACTTGTGACAGATCAAAACCGTAGTAAAGATCGGGGGGAAAAAACAAGATCCACAAAAATCCAGATCTAACAGAAGAGAACTGCTCAACAACCTGGGGCACATGAACTGGCTGATTGAGCTCTCCCGGCCGAATGTCCTCGACCGGCGCGTCTTGCTCCTTCCCCAGCTTCACATACCGAGACGCAGAAGTTTCCTCAAGCGCAGCCATCTTTAAATCCTAAACCACCCTCTCTTCTGTATCCCCAGTCACTCTCCCCCGTCCTCTCCCCACTCTATTTCTACTCAACGACGGCAGCAACGCAACAACTGGGTTGCACCATCTCTCATCGGCACACTACATCTGTTGTGAGAGCTTGTGTTGCTGTAGCGCGTTTGAATAATGCAGAGTCTGCGAGAGTTCAGAGCTGTTTTGTTCTTCCCCCCCCATCCTCGTTTTCACGTGAGCTCACGTTCTTCGATCTGGGTCACCTCACAGAAAACGAAAAAAAGGAGTTACTTGAACGGAATAGCGCCGTGACTGCTCAGTTTGCGACATCCATCCGCGCCATGCCGAACTTCCAGCATACCCAGATCAAGTAAAACCTTGACAACACACCCAAGAAAAGGAAGAACCTGATGATGCTTGCCATCCTTGAGGGTAATTCTCAGTGTTGAGCAGCTATGGGAAATAGGACAGATACCCGACGGTTATTTACTTGGGTACGTATCCCCTTGCCTGAACTCATGGCCATTTCCAGAAGGTGCTGGTTTTTTCATCTTTCATGTATGTCTTGTGTTTTGTGCTTGCTTTTAGCTTTCGGTGGCATAGTGAGATTTGATTTGCTTTGCTTTGAGTGTGTGGTGCCATCATTAGATGTGACAATGCAAATTTAACATTTTCCCTTAGTAATGTCTTTGTTAGTGTCTGCTGCAACATTGATTGAAGCATTTGCCTCCATCATTTGGACTTTGAAGGGAGAGCAACATGACTTAACTCATTACGTTGCAACTTTACATTGTGTGTTTTGTTTCAAATCTCTAGGTTGCAAAATATATGGAGCATCATCATGGCTTTTGGTGTGGGACAAGCCTTGACCAATCCTATGGTGTACATCATTTTCATCTTGTATCTCACCTCAACTTGTTTGGCAAGATGGCAAGCTTTGGAACTTAATTATGTTCTGCAGAAAATTTCAGATCCCTACCATGGATTGGCAGGCTTCTTGCCCTACAAATGTTGTAAGCATCAAAGAAGAAATGGTAAGTTTTGTTCTTTTGTGTTTTCTTTCTCTTCGCAAACAAGCCTTTGTTTATTGCAAGAGTCTACTATTTAATTTGTTGCTTGTTATGGTTTTCATGAATAAATTTTTATTTGTTACAACTTTGCTTGCAACATTTTGTAACATATAATCTATGTAGTTCATTAAACATTTTGATCCCTACAAACCAAAGGAGAGTTTTGTTGATCATGTTAAAAATTGATACACCCACCAAAGGAGAGTTCTGTTGATCATGTTAAAAATGGATACACCCCTTAGTTTGTCAAGTGATATTGGGGGTAAAAAAATCTATCAATTCTCAAGTTTACAACAAAACACAAACCCAAGGCACATTCCCAACTCCCAAGAAAGAAATGGGGGTGAAGAGGAGCTTGCAAGACTCTTGTTTTTTCTCCTAATTCTCCACCATTCTACAATGTTTATGAAAATGTTTCTATATTTTGTTGTTCTAACATAATCTATCAAATAGCTCCTTCCCATTAGATTTCCTCACTAAATTCAAGTCACACAAATCTCAAATGGTTGAAAACCTCAAATTGACCAAATCCAAAATTATGAAAACCAAGCACATGAAAGATTATGTGCAACTTACAAATATTTTTTTTGTTCAACCTATTAAAATTTAGAAACATAGTGGAAATGATATCTAAACTACTAACCAAAACTCTATCCTTGAAACATGATACAAAACATGGATAGATTGGCTTGAACTTGAAATTTTTGGACATTTGCAAAGGGGCCATGGTGGCTATACATTTCAATAAAGAAAGATCAATCATCAAGTTTTGAAAGCATATGCCCTTAAATGATAAAAGATTGAAATACTTAAAACTTGAAAGTTTAATTTTAAAACTTTTAGGAATTAGGTACAAAAGGTGAAGCTTTCAAAAAATAAAAATACCCAAATCCTATAGTCCAAAATCTAAATATGTTAAAACAAAATGCAAGCAATGAGCATCAAGATTCAAGAATCAACATGCAAGACATTGAGATGGTGAAGGATATTATCACAATGATAATCAACAATAAGGATTGAAGACTCAAAAGGTTCTGGATCTTTTAAGAATTAAGTTTCTGAAGCAAATTCTTGCAAAATCACAAATATTTACTTGAACACCATATAGCAACGACAAGGGTTTTTTTGGTGCATTTCCTAGTGCATAGAAAGTAATCAAGACATGGTATTATTTGTTGTTATGTATAACAATGCAATGTTTATGCTATGACAATAGATAAACGAGGATCAAGGAATTTGCAACAACATGAGAAGTAGTAGGCTAGACTCAATAGTTTGGATTCTAAAATATTTTAGTTTGTTAGAAATTAGGTACAAAACTTTGAAAGATGAAGCCTTCAAAATTAAATGCAAGGAAACAACAAATCATGATCAAGTCCATTCAAAACTCATTGGATTTTGGATTCAATGAATGCTAAACCACTATGCAATCAAAAATAAATGAGCATCATGAATGAATATATGAATCATTGAGCAAGCAAGATCAAAAAATTCATAACAAATTAGAATTAGGATTTAGGAATTGAGAGCTTGGAAGTTGGAGTCTAGAACATGTAAATTTACAACATATGACAACGTACAATCTCAAAATCCAAATGTAATTTATTAAGCATGATCAACATGGTGTTTTAGAGCTTTTGTACCTTTAGGATGTGGGTTATGTTTCACCCACAATATATGGATTTGGAAATTTATAACATCTTGAATTAGGACTTTGGGTTCAATAGAAAGCATTCAACATTGAATAATCAAAATGCAAAAATCAAAATTTAGGAACAACCATTTTAGAATCTGAAAACTTTAGAAAATTGCAACAATATGTGGATAGTGTCACCTAAACCCTAAAAACCTTAAGAAACCATTTATAGCAAGTTGCCAATGCCTCCTTGCTTGAAAAATATTTTAATGTTAAGAGACTCAATAATAACAATAGAAATTGTCAAAGAGAGAGACACACAAAGCTTCAACAAATGAAATGAAAGGAGCAAACTTTCTAGACTTGCAAAAATTTTGACAAATTTTTTCAAGAAGAGAATGTTCTCACACTAAGTGACTAATGTAACTTTGGGGGATGCCTTGTATCCAATGACCACGACTCCTTTTTTGGCAAATTGTTCTCATGTGCACCACCACCTTAACCTTCAAGCTTCTTATGAGACACCACTAAACTAGAAACCAATGCCATTGCCACCTTTGTAAGGCTCCTATGTAGCATTACCCACTATTAACAGAGCCTCAAAGATTGAACCCCCCATGCTATATCTAACTTTTCTCTAGTTTTATGTTATTGAACAACTCCAGAGTCCAGAGTGTATGCTCCTAAGTACCTACAAGTTATGGAAAGTCTAGGATTGCTTTCAAATACAATTTTCACAAATATCTACCCGGATTGGTACATGCAGGAATACAAGTGTAACAACAAAAAGGTGGACACCCAGAATGCCAATTGAGTGCCAAAGTTAAAACACCTCAGGCTAAAGAACAAAATCTTGGGATGAGGGGGATCTCCCATGATAACATTACAATAGAGACCCATAAAAGGATGCAACACCCATGGCAATAGCAAAAAAGCTAGAAAAAAATCATCATCAATGGCAACAGAAGAAAAGTTGTCAATTACACCTCCATGCAACTTAGCATTAAAAGGTGGTTTTAGACTTTTCAGGGTTAACAAAACAAGGGGTGTGTTACACTGTGGCCTTGCCGTTTACATTAAAAAGTATCTGAAGGCAGAAGAAGAATTATGGAAACTCAAATATTTCACCATGCAGAAAATATAATCTTTCAAAACTCCTCTAAAAGAAACCAAAATCCTTCAAGATATCATAACTCTGTAATTAATCTCAAGTTTCAACACAAGCCAAAATATCATCTTTCAAAAATCCTCATATCAAAATAGACCTATTATTATTACCTAGGGGCCAAAATCCATTAAGCTACTATACTCTATAGTGAATCTAAACACAATATCCTTGCCTTTGTAAGCAAGGCCAACAAAAGAGAAAAGTGTGTTATATAGGTACACTATCCATTGAAAGCCTCACTTTACATCCAACAAGAGATCCCCACGTACAAATTGAGAAACCTCGCAAGAGAAGCAATCTACTGCTCAGATCTCAAGATTGGTATACTCAACGGCCAGATACTAAGCTTCATAGCCGGCGTTCTTCGTTGGCTCGCACGCGTTGCCTAGCGCCGCCGAGTTTGCCTCCCAAAAAACTCCAAGGGCCTGAATCAGAATTTGCGTCTCTTCTGAAAACTTCTTTCAAGGTGGTGAGGGAATCCAGAGCTGGGATTTTGAGGTGATACCTTGCAGGTCCTTTACCCTGGAGTTGGGCGTGTTGCTCCAAACTCTCTCAAATAAAATTCTGCGCAATCTCTTGGTCAGGTTTTGAGGAGGTGAAGACGAAGATTCTGGATGCAGAGAATCCACATTTTGATTACAGTCGGAATTCTTGAGTTTCCGTTTCGCTCATGGCCTCCCAGAACTCGAGTTCTGAGTTCGTTGCAGTGTATTGCGGTTGTCGAATTCTGTTTCCTTCTGAAGATCAGACGTTTGGAGAGAGCCTAATGGGGAAGTGCTGTCTGATCCAGGTGTCTAAAACGATTTGTTGAAATTTTATCTTTCTTCTTCTTGTTTGAGCCGATATCACCAGAATGGCGGTCCAATTGTCGGAGAAAACTTTGGTGGTCAAGGGTCACGATGAGTGCTTTGCAAGAGCCAAGGAACTGATCGAAAAATTCAACTTGCCTGGTACGTCTGGTACTCTATCACTGTCTCTGTCTGTGTTTCTCCTTTTGCCCCTATGACACCTTTTCCAAAAACCGGTGGCTTTGAACCGGGAAGATCCAACTCCTTCACCACCTATCTCAATCCTTTGAGGATCTCGTTACATCCGACATGCAATGAAGGTGAAACGAAAACTTCATTCCCCTATATAACATTGTAGCTTGGAGCACTTTACAGTACCGTCGTTGAAACGGACTGAGGTATTTCCTACACGCAACGCCCTCGGAATGCCCCTTACACACCAAAGGAAGATTATCTCATTCTAATTGCCTAAGAGTTTGTTGTAGGAAAGAGGAATATACAGTACGGCTGGAAAAAGCACGGCAGGATCTGAGCATACAGAAGGTCAATAAAGAGAGTGTGAAGGAGGAGACAAAAGAACATACACCCTCCTGCAAGTTTCCAGCTCCTAAAGCAGAGCAATTTATGATGTAAGCCCGGCTAGATGCCAGACTTTAGCCTCCTCATGATTGTGGCAACATTGCCAAATAAATCGTTCTACTGTTGTGGCTGCAGATACCAGTGAAGAGGAAGTAGCCTAAATTGTAATTGGACCTCATACCAAATCCTTGTGCCAAAGAAACATGTGGAAAGCTTTTGCTCTTGATGCTGGAGCTAGTAGATACACAGTTCTAATAGAGTAGTTGCTTCTTTCCCTGTACTCACAACTCAAAGGGCACCACCTGCAGTATACTGTTACTTTGTTCGAGAATTGAAGTTTCATAAGGGCCTCCAATGGAACAACCCCCCAGATGTTTGTTTACACTACATTTGTGTTTTGAAGAGGAGGCATTGTGGCTGTAATGCAGGTGGTTTGCTGCCACTGGAGGACATTGAGGAAGTGACATATGATACAAAGACTGGCTATTTCAATGTAAAACAGAAAGCAAAAACCACCCACAAATTTGCTCTTGCAGACTCGTAAGCTATGCTGAAGAGGTCAAGGGCTACTTACTACCAAATCACATCAAGAATCTGTCAGGTGTGCATGCAAAGGAGTTTTTCTTCTGGGCCCGTTGGTGATATCTCAGTTGACGAACCTCCCACAGGCAAGATTCACTTCAAGAGTTATGCTGGTCTTGGTGACATTCCCAGTTCAACCATTTGCCCCAAGCCAGTAAACAGGCACTTTGACCAAAAAGCTATGCAATGCAAGTTTAGCCTCTCTAACATTCAAGAGCAGTTGCTGAAGAGATCTTGTATGTTTAGCTCGTTCTGAGACACTCCAGGGAGTAGAACTGACATGCAATGTGTAGATGGATGCTTGTTCCCTCCATTTCCAATTTCTTGCAGTTCTGAAAACAGAAATGGGGCACAGGCAACACAATTAAGCAAAGAATGTTGATATCCTTATACTGGACAGAAAAGGGTTATTTCTATAAGGACTTTCAGGCAAAATACAGCAGTTACAGTACACAGATTGATGCCTTGCTGAGAATAGGCAAATTCTCCTGCCTATATCACCCTTCTTCAAAACAGTGGAATACATGCAGGGTCCTTTTTTAAAATTGTAAATTGTGGCCAAGTTTCCTTCTCATAGGTTCTACAAATAGGAGGACCAGTAACAATAAAGACTCTAGCTAGACATGAGAAGGGAAACACAAATAAACCTCCATGATTGTCGTAAAATGAAAACTCACTAGTCATGTGTTTTAATGGAAAAAAAAGTGCTCAATCAAGCAGCTAATCAGAATGTGATTACTGCTTACATGGTATAGCTGACACAATTACCATTCTATCTCCATAACTCCCATAGGATCAAGTCATTCGAACAACTATTTTGTTTTTCTTGCCAGCAGATAAAAGTAGCATCTTTCCATCTACAATGTCATCAGCAACCATAGTCTTCCCCTCATCTTCCACCTTTTCATTGTTGAGGTAGAGTCCACCCTGCTAGTATCAAAGGGACATGCATCAGAAATTAAGCAGGAGACAACTGCAAAGATACTGGCACTCAGAAATTTAGACAAGAAGCATGAGCTCTAAACTTGAGAACTGGCCTCCACCAATTGATCATATGCACTTTATATTTGCTAGCTCAATAGTACTAACCTGCTTGATCATGCGGCGAACTGCAGTCTTACTCTGAAGGAGCCCTGTGGAGACACACAAATCCACCAAAGATGAACCTAACAGAGAAGCCTGAGCAACAGAGCATGATGGTACATCTTCTGTTATGGCCTCTAGAGTTTTCCAGTCCAGCTGGGTGGCTCCACCGGGAGCTAATGCCTGAGTTGCATTTAGAGCCTCTGTCAATCCTTCCTCACCATGGACAAAGAGTGTGACTTCTTCTGCCAGCCTCCTCTGGACTGAATTTGGAACATAGCCTTCTTTCCCCATAGTTGCTTCCAAAGATTGAATCTCTTCAAGATCTAGAAATGTGAGAATCTTCATGAACTTGATGACATCTGAATCAGGAGTTGCAAACAAATATTGGTAGAATTTGTAAGGAGAGAGAAGAGAACGAGAGAGCCATATTGCTCCTCCAACTGATTTTCCAAATTTGCTGCCATCACTCTTGAGTAAGAGAGGAAATGTCAGTCCATATGCTCCTTCTTGTTGTAGCAATTTTCGTATCAAGTCTGTCCCTGCTGTGATGTTCCCCCATTGATCACTCCCACCTATTTGGACTGAGATCCCTTCTTCCTGTATCCATGGTTGCACACACATAAGAGAGGCAAGAGTGGAAAGACTTAGGGTGCATAATGTGTGAGCTTCAGCAATGCTGCAATCTCACGAGAATAGTTTCTTTCATACCTTGAACAGGTGCACAAAGTCATAGCCCTGAAGCAGTTGATATGTAAACTCTGTATAACTCATGCCCTCTTCAGAATTCAGTCTCTTTTTCACACTTTCTTTTGCCATCATTGTCCCAACTCTTGCATACTTTCCCACATCTCGCAAGAAGTTCAAAAGACTAAACTCCTTCCACCAATCGTAGTTATTCAAAATAAGAGGTGAATGTTTTTCCCTTGTGAGCTGTTCTGATCTGCTGATCCCTGATGCTCCCTCTGCTGATAATAACCTCCCTGTGCTCTTGTCTCCTGAAACATCCTCCACCTGATTGCAGAAAAACAGAACCAATTTAGAACTGGTTCTATATGTTACCCCATCCATCTAGCCATTTTGGCAACAATTAGGTCATCACATGGAAGCTATTTGCGAGGCCTTTGACTGTATGATTAGAAGGACCTAAACCCTGAGCATTTCCACCCTAAACCCCTCAATGCACTGCAATTCTAGCTGCAATATTAAGAGTATTTTTGAGCTACCTTCAAGATCTGACTGAGGACACCATGGATGCCTTTCAAGTTCCTAGCAATTGTTTGGTCATCCATCACGGGCCTTTCCATACTCTTCCCTGATGGATCACCAACCCTCGCAGTGGCACCTCCTAGCAAGGCAACTGGTATATGACCACATCTGGTACACAATAGCACCAAACAACTTCGTCAAAGGATACTGTAGAAATTTGCAAATTTTCCATATTTGCATGTTACTGAAACCCTAATTGCAGTTCTACCATGAATCTGCATGCATTATCCTCAGCTGAGCAGATGAACTTCAGCTCGTGCTCATTGATATCCCCTTTGGATTAGAAACCTGAGATACCGTATTCTAGTCAAGGGCCTTGTACGGCGTCCTCATAATCACTGCAAGACATAGAATTGCTGTTGTTGCAAAAGGCACAACACACCCCCCTAAATAGACCACAGAATATCACACTTTATACCACGCACGCATCTCGACCAGATAGAAAGATGTACCTCTGAAACCATGAGAGGACGATAATTGCCAACAAGTTGCCCAGGTGAAGGGACTCGGCCGTAGGGTCGAACCCGCAATATACTTTCAAACGCTGCTTCGTACAAACAGACCGAAGCTCTTCGTCCGTAATAGACTCTATTAGACCTCTCTCTTGCAGGATATCCACCACATTGCGTGAAACGTACTCCGTTTCAATCTCCCTTTCTTCCACGCTCACCTGTGCCCTAGCCAAATGCAAATCGCACAATCCCCGTGGTCTCTTGTCGAGAACCGAAAATCTAAAAGAAGGAAATTGGGGTAGAGAATCATAATTAGGTATTCTAAGAATTCCATCCGGACAAGCTCGAGAAGCTCCAGCTCCGCCACAGCCGAAAGCTCTTATGGATCCTATACTTGACCATTTCCTGAAAAACTTGGCTTGGAATGATTGCACGGTGAAGAATGTTTTGGCCGTGCCGATGACTAGCTCGGAAGGGTGAGAGAGTAAGCAGAGACGATGGCAAGTCATTGCCCGGGTGGCTCCAGCCATCACTGCAACGAAGAAAACTCTCTGCGCAACCGTGCGCCCACTAAAATTCATAAGTAAATCCAAGTGAAAATTGGGGTCCCAAAATGAGGTCTCGACTCAAGCACGTATCTATCTAGGGTTCTCGTGTCTGGTTCTTTTTCTTGCTATATGAGTTACCCAAACTCATACTGGACCCCAGTTTTGCAAAATCTGGGGACGAAATAAAAGGTCAGGATGAACAGAGTTCCCCAGTTTTGCACTGGGGATGAAGTAAAGAGTCAGGATGAAAGAAAAAGAAGAGGAGGAGGAGGAGGAGGGGGACAATCTGGGTTTCTCACCTGAATTGGTCCTCAAGGAGTTTAACCCCTAGTTTTGGATTTGCCTTTCCTGCACCTTCACTGCCTCTTATAGGTATTCTTCATTAAATCAAGTCTTTTTAGAATAAAATATTGTGAATCTTGTGAACTGATACCCAATTTCATTAAATGGTGTCCAGTTTTTCTCACTCTATGGCTACACTCAAATTGGCCATGAAATAGGGATTGCAGGACCAAACTAGGGCCCAAAGACAAGGTGACTTTCAGGATAACTGTGAAGTTATAGGTATTGATTTGAGGAGTAAAGCTAAACAGCCACTCCATCCTAGCTCTGATGTCATGTGTAAGAAAACTGAAAAGTGCAATTGAAATGTCTGCAAAAGGAATATTGGCAACTAGGCTATGCTGGAACATATAAGACTCACTTGTGGGTGGAATCTGGGCGAAAATTTTCCTTTGAGCTCTAAGCAACAAGCATGGCTGAGAGCCTGTTGCTTTGGCTTCAAGATGGATATTGCAAAAACCTAGCATGGAAAGGATTTTGCAGACTATGCTTAGTACACACATGCTTATGCTTTATGATATCATTTGTGATGATTTTAGTGTGAAAGCAAATTGTCAAATTTGTGTTTGTTCTCACTCTAAAAAAATATTTCATGTTGTTGCAAGTGTAATGATAGGTATTTCAAGTATGTCCCCGTAGTAGGAGGTTGTTTTGGTGGGCCTTCATTGAAAGCATGTAATTTCATTAACAATGACTTTTAATTTTGTCACCAATTCAATGCAAATAGGAAAAAAACTTAGAACTAATGGAATCATTGATCACAAATTCATCCTGGATCAAGCTCTCGAGAAAAGCAAAATTCTAACTTTTTAGGGCCCTTGTGATGCATTCTTTGGTTTGTCAAGTGGAATCACTGGCAAAATAATTTATTGTTTCATAATTTGTAATGGAATACTAATCTAGAATGTGCTCCTTATATCCTGACAAGAAAGGGGTGTCTAAGGTCTAAGATGGGGTTAGCTCCTTAAGTTGATCTCATGATCGTTTCAAATTGCACAAACCAAATGAGAACCTTTAATGCCCATGGATTACTCCCAAGTGAGAATCCATTTGAAAGTGTTGGGGTTTGTTTTATTGCATTTTCACATATTTGTGTGTTTGTGTGTTTGAATGAAGATTTGTTGACCTCATTTTTGATTCATTTCCCTTGTCATGCCCCCCAAACCTCGGTTGTGATCCCAAGGTTAAGGTTGCAATTACACCTTGCATTAAGATCATACAACCAATTTTCAAATTACAAGTTTATCATGGAAAATCTTGTCACTTGAATTTAAATGTACAAACATTGTGGAACCTAAAATGTTCATCATATTTTTAAACCTTATGTATTTGATTCATGCGACCCCATTAGCCCTTGTTGACAAAAGATAACCCAAATCTAACATGATTATTTTTTGCAAATTACACTTTGAATGTTTTGAGTTCACGATGGAAATAATTTCATTTGGTGATTACATCATTTGTAATCTTCCTCTAGACTCATAGAGTTATGAATTTTGTTTCAAATGGTTATTGCACATCAACCTTCACTTCATTTTGTCAAGCTCTCGTTCTTTAATTAATTTTTTGTTCATGCCCTTTGTCATGGTTCTAAACCTTAAGCAAAGGTTTGAACATTTTAAATTTTCAACATTATTTTCTTTCCATGTGCACCCATGATTAGATTTTTTTGAATTCATTAACCAAGTCACAATATGCCTTGAATTGTAATGCACTTGTAATTCTCAAGTGCAAACATAAAAAACATCACCCACACCTTTTGTGGTGTGGTTATTATGGAAACATTGGTTCCTAGTGATACTGTGGCAAGTAGGATAGGAAACCTTGATTTTTGCGCATGTGCATATCTTCAAAGGTGAAATTTTTGAATTAGGGGTGGGTTTAGGTTTTTTTTTTTTTTGAAGTTTGCAACTTTCATTTGGGCAAGTTGAAAGTATTGACCTAGCTTCTTGCACTTTGCATACACATTGTAGCTTGTCATAAAGTGTTATTTATCAAAGTTAATGCATAGTGTAGCTTGTGGTGCTAGTAATTTATTGTTAAATGTTTGTGTTGCAGCATGGTGAAAGAGAAGAAAAAACCAATGAATAGTCTTTATCAAGAGTGTTCATTATGGGCCCAGGTGGAGTTAAATTGCTAGATGAAGTTTTATTTTCAATCTATGAGGAAGTTGAATAGAAGGGACTCAACACAACAATAAATATAATTTCATTTTTTGATGTTTTAAATATTTGATAAAAACACTTCATTTTCAAACCATAAAAATGTTCTAATGACCTTTCCATGTTTGTCCACTATCAATATCATTCCATATGTGTACCCATTCACACATAATAAATTATTCTTATTATCAATACAAGATATTTTGCACCCATTAATGTTGGATTCACACCTATTGTTAAATGTTGGCTATTGAATTAGACTAACATTAGGGTTAATGCTTGGATTACATAAATTATTGAATTTCTTACCAAACCGGTCAATTGATTAGTCCATACTTTTGACTTCAAAAGTCCACTATTGATAATTCAATGCAACATTTTCAAAAATAATTGTGCAAATGTCTTCATAATCAAGTTGTTAATTTAAAATAAATTATCATTTACTGTAATTAAGATTAAATTATTCACCATAAGCATTTAAACACAAACCACCTTGCAAAAATTGTTATTATGATTCCAAAAATGAGCCACCATACCTTGCATTCACCTTTGCATTTCTTCATAAGCTTTTCTCTTCACCTGCATGTTCTATATGCATCTTGTGATCTCTACATAGCTTGCATTGTCTATTTTTCCTGTCACTACTCCATCATTATCTTGAATTTGCACCATTTTCCTTATTTGTTTTGTTATTTATTTTTCATCTATTTGTTCCATTGTTGTGTTGACTTTAAACCTTTTTCCTCGTGCAAACCTATCATTTTCTTTTCATTTCTTTATTCCATCATTGTGTCAATTTTGAACTTTCTTCCTTGCACAAAATCACAATGGACAAAGCATAGTTTGACATAGTTGTTATCATTAATTGTTGTTGAAGATATTGGAAAGGATTATTGTTCAACATGTGGAGTCTCCTACTACAACTATTGGTTTGATTTATAAAGGAGAAAACATTAACAACTCTGTGTTTTGTTGTTGGAATTCTACACAAATACCAAATTGGAAGTGTGTTAAATAACTTACCTACAAACTTGGGTCACTATTACAAAATGTAGGTGCAGTTCACCAGTCCTTATTTAGTGGAACAATGACTTCACTGCCACCCCACTAGTTTCCATTCACTGGGACCAATGAATTCACTCAAAATCTAGTGAAAACATTTGGCATATAGGGTCACCTTTTGTTGAAGTGGGCGAAACCTCAATCCACCACTTAGTTCTCAAGGTTTTTAATGGTTGAATACGATGACAAACATTGTGTTCAAAACTTTAAGATGACCAAAGGTATGTTGTTTTACATTATTAATCATTTGAGGTCTCAAATTGTAAGACAATATACAACGTACAAGAAATTAATTCTTGTGGAAATCAAAATAATGTGCATGACTTACAAATTGGCACAAGGCATGAATTTCTTCATTTGTTCTTAACCATTTGTTGTTGCCAAATTTATAGTGTCAATTGTGTTTCATGAAGTTGTCATCACTATCAACACAAATTTTAAAATTTGATTTCATGGCCACATGGAGATGAAATGCAACAAGTGATGTTAGGTTTCTAGAACTAATGTGGCCTATCTTTTATGCATGGTGCCATTGATAGAACATATATATCCATAGTTAAACCTTTAGGACCTTTTCTTGAAGATTATTACTATCATGAATTAGGTGGTTGTAACATTGCTGTACAAATAAAAGTTGATTACAATAAACAATTCACTAACCTATTTGTTGGTTTTTTTTGGTAGTGTTCATGATTTTTAGGTGTTAAGGTGCTTTTCAAATGTTGTGAACATGTACTCATCACAACAAATGATACTTTCTTCCATTTCATAACATTGGTTTGAAAATTGTTGTAACCATCCACCTTATCAAGAGTTGTAAGTGTTTTTTTATTTTGGCTTTAATCAAGGCCAAAACTTCTATGTGTTCCTATAGTTGGGCTATAATGGTTTCCTTGATTGGATGTCCATAGTGAAGTTGGAGTTGTTAGTTTTTTCCCTTTGAATTTTTTCTTTGGAAGGCCAATTTTAATGCCATTGTATTGTGACATCCCTGTATACATTGTCAAAAGGGTAAAAATAATGAACAAATTCATGTGTGAAATCTTTCCATTTTTATTTTCGTGAATGATGACTTGTGTGAATTAATAACCCCACATTGTATTAGATTGGAGTTTCACAATTTGCTAGAGGATTTAGAGTAAAATTAAATAATTCAAGCAAAAAGGTGAAATTTAAGACACAATCATAATGAAATTCTCCTATTTACAAATTTTAATCAAACTTGCATTGAAACCCTATGTTGTTTTACATATTGGAATTTCACAATTTGCTAAAACATCCAAATATAATTGATACTTTAAAGCATCAATTTAAAAATTCAAAATGATTATTCACTACAAGAGAATGTGGTCTTTTAGGAGGTCCAACTTGACTAAAATGTTCATATTGACCAAAAGGGATGACCATTTTGATTAAACGCTTAAGACATGAAAAACATGAGTTACCTTTAATTGAAATAATTGTTTAAAATGACTTTTGTGACCACCTAACAAACCAAACATCTAATAAAAAACGATAGAGGTCTATGAAGATGACCAAAACCTAGTCAAATTGACCATATTCAATGGCTAGGACTTAATCAAATTGGCCATTTTGATTTGACCCTTAATCAAATCAACCATATTAATTTGGTTATTTAACTTATAAATTTGTTTTGCCTAGGGTATATACTTAACCTAAGTTCACAACTAATTTAGGTTCAACATATTACATTTAATAGGTACTTATAAGGTTTAATAGGCTTTTTACATGTTACTTTTAGCCACATGTAAGTACCTAGGTTTAGTACACTAATTATTGAATAATTAATAATTAATAATTAAAATTGAAAATTTAATATTACTATTTTACTTAATTAATTAATTACTCATGAATCAAATGTTAATTAATAATTAATAACTAATTTATTTACTAATTCATTAATTATTATTATTTATATTAATAAATAATTGACAATTAATAATCAATAATATTAAAATTCGATAGCCTCGTTGATAGTTGAGATTTTGAACTTATGGTCTTCTCTTGGAATTTTGTCTTCACTTTGGTCTTTTTCATAGTTGCCAAAAATTTCATGTTGATCCTATTAACATTATGAATCACAATTATCACATCTATATATGAATCACAATTGTTTTTTAATTTTGAAATTGGACACGGAACTTTCACATTTGTGCATCTTTCTTGCTGATCACATCAATCTTGCACATTGCTATAGCATTATGCGATTCTCTTGAATTTAAACAATTCTTGCAAGCACATGTTTCCTTAACATCTTTTGCATCTGTGGTCTCATGAATTGCATGGCATATCATAACATCAATTTACAAAACCCTCACATTTGATTTTACATAACATCAATTTGCACTTGTTGAAATTTATGTTTCTTATAGATTCAATGTTACATAGCAAACCCGTTAACATTAGTTTAACACTAGTTGATATGTAGGATTCCATATAAGCATTGATGGTAGCTAACATCATATATGTGAATCCTCTAAAAAATCATAATGTTGTATCATTGACTTATCGACAATTTATCAATATGTGTGAATTTATCATAAGGTATACATGTGCTCCAAATGTAACAACTTGCAACTTGGCATTTTCCTATACATATAAAAGAGTGTTGTATGAAAAAATGAGTTGGATCACCATTGTGTTCTCACACTATTTATGGGTTTTAAACTTTAAAGGCATGTAATTGAAAATAATTTTAGTTGACATGCATGCATTATGCCATGGAAATGGCCAATAATGTCTCTTGTGCATGTGCATAATAATGTTGGGCAGTTTTTGAACTTTTTAAAAATTGCCTTTTCTGGTTTTTTAAATATTTCAAATTAAAATATTTCCAATTTTGGTTCTTTGAAAAAAAAAATAGAATCAAAGAATTGCCAATTTTTTTTGTTTTAAAAACCTCAAAAAAAAAAATTTCATGAAAAAATCCATGATTCTTTGGTTGGTTATTTGATTTGATTTTTTTGAGAACCACAATTGAATATATATTAAAAGGGTCAAACCATGTTAATAGGATCCACCTTGAATGTAATTAATTAGTTTTTTATATTTTTAAAGATTCATAAACTAATATAATGTTAAAATTGTCTGTTGTATTTGTATACTTACCTTTTTAATATATCAATCCAACATCAAGATAAGCTTGTCGAATTTAATAATCCAATAATATAAAATATATTTTAACACATAAAAGAAAAAATTTAACTAATGTTTTTTGTGCTTAGAAATTACAATGTAAAAAGTTGTTTAAGCATTGTTTAAGTATAATGAAATAATATAAAAGGGTGCAAGTACATAGATAGGAGCCAGTGGGATTACTTTACAGAAGGACTATCAATCTTTTTTAGTCTTTTTTCACTTTTTCATATGAAAGAATTTTTTAATGAAATATTTTTTGAACTTGATATTAAAAATGCATATATTTTCCCCAATAGATCACATGTCTTATGTTAATCATTGTTGAATAAATATGAATTTTTCAAAGTGCGTAAATTTTTCTAGATTCTGCATTTCATCTTGAAATTTTATCATAATTTTGAATCATACCAAAATATGTTAACTACTTTAGGATTTTATTTTTTATATCATAAATTACAACTTTGTTTTGTATGTCATGCACATTACACCCCATTTACATGTGGTAAAAGTCTTTTGAAAATTTAAAAATTTGAAAAATACTTTGAATTTTTAAAATTTTAAAATTCCATATCTCTTAAATTGTGAGTTTTTTTTGAACTTGGGTAGTAGGTTGCTATCATCAAAATTTTCTACTATCAAAATTATGTTATTACAATAGTCCTTTACCTAGTCTTTTGTAAGATTAACCACATCTGACGCAACACCTATTCAAGTTCAAACATCTTTTTTAAAAACCATAACCCAAAATTTAGTTTAATAAATTTTTAATTTGAAATCCTCAACTTTCATATTAGCCATTTACGACAACTTGGAATGATTAACATAATTTTAAAATGTTTTTCAAAAAAAACATATGTAAAAGGTTCATAGTTTTCATCACTATCTGACATAGGTTTGGGCTCCTATATCTGTACTCGCACCCAAAAAACACTATCACAACATGATTTAGGAGGCTCCAATGACTTGTATTGATATGATTTGACCTAAAATATTTGAAAATTTTGAAAACCAACAAATAAGTGAATATATATTTAAATTGATCATTCATTCTAAGAGCCACCCAACATTGGTGGATACATGGTCATGTATGGGCATTCAAGTTGTTTCAAGATTGTTTAACAAGATGCCTTGCTAGACTTAGCCACTTGGGACAAGTGCAATGTGGGTAGAGGCAAAAGGCACTGAACTGTTTCAACAAGCGCAATTCTTGAATGTGTGCAACCCTTTTCTGCTACTTTTGCGGGGCTGCTAATTGTTAAGTTATGCACATGTAAAAAGTCTAACAATACTTTTGTTGCAATTCCACACTTGGAGGATGTGTGATGCATGGGCATGGTAAAAAGCTCTTAAACATTTTGAACAGATGTGTGAAGAAGGTGTACAGCCAAATGATATCACTTTTACTTGTTGTATGTCAGCTTGTAGCCATGCAGGTCTGGTGGATGAAGATGTGCGCTGTTATGCTTCAATAGTCATAGGTTGTTGTGCAAAATTGCAACATTACACCTGTATGGTTGACCTTATTGGCCATGCTGGCCATCCACAGGAGGCAGAGGATATGGTCATGCCAATGTCCTGTAAACCACATGTGACTGCATGGATGGCTTTGCTCAGTGCTTGCAGAAATCACGGTAATGTGGAGATGACAGAATGCATTGCCAAACAAATTCTTGAAATGGAGCATTACAATGTTGCTGGTTATGTGCCGCTGCGTACACACATTTCTGTGAGAATGTTGAACGGCAGAGAAAGGAAAAAAGTGCAGAGAAACAGCTGGGTAATACATGGACTGAAGTGAACACTGAGGTGCATGCGTTTGTTATAGAGTTCAAGGCCACCCCCAGATGATGGACATTCATGCAGAACTGCAGAGATTGTCAGGGCTCATGCATGGTCCAGGGTACATACATTCAATATTTTCTTTATTGAATATTTCTTAAGTTTGTTGATTGGTCCTTTTGTTTCCAGCATATCCAGGTTTAATTCATCAAGTGAAAAAGTAGGTAAATGTACAATAGTGTATTGGGTTATTGAACTATTGATTTCAGGAATTGGGTACCTACTTAGGCTTATTTATCTGCCTTATGATGGCCAATAACTATACTGTGAGATTAAACTTTTTAAACATGAGTGTTAGCTTCCAAGGCAGTGTTTTTTTGCTAACCTCTCTCTTGGTTGCTATCTTGCCCTGGTCTAAACTTGGCAAAAATTCTTTTCAGGTCCTTTGCACTAGTGGGATTGTAGTAGTAGGCTGGAGAAGGTAGGTAAATGCAATATGTTGATGGAGAAGGTCAGTGTGGCTCTCTTCGTTCTTTTGATGTGATTTATGCTTGGGATGTGGAGAATACATGGCTGATGAGCTTGATCTGGATTTCTGGTTAAAGACAAATGAAAGGTGTCTGGATTTCAAACACAAGAAGACACAGGAAGCACTCTGCTTGAGAACTGACAAAACCTGCCATGGGGGGGAAGCATAAATGGCTGCAATGGCATCAGGCATAGTGGAATTGAACATTTTTGCATGGAATCAGATGCTTACAGAAGACATGAAGGATGGGCAACCTGAGAAGGCAATGCAACTTTTCCAACAAATGCAAGGAGAAGGAATGAGTCCCAACAATTCACTTTTGTTCAGGTGATTAAGGCAAGTGCTGGTTTAGGAGCACTTGGTTCAGCAGTACACAGCAACAACTTCCTCAAGCCCAAGGAAAACCTGTTGATCTGCCAATGTCTGGCTTCAAATCCCAAGCAGTGTACTGTGAGGTCAGTGCATCATCTCTACTTGAAATTCCATCCTTCATCTCTGCACACATGGGAGAAGCCTTCAGACACAGATTTTTCTGACAGTGTGATTTTAGGATTAGGAATCAAGTGAAACTGGCAGAGATGCTAGGCAAAGGGATATTAAACAGAGCAACCACCATTGGAAACCATGAGCACAACCTAATGCCTCTCACACCTTTTTTCTTCTCCTGCCATTTGCATTATCAATGTCACACATTTTAAGTCATATGGATATATGGGTTCTGGTTCATTCAGGTGGTACAACAGTTCCAAGAGTTGTTCTCCCATGTGAAGTACAAGGAAGCTGCAGATCTTTTAGCAGATTCACCCCAAGGTATTCTGCAGACACCAGACATTGTTGCCAAATTCCAGAGTGTCCCTGTGGAGCCAAAACAGACCTCACCTCTGCTGCAGTATTTGAGGACTCTATTGACAAAGAGGAAGTTAAATGATTTTGAGTCTTTGGAGCTTTCCCACTTAGTTGTGGACCAGAACAAGAAGAACCTGCTGGAGATCAAAATAGTTAGCAGAAGACACGCTCTCAAATGGAATGTTCAGCCACTATGACCATCCTTGAGTTTCACAGCTTTGTGGAAAAACTGGTCTTTACATGTGGTCTCTTCAGCATTACACAGAGCTGAATGACATTAAGCAGGTTGTTATCAACCATCATGGCATTGAACCTCTGGCTTTTCTGGAATTTTTCAGAGCTCTGTCTAGAGAATGGGCTTGGGTTGTATAAAGGAGCTTCTGGTGGTCAATGTGCAAGGAAATCTGCAGATCATTGTTCAGGTGGTTAATGAGTATGTCAATATGTGGAGAGCTGGGTGTGGATTCATGTGTGAAACTGTTCAAACAGTTCAAGTCAGATGAGGGGCTCTATTTCTTCCTTGGGGCATACCTGAGTTCCAGTAAAGACCCTGAAATGTCTTCTACCTTCCAGAGAAAACACTTCTTGATGGAGTCAAAGCTACCAGATGCGCGGCATATCAATGTCTGTGACCATCATGGATCGGTGCCTGATCTCACCCATTATCATGATTCCAGCAACATGGTTCAGTACATTGATGGCTATGTCCAAAAGCTCAATCCATAGAATGCTCCTTCGGCTGTGGGCCAACTAATAGATGATGGATACCCAGAAGACTTCATCAGGGGTCTGATCTTGACAGTCAGGTCTCAACTGCCAGTGGAGCCTCTTGTTGATGAATGTGAGAAGTGCAACTGACTGAGTTTCCTGACACAATTTTTGGAACATCTGGTGAGTAAAGGGAGTGAAGATGTGCACGTGCACAATGGTCTTTGAAAAAGTATCATTGATACCAACAACAATCCAGAGCACTTTCGAACCTCCAGTCCTTACTATGACTCCTGTGTTGCGGGCAAGTACTTTGAGCAGGACCCCACTCCTGCAGTTTGTTGCATATGAGTGTGGCCTATGTCGTGATGAACTTGTTGATATAATGAACAAGAACTCGTTGTTCAAGCTTCAAGCAGGAAGAACCTAGAGCAGGTTTCAGCCATTGTCAGCGTTCATAATGGCAGATTTGCCCCATGAGCTCATTGAGATCTTGAAGAGATTTTCCTTCAGAACTCTGAATTCATTGGCAACCCCAAACTTGCTCATTCTCATGACTATCAAAGTAGAGGTTGGACAACTTTGATGGCCCAACAGTTAGAGAAATTGCTGTTGGTGCAGAGTTGTATGAGGAAGTGTTTGCCATCTTCAAGAAGTTCAGACCCTGTAGCAATAAACCTGCCACTGCTGCAACAAGATCAACCTGCAGCTGAAGGTGTTTCATCTGGTCAACAACTCCTTTGCAATAATGAGAACAACTCATCTATGAAAACATTGCTAACCCCATGCACCATCCTTAAATTCAACAACAATATTGCTAGCAATATGCTTGTAGAAGAACCCTCATATAAGGGTGTTGAAGCTTTTGTCATCATTGCTTGCATCAATGTTTCATGTTGTGGTTGGTTCCTAAGGATTTCAATGTTATTTGTGACATTCTCAGAGGGGTCACCTTCAAATGGGTTTTTCTCTTCACTCATTGCTTGTTGTAATTCATCATAAGAGGCAAATGCTTTGACAACTATTTTATGCACTTGAATTTCTAGGTCAAGTGTAGGAAGATCAGCCAAATCAAATTTTGTTGGGTCTATGCATTCAATAGTCCTTGGTGCATTTTCGACTACTAGTCTCTATGCAAACTTACAACTAGACTACCAAACCCGAATCAATAATAATTTCAAAACCAATGTACACTTCCACAGTTAATAGTTGATGATATAAAGGGTTATGTGTTCAAACAAAAGTGCAAAATTTAGTCAAAGTTTAATGAATGTCATTTGAAATATGCATCACATCCATGTTGTCTCACATGTTTCTTAATTGTGGCATGATTTTGTCCTCTTCCACCATGGTAGCACATACAAAGTCATTCATCTAGGCTTTTGAAACCTACCAATTTGTCTCAACCTTGTTTCCCTCAAATCACATAATAATATTCATTCATTATAACAAAATGCATTTTTATTCACCAACTGATTTTTCTGGATTTTTGAGTGAATTCACTAGTTCCCTAAATGAGACCTAATAAAAATGTATGGATTTTGAGTGAATTCACTAATTTCCTAAACGAGACCTAACGAAAATGTATGGATTTTGAGTGAATTCACTAATTTCCTAAACGAGACCTAACGAAAATGTATGGATTTTGAGTGAATTCACTAATTTCCTAAACAAGACCTAATGAAAATGTAGAGAATTCATCAGTTCACTGAATGAGACCTAATGGGGATGTAGTGAATTCACTGATCCATTGAATGGGAATTAACAAATTACACTTACATTTTGTAATAATGGTTGCAACCTAGAAGGAAACTTAAGAACACCTATTGAAATGTGGATACCAAGCTTGGACATTGTTCCTAGGGTTCATTAATGACTTGAAAAAATTAGATTCCATGCAACAACCAATAAAAAAAAAAGTTTTAATGTGGACTATTGATTATAAATAAATAAATATTTTGCTTATTTTAATCTTCAATAGGAGGTCAACATTTTCTTGGGCTTATTATTTTTGTGACCTCCCCAAGTAGAATAATATCCCATTGTTGTACAACAGTTAAGCTGTAGGAAGGCATAAGGCACGTTTCCATGAATGCCCATGGGCCCACTGTTTGTAGTTTCCCCACCCAAATAGATGGGGCTTTTATGCAAAAAGTTCCAAAATCCACTCACTACTTGAGCAGGTTCCAACTTCCCACTATTTTTGGCCCCCGCCCCCACACCCCCCTTTGAAATGCCCTTTTGATTTAATCTTCATACTCTCACACACTTGAGCTCCTAAACACTTCCTTGCTTCTAACTCCTAATTAGATTTGTGCATCCCACAACACAAAGGGTTAATCAGAGTATTCTTGGATTCAATTTGGATTCAATTTGTTAACTAAATCTAGACTCACTAGGACTTAGGCTAGGTGCAATTTTCACACAAAGTCATTCTTGAGATAATTCTAAGGCATGTAGGTTTTCAACAGACAACATCAAGTGTTGTTTCATGGACAACTTAGTATAACACTAGGTTGTTCATGAGATAACACTCTGGTTGACCTGAAAGGAAACCTGATGCAACGTTTTGGTTTTGCCTTGGGACATCACCAAGACGCCCCAAAAAATAATTCAAGGCAACACAAGATGACAATATGTTGCCCCAAGAACAAATTCCTATTTGTTTCAGAACAAGTTTAACTTGTCCCAAGTTTTGATTGTGTAAGCCCTCCGCTTAGTTCATAAGGCAAATTGGGGGGTTGAACCCCAATCCATTGATTTGGATTAGCCACCCATGCCATAATAGTGCCATGTTACCACAATGCCCCATTGCGGTGGTCCCAACAAAAGGCTCATCAAGGCAAAAGGGCATGTCAAATGGTGGTCCTACTGGGAGACCCACCTCCATGCAAGTTGAACTCACGACCCCAACCCCTCAAAGAGATTCCAATTCTGACTTTGGGTTTTGAAAATCTAGTCAAACTTAATGTTTCCAAAGTTAAACGTAAGCATTCAAAGGCTTCAATCAAGAACGTATTGTAACCAAAAGAAAGAGGGAAATATTTATTATCTGTACAAAGTCTAATAATATATAATCACATGCTATAGATTCAAGAATTGTTAATGAGGTTGTCAAAATAGTGGAACTCACTAAATCATTATCCAAATTTATAACCAACCCAAACACCTTGATCTATTTACAACATTCCAATTTCTCTTGATGAATTCCCAAATAAATGCAAGTACTCTCTTCCATAAGCATGAAACCTAAACATATCCCTCAGAAATTACCAATTTCTCCAAACCCAATAGCAACTTGTTGCTCTGACCACTCATGAAATCCCTATATTATTTCATCATCTTCTTTAATATGGCCCCTAAGATAGGCTTCTAAACCTACATCCTTTCCTCTTAAGTTCATAGCACAATCAAAATACATAGCTTCAAAAAGAAGGCAGTTCTTGTGGTTCTTCCCCAACCAACACAACATAAAAACTCTAGACTAACACTTATACTAGAATTTGATGCCAACAAAATCCATAGACCAAAAACAACCAAACATGAGAGGGAACTTAACTCTATGTCCATCCAAAGCTCCTAGAACTCCTTCATATATAGTTGCTCCCATGCACTCCATCATTCACATCCTCCAAACCATAATGAAAAACAAGTCACACACACTAAAAATCAAGAACAGGACGCCATGCAACACCAAGCGCCATCAAAACCGGCAATGAACGTAACAACACCATCACTCTTAACCTGCAAGAAAACAAAGCCACAAAATGCAAAGCTCGCCATCCACAGGACCACTGCACACAAGACCTCTCCACCCATCATAGTCAATTGCCAAAAGTTTTGTTGCCTTGTGCTTTCGGCGGCTGATAGTACTGTTTCATCCACTTAGGGTTTCATCAACCCTAATTACAAGTCCCAGTACCAGAGTAGGTGCTGGTTCACCCGGACCACGCTTGAATGGGACCTTCCCCTATAAAATGAAAGCTATGAATAGTAACAGAAGGCTTCCACTTTTAAGTTTGATGGAGCCCACAAACCTGAACTTGACAGTGGGGGAGAAAAAGTTCCAAGAGATTGTACCTTTAGACTGACTAGACTCTCATAAAGGTCTTTGAAATCAAGTAGATTCCATCCATTGGGTTCTTTCCCAGTGGGATTGCCTCTTGGGATGTTGGCTCATCAGATCAGATTTGACTGAAAGAAACCTCTGGGTGAACCAACACCTACACAGCACCATGGCAAATACAGAATACCCTAAAAGTTTTGGGTTGCTTCTAAACATTCTGGAAATCTTGTTGTAAGACTAAATCGGGGTCTTTGAGTCTAAGTTTAAACATTTCCCATCTTAATTAAGCCACTAGATGCCTTACTCGAGAGGGTGAAGGAATTAGTGTAGGTGCTGGTTCATTGGGTCTGGTAATGAAAACATGTTGCAGATGTCCTGGCTTTGGATCATTCTGGTGAGCTAAAGTGACTTTCTTCTCTACTACTGTTCATCCTTTCACTTGTTTTGATTGCCAAAGAGTGGTTGGCCATTTTTGTAAGCTAATTACCCTACTACCTCCACATGTGTATCTGGAATACTTAATTAATTTCGAAATTCTCATTTAGACAAATCAAATATTCGTGAAGATTCAATATTTTGCTTCACACATTTGTTACTTGAAGTTTTTTTAAATTTTAATTGTCAATTTTTTTGAAAATAATATAATTAGTGTCAAAGCTGCCAAGGTAGTAAGTAGGGTATTTGCTTTTTTGAAATCATGGAATTAATGTCCATCATGTAAGAGCAACTTAGCATCAGGCACTAGTTGATGCGCTGACAATAAAACTTGGATACAGTGGCTACAAAATGCCAAATTGGAAGCCCAACTCATAATAAAATATTGAGTCTGTATGCTCAACTAGACCTTTGAGCATTGACTTTTGTGTGTAGGAGATTGAGCTCAGCGAAGCTCTCTTGAAAACAAGTCACTAGCAATTATGACAACTCTTTTCCACACTGCCTAGCTATTTTGAATTGAGGGAGTGCAAAAAAGTTACAACTTGAAAAGAAGCTCACTGATACTTATGCCACCCTATTTACTAAGTTGCACACTCTCCCACACATGAGTTGGTAGAGACAATCCCAATTCTTTTGTTCACCATCTCATGCCACTCTTGACATTTTAATACATGAGCCTAAATACAATGCATAGTTGGAGTTACCCTAACTTTAAGATCCTTCACAAAATCCTTCACATTCAAGTATTGCCAATTTTTGTCCTAGCAAAAGTGTTGGTAATACACATGTGGCTTACAAAGCAGTAATCACAAAATAATTCAAACATGGACAACCAAAATAATTGAAACTTGTTTCCAAGACTTAGGTGAAGTCCAAGTCCAACATCCTAATGGTGAAAGTTCAAAATTTGACCCTTCAGAAATAGAAGCCTGAATTAAGGCCTATTGAATTTTTTTATACATCCTAATTTTTTTATATGTGATTTAGAAACTCAGGCAAAGCTATTGAGACGCATGAGGTTGAATTGCAGGCGTGAGTACGATATGTTTGTATGAAAAAGGGTGCATCGACCACGCCCTTTGTATACGCCGTGTGCAAAGGCAGGTGGGCAAGCAATCCAACAAACAAGGTGCGAAATCAAGTCCTTTCCTAGCAAGAAGCAACAAAGCTATGGATTTTGAACAGATACAATCATATAATTATGCACAACTGAAAATCTCTAGAAGTTCAGAATCGCATCTTCATTTTGACCTCTGAAATCCCCTTCATCCAGTTTTGGTTTCTGTTCTCATGTGTATGTAATCCCAAATTATTTACTAATTTACCAAATGTTCATGATTCCTATATACCAAGCACATCTCGTCGTAATTGTTACTGGGCCAATTTTGGTGGCAGAATTGGCCGAGTCAAAATAAATAACCCAAATTTCTGTAGAATGAATTCCTATACTACTACTTCACAAGCCCATGTGATTACAGGCTCATAGGGCAGAGTGTCTGGTGAGCGAACACTTAAGCACTCAGGGCAGTCTGGATCAAAGGGGAGGGCTCCGTTGTTTCTGGTGTCCAAATAAAATTTGAACCCTTCCATTGGTACATTTGGCACACTAAAAATCATCAAAAACCAATAAGAATTGAGAAATTTACAAACCCCCTCCCCCCCCCAAGTAGAGGAATCAAGAACTCACAAAAAAAAACAAACCACCAAACGCAACAAAGCCGATTCCCAAACACCCCAAAATTTCCTTGCGTGTTGCTCTGTTACTATTAGAGGTCAAAGATGAAGTGTAGAACTCAAGGTCGTACTCCTATAGAACTTTAAATCATTTTAAATGGACAAGAAATAAGAAAGTTATAAGCTTTGAAAGTAAGAGGGGTCCAAAGAGAAGGAAAAACACACACACACACAAACTTTGTAAGTTGGAAAGCTTATTTCTCTTCTTGCTATTTTTTCATTACTCCTTTTCATTTGCACTTCAAAGATGTTTTCTAGAGCTTGACGAAGCGCACTCCCATAACATTTTAAATTGCTCAAAATAAAGCACAGATGACAAAGATCTAAACAAATGTTTTGTGATAGGGTAGAGATTAGTGATGGGCAGTTTTACCCTAATGAACCACACTAATTTCCTGGACTTGCTAACTATCCCCACTCATATCCAACCGACTCTTCTTGAGCCTAGGGCTGGCCACTGAACTCCTACAAGGATCGCTCATTCTGAAGTCCTACCGCAAAGGGTATTTTCCGTCCGTGAAAAAACGTGTAATGTGCCAGGGTTGGTCCACAGGCGTGGAGCCAGAACCTTTTGGGTACGATACACGGGGCCCACGGCGTGCGGCGGCTTGAAACCAAGCGGCCCGGCGGCCAGTCGGCCGCGTCGCACAGAGCTCGATGCGGCAACAACAGAATTCTGCGTACCTGTTTAGGTACTTTTAGACGGCCCTTGGGATCTGGCTTAGAGTTTAACGTGCAAGTTAGGCATGGGGCCGGACTCCGGAGCACGGGAGTGTGGCAGCCCGATGCATATCTTGAAAATTTCCCCGAACAGGCATTGCCCGCATCTGGCTCGTGCACTCGTATTGGGTCCGCGCTCACAATTGAGAGTTTGGGCTGGATTTCATCCCGGCGCAGCATTCTGTCGCTGCGTGGAGCGTTGGAAGGGGGTAAGGAGGCATGTATACAAGACCTGACGCGCTCGCAACTGCGGCGGATGGGGAGGCTGGCGTGCGTAGCTTATAAATACTCTCGGTCTTTGGCAGGTAACCTGGCATCATTCCTCTGCTGGTTGTGTATTGGGTTCTCCACGCAAACACCGCAAGAACTCTCTTGTCATCTGCTTTTCCTTGCGTCTTTGTGCTGCTAGCTATGTTTCTGTCTCTCTGTCTCTCTCAGATCCCGCTTGCCTTGTGAGATACCCACCGTTTTTTAATTTCTCGAATGGTTTCTCAATAGTAATGTCCACATTCGTTCAAAAATTTGTTGGGCACTCGTGAGAAGTGCATGGTTTCCCTTACAAATTGCTAGAATTGCTTGACAGCAAGTGTAGAAGCTAGAAGGGAAGTATGATGGGGAAGACAAGGAAGCAAGTCTGCATATTGTTGGAAACATAGGAGATATGCGGAAAATGAGTCTTAAAGAATAGAGGCGAAATTTGGGGGCTCGATCACTGCAGGTTCATCCCCAACTTTTCTTTTTCATTTTTTGGATTTGATCAATGGCAGATCAGACGACTTCGGGGGTGGGGAATGGGGCGGACGAGAAGGGGGGCCCTGGAAGTTCAATGCACGGGGTGACGGGCAGGGAGCCTGTTTATGCTCTTCATGTCTCGGGTATGGTCGACAGCGCCGACCCAAAGCTAAACTTCTCGCTTCCCGTGGACTCCGAACACAAGGCCACGACTCTGAAGGTGTGGCAGTTCGGACAGCCGCACATGCGCGCATTCCATCTCTCATGGATTTCCTTCTTCACTTGCTTCCTCTCCACCTTCGCGGCACCTCCTTTGATTCCCATCATTCGCGACAACCTCAACTTGACGGCCAATGACATTGGCAATGCGGGAATCGCTTCGGTGTCAGGTAATATAATAACACTCCCGCAGAATATGATCAATACAGTGTTGCAACCATGACTGTAATTTGGAGTTCCGAGTTCTCCTGTTGTATGCTGATCAGTATGATGTGTGGGAAATGGTAGCTTCCTAGCTGGTTGACAAGAAATGCATTCACTAATAACCTACAGGATCACTGTATGGTGTGAAAAAAAGTGTCGGTCTTCAAAAATGGATCATGAGCTCGCTTAATTCTGTGTATATGTGAGCTCGGAAGGGAGTTCGGAAATGTCCAGCTAGTTTAGAGAAATTGCAGAATCTCAGAGAAGGTCTTCAGTTGGACAGACGTGGATTCCATGGGCGTTGAATTAGCTTGATGGTCTGTCCCCCTTGCTGCAGCTCTGGCCAACTGATTAGAGTTTGAAGAAGAAAGAAAATGAAAGAAAGACGGTAGCAAAGTAGAGTCCCCTTAGTGCTTGAATATTTTCTTGTGTGTACACGCCTCTTGGGCTGCACTGTCTCCATTAGAAAGAAAGAGTATTTTCGTGTGTGCTCGTGTGCTATATCGGGGTAAGGTCTTCCTTTCCCATGTAACCAAAGTGATGCAAGGAAGCGGACATTGACAGACGTTGTCGGGTGCTAATGTCAGGTTCGGTTCTTTCTCGACTGCTCATGGGTCCCCTGTGCGACCTCGTGGGACCACGCTACGGGTGCGCGTTCCTAATCATGTTGGCAGCGCCCGCCGTCTTCTCCATGGCGTCAGTGTCGACCATCTCTGGATTCATTCTGGTCCGGTTCTTCATTGGTTTCTCACTTGCAACATTCGTCTCTTGCCAGTTCTGGATGAGCACGATGTTCAATAGCAAGATAATTGGGCTCGTGAACGGGACAGCAGCAGGATGGGGTAACCTTGGTGGGGGTGCGACGCAGCTCATCATGCCCCTCGTATATGACTTGATCAGGAGCAAGTAAGGCTCTCCAAGTGTACCTGTCAATGGGTTAAGTGTCCCTGTCAATGGGTTGTGGTTGCAGTAGTATGTGCTGTTACACTTTGTTCACCTTCCTCATTTTGTGCAAGAAGAGTTGTCTGGCTTAGATCAATGTTTCTTCAGCCTAAGGCTGACATATTGTGATCTTTGAAAGTGCTCCAAAATTAATTCTCTTCTGCCTTTCCCAGATTCCACTCAACAAACTTCACTGCATGGCGTCTTGCTTTCTTTCTGCCTGGCTTTATGCACATTATCATGGGATTGGCAGTCTTGTCTTTGGGACAAGATCTGCCGGACGGCAACTATAGAGCCTTGAAGGAAAAAGGTGCGAAGGCAAAGGACAGTTTCAAAAAGGTATAGTCATAATATGGCAATTTCACTAGTACCTATCTACATCATAATCCATAGTGTTCTAAGCTGTATATTATATTTTCTCATTTCAACCAGGCTTGATTTTCTCCTAGGAGTCAATTGGTATCCCCATCTAGCTGAAGAAGGATTATTAGCTGTGGGTTTAATGGGAAATATCAAATCAGGATCAGACCTTGAATCCATTTGTGATTTCAATCTCTTCCATCTCTTGGGTTGTAAAGTTGCACCACGCAGTATTGGGGGGGCTTAGTGGCAACCCGAGTTTCCAGTACAATCAACTGAACTCCAATGTTAGATTTTACCAAGTTCATCAAGTATAGGCTTAAAAGCATGATGTCAGGCAGATAAAAGTGCTGATAATATGCACACACAAATATCATGCAGGTGTTCCTGTACGCAGTCACAAATTACAGAACATGGATCTTTGCAATTACATATGGCTACTGCTTTGGGGTGGAGTTGACTATTGACAACATCATTGCACAATACTTCTATGATCGGTTCAACCTGAACCTGGCAAAAGCTGGCACTATTGCAGCAACTTTTGGTCTCATGAATTTCATCTCTCGACCATTGGGAGGAATTCTTTCAGATGTGGTGGCGAAACACTTTGGAATGCGGGGAAGGCTATGGAACCTGTGGTTGATACAAACGACTGGAGGTGTGCTTTGTGTGACTTTGGGTCGTCTTGGAAACCTGAGTTCGACCATTGTTATCATGCTCATCTTCTCCTTCTTTGTCCAAGCAGCTTGTGGGGCAACCTTTGGAATCATCCCCTTCATTTCTCGGCGATCACTTGGGGTGATCTCTGGATTCACAGGGGCTGGTGGTAATGTGGGCTCAATCTTGACACAAGTAATCTTCTTCAGAGGCACAACGTATGTGACACAGGATGGCATCACACTTATGGGGGTCATGATAATCTGCTGTACAATGCTGGTGTGGCTTGTCCACTTTCCTCAATGGGGTGGCATGGTCTTCCCTGCATCTCATGCAACCGAGGAAGACTACTACGCGTCTGAGTGGAGTGAGCCTGAGAAGGAGAAGGGCTTACACACCTCAAGCCTAAAATTTGCTGCCAACTCCAGATCTGAGAGGGGCAAAAATGCTGTCCCTAAACCTGGGGAAGAGCTGAGCCCCTCTACAAAAGACCCATTTGGTGCAAAATTTTAAACTTGAGCTCTGTTTTTTTCTCTCTTTCTAGACATAGAATCGCAAATGTAGGGATTCAAATTGTTGGTATTTTATTTGTACAAGTATCCCATCTGTGCCATGCAATTCTTGGACTGTAGCAAGTCAAGTTGAATGCTTGCTCATCAATGGATGCAATAAAGGAGATTTTGCTTTATGTATCACATTCCCCCTGGTCATGTTAAGGGTTGTTTTGTGTATTTCTTTATTGAGTGTCTGGTTAAGGAGTCTCTGAGCAGGCAATAGGTATCCCAATGGGTGTACTAGATGTGCAATCTCTTTAGCTAACTTCTGTCTTTGTATGGGGCTTCAATCTTTTGGATTATATTATGAAGTTGAGTAATTGTACAGTTTTTTTTGGTCTACATTGTCCTTAGTAAGAGGATTTCTAAATGATCTGATAATTATGGGATACCCATCTCTACACTTCATGTATGTAAACAAAAGACTGAAGTGTCCATGGATCATACCCTAACTCCTTTTGTCAGTTTAATTTAGTTCTCTTGCAATTTCTTGGATTTTGCAACATCCCCAGATTCCAAATGCTTAAACCTTGAAAATTTTAACAAGCATTCAAACTAAATGTTTATCAAAAAATTCACACATTATGTAATTAATGTCTAACTGGCCCAAGTATTAAAATATTTGAAAATGAAGTCTTTGTCTAATACACTTGTGACCTAAAGTTTTGAGCTATTCAATGAGATTGATTCACCCATTGTCATGAACCTTGAATCACTACACTTTTGTATAAACGTTAACTGACCTTTGCTATTCAATTTCATTTACATCAAACTTATGAGAGGAACTTCTTGAGGATTTTGATATTTATTACCTATACCTTCTTACACATCATGGGCCTCAGTGACCCAACCTCCATGAGTGCATTAGTTCCATTTTGAATAAAATTGAGTCTGTCCAAGTTATTGGACATGTTGTAGGCATTGAGGTTGGGTTTTTTTGTTTCCTTCACATACGTATTCATTAAAAAAAATTTGCCCATTTACCCACCTCGCCCACCCAAGTTATTTACCTATCACATCCATCTACTTACCTACACCTAGCCCATCTATCTTCACCTACCAAGCTTATTATCACCTTGTTCCTTCTTGGTTAAACTTCTATCTCTTGGCAAAATTTTTTTTTTTTTTTGGCAAAACTTTTATCTTCTAACAAAACCTTTCTATCTTTGGCTAAACCTTTATTTCTTAGTGAAACCTTTATATCTTCCAAGTTAATCCTTTCTTTTCTTAGCTAATCCTCTCTTTTTTTGGCTAAACCTCTATTACTTGGCAAAACCTTTCTATTCCTTGGTTAAATCTATACTTTTTGACAAAATTTTTATATTTTCCTAGTTAAACCTCTATCTTTCAACAAAACCTATATCTCTTTTTGGTTAAACTTTTATCGTTTGGCAAACTTATATTTCTTTTTGACTAACCATTTGCCTTTCGACAAAACCTCTTGGCTAAAGCTTTATTTTTTGATAAAACATTTATGTTTTCTTGGTTAAATATTTACTCTTCAACAAAACTTGTCTTTTCTTGGTTAAACCTCTATCGCTTAGTAAAAATTTTATCTTTTTTAAATTAAACCTTAGCCTTTTGACCTCTTTTTTTAAAAACTAAACTTCTACCTCTTGGCAAAGAAAAAAAAAAAAGGTTAAATTTTTACCTTTTGAAATAACTTTTTTGTATCTTAGCAAAAATAAAACCTTTTTGTTTTTCAGCTAAATCTTTAATTTTGGAAAAATTAAGCAATGAATGTTCACACTTTGAACAGCTCACAAACACAACAAATTCATAATGAAAATAAGGCAATTGATCGAATTAAAAAAAAAATGAAGTCGAATGGGATCAACTTTAAATTGAAACACAATGTTTTGAAAAGGTTTGACAACCTTTATTGGTAAGATTAACCTTTGACAAATTGTTGAACATCATTGTTTTTCCATCATGCATTTGAATCATGATACTAATTTTTTTGTCACCACACTTCAAAATACCACAAAGGAGGGCTTTGTGGTGGATGTAGTCAAATTCACATTTCAACATAAACAACTTTATACCCATCACCATGCAACAAAGGTCATAGAAACTAGGTGCCCAAACGTAAAAGTTTTGCCAAAAGGTAAGGGTTTAGCTAAGAAAAAATAGAAATTTTGTCAAGAAATAAATAAGCCAAGAAAGGATAGAAAATAAGTAGGTAGGGGGGTTGGTTGTAGTTAACAAGTAAGCCTGCCAAGATGTAGGTGAATAGGGTAGCTAAGTTAATATGATAGCTAGCTTGAAAAGTAGTATGGAGGTTAAGGTTAGGGGGAAAAGGCCAAGAAAAATAAAATAAACCAAAGGTCAACAACCAAAAATAGTTGATTTGTAATGTACTAATGTTGGTTAATAGAGGATTAAAAGCCGAATGAAAAAAAAACCCATCCTATGGACATAATAGCCAATTGGTGTAGTCATCGAAGCTAGTTCACTTTAACCCACATCATGAACCTTGTATGGTGAATAATATTGATGATATATGCAAAGGCCATGTTAATTCATGAAGTACTTTTATCCAATTTTGATTTTATTGTATTCATTGTAGTCATGCCAATCTTTTGTGATCTAGGAATGGGAAGAAAGGAAGAGTTATTATTTTTTTATAGCTTGACACCATGTTTAGTATAGGATAAAGGTCTATCTTGAAACCCATTTGCCATTTTAAATAATGTTAGAAGGATGAAAAGCTAAATTGAAAGTATGGTACAAAAAATTTCAAAGGTGTTATATTCAAGATAAACCTTTAATATATGGAAATCAATTGAATTGTTTTACAGTAACTTAGTCAAAAAATCACATATTTTTCCCAATCAAAGGTGTTACTAAAAAAACCCCCAAAAAATGTTCATCTTTAAGTATAAACTTCATTAAATGGAAAAAATGTTTGATTGTTTAATTACAAGGTTTTCAATTTTATATACCAAGGGACCTTAAACTTGACATCATAATTCATTTTATTATCTCAATTTATTTCATACTAATGTAGTACCTTTTCACATTTGGCACTCAAATGTCAAATAATTATTTTATTTTTCAAAAGACAAATCACTAATAAAAAAATTATATAATTTTTGGCAATAAATATAGGTAATTTTTTTGGTGGGTTTTTGGGACTCTAAACCTCTAGAAAATGAAACCTTAACAATTCATTTTTTTATTTTATTTTTGCAAAAATGGCAAGTGAAAATATTCCATCAATTTATAGGATAGATAATTCTTTTCAACTATTGGATACTTGTTCTCCAATGGTGGATCTCCTAAAGCAAGAAAGTCTTGCTAGGTTTCCGCCAATTTTTGCATTTTGTCCTTCATTGATATTGTTGTACTTTTGTGGTTTTTTTATTTTTCTATTTTCAATGTTATCAATTTTAACTCAAGGTTATCTATTCCTTTCACCTTCATGTTCACAATGGATTTAGTTGTTTCCACTTGAAAAACCTGTATTTTGAAATTTTGTTTTGTTTGCATCAACTTCTAAAACTTTCTTCTCAAGCTCCACTTGTATAACTTTCTTAAAAGACTCCCCTTAAAGGCCTGTTTTTTCAATTTTCACTACATCTCCCTCATGCAAAACATTACAATTACAATCCCCAAACCTAAATCATTGTGAAGATGAAAAAAATCAAATGGTGTGATACAAAATTTAAGCACCATAGAAAATTGGCCTAGTTCCCAAAATTTCACCATCTATGGTAATAATTTCAATATTTTTGCACTTAAAAATATTTTTTTTAAAAAAAATTGACATTTTCAAAAATAATTCAATTATTGCCAAGCATGAAAAAGGATTCTAATGATATCATAGATCTAATCCTTTGCAATTGGGTTGTCCAATAATGGAACTTCAAATTGCCCATTTTATAATATTTCAAAATTAATTCCCATTCATGATCATTTAAAACTTTGAACCAAGGCCAAAACACCCTAAGATTGATTGATGCAAGCATGTGTGTGCACATCAAACATAGGACAAAAATTACAAATCCTTTTTTAAAAATGGAATGAAGGCATAGATATATGCCCACATTAAACATTAGATTAGGACCAAGGAAAGCTTGAATTGAAAAAAATTAATATAACAACATTTTGAAAACACAACTTGGGACTTTCAAAGAATTCATCATATCAATAAATCTACAAACTAAATTTTTTAATGATTTGTCCAATCTTATTTTGAAAGAACCATGTCTATTTGCCAGTTATATTTCTTTCATTTTTCTCTAGTTTCATTTCAATTACTCATTCATTTGTACTTTTGAATTAAAAGTTTCAACATGAAGTTGAACATGATTGTGATTCCAAACGAAAATGTTCACTTAAGATCATTTTGTGCCAATATGCTTTGGGGATTGCCCTTAATCAATCATTAAAGTTGAAATGTTTAAACCTTTAAAACAATATGAAATATAGATAAACATATAAAGTCAATTTAGACACATTACAAAAACCAATAAAACCATAAGATGGATTAGTTGCACACATATAGGGCTAACTTAAACATTGTATCACAACCAACAAGTTAATTACTTTTTAAATGTGTGAATTTTGGCTAGGTTCCTTAATACAATTTGTAACATCATTGCATGGTGCACCAAGAAAAGCTATGGTAAACCAAAAACTATTATGCTAATACACTCATCTTTTTGAATGAATTTATGGCCTAAGGATATTGATATTGACAATTCATAATCATAATGTTATTTATTTATTTGTTTGTTTGTTGTAAGATAGTGGACATGTATTTCCTATGTGACAAACTTATGTTGGGTTCATCATTATGTATCTAACAAAATGCTAGGAAAAAGGTGTGATGATTAAATGTGGTCAAAATCCTAGGTTCTTGCTATTTTGAACCCATGTCATGAATAGTAATAAACTACTAATTCAAAAAATTGATGTGATAAAATAACATGTTAATTAGTAATATGGTGATAGTTCCATAACTTTGTAATAAATAAGTTCTATTACAACTAATTCAAATTTTTGTGCAAATTTGTAAGCAAACTACATAAATTGCAAGTTCATAAGTTAACACAAGCTAGTTGGCAAGCACACGTTGGTGAATAGCTGGTCAAAGAAGAGGTTGAAGTGATGGTAGATAGGGCATAATAAGGGAAAAGTTGCATTTCCTTAATAAAGACATGGCAATTGTGAAAAAAACAAATTGTTAATGCTCTTTTTTGTGTGAAGTTACCCAAAAAAAAAACTTCCAAGGAGGTCATCAACACACACATGATCCCTATTGTGTAACATTCACCAATTTTGTTAAAAAGTTACAAAACAAGATTAAAATCAAATTTGCAAGAAATAGCACAATGTGTTTACATGGACTTCTACCTCAAATTGAGATACAAGAAAGTGCACAAGATGTGTAAAAGCAAGGTGCATGTGTTATCAAACTCAAATGTTGTTGTGTGTCACGATTTCATTAAGATGAATGTTTTCACATATTGATTTCATTTGATACTTTAAAAGGTGTGGGAATGGGAATTAACAATCCAAAATTTGCATACATCACAAATTTAACATGTGACCAATTAATAATGAAAATTGTGCAAAATTTGTTCATTCATAGGTTTATATATTTTAACATAAATATCATGTGTTGAAAACACGTTTAACACATGAATCAATGTATTGATAGATGAAGTACGAATCTATAAATGAATGAATATCACACAAATTTTACATCTTATAAATTTGTGTTTCAAAATTGTTTTCAAAGCACAATATTAATGAGAGAAACGTACGAATTATGAATGAACGAATTTTGCATGATTTTCATTATTAAGTCGTGAGATGTTAAGTTTTCGATGTATGTTCTATAATAAAAAATTAAAAAATGCTCCAAAATTAAAACATGAAATGATATAAACTACATGAATATCCATTGCAATAAAAAATGGTGAACGTGTTGAATAAAAACAAACCTTACAACAAATGAAACTAACACATTTATAAAGACATTATAACAAAACATGATAAATTATGAAATGCTACAACAACAAAAACATTGATGCAATTAAAGTAGTTGAACAAAACACATTGTGAACCCCTATTTGATCGAAACCCCCCTTGGTGCACCTTTGTTAACTATGCACCCCAAATAAACGAATTTCCATTCAACATGAAGACACAACATACAAAGATGTCCACATGAACAAAAACGCTACAATAAAACATTGATGCAAATGCAACTACATAACAAATCATGATGAAACCAATACAAATTAAAACATTATAACTAAACACATTGAATAAAATGCAACATAACACAATGAATAAGAAGACATTGTAATAGGCACATCACCAAATGAAAACACTACAAAATGATGAAGCAACATTATATTATCAACATGGGTGCAATCACAATCAAATGAACTAACGATGACGAAGGACTCAAGGACTACAGTCTTTTTGTGGTCATTTTCACTTTCTCATATAAAGGACTTTTGGGATGAAATCTTTTGTAATATGTTACTAAAAATACATATGATTTTTTCAATACATCACATTTTTTATATTAAATTTTCATAAATAATTATGAATTTTCAAAAAGTATATGGATTTTATCAAATTTTACGTTTTGTTTTGAAAAATTATCTTAATTTCAAATTGTATGAAAATATGTTAATCATTTAATGTTTTATTTTATTGTTTCATAAACTACAACTTTGTTTTAGATGTCATGTACATTACACCCCATTTATTTGTGGTAAAAGACTCTTGAAATTTTATAATTCTGTTTAATAGGTTTTTAATTTTTTAAATTAAAAAAATTCACAATTTTCAAATTGTGAATATTTGAGTGTGAATAATCAATTAACATCATCTCAATTTTTTTCTCATCAAAATTTCTTTATAAAGAAATTTTTTAGTTTAGTAATTTGCAAAATTGAGCTACTTTTGATGTAATTGTTGTTCAAGTTCAAAGGTCCTTTATAAAAACCAAAACCCAGAATATATTTTTTTGAATTCTTCAACATTCATATTAGTCATTTAACACTACATTCCATGATTAGCATGGCATTAAAGTGGCACCACAGAAATATATATAACAAAATTATAGTTTTTATAAAGTTTTGGGAGTTACCCAATGTGTTTTTTGGTTGGTTTGATTATGATTGCACCCACATCAAAAAACATCATACTTGATAAATACATTGTATCATTGGTGTTGAAAACTCTTCAAGTTTGTCCACTAACAACCAATGTTTTTTTACTAGCTAATTTGGTCGAAAAGATAAATTCAAAATTTAAAAAAAAGTGATTTTAAGACTTTCAATCATCAGAAGTGGAAAAAAAATGTTAAAATCACCATATTTGTATATTTAATTCTCATTATGTAGTAAAAAATATAGTAGGATGATTAAAAATTTGTTCTTTATTTTTTATTTATAGTTAGATTTGGCTAAATCTTCCAAAAAATGGTCACCATTTTTTCTATATCTTCCTATGGATGATAACCACTTTGGTTACAAACAAAAATTCGTTAAAAAAACATTAATAACCACAAACAAGTCATGCCAAGAAATAATTATGAAATCATTAATAACATTGATTCAAATTAATTTAACCACATGTGTTAATGAAAACTTTGATTAATGATCATGGGTTAGATATTGTGAATGAGGTTTGAAAGGTATTTTTACACTACAACTTATTATTGAAATAGTTTATCATGAAGTGTGAACTGACAAATAATGTGTGTATTTCACAATGATTATGTTAAATTTGAACTTTAAAACCCATATTTAAGATAAAATGATTAGAATCAACATTGTGTAAATATAGTTTTTACCAAAATATATTCACCAAATATGGGTAAGTCTCACAAATTTGGCATGTGATGAATTAATACTGAAAATTGTGCAAAAAAAATTTTCATTCATAAGTTCATACATTATACACATGAATATCATATGTTGAAAACATGTTTGACACACAAATAAGTGTGTTGATAGTTGAAATATGAACTTATGAATCAATGAATGTCACATAAATTTCGCATATTTATATAAATTTGTGTTTCAAATATGTTTTCAATGCATGATATCAATGTGTGAAACGTACAAATTATGAATGAACAAATTTCGCACGATTTTCATTATTAAATCATAAGATGTTAAGTTTATGATTTGAAAATATATCTTTTATCTTAATTTATTTTCTTAAAAATAATACACCTTCATGAAGTGCATATCCAAAATATATACATTTGGAAAAATTATATCCAATTGATACCATTGGATATATGTAAAATATATTCATATGATTAAAGAATAAGTAAATAAATATCCATTATATTTGAAATTGTCCTAATAATTTCAAATTTTCAAAGTGTGAGCAAATTAAAAATAAATACTTGGTTTCTTACCTCAACCTTGGGTATATGATGGGGATTATCCACACCCTAACCATATATCAAATATTATAATGTTTTATATCTAGGACTTAATCTAATTTAATCTGATGAGGAAAAAATGAATGTTAATATGCTCGTGCCCTAGGATATGTAAAATATATATCTATTTATTTAAAAATATATAAAATATATATATATACCCACACAACATTGGTTAAAACATTTAAAAACAACTAAATTTCTTTTTGGGGTTTTTATGGTAAGGAAGGATCGTTCATCAATGGACATGTACTTATCATCAAACGATTTTCAATATTTTTTCATTCCTTAACCAAATTGGGCGATTCATGTGTTGTTAGTTGGACCTGTAAACTAGAGGCCTATAAATGTTCTTCGAGTGTCAAAAGTAAAAGAGTGACACAAAAAACATAAGAAGAGAACAATTGATAATTTGCTGTAAACCCTTCTTTAGTTCAAACCTTATGTTTTCTTTATTTTGAGTCTGTTTTGGGTGATTTAAAACTTTATGGGTGCCCCAATTACGGCTTTACAAAATCTCTTTGTATTCTAGAAGCAACCAGCCAAAAATTTTAATTTGAAATCCTAATTTGTTTTAATTGACTCATCATCAAACATTGAGCCCTTACATCAAACACCCCATATTTTACTCTTTTTTTTTATTGAATTGGACAATTTTTGTAGCATCGGAAGCGCTAGCTGAAGGGGTACAAATGTTCTTTGAAATTCAAAACCAGAGAAACAATGTGTGAGAATTCAACTTCCATTGTATTCTCAAATGTTCACTCATCGACCGCCTATGTATCAATATCTACTTATATAATCCTTGGTTTTGTCAGCTTACGGTGATGTTCGATCATTCTTTTCATCCATCTATTTTGTCATCCATTGTCATTTGTCCCATCATCCCTCCCCTCATTTGGGATAAAAAATAAAAAAGATAAAAATTTCTAAAAAAAATTAAAACATGAACCAAGTTTAAAGAAACCGAGGACTTCACTGCGCCCGAAGGTCGCGGGTACCCAGGTGATAATAGTTCACCCAAGGGCACCAAGAAAGTTGAAAGAGCCCCAAAATCTCATACCCTCACCAAAACACATCTCACCTCTCCATTAAAACCTATCAACCTAAATTTTTTTGGCTTTTTGTTTGTCGGGCAAGTTTGAACCCTAAACCCTACCCTGTTTTCGTTTGCGAATGCACGGTGGAAGAAGTGAGAAGACGTTCGGGGTGAGGGCTTAAGCTGCAGGAATGCGGTGGAAGGAGGTGATGCTCGTGGTGGACGATGCGCGTGCCGTCCATTTGCTGGCTGCCGTTGCCGCCGTCTGGGCTGGTCAAGGGCTTACCTGGTCTTGGCCGATTCTTCTAGCAGCACTCCTCCTCTACTTACTTGCTCACTTCTGCATCTGATTTTTCTCCTCTTCGTGCCTTTTTTCTGTTGGAACAAGCTTTCCAGCTCCAAATTGCAAAGTCTGTTGTAGGTAGAATGCTTACTGTGTGTGTCTCTCATTGTTTGGTGAAAATGGGCACTTAATGTCGGAGACTTAGGGTTCAAATCCAACCGCTTCTCCTCCTCGAATGCTTTCGGATAATTGCTCCAAGCCTATGGGCAGGAGAGGGTGTAGGTCTGGCCAAGAATCAGTTATATTGGTAGGAAGGTAGTCCAGGTGTATATATGGCGTCTGTTGGCGCGTCGCTGGACGGTACCAATTTGGTAAACATGGGTAGAAGTTTCATCGGGGCGAGGAAGGCTGTCGATTCCTTGCGCAGCTCTGTTTGCGGAGCCGGTTTAGCTAAAAACGTAAGGGTGTGCCGTGGAAAACTGCGAATAGGGAAGAAGTCAGGGTTGCGGTTGGAGCGCCTTTGTATAGTTGATCAGTTCCGGAGACGGAGTGGGGAATGGAGCAATCAGAACTGGAGAGAAGCGGAGATGAAGGATTGTTTGTTCGTACGACGCACAGCCCGAATGTGTGTCAGATGTTCCAGGAAAGAAGACCAGGCGGAATCCTCATTGCTTCAAGGGACCTCTCTAGGCAGTGAAATTGAAGAATCTGAGCGACATTTCTCGGATAACTCGGTTCCTGCAGATAATTCCTTACCTCTGGATGCAGTTACACCAATCAAAATTAGTGCCCTGTCTCCAATAGAGGAGAATTGGTCAGGCTCCTATCCTCGACCAAAGAGCTTCAAGAATCAGTTCCTCAGCTTGGTGAAGCTGGGCACAACGGCAAATGATGCAGCAGGCGCCTTTTTTAAGAGTGAGGTGCGGAGGCGAATATGTGTTACTGTGGCACTCCTCATGGCTAGCCGAGCTGGATACTTCATTCCTCTGCCAGGGTTCGATCGCCGCTTCATGCCTGGCAATTATCTGGGCTTTGTTTCTGGAGCTGTAGGTGAGCACTGAGAAAAATTCTAACTCTTCCTTTTTCCCATGGCTGGCTGGAAATTCCCTCATGTTCTGACATCTCTGCTGCCTCTGGACACCAAGTCATTGCTGCATTCATATGTGCACATTGAGTGAGGAGAATGAGAGGGATACTCATAAGTCTCATGTAGGAAGGTCTTCATTTTTGGGTCGGTATGAGACATTTGTCTTGCTAATGTGCTTGTGTGATCAATCTGGATAGAGGAGCTGGGAGACCTTGTTTCAGAGTTGAAGTTGGCTTTATTTCAGCTGGGAATCAGCCCCTACATTTTTGCTTCCATTGTCATGCAGGTAGCCCCCTTTTTTGTGGATGTTTCCTGTCAATCTTGCTAATGCTATTTGTAAGGCTATTTACAAATAGCATTATGTTTTGACCTGAGACAAAACTTAATTGCATCTTCTTTACTAGTTTTATGTCCAAACTGTATCGCATAAGCACATACTGCTAATGATTTTCAAACTTTGGGCTGTTGTCCCTCATTTGTGCATCCATTGGTTGGTTTGATTCATACCCTCCTATAGTATGAGAAGCACAAAATAGGTAGGTGAGGAATCATATTTTAGATAATTATGCAGGCAAGAGGTTAAGGGAATTCCGAATACGTGTGTGATTTTCCCATTGATGGTTTGCTGATGAACTCACTTGACCCATGGACTCTGTATTGATGTGTGTGCCTAGGTATCTTGCCACTTAATTCCAGCTCTTGTGAAGCTACGGAAGGAAGGCATTGATGGCAACGAGCGTATAAAGAAATACACGTAGTTGTTGAACCTTTCTAAAAATGCTTCTTTCATATACTTTTGGGCACCCAATTCTGCTACTTGACTTCATGTTTCAGCCATTTGGAATGCCACCAACAATGACATGAAAACATCTTTCTTCATGCCTTGAGTGACCAATAGGGGCAATGACTTCTGCTACAGGTGGTGGTTGGCACTGGGTGTTGCACTTGTGGAATCCCTCATAGTTGCCATACATTCTCTTCCCTACTCTGTTGCTGCTAATCAAAGCAGGTAAATAAGCAGTTCATGCCCAACTCAGTGGATGTTGCAGGCCTTTGTAGATTCCCACCCCTGCAAAAAGTGCAGCATAGATAGGGCTTTATTGACACAGAGATGGTGTCCTTCTTGCCACTGAAATCTTTCTAGCTTGTCAAAGTTTGGTTAAAGTAACACATGATTGTAAATTTGACAGACCTTTGTAGCACTCTGAATGTAGAATTTTACCCAAAAGAAGCTGTTATGTTCTCATGTGCCTGCTAGATGCTGAAGCTTATAGTAATCCAGAGGGAACAACTGATGCTGACTCTTATTGTCCTGTGTTGCCAGATTTTGGTATTTGGTGGTAACAACAGGACTTCTATCAGCTGGGGCAATGTCAATCAACTGGATTTGTGAGAAAATTACGGAGGCTGGCTTTGGTGAGTAAGCCTCAACTTTTCACCCTTTAGGACTAGATGGAGTTTTGAGCCTCTGCAGTTCTAAGGTGAGCTTTACTTAGCAACCTGTTCTATTATCAATGAACAAAAGTTACTTGCAGAATTGTCTTCATTGCTAAGTGCTTTGCAGTTGAAATCTTTCTTATGCAATGTGTGCCTTTGTGTTGTATTCAAATCAATGAGCTTCATGGGGGGAGTCTTTTCAATGTTTTCCTGTTTACTGGGTTCTTGGTTTTGTCATGTGCACTGCTAGAACTTCCTCTGTGCTGTGTTTTCCCTGTGTATTATTGGTCAAGTAGGAGAAACAAAGTAGGCTGTATAAACTCAGTGGGAGTCTCAGCATTTGACTTGTGGTAATTGGATGATTATTGCAGTGTTGAAGTATCTTGTGCCTTGTACTATCCATATTACTTGTATGGTTGCTGTTGCTCTTGTTACCACCTTTGCAGTTGGGATTTCCCCTTGGGTTTTCCCCTTAGACTCCATCTTCCCTTTTCTTTTTCCCTTTGCTTCCTCCTCTCTGTTTTCCTTTGGTTTTCCTTTCTTGAAGTATTTTGTATCTTTGCATTTATGCCTCTCTCCTCTACTCAACTCCTTTTTTCTGTCACCTTAAGATTGTGGAGTGTTTTTGTTATGCATTTCTGCCTGTTATGAGTTTACAAAGACCATCAGTTTCCTTAGAGCTCAGAGAGCTGCACAGCAATTGTATGCTCTATGTGCAAGCGCACACAAAATCCTCATATTGAATGCTGTGTCATTCTCCATCAAAACATCTGGGACACTTGTTCAAACACCGGTTTGAAGGAGCAAGTGAGTTTCTGATAAAAGGATATTCAACAAATTTGCATTGCAGGTCAAGGCTCTTCTCTCATCATTTGCATCAGCATTCTAACAGGCTACTCAGACTCACTCTACCGAATGGTGTCTGATATTTCATGTACTTTCCTGTACCAACCCTGTCTATTACTTCATCACAGGACAGCTGTGGTGCATCTGAAATCCATGAAATTGTTCCAAGATCTTGTGCATGTCAAGGTTATCATATTGGACTAGATTTTCGTAACCATAACACAGTGGGTCATGTCAGGAAGTCAACTTGTACCATCAGCCATCAGATGGAATGTTTTTAGGCAACATTTTCAACACATCTATGGGAAGTGAACTTGCTCTGGATATTTTTGACAAAGTGTTTAGGTGAATGTGTACTCAAAGCTGTTTGTGAAAATTGATTTGATGACAGTGGGAACTGCAAGCTGGGGACCTGTGATGGTATTCCTAGGTGTCTTTCTTCTCATAACCATGTGGGCAGTGCTGGTGACTGAGGGTCATCGCAAAGTCAAAATGTTGTACTACAACTTTGAGCTGGCACCTAGCACAAGGTAACTCTTTCTACCATCTTTTCCTGGTTAGTCAGAAGTTGAAGAACACTGGTTTCTGGCATTAAGGCTTTTTTTTCAAATAGTCATTGCTCTTTAGACTGGTTTTTGCTCAAACTAACAATGTGCTGGGAACACTTGTGGAACTTTGTTGTTAACCTGTTTGAATCTTGCTTGAGTCTTGCCATCAGGTTGTGAAAAGACATTATGGAAGAGTTGCTATAAACTAAGGCTGGAGATGCTAGGTTTTGAATAGGATTGCATTGAACAGAGTGAATTGCTAAAATCCATTTTGTAGTATGGTGGACCCTCTATAGGTTATACTGCTGTGTTAAGGTTCCTTGCAAGTTTTTCTTTGTACATCTGGATAAACACTTTATTTGTCTCTTGGTTATTTCTGAAGACTGTTTCCATAGATCCTACTCCAGTGTTTGTACAGAATGTGTGAAAATGTACCTAACATGACTTCACCTTGGGCCAGAGTGGGTGCATCTTTACCAGATGTAGAGCCATATGTTCCATTCAATATAAATCCAACTGGAATGCAACCTGTGCTCACAACCACTTACCTCATGGCTCTGCCATCACTTGTGGCCAAGTATGGGTTCTCTGTAGGCCTCCCCTTCACTTGGTCATGATTTAATCTAGTGCCCTTGATTCAATTGTTAGTTGTATTTGTGCATTATGTTTCAGCTCTTCTGTGTACTGATAATTGCAATTGGCAGAACCATGCTGAGAAATGCACCATTATGGTCCAGCTAGGCATGTCATGAATCCATTGACTTCATCATGCAATGACATCTGTTTTGTCAGTCATACCTGGCTTAGTGATGGTTTGAGTTGTTGTATACACAGCTTCACTGTCAATGGCGGTTTCTGGCATCAACTGAGAGATATGTTGAACCCATCTGCTTCAGGCGCACAGCCATGGCATTATTACACCATCAATGCTATGCTCATATTTATCTTCAACATCTTGGACATTGTAGGGCTTCACTCTTTCCCATGTAATCCTCTTGTGGCCAGTCTTGCTTCCTTATGTTCTTCTATGTTTTGATTATGTTCATCAACTCTGGCCTTCAACAACAAAGGCCATTCACCAAACAAACAGCATTCTTAGATGCAGTGAGTCGGTGTCAGATTGTTTGATTGACTATTTGCTACAAGTGGTGATCTGTGATAAATAATGACAGTAGTTTTGCACCCTTGTGTGAAGGCCTTCATGAAATTCAACGTCTTCAAATGACCACAGTTAAATAGTACAGATTATTTTTGAATGTGCAAGAGAGGCTTATTGGAGTAACAACTTGAGATGATTTTTTGCAGGTAGACACACCAAAGGAGGTCACTGAGTATATGATGAAAACTGGAGCACGGATACCAGACATCAAGCCTGGGCGTCAAACTATTGAGTACCTTCGCAAAATACAGTCATCCACTCGTTTCTGGGGTGAATTCTCTTCCCTTTTCTCATCACAGTTGTAATCTTTTGGCCTTTCAGTATGCATTTGACAGTTATTATCAGGTGGGGGTGTAATGATTAGGATGATGGTATGATATATTTTGATTGGTAGGCACAAGGGTTATGACCAAACTCATTCTTGTCATGTGTTTGGTTTGACTGGACCTGACACTACATCTGTTTGGTCACCTTACATGCTTTTGTGGAGTTTCTCTCTGCAATCACATTGATATTACTGACAGTTGGGTTGGAGACTTTCACATGATCTTATCTAGAGTCTCCCTTGCCCTGTTCACAAGTAGTGTGTAGCTCACTATGATGAGTCTGTTTCTGTCAAGTTTCTGTGTTCTAATTTCTAAGAAGTGAAATCTGCCTCTAGATTTTCAGATGGGAATTTTCACCACTGAGTTCTTGATCATTGAATGTTAGCATGATGGATCTGGATTCAGTTGCATGGCAACTTATATGGTCCTCTGTACTTGTCCAATGTACATTCTAGTTATGAGGGCTTATTACTGAACTTCCCTTCTGAGCTCCATACATGTTTGGTCCATGATTTAGGTGGACTCTTATTGGCACTGCTTGCCACAGTTTCAACAGTAGTGGATTACAGATTTAGGGCTGTTCATCAAGGTGGCAGCATCGGCTTCACTTCCATGCTTATCATTGTAAGTTCAACAAAGGCCAAAAAAATTATGCCATTGCAGGAATTCAACTTGTCAATGATCAGCATTTATTGTCTACCCCTGTGATGTATATAGTAGACATGTAGGGAGGAGTTGACAGGGAGTGCTGCAACCTTCCAGTGTGATTTAATCCAGTTTTAGATTTATGTCATCTTATGGCATTTCTAGTTTCATATCTATGTGATTATTTCTGAGGGGATTGCAGCTAGTTCAATGTAGACCAAATTTGAATGATGTGAATTTAATGATATGAGGAGTTCCTGCAGGTCCAAAATCTGTTTTGTTCGTAGTTCATGACAAACTTGACTATGTGGATTGCAGGTTGGATCAATCATAGAGTTGCGAAGGTCATTTATGGCTTATAATGTGATGCCAGCCCTCAGTAAGGTCTTGAAGCGTTACAGTGCTTGAAATTGGAAGGCTCTGACATCTATGACAGCCCGGTTATACTTCTCTTTTCAGGAAGATTTCTAGAAATTGGTCATATTCTTAATCATCTTTGCTTGGTCTATGTGTTCATGTGTCTGCCAAACTAATTTTGTGCCTTCAAGTGTACTGTCCCTTCAGTGCAAAACTTCTTCATGTATCATCACTGTATGTTGTCATATTGTGCTGTGGAAAACTGACCTTATCTCCTGTTCCTGGATTTCTAAGCATAGTAGTGGCTTAAAGGATGTGTTCAGGGTGCTGGTGGCCTCAAACACTACCCTCTATCTAGGTTGCTCTATGCCTTCGGCTTAGATGCTTACTTGTACAGGGACAAGCTAAAATGAAATGAAGCTTTTACCCTCACAAGCTTTTTGAATGAGGACACTACTAACTTTTTTAATTAGTGCTAACCAATAAGTGACTGAGTCTTGGGCAGATTACTATGTATTTATCTACAAGCACTATTGGCAGCAGATTGAGTCATAGTGGAGTTGTGGCAAAATTGAACACTTGTGGGTGAAAAGTCATGGATGATGGATTTCTTGTGGTGGAGCTTGGATTTGATTGTCAACAAAGTGGTTACAACCTGTTGAGCCCCACCACACCACAAGAAGTGAATGCTTCTTATGAGCATCACACCTTGTTTAGGTATGTGATGTCACCACCCTTTGCATATGGCATATGAACGTCATACATTTGAAAAATTTGGGATTTAGAAATTGCTTGAATTTTTAACTTTTACTTCGCCTTCTGTGTGCACTCTAGCCATTTGCAGGTAGTAGGTTTTCAATTTTGAGTGTTCGTAACTGTAGTTTGATTTTGAGCAGGGGGGTGAGCTGTCAAGACACAAGACAGTGCAAGTTACAACTTGCTTGTTGCTGCTAGTTACTAAGTTTGTTGTTTTTGTGGGTTCACCGTTTTGGAGCCTAATTCTGATTTCCTTTATTCTTCTTATGAGAAGATATTGCCCCTTAAATAGCCCCCAAACTTCAAGTTCAAGTAATTTTACACCTCTTGCAACCTTTGTGATGGTATCCCTTTTGTTGTTTGGTGATGTGGATTCTAGTTGTAGGAGTTAGACTCAAGCATTCACCTTGCATGAGCTTGCTACCTCTAAAGGTATTTGCTCATCATTTGTTTGAGTCTTTTGATTTATGTACAAAATCTCCTTGCTTTGATTCACCGGCTAAGGTTTTGGATGCTTTGGATCAGAAGTTATTTCCACCAAAGGCTAACAACAAACATACTTATGAGTTGAAATGGAAATTTCAAGTTTCCTTGGTAACCAACTTGCCTTAGGCTGAACTGCAAGTCAGGTTTGATGGTTTTGTGCACATTATGAAGTTTCAAAATGTTCTTGAGCTTAAAAACAAGTTGTTAGCTCCAAAATGGCATTCATTCCAAAAATATGTCAATTGTAGAAAGGTTAACAAACTTATGAGAGAGGTGAAAGCATGATTGGTATATTGGCAAGGATTGTGAGCATAATAGAGATTGTATGCTTTCAAAGGGAGGGAATCTATTTTGTAACAAATTGCTAATGAGAAATGTAAAGTATTGATTTGGTTTGCCACATTATTCCACACATTGGAACATGGCAGGCCACTGTGCGGGTGCAAGGCTTACAAGGTGTTCGCTTTTCTGAATCTTGAAGAGGACTGAACTTTAAAATGTATTACATCATGTCGGACACAATCAAATTTATTGTTGCAATAGCCCAATATATTTCATTTATGATGAACTGAATATTATGATAACTAACCTAGTTGTTAGTTTGTACTTATGTGGTGCAAGATTGGTTGTAAATGTCAATCCTTTTTTCCCTTGAGCATGTGGTGGTTATATTAGATGTTGATAACCTCATTCAAGTGTTTATGTGAGCCTTGATGCTGGAATGAGGTTTCGTGAAAGATGTGATTAACAAGATAATGATATTCGATGCAAATGAGGTTTATATTCTCAAGGGCACTATGTTAAGAAATGTTGGACAGATTTCTAATAAGTGGGTTTTGCAATCCATGGGAGCTCGTAAGATGGCTTACTAAATATATATTTTTTAAGAACACTTTAAAATATTTGGAGTTTTTGATTTCATCAAGCCCATGGAAATGAAAGAGACAAAAATTTTGGAAATTGTGAAAATCAAGGTTGTCAAAATTGACACAATGCGCCAAATTTACATTAATCATCATGCTAACGTCATGTCTCACACATTAGTTTATCAATCAACCACCCAATGTTGACCAACACTTCCAAAGTTCTTTGTTTCAAAATTTGAATTTGCAATTTTTTTTTGAAATGAAATTTCAGTAGCCACTAAGGGATCAAGACACAATCTATTTGATCCACCTAGGCATAAAAACTATCAAGATGGCAATTGAAATTCAATCACATCAATTTGGCAAACTATTTTTTTGATTAAAAATAAAACATTTAGACACCATAAGATTGGGACCTGATAGGTCCACCCTATTCACCTTGTCTAGAAAAAGAAAACAGAAAAAATTAAGACCATTAAGATGTGGTGATCAGATGTCAATTGCCTTCTTGATAATCTTTTTTGTTTAGGATTAGATTTTGTTTGCCATAATGGGTTTAGGACTTAATCCACCTTTTCTAACAAAAAAATTAACATTTTCAATCTCCATAAGGGACCAAGACCCAAGTCCACCCCTATGTTCCTCATCCACCCAATGAAAAAAAATCAAACAACCAAGATTTAGTTGCCATATTTTGATGGTTTAAGGGGGGGGGTGTTTGGACTAAATTTTTATCACCATAAGGACCGAGACCCAAGGTGATCATTCCACCTTATCAAGAAAAAGAAAATCACATTATTAAGATGATAACCAAAATTCAATTTCCACATCTTGACAATCTACATTTTATTTTTTTTTGAAGAAACTACATTTCAATCCTTCTAAGAGATTGGGACACAAGTCCACCACAGTAAACTCAATCCATCACCATAGGGGACCAAAGGCCCAAGTCTTCTATGGTCCAACTAATCCACCTTGTTTTGACGGGGAAAAAAACTTAGATCCTTAAAATGTGGTAACTGGATTTTAATTGTCACAATGAGGCTAGGATCCAATCCACCTAAATCAAAAAAATAAATTGGCGGTTGAATTTCAGTTGTCATTTGCTTAATTAATGTGACCCTACAAAAAAATTATTATTTTTACCTAGGTTGGCCTTAAATCAACATGACATTAATATATGTTGGCATCAAAATTGATGTGACTAATGTGATGTGATAAAGCTAATGTTGATAGACCTAATGATAATTTAACAATTATTTATGTTGTCCCCTTCAAGACATGTTATGGGAAAGTAAGAAAATTTGTTGGCAAAGATGGCTATTTACAACCCTAAGAATGACAAGGTGAAAGTGAATTTCAATCTCAGGTTTGTGATGTGCAAATTTTGTTGGGGATTGATTACTACCATATTCCTTTTGTTATATTCAATCCACAATTTTATCAAATTTAGTTGATTGAAGGACATTTTCATTCATGATTTTGTGGTAGCAATGAAAATGTGTCAACCTCAATGAAAAGATTTATGCATTGTACACATGCCTAAACACATGTTCAAATTTGATGCATTTGAAGGTTACAAGGTTACATTGTGTGTTAAACATGATTTTAAAGTCATGTGTTGGATTATAGATTTGAATGTTGGTGTGAAACATGTCTGGCATTTGATGTGAACCAACAACATATTTAAGCTATTCATTTTTAATTTGCACATTGGTAAACTTTCATATGTGACAAAGGAGGTTTGTGTTGCACCCATCACACTAGTGGAAACAAACTACATAAGTTGTCTTTTAGTATAACCCCCTTCTTTTTAGTTTATAATTTTTTTTGACCCCTTATTTAGATTATGTTTTGCATTGAATCTAACCATGTGATGCAATGTGGGTATTTACATGTGAATTATAATAGTTACAAATTACCTTGTTACAAAATTGCAAGAGAAATTGAGCCTTATTCATGGCATCATCAACAATTTAAGTGTGGCACATACATCCACAATGTTGGATGTAATCTAATGCAAAAGAAAGCTTCAACAAGTATTCAAATATGATTAAGGTTACATATTTCCACCCTAAGAAATTGGGTATTAATAATGTATGGGTTGCACATGAAGTGTTGTCAACAACTTCCATTGACATTCAACAATCCATGTTCACATTGGTCATGAAGTCAAATGTGAGTGATGTCATGGTTAAACCACAAGATGCAAATCCTTTGATGGGCCTCTAGTGCAGTCTTTTAACATCCAAGTGCTCTCTTCCTCCTTTCCAAAGTTGTCAAATTGGTAGAAATTTCCATGCTACAAATCCTTGGAGTGAAAAGGATGAGTGATG
>Ga0116229_10000219_pt1 | contig 66504 bp, 50 predicted proteins | sample S1TSphgellanicum_3_FD_87313 | JGI IMG/M metagenome (GOLD analysis project Ga0116229, IMG submission 87313) | Host-associated microbial communities from peat moss isolated from Minnesota, USA - S1T2_Fc - Sphagnum magellanicum MG | ecosystem: Host-associated > Plants > Peat moss > Unclassified...
CATTTTTGATTTTAAGGCTTTTAGCAATGCTACAAATTTTAGAATGTACTTGCTATACTAAATAAACCATATATGGTCATATTTCATGTATTCTATTACTTTCATCATTTTATTTATTTATTTCAAGTTAATGTCTAATATTTTTTCAAGTTCAAACTATTCAAATGTTGTGATATTGATGTTTGAATTATCATGCATATCGGTACTATTTTTTTGAAACTTGAATATTTCAATTATGATAACATGAAGCCACTAAAAAAACATTTTCTAAATTAACAAAATTATGCATCTAAAACATGATTTTCTATATGAACCCAAACACTAATACTTGCATATAATATGTCAAAACAATCCTCTAACAATCTAAAAATAGGACATATGAATTTTTTGGTCAAATGATAATTAATTAATATACAGTAAACAAAAAGATAAATCCTACATGTTACTTTGTGCAATATGGGGCAACAACATAAATTTGGAAAGTAGAGTGAAAGTAGGTTGAAAAAAAAGGAAACACAAAATCTTAAGCTTTAAAAAACATATCCATACCATCTTACATACACTCATGTAATTTTTTTGTATGTTTTTAAAGATTAGGTTCTACTTTCTATGGTTCAAAGTTGACAATTTTGTGTTTTTTACTTGTAACGTATACATTTTGGGCCTACTTTTGTATTCTTGCACCCTTTCAAAATCAAATTGATTACAAATGTACTTTTTTAATGTCATTATTTAATTTAATTAATTTCCAACTTGATGATTACATTGAATTTTATAATGCCTTTTAATTTTGAGATTGAAATTTATTTAAATTAATTTAAAATATCTTATATATATAATCATTTAATTGAATTTTATCTTTTTAAATTCCAGATTGTAAAACACCACATTAATTTCTATATTATGATTTGGCCAAAAATTCAAGTATAATAATTGTATTAATGTTTTTTTTACAAGTCTTATAATGAAATGAATTTCAATTTTGAAATGATATCATTAAAATTCATAAGTCTTTAGTTTTCCAAAAGAAATTAAATTTTTACTTTTTTTAATTTTAATTTTTTTAAAAAATCAATTTTCACATGCACAACAATTTTATTTCATTTTTGTAATAAACTAAAATCTAAAATTTCAATTTGATCTTCCATGTTTTCACATTTTTTTTGTTACATTTCAAAAGTTGTCCTTTATTTTTATTTTTATTTTTATGTGAATAACTAGAAATAAAAAAATGAAAACACGGTACCCATAATTTAGTTTTCATTTTCTTTAGAAATTTAATTTTAAAATAATGAAATAATATATTTGAAATAAGTTTAGTTTCGCCACATCACCAAAAGTAGTATTATAATTAAATCAATCATATTTAGATTACTTGTTTACGTCACGTTAGTCATATTAGTCAAATCAAACAATTCCACATGTGTGTCACATATGCCATGTGTCCAATGTAATGTTCATTTTAACTAAATAACTAGTCTTTTCAATCAAAACAAACATGCCTAGTTTTGATTTTAATCAAATCAAATATATTCATTTTAAACAAATGGACTTGATTTTACAATAATTTTAGTCACAATGCTACTAATGAAAAAACATGTTTTTGTAATAGTGCTACTTATTTAACCTACTTAGCCTAGTCTATTTACTTGGTCTACCTACCATGCTTAGGCTATTTAAATTGGGTAGGCTAGGTACTTGTCATATTTATGCTATGTTGGTTTGTTAAGTTAGGTAAGTAGGTAGCTACTTACCTACCCACCTATTCACTTCGCTATATATCTAGGCCCTACATACTTATCGAGTTGATTTATTGTTGATTGTGAGTACCACTTTGATAAATAATCAAATTGATATTTATCTTATTATAGATATGGTTTAAACAAAATTGAAAGTTCCATTTCATTAGATTGATTGATTTATTTATTAAAGGTATCCTTTTTTGTTCTAATTGAAAAAAATCAGATTTGACCAAGTAGTTGAAAAAGTTATTTTAGTTAATTGAACTATTTAGTAAAAAAAAACATGTCACTTCAACAACTAGGGCTTCTACTCAAATCAACTATAGATGCCACAAGAAAGATTGGGTTGAGTCTATCAAAGTTATACCATCAATGTCCAAGATATACATTTTTTATCAAGTGGTTGGAGCACTGCATATCCACATTTGGCCCACATATAAGGTAGGCCATTTATCGCTTCAATTGATTGCTTGCATAAACCATAGGTAGGGTAGTCATGTAATCTCCACATACAAAGGGCTCCAAGCACAAATGCATGTCTCTTTTGGTAATTTTGTTGCATCAACAACCCTTACCCCTCTCCATAGTTTCTCCAATTCCTCCACTAGTGGTTACAAATAGACATCTTTCTTCTCATTTGTCACAAACTCTTTCCCAAGCATGAATAATGTTAGCATTACAAAAAAACTTTTTGTTGTCATCCAAGTTGGCAAGTTGTAGTTGAGAAGGAAAATTGACCAAGTATGATTATTGTAGATAAATCAACATACATGTTCACCCATTTAGGGCTAAACCAACCTTATGTTGTGGGAATCAGCTACAAAATCAGGCCAAGTGTTGTCAATATGCTTCCATGCCTTTGAATCAAGAAGAGCAAATCAACCCATCATTGATTTTGTTTGTATTGTGCCATATGACATTTAGCTTTGCCAAGGATGAACACGTTATATATGCTTCAATCATGGGATCAAGGGAAAATGGTGGAGCAACTTGCAAGGAACAATGTTGGACCCTTCAACAAATCGAGACCTTTGACACTTAGGGCAAGCCTTGGCTTTGCTTAACCCCCTTTTAAATTTAAAGATGCAACTGTTATAACAAGCATGGATTGCATGATAACTCAATCGTAATAATTGGTCTATGGTTTCAGCTTGGTATGACAACTTGAGAAGGGTGTTATCCTTAAAGAATAAGTCAACCTTCAAGAGTGTAAATAATTCATCCATGAATGCATTCCTAACTCCATGTGTACATACCAAATTTAGCATTAATAGAATTGATGCAAGATAACTAATGGGAAAACCTTCATAGAGTGAAGTTTGGGCCTCTTTCAACATTTCAACTTCTGCCTTTTCATGATCACCTTCCACATCCAAGTCAACAAAATCCAGATTAATTTAGGTTATTGCCCCCTCCCCCCACCATCAGAATTGTCCATTTCATAAGTGCCACCTCCATTGAAATTGCCAACCCTTCCAATATCCCCTCTTGTAACTCATCACCTTCAAAAGGCCTCAGTTAACATTCTGTTTAGCTCAATATCTTGGTCCATGCCCACATTTGGAAATGCTACCATATGATTATGATCTTCTGGTGCAGCTTGGTCTAATGTCTCAAGTTTAGTAGATTCATTGACCCCCTGTGATCTAGCACATGGATAAGGAACACATGAAAACAAATTAAAGTTATCGTAAGACCTATGACTTCCAACCATATGCCCCACCAATGTCTTGATGTCGCATGTAAAACCACAAAGTCTGTAAGCCTCAACTGTGATAGCTTCTTCAAATCATCAGAAAGTCCACACGGGCATTCAACCATGTACTTGTGAATTGCTTGGATTTCCACTACCTACCAGCTAGACAAAGTTGTGAACTTGGAAACGAAAATCAAATCATCAGTAACCCTGTAGAAGCAAGGCAATAAGACCCACAGAAAGGGCACAAACTTCTAAGCATTTAAAGTACACATGGAGCAATGATATAGTTGGGTATATGGGTTGAATTTGCAGTACCTTGGTTTAAGTGACTGAATCTGCTTGCTTCAACTATAATGCAGCCTGCATATAATTCGGCACATAATCAATAAACATAATAAGGTTGATATTTGAAAGTCATGATGTGATTGCATGTTGATTGGATTTCCAACACCTACATATGAGTAACAAATTTATATAAGACACCTTTCAACTATGTCTACAGAATGTGATTAATCACATAGGCTGTTACCAACAAGATTTCAAAGTAATTTGGAGCAATGATATTGTTGGGTATTAAATTCGTGGACTGTAGACACTCGGGATAGTTGACAAAGCTGCCCCCTTTCAGCACCCATGTCAACAAACTATACACATTGATAAACAATTAAACACATAAACAATCAACAAGACTAAGCAGATCTCAAAGTAAATATTTGGAGCAATGATGCCAGTGGGTATTAGCTGGACTTAAAGTGCCTGCTTTTACTAGCAAAGATGTGGTTTGAGTGTTGATTGGATCTTATGGACAAATATATATGCCCCATTTCAGCTTTGTTTGCATAATGTAATTAAACACATAAACCGCTGGCAACAAAACTAAACACTTAAGCAGATTTCACAGTAATTTGGACTAGCAACGTTGATGTTGGGTATTGTTAAATTTGGATTGTCAACACTAGGGATGGTTGACAAAACTGCTCACTTTTAGCTTATATGTCAACAAACTCTATAAAAGAAACAATTAAACACATAAGACAATTAAACAATCATCAAGACTAAGCAGATCTCCAAGTAATTTGGAGCAATGATGTCATTGGGAACTAGCTGGATTTCAATTACCTAGTTTTAGTGACTGAAACCACAAGCTTCAACTATAACACACCTCATATAATCCAACACAGAAGCAATTTAAGCAAATTAAGTAAGTGCATCTGAAAGTAGCTGTGATTGGGTCAATGATGTTCATGCGTATTAATTGGATTTTGTATTTGGATATTTATTTGACAAACCTAACCCCTTTCATGTATGTCATTCGAATGTCACTAGAGACATATATAACAATTGCAAAAATAAGCAATCAGATTTCAAAGTCATTTTTGGAGCAATGATGTTGTTGGGTATGGGTTGGACTTCTAGTACTCTTGGTTTAGTCAATGAATCCACAAGCTTCAACTATAACGCCTGTGTATACTTCAACTCATCATACATAAAAATAATAAGGTTGACAGTATCTGAAAGTAATTTGGAGCAATGATGTGGTTACATGTTGCTTGGATTTCCAACACTAGGGATGATGGATAAAGCTGCCCATTTTTAGCTTTTATGTCAGCAGAATGTCTTTAAGTCCTTACACAATCAGCAAGACTCAGCAAATTTGAAAATAATTTGTAACAATGATGTCGTTCCAGGTATTAATTTGACTTATAATACTTGGTTTTAGTCACTAAATCCACAAGCTTCAATCACAATACTCGTATACAATTTAACACATAAGCAATAAGCAAACTAAGTAAGCGCATTTGAAAGTAATTTGGAGCAATGACTTTCAAATAACTTTGGATTGGATTTTCAACACCTACATTTGATTGACAAATTTGCCACCTTTCAACTATATCAGCAAAATGTATAGGTCTTAGCCTAGTTGGATTTTTAATACCTGGTTTTAATCACTGAATTTGCAAGCTTCAACTATAACATAACTTGCAATTATGCACATAAGCTAGTCTATGTTTAAGAACCTTTAAGCCATTTTGCAAAATGAAGAACAAATTGGACATGTAAATTCAATTTGGAGCAATGATGTGGTTGCATTTTGATTGGATTTCCAATACCTGCATTTGGCCAACAACAAATTTGCCCACTTTCAATTATGTCTACAAAATATAATAATTAAGCACATAACCTATCAACAAGACTGAATAATAAAGCAAATATAAAAGTAATTTGGAGTAACGCTATTTTTGTGTATTAGAGCTTGGATTGACAAATCTGTCCCCTTCATTATTTAACAAGATGCATTGTTGTTCAAGTTACAAGCTTCCTTCATTATACGTAGAGGCTTTCAAATTAGCAATGGGGACTTGAAGAAACTAAACAAAGGATTTCGTGTTTGGCATCATGAAGATATTTTGAATTAGTACAAAATAGTCACATCTTGGTCTTGATGGTGAAACAAGTCTGCCAACATCTTCATGATCCATATTGGAACAACTAAATAAGTTTCAAATGTGTGATGGCATCATAAGGAGTCGAAACATAAGCAACTACAACATCACTAACATCATGTCCTTCAATTGATATTATCATTTTTGTCCATGGAGAAGTGATTCACTTGCATAACCAAATGGGACATAATTAATTGCATTTTAACACCCACACAACACTAGAACACATTGTAAGTTTTGCAACTTTCATTTGCAACTAGGTATTAGTTACAAAGGGTAAAAATCGTAGCTTTCTCTATTTTTGTTACAAGAGATTGTGAAGGACACATTAAAACTAATGGAGTGGGCACTATGAAAATTGAATTATTGACCTTTCACAACCCAAGTGAGAATCATACCTTGAAAGACCTTGGAGGAAGGGGGTATATGAATGGCACATAATGAGGTTGGAAGGGGGGGAAATCTTGCTAAAGGGAAACTAGAACAACTTGACAAAATTTTAATTGAAATGTAGGGTTTACCCTAAGGTTGGGGTGTTCCTGAAATAATCAGCCCTTGACACAAGAGTTGAAGGTCGATTATTTCAAGAATGCCCCAACCTGAAGGTGTTAGCCAACTTAAAACTCAACTCATTTTTTAGTTTTCTAAATTTTTATTGTGATACCTAAGGGTACCAACCAATGTTGGATGGTCCTCACTTTTGTAAGAACTGTCAGTTCTGATTATCACAACCATTTTAAAGAACCTTGAAGGTTCTCATTTTTAAAAAAAGATTTTTGATAACCTTTAAGGGTTTCAGATTTTTGGAAAAAGAAATTCCCACCAATTTTCAGTCTTGCTGGTTCTCATAAAAATGATTCACCCCAATTTTCAGCGACAATTCTCACAAGCTCGATTTTTGAAATTGAAATTTAAAAAAACTCAGAATCAAAATTACTTGAAAAACATGAAACAAATGTAAAAAATTAAAGGAAGAAGTGAATTTTTTTCTTTTCTTTGGACCCTTCCTACTTTCAAACCTCATAACTTTTTTATTTTTTATTCATTTTAAACGATTTAAAGTGCTATACAAGCGCCACCTAAAGTTTTACAAATCATCTTGAAACTCTAATAACAAAAGAGCAATACAATGAATTTTTTGGGTGTTTGAGAACTGGCTTTTGTAATGTTTGTTGGTTTGTTTTTTTGAGTTTTTGACCCCTTTACTTTTGGGGCCATAACTTTCTCATTTTTAATTCATTTTCAATGATTATTAGTGTGTTAAATGTGCCAAGAGGAAAGATTCAAGTTTTGTTTGAACACCAGAAACAACAAAGCCTTCCCCTTGGATCTAACCTGCCTTGAGCTTTTAAATGTTCGATCACTGGCCAATCTACACTAAACACATTGAATACCCTGAAAATTGGTGCTCATATCTTTTAATACCTTTAAAGGTTATCACACAAAAATTCAACTGATACCCTTTAAGATTTTCAAAAAACCAATTCTCACTAGAGCAAGCTGACAAGCAGGTTCTCAAAAAGGTTGTCACCTAATATGAAAACCTTCAATTCTAATTCTGAGAACCGAACTGAAAACCATAAAGGTTCCCACTGAAAAAGTGAGAACCGCCCAACACTGGTACCAACCACGCACATACCAAATATCATAGTAAACAAGAAAAGAAAATAATGTGGGCATTTCAAAAATTAAAAAACCCACAACATCAAAAAGAAAAACGTCCATCTTTGTGGACATTTTGTTTTTCAAAATGCCCATTCATTGAATTTCTTCATTTGTGTCAAAATATATATATATTAAAAAAATGCCCATTTGTTGTTGACACTTGGTTATGGCATATAAAGCGCCCTCCATTTACAGTGTTACAAAATGTGGCAGGTAAATACCCCTTATATACCCCAACATACATAACAATGCCCCTTATGTTGAGGGAGGCACATTAAAGGTCTTGAAGAATGAGGTCCTGACTAGTGTTGTGTTGTTCTTGAGTTCCAAACCTTCCATCTTGGTTCTAATTTTTTTTTAAATTTATTTATTTATTTTTCAATGGAACCTCTAATTTGGTCTCGAGACTGGTTCTTTGGATTTTTAAACCCTTTGGTTCTGGTCATTTTCATTACAATTTTTAGAACTAGTCCAATTTAAGACAAGATCCAGTTTCATTTCCATTACACACAACTGAACTTAAAAGAGGATGTGTACTTAATTTGTTCAACTAGTGCACACATTTCAAAATAGAAATTATATAATATTAATTATGTGCAACCAATCAAATGCAATAACTTGTTTAAATCTAGGGTTAAGTTTATAATCTTTTTTCAATAAATATCTTTTTTCAATTAAAGAATTTTGAACCTTTATAAAACAAGACAACACCCCCATTTCGTTTCAATTAAGTCTAAAAACTAAGCTAGTCTTCTACTTAGATTTCAAAGAAACTTGGAGTCTCCAGTCCAATTAAAGACTCTAGAACCTGACCTTATAACTTAACTAAACCTGCTAGAGTTCGAGAACCTGCCAACACTAGTCCTAACCAATGTTAGGTGGGGTACCCATTTAGGCAAGTAACATTTGTCAATTACAATTTCAATTAGCAAACACCAAACTGAAACTAGTTTTGATTTTTGGAACTGGAACAAGAGCTGGAGCTTGTTTTCATTTCCTTGAAGAATTGGACCTGGAGGAACTGGGTTCTCGGGTTCTATTTCTAAGTGTAGAACTAAAACCAAAATCTAAATTATTGAAAAATAGTGTTATTGGTAAAAAAATTAAATCACAACCAAGATTTAATTTGTAGAACTGGAATGGAGATTCTTCATAAAAGTAAAGAATCGGCAAACACTAGACCATACTAGTGTTATCGGCCTGTTAAATGTTTTTTTTTTCATAACTGGCCGGGTTGGTTATCAAAAAAAATTTAAATTCAAGCCCACTGGTTATCAATTTCACTATCAAAGTTATACCCGTTGGTTATCAATTCATTCAAGTATTTTGTGATTATAACTGCTGGTTGTGCATAAGGTTGCCTTGAGAACCACAGGTTATACTATCTAGGTAGGGGAGGTTATAGGATTTCAAAAAAATTATCATGAACATGTTTAGGGTTTTAGGATTGATAACCTACTTAGATGAAATTTCAATAATCTGGGTAGGTTATTAAAATTTGAAAAGTAAACATTCAACTGGTAGGTTATCTATTCATTTTCAAAAATAATCAATAACCGGATGGTAGGTTATCAATAATCAGGGGTTTCTCAATAACCTGCCAACACTAGATCATAACAACTACTAGACTCATTGGCCTGGTTCACTAAGGCCAAAATTTGGTCTTTTTTGGTCACCTCAGAAGCTTCAGTTGTAAAAACCTTCAAACTTCAGTTTTCTTTTGCTTTGCTGGAAAAGATCATTTCAAGACTTTCACACCCCTTCATTTTGCAGCTGAAGGTTGGAGATTTTGGAAGCTCATTCCATTCAGCTCCTACTCCAGCCCATCACCTGCCCAACAGTGATTTTTTGAACAGATTTTGCCGAAAATTTCCTCAAAACAATCCAGAATTGTTTTTTTGGAGAAGTGTGTTTTTCCTTTTCTTCAGCGTAAATTGCATGAAATTCTCTCTTTTTTAAAAAAATCACCATATTTTCAATATTACAAAATTGAAAATGAAACCCTGCTGCCCAATCATTTTCTTTTCTTCCTTGCCTAAAATTTTCAGCAAGGATAGTTATTTTGTGAATATGAGGTTGTTGGTGTGTTTAAAGACTATATTCTTTCCCTCCATTATAAGATTTATGACATTTGTAACTTACTCCTCATTTGAAGTTTGTAGTTACAATACAAGTAAGAGTGTGATGTAGGCCACATGACAAGCACAACGAAGGGCATAGTTATACAAAGCCGTCTGGGACTAACTCAAGGCATATGCAGCTAAGGTAGGTAAGATGGACCCTCAAAAGACATGGAGAACCAATTCTTAAGCTCCTCCTCGGAGAGGGGACCTTGAAGGGGTACTATGAGCACAACCCATTCTTTTAGTTTTGTTGAATCCTTGAGTGTGAACCTACCATGTATGTTAGCAAAGTGCAAGAGATCAAGATCAAATCCAATAATCGATGATTACATTAAGTTAGGCAAGTAGGTAACAATTACAAGAGGATTCATTTACATTTAGAAAATATATAACAAGGATTGATGACCTCCTTTGATCTTGTAAAAATCAAGGGTTGTTGAACTATGACACTGTTACACAAAATGGTGTTAGGTTATTGCTTCCAAATTTGTGGACCTTTTCTTTTTTTGTGAAGATATGGGTGAATTTTTGCACTTAGTTGCGAGGTATCAAAATTCCACAGTGAAGAGTAGGTGTTTTGAAAAACTTTAAAATTTGGCTGATTTTTTTTAGTGTAGTCGAAAAATATTTTACCAGGTGCAATATTAGAGTTATCCATAAAGTCACCCTGTCTTCACCCTCTCTTTGGGCCTCTTGTCAACCCCTCTCCGCACTTTCAGTGGTATCTGCAAAGTAAGGACATTTTATTAAATCTGAGTATGAAATGCCGAAATTCAGCATTTTGAGAGTAGTTATAGTAGAGTGAGGAGCAGTGAAAATATATGTAGCAGCAGTGCAGGCGGTCAGGAAAAAGGAAAGACAGGATGAAACTCAGTTTACCACCAAAATTGGTGGAAAAACTAGTTTGGGTCCTAGTTATTTCGTTTTATAAACTGGCCATTCTCAGCCCCTAAAAATGTGACTTTACCAATAACTCTAATAGTGTCCCAATCGGCATTTAAAAAAGTGAAAAGGCCACACAGAGACAGGTGTTTTGCTTTTTGAAATGCCTGCATTACTTTTTTAATCTTTTATTGTGATACCCAGGGGGTACCTTTCAGATACCCACCACATATCATGGGAAACAAATCTAAGAAAAAATGGATGATGGTTTTTATGTCTTGTAAAGCCATTGGCTGCGTGCACTATTGAATTTGGGCCTGCCTTTGCTCCATCTCACATAGGCCTATTGACATGCCCTTCTCATTAAGAGATGTCTTCAGCAGAGTGGGCCTCATATTTAGACCACCTTAGTGGGGCACTAATACCATGTGAGGCACCTTAGATATGGCTCTGTGAGGTTCAACTCTTTTAGGAGTCAGGTAAAATCCGAACTAATGTATCTGGGTTGATTAAGGTAGTGAGCTCAAGTTTGCATCAACCAAGAGGACGATTGGGGGGTGTCCTGGGGATTATAGTGCAAGCATTATCTCCTTAAAACCCTCAACGGACTATTAAGTGTTATTTGGGGCTGGCCCCCTAAAGTACTTGAGACTGTTAAGAGTTGTCTCTCTAAAGCTTGGAGGCCATCAAGAGAGGGTTGGCCTTGGTACAACTTGGTGTTCTTCCGACTTAAGTCCACTTCAGGCCAACTCAGGGAGTTGGTCTCAAAAAGCCTTGGGGCAACTTGCTGTTGCCCCACTTTCAAGCCTTTTGGCTGACTCTGGGAGTTGGGCCCAGCGTGGCTCCAAGTTAGACTAGTTCTTAGTCTCGTTAGCAAGGTCTAGCCAGTCTAGGTAGAGAGTCTAAGTCTGTCCTGAGTGGTTGAAACTTTGAGATTAATCAAGTGTGTCATAGGATGTGCAAGTAACTAGGAACTAAAAAGACAACACGAGGAGCTTGGCATGGCACATCGAACACAAAGTGACAAGCAAAAAAGTGCGATACATCTGGTTTCTGGTAATGCTAACAACGGCCTTAGGTGTTACCTTACATATAATGCCCACTCCTATGGGCGATTCATTTTTCAAACACTCACTTATGAATTTTATTGTTTCTTGTAAAATTTGGAAGGTATCCACATGGTATCATGGGAAATAAATTACAAATAAAAATACACGCCCATGTTTTTACACTTGGTAAAACCCTTGGGTGTGATCTTTACTAGAATTAGTCCTGTGCTTAGCTCTACCTTGTGTGAGCCCTTATTCCGGTAAAGCCCACAATTGAGGGCTTTACCCTACACTAAATGGTGTGAAAAGTTGTCTTGTTAGTCCCATATGACACACATTCTTTGTTTCAATGATCCTTCAAGTTTATTGAGTTCCCTTCTGAAAACCCAAACAGCCTTCCATGATCCAAAAACCTTTGTAGAGAAATGTGGGTTTACTTATTTATTTCTACCAATACACCAATGATATTCAAGAATCTTAATGGGTTTGTCCTTTTCTTTGTCCATGTATGTTCATACGAAAGCATGTTGGATTGAGTGTTCCCAAGCCAAAATGAAGAATGACTCCAAAGCTTAATAATTCAACGTAACTTGCAAATCGCTCTTCAACCTTTTGTCATGGAGTGTTAGTGCCTTGTTTTCAAAGTTGGACACTTTGCAACCATTGTAACTGAGGCAACATTATTGCTCAATTTTTCTCCTAAAATACTCTAAATCCTTTTGGTCCCACACCCCAGCAAGCTGGGTGGGCTATTATGGGCATGTAATTGTCTTTGGGATGACCGATCAGGTAGGGAATTGAACCCACTACCACTTACAAGCCAGGTTTAAATCCTAACCTAACACCAACCCTGGTACTGATAAGGAATTGGGGCTTACTAAATATAGGAGCTACCTATCGACCCCATTCCTCATGTCATGAAACATGTGAGGCATACTCTGATGGCTGCAAACAATAGCACTACAAAATTGTCAGAAAAGTGTTTGAATTAACCACGAACCTTAGATGGGAAGTTTACAAGCTAAGATACCTAATTGGGAAGAAAATGAAAAAAACTAGTGACAAACTTCCCAAGATGAGAGTGGAGTAGATTCAAATATCTTCACCAAACTGTTATGAGGGACCAGGTGCTATAGAAGCAAGTGCTCTACATGTAACACGTATAAGTTAAATGATGCTTCTACATGTGGGACACAGCAGGTGTTGTCTAATCTTGGAGCCCAACCCACCACCGCCCATGTTTAAGTTCTGAAAGCACCCAAATGTTAAAGCATTCAGAGACATTGCCTTGTGTATTTGGCAGGCACCTTACATGCATGAATACCACCACTACTGGAATTCACAACACAGGACAGACACCTTAGGCCAAATCCTTAAGAGTGGCAATTACACCTGCACCTACTTGTAAAGCATAAGCACCTCTCACTTGGAATGACTCTAACCTGCTCCGACTTTTTTTAGTGCAATCAGAAAGCACCTGACTGAGCATAATTTTTCTCTGTTGTTTGTTTGCAGGGCATTTCAAAAATGCCTCACCCTAGGGCTACAACCTACACATTCTAACACGTGGCAAAAATTTAGATATCTCGGAAACCAAAAGGGCAAACCAAAAGAAAACTTCCTTTGAAAACTAATTTACATAGGTATTGTGTTTACATCTAGACTTGGTATGAATTTTGCATTACCTTGATCTCTGTCCCCACTTGACAGAAAAATGTCTTTGTGGATGAAATGTCTTGTTGTTCTTCATTTATTTATGCTGCAAGGAACAAGTCTTGGTCAGATTCTTCACTGTGAATGCACAGATCAGTGAAGATCAGTTCGAAAGTAGCTCTTGAAGGATGGGTTGTGGTTACCTATTTATAGTCAGGGTTTTGACTTCAGAGTCTGGACGTTTCAACTGAACATTTGAACTTTGAATCTAAAGAACATGAAGAAATTTTCTTTACATGTTCATTTTTGTCAAACATCTTTAGGACAACTGACACCCGCCAAGTTCGGTAGAGTGTTTTTTTGAGCTTCCTGCCTTTATTGTTACCAACTGGAAACAGACTCTCACATTCACCGGATGAGACTCTGATGCGCTTCCAAAAGTATGCTACTTGACAATCTGTCAGAAGTCGTGCACGTGTGTGTTGAAGCGCACTGTCTCCCCCAATTCTCTCCGAGTCACTACAATCTTCTTCACTATAAGTCAACCAACACCCATGCTCCTTGTCCACCACGGTGGTTGTTCCATAATGCTGGCAGTGCTGCTGATTCAATCTGGCCGATCCTCTGCTATTCACTTTAGCTGATTTAGTAACAGGTAGCAAATTGAGCTAGAAGGGTAGGCCCGACCCTTCTGCCCTAAATTTCAGTGCGTGTGAGCTTCCATTGTGGAAGATTTCTTCCATTTGGAAAGATCCTTGTTGAGTTCCTTGTGCCTGACAATGGTCGTCTAAAATACACTACAAAACGAATTAGGGCAAGCTTTTTAGTTGTTATGCTAGTGTGAAGTGGCACCCCACCACCAGTGCACGATGGATGGTGTGTGGACAGGAAACACTTTTTCATTGTATTCATTTACCAAGAACCACAATGGTTAGTTACGAACTAACAAGTAACAACTTTTTTTTAACTCAATTCATTATTAAAAATTGTCCACAAGGAAGGCAACCCTAGGCTACTAGGGTAAACAATAAAAAGCCAATTAAGTTTGACAGGTTTACATCACAATTCATTACTTGAATGTAAAGCTATAGGAAGTCACTCTTTGTATATTTTATGAAACATATGGAATAGAAGGGGTTTTTTTTATATGCTATAAGTTTGTGAAATATTTTTAAAATATTTTAATAAATTAAAATTATCTTAAATACATTTAAAACATATTTTCATGATTTAATTTTAGGCACCCAATTTTAGTTTTTTTTTTTTTTTTTTTCCAATTTTTTGATGCCACACCCAAACGTAGTAATAAGTTCACTAATGCAACTCATAAAAACATTTATAGGCATCGAGATGAACAATCTCATTAGTCACGATTCTATGTTGCAACTATGGACATGCCTAGGATGCTACCTATTATAAAATTTAAGTGCCAGTTTACTTCACTGAAGTTAGCTTCTTTAAATATTTCAAGGCTCATTCTAAGAATATGATTGGTCATATATGCTTTCTTTTCATCCCTAGACACAAAGCCTATTCCATAGGCCCCAGATTTCTGTATACTTTCTACCCAAATCCTATATAACCCTTTTCTCTAGACAGACTGGGTTTTTTATAATAAAAAAACCCTACCCCCCTAAGTTAGGAAAAGAGTCTTTAAAGGGGGAAAAAAAGTTTGTGAAAAGAGGAAAAAAATGGATGAAAAGAAAAAAAGTTTGTGAAAAGAGAAAAAAAAATGGATGAAAAGAAAAAAAGTTATCCACCTGAGTAAAAGTTTGGGCCGGGGGGCGGGCGCGGGAAAACTTTATTTTGGGCACCTGGTTTTGCTCCCCTAATTCTTGAGATCTCCGCGTCGTCTGCCAACCCCCGGTCTGTGGAATTTGCACTTTGGTGCTGGATTCCGTAAGTTATTCGATCCGCTTGCTTTTATTCCTTTCGTTCCTTTCCTTCCACGATGCTGTTTTTTCTTAATTCGGTTTCTTCTTCTTTCTTGCAACACCCGCCGCCACGCGGGCGGCCATGTTCCTTGTTGTCTTAGAAAGGAAGGTGCTCTGGGAGCGGAGCAAAGGTGCGATCGCATATCTCCTCAATTCGTCTATTCCTGGAGCTCTGTTTTGAAGCTTTTTTTTTCGACGAGATTTTCTCAGGTGATTACTTTCTTCTTCTGGCTGACTGGCCTTAGGTGGAATTGCTTTGTGTCGTTGCTCCTGGGTTTTCGATTTAGTTTAGGTTGAGGTTTGTAGAAGCAGCTCTTGGAATGCTTCTGTAGAAACAAGCCAGCTAGCTTGCCTGCCTGCTCTCATTTTTGCTCATTGCTGTTTTCCGAGCCGAAGCAAGTAGCAAGCTGGAGCTGATCTAATTTTTTTGGTGCCAATTTTTATGTTCGCGCTTTCTTGTGCCTTTCTTCTTTTTCTTCCTCTCTCTCTCTCTCTCAGTGGAAAATAGAGATTGTTTTCTCGCTGTTGTTGTTGGAAGAAGAACCGTGGCACGATTCTAATTTCTTTTCTGTGTTGCTCCGCGTGGTGATGTTTCCGGTGATGATGACGATCGCGGGCTTTTTTTTTTTTTTGAAATTCAAATTTTTGTGTTTTTCTCCGATGCACATTCATCGGACATAAGGTTTGCATTTTATTTGATGATGGAGAAATCTTGGATTGCTAAAAAAAGAATCGTTCTCCTGCAGAGAATACACTCTGGATCTGCTTTTATGATGAGCTTATTGAGCTTGCCTCCCTCCTTCAATAAGTGCGAGCATCTGGCATGAAGAAATATCACAATTGCAGACAAGTTGGTGAAACGCCTGCATCATATCCCTGCAATACTAGACCCATGGCACAACTGAGGTTAGGTTCATGCGCAAGAAATTGAGCTTCTTTAGGACGTGGAATCAGTCTCGGTGAATACACCTGATGCTGGTCTCCTTTGGTTGCTTCCGGAAGTGATCAATGAGGTATCTCCATAGCTTTGAGCTTCCTTTAACCACAGCTCAAAAAGTTATCACTCTCTTCCTGTGGATAAGATCATAATAACCACTTTTATACCAAAGGAGATCAAGAATGGTGCACATTACTGAAATTCGAGTGGTGCTTCCAATGACAGGTGCTTGCTCACATCCAGTGCATTTGTTTTTGTTTTCCTCTTTCTCTCAATTGTGGAACTGTGCTGCTTTTCTTTTTCACTAATTGGAGTCATGATTTGAGTTACTTACTAGACATGACTGCTGGGCCATTGCAGTTGAAGAGTTCAAGAGAGGTCAGAGATATGCAAATTGGAAGACAAATGAGTACAACACCAAAGAGGGCCAGGGAGGCCAGGTATTCTGTTAACCCATCATGCAATGTCATTTTTGAATGGCCTTCCTCAAAATGTACAAACAATTCCAGACATACAGACTCTGACTTTGAGTGTATTTTGTGTGTATGGTATGCACTGAGCACAGCTACTTTCCAGTGTACCATATGAACATGAAGTTTGGGGAGAGGGTATCTACACGCACAGCCTCTATCGGCTTGGAGACCGCCTGCCAGACTGGGTATGTGCAAGCACATTCCTTCATAGTCTATGGTCAAGGAAGTTAAGTACAAGCAGAAGTACGGTTTTTTCTTCTCATGTGCTACTCTAGACAATATTTTGTGGCCTATTCATGGCAGCTGTTCTTGCCTTGCCAACCTCAGTAGATGAGGTTTAGGCGCTACTAATGAAAGATGACTGCACAGGTGGTACGTCTGGTCCCATCAAATGCATTAGTGATTGATGAGAAGACATGGATGACATACCCATTTATCCGGACTATCATCACAATTCCCTTCTTCAACAAGGTTTGTTGGAGTACCTTGCGTTGTTCTTCAGCAGATAATGCATCTTTCAGAAAGCAAGTTGTACAGTTCGTGCATCTCCTGATTTGGTTGGAATTGAAAAGCTGCTGGTACATTTCAAGTGTGAATAATATTTGTTTTGCACTTATGGGTGGTGGTGGAACAGTTGAAGATAGAAATGTTTACTATGCATGAGAATGACAATGGGACAATAGATAATATCCACAACCTCACTGAAACTGAACTTGCCATTCGCAAAGTTGACATGGTTGACATTGCTTTTGATCCGGTTGGTCTCTCTTGCCATCCAATCTTGTGTGATGAGGATTTAAATCTGAAGATTTGGAAAGTAATAATAGAAAGGTCACTTTTTTTGCTGCTTAGAAGGTATGGTTTGCTGTCTATTTAAACAAATTCCTCTGGACAACCTTTACCTGAGTTGCTGAGAAATCTCAGTAGGATTTAATGTCCTGTCGTAAGGAGACAACTGTAAGATGTCTGAGCATCACTTTGTTGAGCATAGAGTGATCTGTGTGCAAGTCTGATCTGACAACGTGCACACATTCCTAACTAGCAGATTCCAAAACGAGATTATCAAGCAGAACTTGATCCAAAACTCTTCAGTTCAAAGAAGACCAGGTCAGTGCTGGCTCTTCTCACCCTGCTATTGTGGGATACTTTTGGTATCCATGGACATATTGCTGTGCCACTTAGGCTTGTGCTTCTGATTTTTGCTGTTAAGTCATCAGGGAACTGCTTCAGAAGATAATTGAAGGGAGGGAAGGGATTTGTGTCCACCTGGCTAACATGTCTTACTGGCTGCCTTCTGTAATTATCTGCCCAGAGATGCTGGTTTACCTGGGGTGAATCTTTGGGTGGCACAGGAGGGGACCTCTAACAAAGGAGTGGCATGGTAGTGTTGTGCCAGTCATGTGTGCTTACAAGCTGGTAAAAGTGGAAGCCAAGTAGGGATTACATCCTTGAATCCTCCTTTACCCTTTGGACCACATGTTTGTGCAACAAGCCATAAGTGTTTTGAGATGGAATGTATATTTTGGCATGTTGCAATGATGTGTGAGCTAATTTCTTCTTCTTGATATCCTTTTTAACACAAAATTCAGCATTTGGGGTTGGGTGCTTTCCTTCTGACTAGGTGCATACCAATGATTGATCTAACTTTGAGAGGAATTTCATTTGGCAACATTCTCTGTGTTGCAGCTATTGGGGAGTTCAGAGTCGTGCAGAAAAACTCATGTTAAGTGGTATCCGTCAGGTACTCCACTTTTTTGTTACACAGATACCCAAAGATGACCCATGGGTATCAGCACCTGTGCTAGAGGAATGGAGCATCCACTTGTAAATCCTCTTATTGCTCTAACCCTGCATTTTGGTGCTGGTGATGCAGGTTGTTTTTCTCACTCATCGTAATGCATTTTGCTGGATGGATGAATGGTTTGACCTCACTTTTGATGAGGTGTGTAACTCTCCCAAACTCTTGGATAAATCTATCTTTGAACACCATCTTTTTGTGCCTTAGTTCTTGCTGTCTCAGTCCCTGCAGAATTGTGCTATGATAGGGTAGGGATTGCTATGACCAATACTCTGTGCTCTTATCAGGTTCTCTATTATGCTGAAGGGAGACTAGGATTGACTTGTGCCAAGTGTTATCAATGATTAGATATGTGCACGGGAATCAGATGGCCGCAGAAAACTGAAGGCAGCTGTGAAGCAGCCACCAATTGTTGACCCAAATACAGGCAAAGAGCTTGTGGTGGAGAATGGCGATCTCTCTTCAAGAGGAACTGATGATAGTGACCCCAGTGACATTGAAGTGGAGTTCTTTGAAGCTGAAGTACTTCCATTCATTTTCTTTTGATGTCCATATCTATTTCCTCAAAGCACAATAGAGATCAGACACAATTTTAACATCTTGTTAATTCTGAACAGGACCTGTAGTTGTTTCTTCCTTTCCTTTGTGCAGGTCAGAAGTTCCATAGAAACCTCGTAAAGCTGCAGCTTTATAAATGCAGAAAGTTCCTACCACTCTCACAGAAGTTTTCAGCTGCTTGTATAAAGCTCTCCTGTTGTCAGTGACCTTTGGGTTGTCAAGTTGCAGAAGGCTGCACTTTTAGAATAGGTGGATATGTAGATACTGCTGGGGGGCGAAGTTAAAGTCATCAAGTTCTTGAATTTGTCAAGATCTAATGCTGGCAATTCTTTCCCCCTTTTGTTCTCGTCCTTTGATTTCTCAATATTTTATACTGAGATTAGCCTTTCAGATCTGAAAGCTAGAGTGTAAGTTCTTGTGACTAAATTTTGTGGTAGTTTGTTTAACCCCTAATGTCAGGGCAGATCAATTTGGTCTGCTTTTCAGTGTATATTTAGCTTTCTACATTTAGTGGTTAATGCCCATTGTTTCAGAGTTTTTTTGTTCAGACAGACGTTAACTTCAACTAACTTTGATTTTTGGAGTCTCTTTAGCGTAGTAGAACCTTCAGATTTATCTTCTTGGCAGATTTCAGGACAGATGACTTGCTAATCACCTTCTTGTCAATCAGTCTTTTTAAGTAGTCAGTGGGTATCCCAGTGGATACTAGTTATGCAGTCTTTTTAGCTAACTTCTATCTCTGCATATATGAGTTTCAATCGAGAAAGTCCAACCCTTGTCTAGTTTTTCATTTTAAGTTCCTTGGTAAAAATGATTGTAGATTGTCTTTTAGTTCCTGATATCCCTGATTTCTCCAACTTCATGTATCTACACAGGTATTAGTGGTGACTATTAATTGGATACTTAGGTAGACACTGAATCATTGTGAGCTTAAGTATAGTTATAATGGCTTCTTTTACAAATTCTCATACATGGCAATGACCAAAGATTTAAAGGGCTAATCATTGAAGTGTTGTCAGCCAGAATATGTAGGTACTAACATGATTTCTATGTCTGATGCGGATTCCAATCATTTCAGTTCTGCCAAATGTGCAGGAGTCAATAGTCATATTTATAGGTTTTAGGGCTTTTTAAGCTCAAACGGTGGGCTTAATTACCCATCCGAAAGAACAGGTCACATTTTCAAGGTTCTGTTTAAATGTACCAGAGGTTTTCTCAACAAAGAGATATTTGTTTGGTGTTCTTCCTTTGAAATCTTCAAAATGATAAGTTCAAGGGCTTCTCGATCCTGAGTGGGGAGCTTCGAAAGCCCACTTAGTTGTGAGAAGATGCTCCTAACTTCTCTGGGTTGTTTCTCTCTTCTCTTCCTCTTTCCCTATTTGGTTCTCTTTTTTAGGTTCTCTCCTTGTCTTTCCCTTTTTTCTTGGTTTCCTTGGTCATCTCCTTCTCTTTTAATTTTGTTGAGTGAGGCATCATTTATGGCTTAGTCTTCCTCCTAGTACCAGTCTTGTTACAGAAATGCAGTATGTAGTTCAAAGTATGACATACATGCATGTGTATTGTCACTATTTTCATAGTGCTCCTAAGTTTTTCTGTGTTTTCTAGTGTTCTGTCTCCTCTTTCCTTTTATTTTCCCATTCACTGATATGTAAGTCAGTTTGAAATCTCCATAAATTTATTATTTTGTCATTCCTCAATCTTATTTGGGCACTTAATCTTAAGTATGGAGGAGTCCTCAATATTTATGAACCTATTGTTGGTGTGTTCTTTGGGTGTAATGGATCTTCAGCTGTTTGTTGTGTTGTAGATGGAGTTGGCCAGCCAAGAGGTTAATCAATTTGGGGTAGATCATGTGCAAGGTGTGTCCCTATTTCCTCCATACCTCTGCAATAGTTTATCCTGCACTTTGCTGGTTAGATTTATCTTTTTAGTAATAAGGTAATAGCCTAGTGCCAGTACCATCCTGCAAGTGTTTGTGGTTTCATTTCACTACCAGGTTATGGTAGATATTACAGAATAGCAAACCCAACAAGGAATGGGCTTCACTAGGTAAACCAGATCCAAAGTTGTAGGAACCTAGAGGCCTCTGAGTCCATGTCAGAAGAATGGGTGACCTGTTGCACCTGTTATGGCAATTAGAAAGGTGTCACCTTCAGAAAGAAGCCAGTAGATATAAATGCATAGACTTGAGCATGCTTCATACATACTTTGTGTCATTCTTCTTTGTACTGTTTTTATGTTAGTGATGACAACAGAGTCTTTATGAGCATGTCATGTTGCACATACAGGTGAGGAAGGATCGCAGCTGATCCAGCAGCACTCAGATGTCCCTGAGAGGTACTGTACATTTTCCATGGCTATTGTTGTCACTATTCTTCCACTCGAGCACTGATGTCATCATTGGTTTTCTTTTTATGTCACATGTGCTTGAGAAGCAATTAAAGAGAAGATCTTTTTTTCCTTTGTAAATGTGGCAACAGTGGAACTTTCCAGGCAGAATCAGTCTGACTCTTATGGTTGGGTGGGTAGATGTGCAGTTTGTGCTGCAAGAGGCAAGCTCCCTCATCCACCAGTGCTTCTTTGCAAGAATTGCAACGAATTCTTCTGTCAGTCCTGCTTTTCTAAGGTGAGTTACAGTTGTACTCCTTCATCTGATACTTCTTGATTATTGACTACTGCTGTGAAACAAGGAAGTGAACAGATGATTAATAATTGCTCATCTTTTGTCATGCACAGTTTCATATTACCTCACGCCTGAAGAGTCATCTAATTCAAAAGCTCCCAGAAGACCGGATGGTCTCTCTCACTCTGAATGGTGCTGCAAATGGTGGTCCTAGCTTTGGAGAACTCATTGAAAAGGATAAGCTTGAAACGGGAGGAACAGGATCTTATGCTGCTGCAGAGAGATTAACTCTGGTAATGACCAGGAGTAACCCTGAGTCATTTGATGGGCTGCCTCTTTTGGAAAATGAACAGGAGAAAATGGTCCTCTCCATCAAAAAGGTCCTACTAGTTTCTTCCAAACAAGCCTTTGCCCTTGCTCATTCCAAACCAAGTACAGGGGCAATGAGATTCATAATTCTGCAGCTTCAAGTTTCTTTGTTCTTTGCATATTTGTGATTAGATGTTTTGTCAGGAGTTTTTGAGCAAGAGAGCAAGAGAGTTTCAAGGACTGGTATTATGCTGAATTGCAGGAAGTGAGAAATGTGCCAGATGTGGGAAGTGCATTGAAAGAGGGCAGGCAAATTAGAGCACCGTCAAAGCTTCGGCGTGCACGAACCAGTTATGGTGTACTAAATGAATTTTTGGAGTCTGACCGCAAAGTCTTCCAAATTGAGGTTTATTCCCTTTCCTATTATTTTGGATACATTTTATGAGGGAGTAAAGCCAGCCATACAGAGAAAGTGTCCAAGGGAACATTGTGTGTTATTGCCATATTGGCACATTGGTTAGAAGTCAGGGAAGAGGAAGACAGGAGCATCAGAAATGCAGTGGGGCTTGATAGTGATGAAGAGAAAACATTTTAGCAGAAACTGAGCAAGTCTTTCATTGAGTATAGGCATCACCAGGACCAGCATTTCCACTCCCAGAGGTCTTCTGCACAGGTAAAGACATAAGACAGGTCAGCAGTCCTCCAAACGAGCTGTCAGAAGAGTTGTTGCGGGTGTTGTCCTCTCTCTATCGACAATCTGCTACTTCCCTATCCTTGAAAGGCCTGTCACATACATCATCGAATGACTTTGGATCTGAGCAAAGGCTGGACAATCGGAATCTTCAGGTTTTCATTCCAGGACCCGTAACACTGCTGCATAAAGATTATTTATGACCTGACCTTGGTCTTAGGTGACAGTATGATCCTCTCAAGAGGACTCTTCATAGTCTCATAGGGAGTTGTCATCCTCAGCAACTTAATCATATGAACTTAGGCATCCAAAGAGTCCACTGAAGTGTCATAGTGGCAATTTCAGGAGGCTGCAACTGTCAATACAACCTTGGAGACTAGAAGGAATAATTTGGCACTTGATCCTTATGGAGTCAGGGAGGAGAATAATACCTGGGAAACTGGGCCTTATGCTTCAATGTTGGAGGTGACAATGGTACCATCACATGAAACTTTGAAAGAGTCTAGTGCTCTGTTGAAGCGTTTAAGGTGAGCTTCATCATATAGTATGCCTCTTAAGTACACACACAATTCAGCAACTACAGAACATCTCTTGTATGTTGACTGGTGGCCTCCCTTATTGTCATTCTTCTTTCACTTCCTGTCACTAAGATTTCCTTTTTTCATGTGGCAAGTTTTTAAGGAATGCCTACTTTTGATTGCATCGTACTCTTGACAATAAGGGTTGTGGTGATGTGATGTGACACTGGTAGTCCCTGGCTGGAGATATAGTCCCTGTTTAAACAGTTGCATTGTGCAATCCTGAAGCTAACAGCTGGAGAATGGCTGGTACAGGGAGCTGGTGGGTGCCTTGAAGCATGTTGAGCCAAAAAAGTTGAATCATGAGCAACGCATGGCCTTCTGGATTAATGTCTACAACAGCCTTTTGCTGCATGTAATCTTGGATTCCTTCCATGTAGTTATCTGCATATGAGGAGCCATTCTAGACACTGAACTGCTAAAGAAATGCATAAACTAAGGGTTTCCTTTTCCATAGCAGCTGTGGATGTGCTACTTTTCCTTTTTTGTATATGCTCTGCTGAATGCAAATTTTTAATTTGACAGGCTTATCTGGTCTATGGTGCACCAAAGAACCACTCTAAACGCACATCTCTCATGAGTAAGGTGTGCTCCCTACACCTGTGTTTTGTAAAGAGTGGCCATGGGAAGGTGGCTAAGCAGTTATGTCACTGTCTTCTCCAATTCAGCTGATATTTCTCTAGAATGTTTTGCTCAGATGAGTGTTTATCATGGGGTGGTTTCAGGCAACATACATTGTTGGGGATTATCAATACAGCCCTCTTGCTATCGAGCACTCCATTTTGAGGGCAAATTCCTACCGCCCATCTTTGGTACTAACAGCTGCTCCTCTCTCCTGTCTGCTGTCTTGGTTTGTTCTTTCCCACTGCTGGAGCTGAAACTTATTTACATGCACACTCCAGGCTGCAGATGTTGCAGCTTTAGTTGTTGTCAATTGCTTAAGACTCTAATGGTGGTGACAATATGTGCAGTCAAGCCTGCTACCTGTGCACAAGTACAAGAAAAATGATGAGAGGCTGGCATCAGTCCTAGAGCAAGCTGAGCCTCTCATAAGCTTTGCACTCGCATGTGGTACTCGATCAAGCCCTGCAGTAGGTCCTCTGGCCCCAGCCTTTCTCTCTTCATCTTGTGTGGGAGTTGTATTCTGGCTCTCTTTTTTGTTTCTTCCAACTCTCCTCTCTGAAATCTTTACACTTGTTAAGCCATCAGCACAACAACATATGCTGTGTGTTCTGCTTTTGTCATTGGTCAGGATCAAATGGACTTTAATGGGTTTTTTTCTTTTGGCAGGTACGAATCTATACCTCTACCAACATCAAAGCAGAGTTGGAGGCAGCTTGCCAGGACTTCCTGGTTGCATCAGTTGGAGTGAGCAGACAAAAACATGTTCTTATTCCAAAAATTCTACATTGGTATGCACGTGACTTCTCTCATGATGCTACATCATTGATGAAGTGGGTAGTGTTGCACCTTCCCCCTGATCAGTGCAGTCCTGGTTTGGATGAATGCTTGAAGATCAGGCCAGGGAAACAACCCCGGTATCGTGTGTCTGTTGTTCCTTACAACTGGAGCTTCAGGTATCTCTTAGACAGTCAGTAACCATTAGATTGATATATTACCTTAGTGATGAAGCCAGTTCTTTTTTTCATGGCAAGGTGGAGAAGAGGGGGATGGTGGTGATAATTTGTGAAAATTGTTTTATAGAATTTATCCATTGCAAGGAATTTTAGTGGATAGCTTAATGGCATTGTGCCCACTTTGAGTCTAATTCAGGGTTGGAATGTTGGAACTGCAAATGCACGTATTGTGTGGGTGTGTGGTTCAGCCAATCCTCAAACTTTTCAGTTTTCAAGTTGTTGAGAAATGGTCTATTTAGGGCTTGATGTGTGTGGGAATCACCTGTTAGAAGTCCACCTCTATTTATTTCAGACCAATGGGAACTCTTCTTTTTTCTTGTCTCAAACTTAGGCTATTATTCTGTGGCAATCAGGGTTGTTAACGGCTTTCATGAGGTTTGTAGAAAATAGCCATATTTTTTGCATTGATTGAGCAGTACAGCATGAGGTATGTTGAGTTGCATTGTGCAATTGCACTGGGAAACTCAGAAATACCAATTCATGACACTTTGTGGACATTCTAATTTACCATCAATCCATCAATCAAGAGATTGAGAACAGAAAAGTTGTTCTTAGTTGAACTGTTGATCACCTGTACTCCAATTCTGTGTTTTCTTCTGAGAATAATGCTTGGAGTAACAATTATGGACTAGCTGACCAGCGATAGGGCATTGGTTACTGGGAATTAGTCAGGGTGCGATAGCACCAAGACTATTCCAGTAACCTGCACCCTCAAGCTGGTTACTGGACATAGTCAAGCGTATGGGAGCACCGAGTGTGCCTTCTGCAGCCAGTTCCCTGAATTTGATTATAAGCAATGAACAGTGTAACTATGAGCAGGCAGCAGAATATGTCATATATAACTTCGGAGCTATTGTTGAGTTGTATGGTGTGCTCACCTATGGGCAGCACACTCCCTATGGTTTACTATGGTGCAAGATTATCAGCTTGCAGATGGATCAGATATGTGATCAGTTGCATGTCTTTTGCCATGACCCTCCATCCTCATTTCCTAGTTTGCAAAATTTCTCATCCCCAAGCTAATTGCTTGATTATTCCAAATTCCTTTGAGCAGAGATTGCAATATAAAGATGAGATTTTCAAGCATCCATGAGGACATTGATGAGCCCTTAAATGTCAGGGTGAACCAATTTGGTCCACTATTCTGTGTATATTTGGCTTTTCTTGACACTCAGGGCTTAATGTGGAAAACTATTCAACATGAAGATGGGATCCCATCTTGAAGCATCCATGAGGAGATCATTAAAACCTTGCAAAACTTTATTTATAAACACTCCACTGATTCAGAAAATGTACAAAGGTACTAGGAAAAAAAAAGGGGAATATAAAGGATGTTAAGTTAACACAAAGTAGATATCAAAATCTCTCCATCTCAACAACCAATTGCTTGTCATAGGTCAATTGTGGTGATGGGGGGTGTGTCTTGAAGAGGTGGAAGTCAGGAAATAGCTAGGCATATTGTTATCACCCAACTTAAGATGGAGGATGCTTGCATCCTTTGCAATATAATTGAAATTTTTTGAAGCAAAAAAATAATCAAAACAAAAAGAACAAGATTTTTAACCCTTTGGAGCTTCAAATGGCATTGGCTCAATCATGTAAAAACACATAAACATATTTGTGCGAACATCCAAATATTTCAATTGCTATGAGGAATTTGATCAATGGGGTGCTGGTTGCAATAACTCCTTTCTTTGGCTTGAGTTGCATTGAAAATAACAAATCTTTAAGTTGTGCAAGATTGGGGAAATAAATTCGCACACATTGGGTTGGTTATGACAACATTAGTTAAGGTACAAATTTCATCTTTGCTGAGCACAATGTCAATTCAAGGATGAAAGGAATTGAATGTGGTTGAGTGAAATGCATGTAATTATTCTTGTCTCATGTGGAAGTAAATATTTCATGCAATGGCATCAAAAATATCACAAATTGCATCATGGGTCCATGTATGCTCATTGTTATGAGTGCAACGTAAAAAGTGGATACTCATCAGGTCGATGGGATGTGTGCACACACATCCTAGCATTGTGGAAAAAACTAGGGAAGATAATCAAAAGGTTGTGAAAATTGGTCGAATTATAAACCAAGTGCTTGCCCCAAGCCCGAAACATGATAAAATTTGAGCACAATGAGCTTCAAATATCTCATCAAAAAGCATGTTGGAAAAGGTATGATGATGTAAACGCTTTGAAATGAAATATTGAAGTCAAACCATTTGTTGCTTAATGAATTGTTCAAAAGGAAAAGGACATGCATGTGTTAGGGGTAGTAAAAAATCACATGTAAGTTCAAAGTGTTGTTGAAAAGGAAAGGTGTTGTTGTTGGATCATGTTAATGCTTTAAAAAGGAAGGACATTGGTCGACCATAAACCTAACAATTATGATTGAAACTATAAAAACCCGACTTTTTAAATAGGTTGTCAAAAAAATGGTGACTATCAATATTAGTTCAATGCCATCAAAAGTTATTGGGAAGGATACATGTTTACAAGCTAGGTTGAAGAAGGTCTCAATTTTGCTTAACATGGAAAAGGGGTCAAAGCATGATTGGGGTACTCCTTTTGGAACACCAAGGATTCACTTTTAAGACACTCAAATTCACATTTTTCTTCATTTTTCTTATGACCTATCTTAGATTTCCCTTTTTTTTCTCATGTTAAATGAAATATTTTTCTTCTAAATTTTATACAAGCATCTAGATTTTTTTTTTAAATCAATTATGAAAGTAAAAATAATAAAATTTATTCAATGTGGGCCATGTTCTATGAATGGCCCAAAATTTCCAAAAATTTCATTTTTTGAAACTTTTTACATTACAATAGGGCACTTGGTTTTTATCACACTCATACATTTTACGTACATTAATACCTGAAGTGTTTGTGGTAAGAATCTTGGGCCAAAAAAATTTTGTTTAGACATTTTTTATGAATCTTCGAACCTTTTTTTTAAGAGATAAAATCCTAGATTTTATTTAGGACTTGATAAAAATCCAAAAACTTGTTTAAATTTGACATGTTATCCATAGAATAGTACCTTAATAATGTATCTATCCATGAAAAAATCAATCTTTCAATATGAATGTGCCATTAAGTTACAACATGTATTAAGTGAAGGGGTTCACTAAATATAAAAGGAGATGATCCTTTTTGGTACCCCAACCATACTTTGACCCAAGGGTTATGGATAAAGTAATCTTTAACAATTGAACATCAATGATTGTGTGGATTACTATTGAATTTGAAGGCATGAGTGAGATGGATGTGGCAAACAAGTTTACTTATTTCAAAGTAAATGGAATGATTATTTTTCAAAGTTGTAAATTTAATTTCACCACTCAATTCATGTAAAAATATGTTCCATTTGTGAACAGTGTGCACTACATGGCACATCACACAAACGTAGTTGTTCAAATTCTAAGTGGTTTGAATTTAGTGGACAAAATCAAAAATATATCTTCATCAATGAATAATTACTTTGCCTATAGCCTTAAGCACCATTTTGAAACAAATAACTTAATTTAAATGTGTCAAATTGTGCATGGTTATGGTGTTTTGTAGTGTGGCGGATGAACACAATTTTTCAAACTTAGCCTTAATAAAAACAAAGCTTTAAAATCACCTTAGTAATCATTTGGACCTTGTTGTATGGATGTATACTTAGGAATTCTAATCATTTGAAACTTTCTTTTCTATATATTTGTGATTAGAATGACCATTAATTGTGCTATGGGGTGACCAATTGACATTGATGTGGACCTTCATATGTGGGTTTCTAACTAACTAGTAGGTGAATGCATCAAGGGTTAGTTTCTAGTTAGAAACTAATACTGTATTGCAATTTATCTTGAACTTTGAATGGTGACATTAAAAAAGACCGTACACCTTTGATTAAACATGTTCATTTTTATGGTGTTTACCATCTATTTGTTTCACATTTGATCCAACTTAGTCATCAATGTTGTTAACATGATCAAACACTCCATGATTCAACTAAACCCTAAATTTAATCATTTTTAATCTTGTGATTTAACTTTTTATCTTATTATTTGACCATGTTTGGGGTGTAGGCAAGGCTTGAATTACAATGGGTAACATTGTTCCAAGGTTGGGGTGTGACAACAAAAAGATTTTTCATTTGATTACATGCACCATAAGCCCAATAAACATACAATGTGGTTTACACTTCTTGTTAGAACAATGTTTAGGTCCCTTTATTTACACGGCAATGTAAGGTCAAAATCAAATAATTTTTTAGTATATTTATGGAGGATCTGATTACATAATGGTCTTTTTTCTAAATTGGCATGTAGCATTAAAAGGTTTTTTTTAAATCCCTTTAGGTGGATTTTTGAATTTGGTTTCATGGTAAATATAATTTTGGTGGGTAGTGGTTGTGATTTTGGAAGGTTTTTTTTGGTAGACAACAAAAAACCAATAAAGTGGAGAAAAATGTGAATGGATGGCTTTTTATAATTAGTTATGAATTTAATGTGAAAGTGAAAATGATCTTTATCTTTGAACAAATGGTGTGTAGCGGTGGCAGTTGATGAATCATGTGAAATCACTTGTGTACGTGAGAGAAGAACATGAAAGTCCATAATAAGATGTGTGTAGTAGTTGGCTAGTTTGTGTTAGGATGTTTTCTTTCTACTTCAAGGTCCATGAGTGAAATAAGCTAATGATTTTGGAGAGAAATAGGAGACAATCATGTATTAAATTACTTAGGTAAGGTTGTTGAATTGGTGGGCAAAGAAATGCCAAAAGTTATGATACTGTTTTTATAATCATGACTAAAGGTAGCTTAAATGGAGTAAGGAAAATCTTTCCTTACCCTTTCCTTGTTTTTGGTGACAAAGGTTCAAATCCTTTTCAAGTTGTTTAAGGTTTAAAGCTTTTTCTTCTTCTTTGTTTTTTTTATCAAGGTGGTGTTATTTGAAAAAGTGTCTAATCAAAAGAAATTTTCCTCCCATGGCAAAAAACCTTTTAAAGTTGATGTCAAATTGCAAGTTGCATCCTTTTTGTGTGCAAGCAAACTCCAACTATTTCCTTAGCTTTCAAGTTATGTACATGAATTTCTATGGAGTAATGTCATTATGCATGTGAAGCCAAAGTCCTTTTTGTGTTTATAGATGGTGGAGAATCCAAATTCACAAAAAATCTAAACCTACATGTAACTTAAATGTACATATTTTAGATTATCCATTTTCTTTACACCATCCATTGTTTGCTTGAAGCCTACGTATGTTTAAAGGATGATAATAAAAGGCGATATCTTTCTAAAGGAGGCTTTTGTACACAATCAATAGGTTAGACCAATGATAGGATGCTCCTTTGAATGGGTTTAGAATATTATTTAGGAAATGCACCTTTAGTAGTGCAAATAAAACAAATACCCTATTTCAAGGGGTAAAAGAGCTTTGTTTAGACAAGGAATGTTTAACATGGAAATTTGAACATGAACAAAAGAATTGAATTGTGAAATGTGTACCAAGATAATATCTTTAGGTTTTAGACCATTTCAAATGCCCATGATATAACTCCAAAAAAAATTTCTTGTTTGGTTATCGAGAATCTTGTAGAAATTGGTTTTATAGAATGATAAGGTAAGAGCCTTTATTTTTGTAGTAAAAACAATTTTTTTGGCATAAAGATCACCAATAACATGCCATGTTTTATTCTTATCTACTTGTATATTATACCTCTCACTTGCAATCCAACATGTCATTCTAAGGAAAATGTCTCGATCTTCTTCCTTTTGTTGGCTAGAATTTATGTCATGATATTTGAAGCATTGCATTTGATACCTAAGTGTTTTCTTTGTTGTTGTTGACTTCATGGTGGTCAAGGTTATTGAAAAAAAAAATACACAAAAATATTATTTCATATGGAATGACAAAAGCAAATTTCAATGTTTAATTCATCTTTCAACAAGATTTATTTATAATGTGTCCATGAAAAAATTTGTTGATGACTCAAAGACTATAGAAATGAATAGCACTCATTGCTTGTCATGCATTTGGCTTGTGTAACAACCAAGAACAATCACCAAGTATGATTCAGATGAGTTTAATATTTTGTGTTTTAGCAAGCTAGTTTAGTCCACAATTGATTTTTTCTTTTGAAAATGGCATGGTTTGACACTTAGTTTTCATATTATTTAGTAGCCACAAAAAGTTTATGCATTCAATTTTTTTGTCACCACTTGTTTTAACTTACATGACTTTTAGTACCCCTTTGTATTTAAATGTGAAAAAGATCATAACCGCTTGAACTCAAAACATTCATGCAATTCTTGTTGCTAGGTCATGAATAAGGACTATTTCACTTAACCACTTTTATAGTTAAAAAAATATTGGGTACCCAATTATAATCACCAACCTCAAAAAAAATGCCACCTAAATATACCACCAAAAGCATGTAAACCATATATTTTGGAGAAATTGAAAAACTAAATAATGTATATAATATTGCATGTATATGTTCCCATCATTAGGTGATAATGTGCATTGCAAGCCATGACCTTCAACATTTGTTGTCATTCTAAATGAAAGTGAATTAAATAGACAAGATTATTATTGTGGATAAAATTGTCAACACAATGAACCTTGCAAACATGAAGAATACATGACCATGTGGATTAAATGAAACATATAAGATAAGGTGGAAATCAATAGTGAAGGAGATGGAAATGCTTCAAACTATGTATTCTTCAATTATCATGTGTTTTGTGAACCAAACAAATTTGGGAAGGCCCCCCACCAAAAGAAAATAATTTGGTATGTAATAATATGATATCTTCCATTTTGTGTTATATTTTAACCATAAAAAAGTGGAAGGGGTGAAAAATAAAAAGAAAGAAGAAAAGAAAAGGGGCAAAGGTGGGAAAAGAAAAGAAAATTATAAATAAATGGTTTGACATGAATGAAAAAAAAATCAAATAATATCACTAGGAAATATCCCAATAGATGATACATTATTTATAGATGAAATTGAACACAAATATGCATTTATCTGTAGATCAATGAAATGTGACAACATGAATGTAAGTAATTTGGTGTTTTAATACAAAAGAATTATATTGTGCATAGATGAAAAGTTCCAACTATTGTATATGGATAAAACCAATTGTGTCCATGGATGAAATTGAACACACAAATGCAATTTTTCCATATGGGGGAAATGATTTACATGGATGAACTTTGACAACTTTAAAATGTAATTGATTAGAAGAATACATCTAACAAAGATGAAAGAAATTAAATAGACAATAAACCCTATCACATGGATGATTTTGTGTCCATAAAATCTATCACATGAACAAAGTCACACAAAGATGAAAATGACAATATTGATGAAAGTAAACAAGATGGATGAGGAAAAGTATTATATAGATGGAACTCATGACATGCAAATGAACAACTAAGCAAATGATTCAATAATATTGTCCACTTTTATAATCCTTGCAAGAGTTCAAGGTTATAGCATGCAATGCAATTATGCACATCATCAATTTATGAAGAAGACATATACGCAATTCAGTATACACCAACATACTTGAAGTTGTTATCATGTTTTATTTTCAATGTAAAATCTATTTTTGAAAAAAATTGCCACTTTGAAAAAATCAAAAGATTGGGAAAATTAAAAGAAGAAAAAATGAGGAGTGGGTGCATTTCAACATGTTCTTGTGGCACCTACTAGTTGTAGAAAAAGATGCTTGAATATTTCTAGCTTCAATCACCATGGCTTGGGCGTGTCCACAACACACTTCTTCTCACCGAAGCATGACCTGGGTGTGTCCACAAAACACTTCTTACCAAACCATGCACGAGGGTTACTATTCTCACTTGTCATCACCTAGCTCAGCAATGACGACCCATTGTTCCAAAAGAGATGCAAAACCTCATCCATTCGAAGTTAAGCAATGACTACCAATTGTTCCCAAAGAGATCCCAAAACTTCATCCATTCTAAATCAACGAGTTGAGTAAGATACACTAATTGACTTTCACACTCCCTTGTGGGTCCCTCACCTTCCATTCATTGGTTCCTTGTTGTTTGGTAATTGAGCTAGAATTAGGTCCTTTTATTTATTTTTTGTTTTTCTTTCCATTTCTTCCTTCTAAAATTAAAATTTGCAAAGATGGGTGTTGTCTTTTTATATACAAAGTCTATTGGTTGTCAAGTGGATGCCAACAAAAGGTAAATATTTTTAAAAATTGAGTCTTTGCATTTGAGAGCACCTCTCCTGGCAGAATTTCACTTTAAATATGCGGGGATTGTATAAAAGTGGAAGATGCCTTTTTGGGATTGTCCACTTTCGTGAGACCCCTCAAATTTGAAAAGTTCTTTACATAGTGTAAGGAACAGTATTGAGGCTCTTCCTGAATACTCGGGTCCAGTCATGGTGAAAAACATTGTTTCTTTTCTCACGTTGAGGCAGAGATCTGGGCCCAAGCTGGTGATTTTTGCAAATGTGAAGCTATTCAGGAAGCTGCCTCAAAGCACAAAAAGTCTCCCTGATTCGAGGGACTGGGGCCCCTTCCTGTTCACGTCTCTGCCAAAGGGATTGGAAGCAAACTTACAACCTCCACATGATGCAAAGTGAGGGTAGTAAAATAATTGCAAAGCTTGAAGTACAACAATTTCATTGGCCAAATGGAGATGCTAAACTTTTGGACTCAAAGAGACCCTGATTAAGTCTGAGGATGGAATATTTACACCCTGTAGAAGCAACCCAAAAGACACTAGAGATTTTTGTCTTCTTCTTTACTATTGTACCAGGTGCTGGTTCACAGGTTCACCTTAGTGTATAAACCAGAACCTACAATCATACCCATGTTGGGGCGGCTTTCTAAACATCTCCCAGGCTCTATCAGGGTCTCTATTTGAGTTTATGGATTCAAAATGAGTTGAAACTCAGAAAACCATCAATTTGGTGGTAAACCAGATTCTGTATTTCCTTTTTCCTGAGCGCCTCCAATGCTGCTACATATATTACTGCTCCTACCTGTACAATTACTATAATTACTCTCGAACCTTGTGCATTAGATGCTGAGTTTCAGCATTTCGTACTGAGTTGCATAATATGTTTTTACTTTGCGGATACCATCGGAAGAGGGGATAGGGGGTGAAAGGAGGCCCAAAGACAGGGGGAAGACAGGGTTACTTTACGGATAACTTTATTATATGTGCAAATAAATATTATTGCAGGCAATACAAAAGTATTGCATGCTTCTTCTTCTTTCCTTGTCTGCCCTTGGCTTGATTCATCTTTTTCTCACACTTCGGGCCCATGTTGCACATTTTGGGCTTGTAGTGGGCACTTAGTGTATAAAAGTGGCCATCATTAAAAAGCATTGCTCATTCTTACATATATGTGTTGTTTAAAAAGTGTTCTGATAATTCTTGAAATCCGAATAAAAACCTATGACATAAATCTGGTGTAATGTGTACATTGTATGTGATTGAAATCTGAGTTTCGTTATTCAACCCTTGAGACTCGGATCTGGGTGCTTAATGAATGTCACCATTGAACTCTTGATCCAGCACTGGTAGCTATAGTTCTTATACACAGATACTTCAAAACCCGCACAACCAGGGTTAACAATAAATAACCCAACATGTATCATAACATGGTTAAAAAAGAGTTTTGTTTGGGATTGTTTCTTATTTTACATGTATCCTATCATTCATAGACATAATCAGGGGCTTGGCATCCAAATTTAAGATTTCCTGGGTTATACATTTATCTACTAAGAGGCCTCACTCAAGAAGGTGAAGCTACTTGGTAGTAGTGTCAGTGCTTGTTCCCCTCCCCAAAAGGCCCCAAAAAAAAAACTTCTTAGGTGCATGCTGCAACACCTCATTGCCTGATTAAAATTTCTGTTCTTAACTGTATTTGGCACCCATTTTTTGCCTATATGAAATTAACCCTATCTTTGCAGGAGAAAACTGGTGTTAACAACAATAAAGAAACTGCAGATTTGCAGCTTCATGTTGTATTTTGATGACTAAAAAAGCCCACAACTAGGCTACCAAGTTCCAACATCAGGGAAGCAAAGCAATTCAAAATGCTAGTGTTGGGTACAAATACACCAAAGCTGGAACAAAAACAATGGCCCAAATTATTATTTTTAAAAAAATTTGGGGAGAGATTTGACTCCCAGATTTCTGCTACCAAGTACCAACTGAACTCCTACTTCCTAAAGCAACTACCATGGTACTACCCAGTTTAGTTCTAAGTTTTTAAATGATTATTTCAGTAATTTTGTATTGGTTTTTTACCACTTTTTTGGCCCTGGATCCTTCTATTGGAGGTTCCGGATACAAATACTCAATTGTCATTCACATTGTGGGTGGGGGAGGGTGGGGACTAGATTTTGGCTATGGATGACAGAGGGTGGAACCCCTACATCATGGGTCCCAATTGTTTGGCCTTTCTTGGCAACAAAAGATCAGTTGCTGCACTCCTGTCCACATTGTAATAATACCAGATGCCCCCTCCCCCCCTCCTTTAGCCCATTATGATGACTTCCAATCTTCAGCAATTCATGAAAGAACAAGCTAACCTTCCCCACTTGAGTAAGTCCTGCAAGAATTTTTTAAAAAAATAATTAGTTTTTTTGGCATTCAAGACGTCATGGCATTCTGAGTTTTGGCCTGTTCTTCCCATATTCTCGGTTGAAGAATCATTGGACACAGATGCCTTTATAACCCCCATTTGTTGTTGTTGTGGTAGTGTGTTGGGTGGATGCTCTCCATTTTGCTCAGAGTTGAGAGTTGAGAGCAGAGTGTGCAGATTGTGGAATGCAAAGGAGCTTGCTTGTTATTAAGCTTACAAAATTACAAAAATCAGCATTACAGTCTTTGATTCTAGTTCCTTGAAAGCTGCTATTGGTATTATTTCTACTTCCCATTTTTTGTTTGTTTTTGTGTGTTTCTGTTTTTTGGTTTTAGTGATTTGCTTATGGAGCATCCTTCTTCTGTTTTCCTTCTGTATTTGATCTTGTATTTCTTTGTTTTTTTGGAGTTTGGCCATGTTTTTTGCGGTTGGTGTAAATGAAAGAAGTTGGTTTGTTATGTGAGGATTTAGTTACACTAATTCACAACAAGCAGTAGTAGTTGTGCAGCTAGCAAGTCAAATCTAGTAATTTTGCACTATGTTTTTGCAACAGACTGTGTTGCACCATTTGACCTAAAGATGGTGATGCAAAACAGGAATTTCTGATTTTGCTTTTCTTGCAGAAACTGGAAGGAAAGATTTTTCTGAGACTGCTTTTTCTGCAGAAACTGGAAAGGGGGTTTGTAAGAGACTAATTTCATAACATTTTTGGAATGCAGGCAGACACAGAGCAAGAGAGATAGAGAGATAGAGAAGTATACATACAGGTGCTAGGATTACAAAATGGGTTACGACAATTTGCTGTCACCAACACAGGTGGGAGATTTGCCTCTCAAGCACAGAGTGGCTATGTCAGCCTTGACCCGCACCCGCAATGATCCCATCACAGAGTCACCCCGGGAATTAAATGTGCTGTATTATACACAGCGGGCAACTGATGGAGGTCTTATTATCTCTGAAGGTTTGTAGCATCATGAGGTCAATAAACCTCTCAAGTGGTAGTTTTTTCTTTTTTGGGGGGGTATTCAATTTCCTGCTAGTTTGCTTTCTTAAGATTTTGCTGCATTCCAAGTGAAACCCATGGGGTCTCATAGCAGCACTTGCTCATCCAAATTGGTAAAACCCATGGGGCCAAAATTTTCAAAGTGCCCAGATTGAAACTTTTTTGCACACCCATTTACACCCGCAAATTTGCTTTAGAATATGCAAATTCTTTCAGTACTACTACTGACCCTTGGTCATGCTTTGACACCCGTGGTGGGAACTTGGCAGGTACAGCTCCATGTGCAATTGGGAGGGGCTACATTCGAGCTCCGGGTGTGTACACAAAAGCCCACCTTGAGGGATGGAAGCTTGTGACTGATGCAGTTCACAGCAAAGGAGGTTTCATTTTCTGCCAGCTGATGCATGCTGGCCGTGTTTCACACTCCTCCTTGCTACCCGATAACCAACTTCCAGTCGCTCCATCTGCAGTCAAGCTGGATGGCCTTGTGCATATCAAGGACGGTGCCAAGGTTGTTATTTTCCCCCCTACTCCCTACTCTTCAAGAGAATATATTCTTCTCTTTGGTCATTACAAAGGAGCTAGTCTAGTGAAGTATCATGATATGTAATTTAGTGCAAGAGTTTCTCATGTGAATAGGTACCTCACAGCAGGCAGGTGGCTGACTGACTGTTAGAACTCAAATCATCTGTGCAGGTGCCATATGAAACCCCTCGGGCATTGGAGACACATGAACTCCCAGGAGTTGTTGCTGATTTTACAAATGCAGCAAAGAATGCGATTTCAGCTGGTTTTGATGGCATTGAACTGCATGGAGGTGTGTGTGTGTGTGTGTGTGTGTGTGTGTACTTATCAGACCCTAATTTCTTGCTTCAAGCCACAAGGCCTGCCTGATTACAAAAGCTTGCAGTATTGATTCTTCAACCCTTTTTTTAAACTGTTAAGAGACCAAGAAAATCTATTCACACAAATCAACCCATCTCTTGAATTCTCTCTGTAAATTTTTTAAAACTCAAACAAAATTCAGAACTGCTTGTAAGATCAGATGACTTATCTCAGCTAAATTTTCTCTTATATTTCCATGTGAAATTTTTTCTCCACACATTATGAATTCTGTTGACTACAGCCAAACTGACATTACAATTCTTTTGAGTTGATTGGTTCATATACTGTATAAGGTGAAGATCCAGTTCAACCTCCCGTTTTGCTCTTCATTCCTAAAAGAATTTTTTTTGTGAGTTTTATGATTCCTTTTCTTTTTATGTTGCAGGAAATGGCTACTTGCTACAGGAGTTCTTGGCAAAGCCCACAAATTTACGGACTGATCAGTATGGGGGCAGTGTTGAGAACCGTTGCCGTTTTGTTCTTGAGGTAGATTTTTTTTTCCCCAACACTTACATATCCATTCATTTTGCAATTCTGTCTCAAACCTCATGCATTTCCCCATCCATTTTATTCCCCATCATCCATTTTGGAGGTTGGGTATTTGAGAATTTATTGGCCATTTGTTAGCCAGAGGAAACAAGTGTTTTGTCAAGCCTGGGTTCCACTCAGGATTCATGTCTTCTGTGTCTTGGGTTCTAGTGCACCAGAGGCAGAGGACATGGATCTTTTGTGCAATGGTAATAACTTCTGGGCTTTGAGTGAAGAACAGTGAAACTATATGTTGGGTTGCAGGTAGTCGATGCATGTGTGGAGGCTATTGGATCTAAAAAAGTGGGGATCAAACTTCAACAAGGGGTAACATTCAGCGGTTTACTTGAGACTGAGGAGGACTCATTTTTACAACTCGCCTACTTGGGCCCTGAATTAGAGAAGCGAAACCTTGCTTATGTGGACCAGTCAAGCCTTAATAGAGACCCTTATTACAAGTAAGTCCCATCTATAACCAAAAAAAAATGCATTTGTTACAATCAATGTGTCCAGCACAATATTATACATTCAATGTTATTATAATTGTCAATGATTTGTAGAAGCTTAAATTCCTGGAATGTGTTTTTTTTTGCTGAGGATGACAAGATTGGGTGGATTGCTTTATGCAGGTTGCTTCAACTTACGAAGCCAAATTTTGAAGCTGATCCATACCGGTTTTTCCGCAGTCACTATAAAGGGACCTTGATGATCAATGGTGGCTTATCACCTGAGAAGGTAATTAATTAATTCATGGACATCTTCATGAACTTCTGGTCTAAAATTCTTGTAATATGTCCACACATGGCATCAGTAATCCTGATGGGTTGAAGATGGGTCATAGTATATCTGATGTTAGGTGCATTATGGATTGTTGTAGGCAGAGGAGTATGTGGCAGATGGCACTGCGGATTTGGTAGCCTTCGGTGTTTTGTTCCTTGCAAATGCAAACCTGCCTGCCTTGCTAGCATCAGGACAGGCGCTTGATCTGGCTAGTGGTTGGAAAGTCCAGCTGTGGTATGGCAAGAACCCGGCTGATGATCCTGTAGGCTACACTGATTGGCCCTTGGTTGATGCCGTGATTTCTACAATCAAGTCTGCAGCCACAGCTGTGAAGGAGACTGTAGTGGGTGCATGAGAAATCCTTGGAGAAAATGAAACATGAAAAATCCTTTCCAAATTACAAGGGACATCATGAGTTTTCATACTTTTTGGAAGGAGTCCACTTATGAACAAGCTGTTTGATGAAATCCTTGATGACATTAGACATTGTGGTAAGGATTATTATACCACTTGTGCAAAGCCTAGGACTAAGTGGTGGGATTAAACTTGTACCCACTGTTCAAAGTTTTATCATATGCATATAGAAGACATTTTCCACTGTTTAAGTTAGCTACTATTCCGGTGCATCAATGATCAAATCTCACTGACCCTTCTAGTTTTAGATGCTCCAATAACATTGCTACCTATGAAGAAGATCCATAAAAGAGTGCAATTCAACATGCAACAGAAAGTTAAAAATATAATCAATCAACCAATTATTAGCTATGTCAAATTTCACTTACTCTTAATTTGCCAGTTCAATGAGCATCTTTGTATAGTATTAAAAAATAATGGCAATCTTTGAAATTTAGATGTATTAATCTCTTGGTTTTGAGCTGTTTTTAGCATGAGAAGAAATGTCATCAGGTTTGCAACCACTTTGTGTGCTTTGTTTTGTGATTATTTTTGTTGCATTTGTATTGCATCCCTTCTCATTTCATTTTATTCATTGTTGTTAATTAATAACTTCTAGAGTTATACATCGATGTGAATCCCTTTTGCATTTTATGTTACCTCATTATGCATGGTTTCATGAGCAAGTGCCCAAAGGTGTGGAGTTTGGTTCAATGAATGTAATGTAAACTAGATTAACAGATGAATTCATGTAATTTAATTTCTAATGTTTGGTAGATGAAATTAACTTTCATCCCCCAAAATCCTATTTGTATACATCTTGACAACAAAATTATTAGTTGTAAAAAATTGTATTCAATCTTTGGGTTCAGCCTTTTAGATAATTTTCATTATTCACTTGCAATTATGTTTTCTAATGTTAATATTTATGCATTATTTTCTTTTTAGGCTAGTTGAATATTTTGCACAAAGAAATGGGTCAATAATGCACCTTCTTCATAGTAAGTGTTGTCTTAGTGTAACAAGTTGGTTTTAAAGGTTATGTCTTTCTTGCGTAAGGGATTTGGATTCACCTTCAGACTTCTGCCTACCCTATTTTATGGGCTCTACCCTTCAAAGGTACAGACATTGTGATGCACCCAGAAACAGGCCAAAGTTTGGTAGCTCTACATTCTAGGGTCATGTGGAGTCCAGTATAGAAACATTTCTGGCATAACTCAAGGATCCACTTGGGTGTCACCATGTGTTTCTACTTTCGTATGAACTGAATATTTGTTGTTCTTCTCAACCTTTTGGCATTGTTTTTTTATGGTCTTCAAGATTTGTAGTGGCAATGCAACGTAGTGATTGTCGGCTTTGCCACCCAAGAGGGAGAATAGGAGTGAGAATAGGGAAGAGAAGAAAAGGTTATTTGCACAAGATTCAATTCTAGTTGAAGATGCTAGCCCTCCACGAGTAATAACTTCGCTTCAACTTTTTGGTCTAGAAACCTTCGTGTAAAAAATGTAGGTCTATTTTTTTTAGGCCACTTGTTGTTCAGGTTTGTTTATCTTTTTTAGATAGCTACTGCAAGAAGTAGGCAAATAGTGATAGGAATAGAAGCATAACACAAACAGCTTTGAGAAGGCAACAAAAGAATGCAAAATGCAAGCAAGCAAGTGGGTGTTGTTGTTGTGTTGTTGGTTGTTGCAGAGCAAGAGAGACAAACAAATGCAAGAGTTTTTTTCAAAACATTTCTTTCATCAAAAGAGAGGAAGAATAATAAGGAAAAGAATAAGCATTTTGCCTTGGTTCAAATTGCAAACAAATGAGCAAGTGCGGGCAAGACAAGAAGACTCTTGTAGTAGTAGCAAGTACCCATATATAAATGACCACTAAAGAGGACTAGGTTTCTCTTAAAATGCCTCTCTATAAGGGTAACTAGTCCACTAAAATGGCTTTTCATAAGACTTTTGTGAGGCGTTTGTCTTGGGTTTTACAAGATTGGGGAAAAGAAGTGAAGATTGCAATATTTTGGTATTAGGGTGTATAGGTTGTGTTGAACCTAGTAAAATAATGATGATGATGTCCAAAACTATGGCAAAGTTAAGGTTTGGCATTGGCATAATGCCCTAGCTAAGGAACCTTAAATAGTTTTCTATATATATTTTTTGATTTGCTTAATTTTGTGTTATTGGCTTTATAAATTTATTGCCATATAAAAGTAAACAATCTTTAGAAAATGGGCCATATTTATAATGTGTTCTTAATAAACCTCTTTCCTCATGGGCATAAAACATCCCATGTCCCTTAGTTCACCATATGTTATATTCCCATCACCCATTTACCCTTTCATATGCCATCACAAACTTGCTTTCCACCCCATCTCCTATTCAAACCATGTACCACCCACTAGTTCCCCCCACCATTCTAACAAACCACGCACCCCTTATTAGTTCCCCCAATTGGCCCCTAGCCCTTATGCAAATGTGGGGCCCCAACCTTACATTTTCCCAAACCCCTTAGATAATGTTCATGTAGGATTTTGTCCCCTTTCCACTCTATCAACCCTTACAATTGTCCATAGTTAAACCCCCCAACCTATCCCCATATCCCCAACACACATGCAACCTTCACCTAAAGCCTCTTGCCCCACATGTGGGTGTCAATTTATCATTCGAAGGTAAACTCATCATTAGTATTCTTGTCAAACATCTAATTCATCTAATACAAACCCTTGTGACCATCCCAATTCAATACCCTCCTTTACTCTCACCTCGCCTATATAAACTTGGGCTTGGGTTTTGACATTGGATGTCCTTAAGTCCTTCCATTTAAGCTTCTATTTTCCTTGATTGCACAACTACATCCCTACTGTTTTATGGTTTAATGTACAAGTGGTATAACATTTTCCATTAGATAATTTGCAACAAGACCCTAATGATGTGGCAATTTGGCATTTTCTTTTCTTATTACTCTAGTGGTGTCTTGTTTTGCCCCTTCATGGCGAAGTAATTGGGCATAGTGAAATGAAAATCCAATTCAAACATATTTTAATAAGTGATTTTAAAAACCTATAAAAATAATTTTTCTTAGGGGCCCCAACTTTAGCGATAAGGCCTTGGTTTGATGATAAATTAGATAATGCACCAACTAGCATGGTACTCGATTGCTACTTTATTTGGAGAAAAATAATTAAAAATATGTTGGTAATTAGAAGGAAAAAACACCATAAAAAAAATTCTTCATGTAGAATCTATAGCAAAATTATGAACAGAAATTAACAATATGAACTCAATGCCTCCTCCCCAACATGATCATCTAACTCATAAATGCCTTTTTCGAAGTTTAATTCTTAGATGTGTAAGGGAATATTCTTGAGCAGCTTGTGTTTTAGCACCATTTCTCTTGCACCCACATCCTCTGACACCACCTTAGCTCTTAATTTTTACATCTTAAATCAAATGGTTTCTTCTTATTTTTTCTAGAAAAATATGAAACTTATCACAACTTCGAGTTTTCACTAACTCTTTCAAGTTGGCATTCCAACACATTTCACATTTATCTATAAATGGTCCTTTTGGGATGGTTCTTAAACACCTCCGAGATTGTTTTCACCCAAGATCTTCCAAGCATGGATTCTCCTAGTTGTTTCAACTTTATTTTCATATTACGCAAGGTCACATTCCACATTGAACTGCACATGCCCTTCAGGCAACCCACCTTTTAACCATGACCAAGTTTTCAAGTGAAATTAGTCCCATTGCCATGGGGGAACTATTGTATTCATTCACAAGTTACATTTCATGCATTCAATTTCACGATGCCTATGGAACACATTTTTCTCTGCACCAATTTAAAATTGCAACCAAAGGTGGATGTGAAGTAGTAATCCATAACATCATATGCACCTTGAACCTTCACCCCAATTGGGTTTTTTTAGTTAAATGTGGCAAACGCTTTCAATTTGGCGTCAAAAGGGGTCATATTTCAAGAACTTCATGCAAATCATACAATTCATCCCATTTGTTCATGCATTCTATGCATTTGAGTGTCCCCTATTTTACAATCATCATAACTATGAAGATGATGTCATTGTCATCCCATCTACCATGGGAACCCATCAAGGTGATCCCTTGGGAAGGGCATTATTTGCCTTAACTCATTTTAAGGCACCAATAACTAATCATTTTCCCTTTTGTTTATTTCCATCTGTTGGTGATGATATTCACATCATAAACCTCCCCTCAATTGTATCATTTGCATATGAACATTTAAAAATCAAACTCCATGTGATAAATCTTTCTATTCAACATTAAAAATGTGTAAAATGGTCATCTTTGCCCTATTACCTAACTTTGACATCCCATCCCAATTTAACACCCCATCTTAGTTTAACATCCCATAAAAAAAAATTAGAATTTTAGGGATTCCATTGGGCACCTCATCATGCACATTATCCTTCATAAAATATACATTGCTAAAAAATGTTCAACATATCAATTTTTTCCTTAAAATGGGTGATGTTCAAATAGCCTTTAGAATTTTAACACATTGTTTCATACAATAACCACTTTATTTATTACAATGCACATTTCTTTCTTCCACATTCATAACGTTCCTTGTTTCCTTTGACTCCTCCCTTTTTCAAATGTTTAGGCACCTTTTGGGTGTAGATCTTTTGATGACCTAAAAAAAAATTAACCCATAAAGAAGTTTTTTTCTCATTAACTTTTGGTGGTATTAGGTTCATATCAACAACCACCATTGTTTCAACAACTTATTTAAGGAACTAGGCCCTTGTAGTTTCAATAATAGTTGTTAAGTTTATGGTCAATCAACGTCCCTTTTTTCTTGAAGCCTTAACACGAATTAACAACAACATTTTCCTTTTTTAGTAACACCTCAAGATGGCATATGATCTTCTACCAACCCCAACATGCATGTGTTTTCTTCCTTTTAAACAACTCATTAAACAACAAATAATTCAACTTCAAAACAACATCTTGGAACATTTACACGATCCTACCTATTCCATCATGCTATTTGACATGATACCTAATGCCCATTGCGTTCAAATTTTATCATGTTTTGACCTTAGGGTGGCCATTTGGCTTTAGTTTGACTAGTCTTCCACTACAATAAATCATGGTTTTTTTAATTGAAAAAGTAAACAAAAAATCAATCATTTTGACATTTGATCAATTTGACCATTTAGTCATATTGGACAAGTCAATTTGAACATGTCCAATTTAACTAATGGTTTTTTTGACTGACCATAAAACAATTTTTTGAATTAGTCAAATTAGACAAAAAATTAGGCGGCCAAAAAAATTAAATAAAAAAAATAGCTCAAATTTTAAATATAAAAGTGTAATAAATAAATAAGTATACCCCCATTCACCCACCATGGCCTCCTACATACTTATCCATAACCCATTTGGATATTATACATTTACACATATGTATAAGGTATATATACGAATATACATATTCTACATGATATATGTTGGTAAGGGGGATTGAACTTTGGTCTCTTTGGCTCCACACCAATGTCTTGGCCATCAAACTATCACAACACTTTGTAAAACAATATGATACCAAATGGATTTAACAAGTTTTTTTGAACTTAAATCGATTTTTTTTGTTAATGTGTATAACAACATTTAAACTTTTTTTTTTTTCATAAGTAGGTAAGTAGGTATTTAATTAGGTAGAAAGGTAGGTACACATACTTATTTACTTATGTTTTTAAATATACATACCTAGTTGTCTAAAATATAGGTAGGGTATGTAGGTAGATGATAGGTAGGTAAGTAAATAATAGGTAATTAAGTAAGTAGATAGTAAGTAGGTAGATAATTAAATAACTTTGGTAGATAATAAATAGGTAGGAAGGACATAAGTAGGTATATGTTAAATAAGTAGATAATTTAATAAACACAACAAGTAAACTAACTGACTAAATTAATATGATCAATTTGATTAAACATGGTCATTCAATATGGTCGATTTGACTAAACCATGGGAATTTTATAGACCACTTAAAAAATTTGTCCCTTTTGATTAGATGTACAATTTAACATTTGGTTAAAATGGTCATTTTAATAAAAAAAATACAAACCAAAAAATTCATGTGTTTTTCATGACCCATGTTTTTTAGTCAAAGTGGACATCCTTTTGGTCAATGTGAACATTTTAGTCAAGTTGAACTTTTCGAAAAGCCATGATTTGTTATAATGTTTTTAACATTTCAATTATCTTTTTCAATTTTTTCCATAATGTTTTAAACATGACTTGAATTACCATTTCCTTCAATTATAGGTCTCCTTTGATGCATGTGCACACATCTCATTCATCCTATGGGCTTTTACATTGCACCCATGGCAACAAATGCACAAGAATTCATGATACAATTTGAAACACTTTTGTCGCCATTGCGCGAGATGTTGATTTCCATGTAAGATGAAAACAATTACATGTGTTTCCTTCAACCATGCTCCATTCCTTTTATCAACAAATTGACATTGTGTTCACTAGAAATGGAATTTATACCTTACTTAACGTTGTCATTGTCGAATTAAAATGAGTAGATTTAATTCCTCAATCTTGCACAACTCAAAGGTTTGCTACCTTTGATGCAACTCAAGCTAAAGAAAAGAGTTATTATGACCAACACCCCACTAATGAATTCCTTTCTTTAGCAATTGAAGCATTTGGATGTTTACACAAACAAGTTGATGTGTTCTTAAATGATTATGCTAATGCCAATTAGAGCTTCAAAAGGCCAAAGGGCCTTCCTTTTTTTGACTTAGTTACTTTCTTCATCAAAAAAATTCAATTACATTGCAAAGGATGCAAACATCTTCCATATTAAGTCAAGCAATAACAATGGGCCTAGCTATTTCCCAACTTCCACCCTTTTACAACACACCCCTCATCATCACAACTAACCTCTTATAGGCAATTGATTATTGAGATGGAATTTTTTTGACATCTAGTTTGTGCTAACTTGACATCCTTTAAATTCTTCATTTTTTGCCATCATGCAACAAGCCACTTTTTCAATTTTCTTCTAATGGCTTTCCACACGTTTCAACTTCATTGTCTCCTAAAATTTGTACATTCATTTTGTTGTTATTTTTTGTGAAGTGAATGAAGATGGGAGAACCCTAAAGGACGCCTATCATTGAGACTGTGTTAAAGTGGTCCAGCAAAGGAAATCTTGTGAGCTTCTTTGTTCTGGGAAAGGGAAAGGTCCATTGGTCTTTAATATGGACACATACTAACTAGTCCAAAAGAAGTCTTAAATGTCTTGTCAATTTGGAAGCTGACCCCTACAGTATGGTCCTTGAAAGAAGCAAGAAAGAAATGACCAAATTCTTTGGGGTTCATAAGCACCTTTCAAGTAATTGTGAATATAATTCACAATTATGCCATGTTGATGTTACTCATCGTGTAGCCAACTATGTTACATGGGGAGTCAATTGGCAAATTGATCATGGAAGCTTATGTGCATGCAGAATTGTTTTTTTCAAGCCAATAAAGACTTACCATTTCAAAAAGGAAGGGCCACAAGAAACAACTCACTGACACATTGTTGTGGATGTATGGCAGGTGGACGTCAAGTGATTATTCGATTTCCCTTTTGTAACAATCATGGTTTCAACTTTGGGAACTGGTGTCTTTCAGTGTCTTCTGAACTTGATAGAGAGTTCAAAGGCTAGTCTTGGCAGGAATTCCATGATCTTCAGTGAGTCCTCTCAAGTTTCTTGGTACCTTCTCACACAGCATCGCTCACCCACTGCACATCAACCATCTGTTCCAATTCAATCACAAAAACCTCCACAGACCAACCATCTGTCCTAATTCAATCACAAAACCCACCATACCTGGCCTGAGACCTCTAGTTATACAACTACTGGTAGATGATGAATGCAGAAAAGTATGGAAGAAATCACATACCACTAATGCCCCTGCTGCCTGTGCACTGCAGTCCTTTGTCCCACTGCTGACCTGCAGAGTGCAATGACAATATTGGTACTGCAGCCAAGTGCAGCAAACTGCAACAACAGTATTCATACAGCAACAGACTGAAACTCACAATACTTGCAATAAAGCCACAATGTCAATGCTTGAAACAGAGACAACACATGGATGATGCACAAAGTGACAAACAAAGATGGAGAAGAAGGATATGACAGTTTTTGGGTCTGGATTATGCTCCACTCATCAGGCAGTTTTAATGAGAACAAAAATACTGAAAACACAATTATAAGTTGTTCAGAGAAAAATCTGAGCTTGTTCTCTGCAAGGGTAGCTACTCCCTGAGACAATAAAAATAAAACTGGTGGATTCACTGATTCCCTGTGTCTGTCTGCTTCCTCATTCCAGTGGGCCCTTGGTCCAGTTTCCATACAAACTATATCACAGAAAGGCAATACCTACTCAAGAATTTTCTATACCCCCAATTTACTTACTCTACCCTGAACAATGCTCTTAATTTGAGCATCAATTTAAGAAGAACAGTTGCTTATGTACAAAATTCTTGCTACAAATGAAACCAAAAGAGCTACAAATGAACCAAAGAAGGACATTTCCTGATGATACAACCATCATGGACAAGCAACCCCAGTTGTTGGAACACCTGGACTGCCAATGGCCTATGCAAGTTCAAGCTCAAGATTTGCAAATGCTTTCTCCAGAGCCTTCTTGTCATCATCTTCAAGATGCTTTTCTGGCACACTCCCTTTTGCTGGCATATCAGGTCTCTCTGTTATACTAGTATCATTTGTGATGCTGATCCTCTCTTGTCTAGGAGGTTCTGGTAGTCTCTCAATGTCAGCCAATGATTCTGCCTCAATGTCCGCCTCCAAGTCATCAAACTCCTTCTCAAGATCTGCATCCTCTTCATCAGTTGCTGAGGCTGCTCCTGTGCACAGATGGATACAGCTCTTAGTCAAGGATTTATCCTAGAAAAGCTAGAATTCAAATGCACAATGAAAAATGAAGGAGGGGTGGGAAAGAGGTTAGGAAAATCTGCACCTAAAGCTTCCTGAGTTTCTTTTTGTTCAGAAATAGCTTGGTTAAGCTCTTCAAGACATGTGTGCACCTCATCCAGAGTGACATGATGCTCTTTAATTGCACTTGCGCCCACCTTCACAGCATCAGTCACCTGCTCCCCAATCCACACTTAGAGGCTTAACAGTTGGCCCAGCTGAGACTAGACTGTTGTTGTCTGGTTTACTGGGCATTTCATCTTCTTAAACTTCTTTGTTAACTTTGAAAACACAGTGAAGCTAGAGTGTGGAAGATGGTTCACCTTTTGGGTTGCTTCAGCATCTGCAATTGAAGTCAGGACTTCATCAATTCTATCCATGAAGTTTCCACATCGCTCTTTACTGGAATTGAGAGTTTTCCAACGACGTGCATGCCGTAAAGCTGCCTGTTTGTCCCCAGCCTTTATTGCCCTCACTGTAGAAGCCCTTGAACTGTTTACACATCCAAATTAAATCAATTGAGGACCCAAGGGCTTACATGCAAGCAGTGTGAGGAACAGGAATAGTAGCATATCTGCCAATTTGGCATCTCCAAATCAGCCAGAACCATAAAAAGGGAACCTTTCTATTTCAAACCAAGCAGTTAAACCATGTTGCTGAACTATCCACAAGAGTGCTTGAATATCTTCTCACACCACAAAATTTTCTCTGCTCAGTAAGGATTCAAGAGTTTCCATCCCATTGGAACCATGGCAAACAGCCTGCAACAGAAGTCAAAAAACCTCCTTGACTAGTGCAGGGTCCCTCAAAGTCAGAAAGTTGAACCAATGCAACCTTGGGGGAGAGAGTACATGGAAGGGGTTAAGACACTACATTGTGACTCGTTGCTCAAGGATACTGTACTGTTGCTGGAGCCTCTCCATGGTCCAATGAAGTTGGAGGATGTGGCAGTCATTCTCTGAAACAGCTGTAACAAGGTTCTCCTTGAGACTAATTTTCAGCCCCTGCAATTAGAAGAGAAAAAATATCAATATCTTTGTGCTGACAAGGGAGTGAAACAGCTGTCAAACTGAAAACTGACTCAACCATGGAGTGAAAAAGCCCAAGACCACATACCTCAATGTTGTCTGTGCCAATGACTTTGATCTCACGAGCCTTCCCTTCCAAAACAAGAACTACCTTGATAATATCTGCAGTCTCTGCACCCCCACAGAGCTCCTGGAAGTTGGCCATGGTGACTATACATCCTTTTGCCCATTGAGTTTCTGTCAAGGACTCGATCACAAGTTTCATGCGCTCCTGGTGAACCAAACAGTTGAAAGGTCTAGGGTTTAGACCTGAAAGCTCTCCAGTGACAGATTTCCAGTGACATACCTCAAGTCAGTTGTAACAAAAATACTGGACATGTGGTTGTAGCTACAATCAACATGTGGAGTTTATGTGGATTGAGACCTCACCTGGAGCAGGCTGGTTACAATAAGCTTATCTGCAAGTGCAGCATCATGTTCATGGGGGCCAGATGTGCTAAGGACCTGCCTTCCTGCCCATACAAACAATTGTTTGAGGAGAGAACCCGTATAGTGCACAAGAGATTGCTGAGAGCTTAGTAACTCCTCTTTGGTTTTAAGCTCGCCTGATTTGTGCATTTCTTTCTGTCAATGGTACACAGAACCTGGTTCAGAACATTTGCAACAATGCAACAATCATAGAAACAAGGATATAGTACACAAGAGTCTGCAATAAAAGGGCTTGTGGGATTTGTGACCACAATTTTGAACAAAGAATAAACACAGTTCATGATTCATGGATCAAGTATTGAGATGCTGTGCCAATGGATCACAGATAAGGTGGTTTATGGTTCACACCAGTGTTAATACAACTCAATGGAAATGAAGAATGCAGTTCATCTGTGCTGAACACAGAGCATTCAATTTTTCTATATTCCTTTGTTGGATTATTGAAACTGTAACATGGAAATTCCAGCTGATTCAGCTTGATTTCATTCGTAACAGTTCCAGAGAATTCAGAACAAATGATTCAGCTTGATTTCATTCATAACAGTTCCAGAGAATTCAGAACAAATTTTGACATCTGAGTATCCGCTCAGTCATGACCTCAAAGATACTGATTTGAAAAGAGATAAAATTCTCTCCCATATTGATGATTCTCACAGAGTAGTATGTACCATAGAGCACATACTAAACCCTAAACCCTAAACCCTTTCAATGGAGAAAATGCACAGCAGGAGGGAAAGGCCGTGCCCTGGGAGAGATGTGGCGATGTGTCTAGTGATGTCATAATTTTCAACTACCTACTGCAGTAGACAAGAATTTCAGAGATGCAGGTGAAGAAGGGGAGAAACAGTGCACCAGAACTGTGGCAATACCCAGGGGTGTGACGCCTTCTCGCAGATACCATTTCTGTTGTACCTGAGAAAAAAATTCGCAAGCCAAATTCAGAAGCCAATCCATGCCGGAATTCACATAAGAATCAAGAGGTGGAAATCATTATCTCGATTTTTTTTTCCCTCTCGGACCGGAGACGATGAGACGAAAAAAACCGCACTCTCACCATGTTTGCATCGATGACGACAAGGTTCAAATGGCGAGCACATTTCACAACCAAAGTTTTCCAGAATTGGAGCCTGGCTTCGTAATCCGCTCTCTGTCCCGTGAAGGCCTTGTACCTAGCTCTTGATATAACCTCGTCTCCCCAATCTGGAACCTCTGCTTCTAAAAACGCTGCAACGCGAGATTCCTCTGCCATGTGAGAACTTGGAAAAAGGTTGTTGCTAACAACCAAATAATCTTTTCTGCAGACGCAGAAGTCATTCAGCAATCCACGGCATATTCATTGGATTCATTCAGAAGCTGTAGAACACAGCAAGCAAAAAGACGAGAACTAGCAGGAAACTTCACAGATTTCCAAGATGAAGACATCTCCAGAATCAGCTAAATAGATCCTGAGAAGCAATAACTACACAGAACATCTGCAGATTTTCCTTCCGTTCGCAAAAAGGGTTGAAATCGGTGCAAGAGATTCACGGGACGAGATAGAGAGAGAGACATGCGTCAAGTGCTGGGCAAGAATCCTCCTGCGAAGAAAGCCTGCAAACTCCCCAAGTCTCAATCCAGAGCCCGACACCTTATGCATCCCTCTCATTCATCCGATCAGATCCGGAACGACACAATCCAAGTCGCAACAGGAGGAGGTGCCAAGTACCTTGTGTCCCCTAGGGTTTCTTTGTTTTTAGGGTTAGGGTTAGGGTTGCAGACGAAACCCGCAAAGAGCGCGGAAACAGCTGAAAGGCGAGCAAAATCTCTCGTTCCCGGAGAACAGAAATTGCGGTCCGCCGCACACTAAACTCTCTCTTGTCGTTCTTAAAGGAGCTTCGACACCATGAGCAAATCTGGACAGCCTCCGGATCTGAAGAAGTAAGTGGTTTGCAGTTTTTTTTCTCTTTGTTTTTTTTAGATTTCGTTGCTCTGAATGTTTTGGTCTCTTTCTGGTTTTTCATTGTCATCCCGTCGCAGTGGTCTTATGGTTGGTTGGGGTCTCTGTTGCTGTACAGGTACATGGACAAGAAGCTCAACAGTGAGTGCTCGTTGAAACTCCAATCCTCGTTCTTTTTTCGCCGTTGCGTCTCTTTTCTTCTTTACTTGACTTTCCTTACGCCGCATTTCCCATCCTTTCGTCGGCGTCGGTCTCGCTCATGACCAGTCAGTCCACCATAGCTGTCTTGTGGGACTATGGTTAAATGCCTCTTAATCCCAGCCGAGCTCATTTTCATGTTCGTCTGATTCATGCGAGGCTGAGAGAGATAGGTGGAAGTTTTCGCTGACAGCACTCTTTATCACTGGGTGTAATCTGATAGTAACTTCTCAGACAATTCATCATTCTGTTTTGCACACTGTTTCCTTGCACGCCTTAAAGCTGCCGCTGCTACGAGCAGTTATCAGTGGAAATGCCAGTACCACTTGCTGCTTGCTCATTGCCAACCTCAATACTGTTCTTGGAAATGCCGTTCTGAATCTTCCATGTCTCTGAATCTATCTGTACTGATGGTTGCAGTAAAATTGAATGCCAACCGGAATGTGATTGGAGTCCTGCGTGGCTTTGACCAGTTCATGAATTTGGTGCTGGACAACACATTAGAGGTTAATGGAAATGACACTACAGAGATTGGCATGGTTGTAAGTGTTCCCACTTCTGTGTCCCTTTCAAGTTTCTCCATAGACACCCAATCCACAACAGTGGTTGGGTCTTGTATCTTTGCATCAACTGGCTTTCTTTACATTGCCATTTGCATCATCCTCATGGTACATTGAGCCAAATTACTGCCTCCCCTTGTATAATAAAAGTCTTCACTTGTATATGCAGGTCATACGTGGTAACAGTGTGGTGATGATTGAAGCCCTTGAAGCTGTTCGATAGTCTGGAGAAATGCAAACAGCCCTGTATTCTTGGCATGTGCAACCTTGATTGGCTTGGAACACTAATGGAATTAATTAGGCGAGGGTCTTTCATTTGAATCTAGTGCTGCCATCAAGAACTGCAGACCTGGGTTGGGTGCTGAAATGGTAGATAGAGTCAGATGTGATTGCAAACTATGTACATGTTTTGTGGGTGGGTTTTTTTTTGTCTGAGTTTTTGAAAAAGAGGTCAGTTCTTTCCATTCTGTCTCTGTAATGTCTACACTGCCTTCTTGCATATGACAAATTAAGTTTTGTAGGAATGCTTATGGACGGTCGAATGCCAACCAAAGACTCACGGATGGTGTTCAATCTATCTATAAGCTAAAGCAACCTGTTCAGTTGTGCCTATAGCATGGTCATGACTACTGATTGACCTACAAGTGCCCACTGTACATTATTGTATTTTAATCAGTTCTCTTAGTTTTGCACCATCTCTAGAGTGAGGAGTGTATTGGCTTTTGTTCCCCCAAGATCTCAGTCAATGAATTGCAGATTATAAATTCATCTCACAACAAAGAAACACTCTTTCTGCAGGGCTGATTTGCCACTACCAGCATACTTTTGTTTCTGTCCTTCAATTCAGTTAGCATTCCTTAGTTTCAATGGGACTGGCTTTACATGATCCCATGGCTATGAGTTGTTTCATGTTCTTGTGTTGTGTGGAGCAAATCAGTTCTTATGCAAGGGATACTTGGAATCTGTTTATTCAATTGCTCAAAACAATAGCTCAAAACAAACTCAAAAAGAATGAAAATCCAAGCAACAAACTCCAGAAAAAAGCTAAATATAAGCTTGAAAGAAAGGAACAGTGCAACAATTTCAAAGAAAAAGCTGAAAATAACCCTAAGAATGTGGTAGGCAGACCAACTATGACTGAATGTCAGTGGCTGTGTTGATTCTTGTTGTACATATCATGCATTCTCTCCATGTTCCCAACTCTCAGTAATGTATATCAGCAAAATGAGGCCTTGCTGCTGATTGATGGTGTGGGCAAAGATCAGAAGCAGATGTCCTCAACAAGAGATGGAGCTGATTATCACCATGATGTTGCAAGGTGGAGGACATTCTTTTTTGGCCTTGTTGCTAATGATTGGAGCTGATCACCATCATGTCATTGCAAGCTGCAGTAGGATATTCTTTCAGTCATGGCCTTCTTGTTGCAGACTATTGGAGTTGATCATCACCCTGTTGTTGTAAGGTGAAGAAGGATATTTTGTCATGGCATTGTCATAGCAGATGATGGGAACTGATCACCAACATCTTGCAATGTGGAGGACATTCTTTCATGGCATTGTTGTTGTTGCAGATGATGTAGCTGATCACCAACACCTTGTTGCAAGGTGGAGGATGATATTCTTTCATCGCCTTGTTGCAGATGATGGAGCTCAGCGTCACCACACAGACTCAGATCATCATCATCATCATCATCATGCTTCAGTCCTGGCCCTTCTATTTCCTGATGAATCCAGTTGGCAATACTGGAATTTGCTGCAGCATTGTTATTGTTGTTGTGCTGATCACTGGATTCTTGTGGTGCCGGTAGCAATTTCCTCCGGTTATTGCTTTCCCTTCAAAATAAGATGGTTGGGCTTGAAGGGGAAGAAAAGTTTGGGACTTATAAGCAAAAATTGGGAACTCCACCGGGGTCTATTGGATATTCACATTGTAGTGATAAAGAAAATTTCTTTGTCCCTTATTGTTGTGCATCAAGGCCTTGTGATTCTTTATAACATGTTGTGCCTCCATCATCTTTTCAATTCAAGTCTCTTACAAACATGGCATCCACTACTAAAAGAATTCCATCTACATCACAAGCAGTTGTGGAAACAAATTGCATTCAAGCAAGATGACATATTGAACACACAAGTCCAAGATCCAAGGTGCAATGTATTGCAATTTGTGTGTTTTCTAGGAAGAAATGCAAGGCACTCATTGTAAAGGGGAAGAATGGGATTTTAGCCCTGACACATTCAAATTTATTTCAATCTAAAGCTTGTGTAGAATCATAAGATTGTAAGTTTTGGTTTTGTGCAAATGACATCCATAGATGTGTGGAAGGTATAGTTTGAACATTTGTCCTCAAACATCCATCCTTGCCCACTATATGGCCAGTGATCATAGGCACAAATCTCACAACTAGTGAAATTGTGTGCCTTGAGGAAGCCAATTTTCACTTATCAAGACATTCATTCCCACATAAAGATATCTTTGGGAACTTATGCCATTTGAAAGAGGTGAGGATGAACACTAAAAACCTCAACCTGGGGCAGGGCAAGCCCCATCAAAACGTGATGGGAAGTTAGTTCGATGAAGGGAACGAAATGAATTTCATGATTGCAAATTGGAGCCAACTAACCTAATGGATGCATCAATTTTGCTTCACATTGACATACCTCCACCTGGGATTGGATGTGTGTGCACGATGTCAATTGATGGTTCCATGTTACATGGCAGTGTTTATGATGTCGCAATCGAATGTTGCCTTGCTTGTACTTGCATTGATTTTGTATCTCTTTTGTCATCTTCTATCAAAAAGAAAGGAAAGTATGTCCCATGCAAACTTTTGTATTTCATCTTTGCCAAAAAGATGTCTTGTAATCCAAAAGTTGATATTTTCATCCACCAACCAACATTGAGTTGGAATGAGGTTTATTGTTTGTTGCAGAAAGATAAAATATGAATTTTTATTAACATGTGATGGGCATTTTTTTTAGCAAAAATATGTTACTAGAAACCATTTACATTTATATCAAGTGCTACTAGTTTTATTTTGTACCTCAATGCCCATATTTTTTATAATTGGCAAAGGTTTTCACTTCAAAAGTGTTAAAAGATATATCTTAGCTTAATTTATTTAGGGGGCACCTCAGTAATTATAGAATTATTAGTAGTAGATGAGACCTATTACCTTTGGATTGATATAATAGGTGATGCCAACTAATTCACCTAAGGTTTGGATAAGTTTGTGACCACAATTGTAGGAAGGAGGAAGGGGGAACATTTGGCTTAAGGTGAAGGGGAATACTCTTTCATTCATTGTATCTTGGTTTTGTAGTCCAATGGTAGTCATAATGTAATGAAAGGGCAGATTGGGTATGGAATATGTGTGTTTTTCTTTTAAATCATGGATCATGAAGGTTTGAAAAACAAGATGCTATACATAAACAAATGAAATGAAGTAAAAAGTCAGATTTCAAGTTTGGGTTAAATTTTGCTTTTATATTGTACACATATTATGTAGGCACAAGGACCATCATAATTTTAAAAACAAGAATGGAAGAATGGAAGAATTTTTATTTTAAAATCAGATTTTAGGTTTTGTTTAGATTTTGTTTTAGATTCCACATATATTATATATGCATGGACCATTATGATTTTGGAAACAAAGAATGACAAAATGGGCAAAATAAATAACAAATTTAAAAAAATCAGATTTCATATTTGGCCTATATGTTTTTTTAGATTGCATATATATTATATAGGCGTAGAAGATTATGATTTTAGAGACAAGAATTTCAAAAGAGGAAATAATTTTTTTGAAAAAAATCAGATTTCAGATTTGGCCAATTTGGTCCTTTGAAGGGCCTTGGGCCTTAAGCTTTGCCCTTTGCCCCAGTTTCCCCAACCTATGTGTCTTAGGATTTTCATAAGATGGGTTTGAAACTCACAACCTCTTTGGGGGGAAGAGGAAGAAGCTAACTACCAGCATACTTTTGTCTCTGGTCCTTCAATTCAATTAGCATTCCTTACTTTCAATGGAACTGGCACTTTACATGATCCTATGGCCATGAGTTGCTTTAGGTTCTTGTTCTGTTGGGAGCAAATCGGTTATTATGCAAGGGATACTTGGAATCTGTCTATTCAATTGCTCAAACTCAAAACAATAGCTAAAAACAAATAAAAAAGAATAAAAAATCAAGCAACAGACTCAAGAAAAAAAGCTCAATACAAGCTTGAAAGAAAGGAATTGAGCAACAAACTCAAAGAAAAAGCTTAAAACAACGCCAAGAATGGGGTAGACAGACCATTTTTGACTGAATGTCAGTGGCTATATTGATTCTCATCATCAGCTGCTGCTGTACTTATCATGGAATCTCTCCATGTCCTTGACTCTCAGTAATGTATATCAGCAAAATGAGGTGTTGCTGCTGATCGATTGTGTTTGCAAATATCAGAAGCAGATAAAGAATCCTCAACAAGGGATGGAGCTGATCACCACCATGATGTTGCAAGGTGGAGGATATTCTTTCTTGGCCTTGTTGCTAATGATTGGAGCTGATCAACATCATGTCGTTGCAAGGTGCAGTAGGACATTCTTTCAGTCATGGCCTTCTTGTTGCAGACAATTGGAGTTGATCATCACCCTGTTGTTATAAGGTGGAGAAGGATATTCTGTCATGGCATTGTCATTGCAGATGATGGGAGCTGGTCACCAACAACATGTTGTTGCAATGTGGAGGACATTGTTTCATGGCATTATTGTTGTTGCAGATGATGTAGCTGATCACCAACACCATGTTGTTGCAAGGTGAAGGATGAGATTCTATCATGGCCTTGTTGCAGATGATTGATCTCAGGATCACCACACAGACTCAAATCGTCATCATCATTATCACCATCATCATCATCATCATCATCATCATCATCATCAAGCTTCAATCCTAGTTCTTCTATTTCCTGATGGATCCAGTTGGCAATACTGGAATTTGCTGCAGCATTGTTGTTGTTGTTGTACTGATCACTGGATTCTTGTGGTGCCGGTTGCAATTTCCTCCGGTTTTTGCAAGAGAAAGAGAAAGCTTGCTCCAAGCGAGTCACAATATAGGTCATGGAAGGTCGTTCCTTACCTTCCTGTCGCACACAATGCTCTGCAACAGAAGCAAGAATTGAAACAGCTTGCAACTCGAGTGCTTGAGGAATGGGTAATCTGAAGTCAAGAATGGAAACAAGCTCATCAGCTTGTATCCGAGGAGTTGCAAAATCTACCACATTGATTAATGGGTTGGCAGGAATGTTCTTGTTGTTCTTGTTGGAGCATTTGGAGATGGCTTTCCTGCCAGTGAGAAGCTCCAAGAGCACAACACCAAAGCTATAGACATCACTCTTGGTAGTCAAATGCTGAAGACGGTAGTACTCAGGATCGATGTAACCCATTGTACCTGCAGCAGCCATGGAGATGTGCGACACTTCTTCTTCAGGACCGAAGAGAGAAAGCCCGAAATCCGAGACACAAGCAGTCCATGAAGCATCCAGCAAGATATTGGAAGATTTGATGTCACGATGGATGACGGCGGGTACAGCATAGGTGTGAAGGTACTCGATTCCTCGCGCAGCTTCTAACGCTATCTTCACACGCAAGTGCCAGGAAGAGATGGCACCGCTGTTGCTGTGTCTGTCGTCATGCAAGTGATCGTAAAGCGTGCCATTGGGCATGTACTCCAACACAAGCAGAAGCTCGTCGTCTTCATCGCAGTAGCCCACGAGCTTCACAAGGTTTCGATGATGCACCCTTGAAAGAAACTCCAGTTCCTTCTCGAATGCCGTCTCATTATCCTCGTACATCGTCTTGTTGGCGTTCATCTTCTCCGCTCTTTTGATCGCCACTTCCCTTCCGTCGGGAAGAACCCCTCTGTACACCACTCCGAAGCTCCCCGCCCCGATTCTCCTCCCATCTCCGAAACCCTCGGTTGCAGCAGCCAACATGTTGAAGGTGAAGAGATCTGCTCTATTTGTCAAATCTCGCCTCGCACTACTCCTGCACACAAGAGCCCGCAACAACAACAAGACCACATTGTGATGCGATTAGCATGAATGCGCAGTGCATTGCAGAGAGATCCCCCTCCCTCGACAGCGGAAAACAAGCAAGTCCCGATGAGAGAGAGACAAGACAAGACATGTACCTGTTTATGGAGGAGCCGTGCAGTGGCGACAAGCGCATGGGCGTGACTACTACGGCGAGGTTGCATGCTTCGTCATCGTCGGCTTTTTCATCAGCAGCAGCTCCGGGATTCTCTTCCGAGTGATGGACACGGCTGTTATTGCTGCTGCTGCGGCGTCGCGCATTCGCGTTGCATGCGAACTTCCATGTGCAGCAATTCTGGAGTTTTGGGATCTGCTGCTGCTGCTGCTGCTTGCGGTGCAGGAAACAGCAGCAGATGAGCGCCACCAAGCTGACGAGAATCCCCACTCCTCCCAAGACTCCTAAAGAGATTGTCGCGAGCATTGTGCGCCTCAAGCTGCTGCTGCTGCTGCTGCCGCCCTTGAGCAGCGAAGAAGAAGGAGAAGAAGAAGGTGGCTGCTGCGTGCTCGGAATTGGACAGGGAAAAGGTTTAGGGTGTGAAGGAGATGCGATAGGAACAGGAGGAGCTGAAGACGACGACGACAGTGGTGTCATGGCGGCTGCTGGAGGTCCTTGACAAGTGCTGTTGGAGCAAGCGAGGCAGACAAACTGATTGCGGTTTGCACAAACATTTCCTCCCACACCCATTGTGGCATTGGAGCCGTGGAAAGAGAAGGAGCCGAGCGGACACGGACTGTTGGTGCAGATCCCGGGTGCAGCTTTCAGCTGCGGAGGAAACAAGAACTCGCTGCGATTGTTCTTTTGACTACTGTTATCAAACCCTCTCCCCCAGCAGACAGTGGAGAGATCAGTCTCCTTGATACCACAAGTGTAGAAGTCGCTAGCAGTGATGGAAGCAAACGCGACTCCTTGAGGAGCTGCGAGCTGAGCTGTGGAGTTATCACCCCAGCAAACCGCTTCGTGGGTCTCTGTGCACAATCCGCAACTGTGAGAAGCTCCGAGTGCAAGAGACGAGAATGCCCAATTCTCAGGCGGTGGCACTGCTGCTCCTTCCTGCAAAGGATACTTCCCGAAGCACTCGACAGCACCATCCGCGACTCGGATCCCACAAACATGTCTTCTTCCTGCGCTGATGCTGGAGTACATGGTGGAGACGTTCAGGTTGAGCTCTACTCCCCAACACATCATCTGCGATCCGTTGGTAAGCCCGCAAGTGAAGTCCCCGCCGGCAGTGAGAGAGAGGAAGGCAAACCCATGCGGCGATGTTGATGTAGAGGACGATCTTCTTGAGTGCTGCTGATCCCATCCTTTCAGTCTCCAGCAATTGATGGATCCATTCACTCGTCGAAGCGCACACACATGGGATTCTCCTACCGCAATCTGCACGTACCTCTTCTCCGACAGACGATGCTGCTGCTGGCTTCTTCTCCAAGGAGACGACGAGTTCTTCTCATCTCTCAGATTCCAACAAAAGGGTTGTCCTGTTGACTCTCGCAATCCGCACATAAACCCATCTCCGCCTGTCACACCCACGTACGAGACTCCCGCATTGCCCACGGAGAAAATCCTCCTCGGATCGCGAGAATCCCAGCAGCGGATCAACTGCTTTCTCCCAGCGAGAATCACACATACTGTACAAGAGTAGGCTGCCACTGGAGAAGAGCCATGGAAAACATCACGAGACACTGCCGCCAGTGGAGACATGGATCCCAATCCCTCTGCAATTGGCACAATACTGCATGCTAGTATTGCGAGACAAATCAACAAAAGGATCGGATGAAACCGACACCTGCTGCTTCTTCTCCTGCTTCTTCTTCTTCTTGCTGAAGCACCCCATTCATCACCACTTCCACAATCCTCTGGTTTCTGCAACAACAACGCTTCCACAGTAGTAGTACCGTATCTTGTATGATGGACAGTAGTAGTGCATTTTGCTAGATTCTTGTTGTAGACAAGCATTCTACCAGATTCTTAATGTTGCAGGTGACGATCTCCCCAATTCTGGGACCAACTTCCCAGCTGGTGCACCTATTGTTGCAAATGAAGAAGGAATTGTGTTGAAGCTTGAGCCCGGTGGCGGTGTTGGTTGCTGCTGCTGCTGCTGTTAGTGGTGAGAGTTGGTCTCATGTCCACAACCAACAGAACAACAATGTGATGCTGCTTGTAGCAACAACAGCTCCAAAACTCAGGCTGCAAATTTGCATCATATTGGTACTGCATTTGCAAACTTGATTAACAGAAGCAACTACAAGTTGAAAGAAAGCACGGTAAAGTAGATGGAAATAATAGTCTGCCGAAATTCTAGCAGAAAAATCTACCACCATAACAATAGAAACAATAACAAAACAACAACAATCAACATCAACAAAGCAGCAACAGAAATAAAAACCAGCAGCAGCAATAATTTTGCAGCTGCAAATTCAGTTTCTGTTGAATCTACAAGCTTACATTTTTCATTTGAATTTTTGCGAATAAACAACCAGTTTCACACATGCAGATTTGAAATTGTTTAGCTTGCAACCCAACAAGAACTGGCTCAAAAAAAAGACAATTGGTAACAAAGGGTATCAACCAAGCACAACTCAACAAACAATTGCTAGCATCCAAAAGAAAGATCGATTGCAAAAGGACCAAAACAAACCCATTTTGCAAAAACGTGCAATATAAACTCAAGTGTAAATCAACCAAAGTAAACTCATTTGCAAAATATGCAACACAAACTCAATTGCAAACTTGCTGAAACAAATCCATTTGCAAAACTAGCAACACAATTTCAATTGTAAAACAACCAAAACAAATCCAATTGCAAAACTAACCCATTTCCAAAACAAACAACATAAAAACTCAGTTCTAAAAAAACCCAAACAAATCCAATTGCTACCAAGAATCACAAAGCACTGAGCTTTTGTTGTGAGCAATTGATTGATAGCACCCTTAACAAACTCTCCACACTCTATACTCACAAAAGTTTTTGGAACAAAGAGTTGGAAAACCTTTTGCATCAAACAAGCACTAGGTAAGGAGGGACAAGAATTTGATAAGGGAAAAAAACAAGAGAGGACAAATTGAAGAGAATATAAATTTGCCTTGTAAAAAGTCTTTCCTTATTTGACTTTATTTGTGGGTGCTACTACAAAGTTTTTATGGTAGTTTGGGGTTTGTCTCATTGGAATAGAGACTTTGGAAGATGGGGGCAAAGGAAAATAATGTTGATTATAGTTTGGAGAGGGCAAATTTTGGGGAGGGATTTTGTGGCATTGGTATGAAAGAGAAAGAAAAAAGAAGAAAAGTTGAGTGTGTATGCGTGTGTATGTGCGGGTGTGTGCACGTGTGTATACGCGTTATTGTTGTTGTTTTTTTAATACTTTGATAGTCAAGTTTGGGGTGAAGCAAGTGTGATTGAAAATCTCTCTTTTTACTTTCCATTCGCATTTGCGGCGCTAGTATCTTTTGAGTAGCATAGAGTTCATCCCATCTCAAGACTAATTTCATTTGTTCTTTTTCAATACATATGTTGAAAAATGTATCCACTTTTCTCTCTTTTTCTCTCTTGATCTTTATGTCACTTTGTGCTTGGTTTTTTGTGTTTTTTTCAGCAATTGTGTATGATGGACGTTTTGTTCACGAGCGAGATGTTCTCACTTTTGAGATGAAAATAATGCCATGTGATGAACTTGCAACACTGTAAAGTCAATTTTTCTTTAGGAGATTTTGGGCTTGGGAATCAAAGTTCACATAATGTTGGCTAATTATGTGTGTAAGCACACAAAATAGTATATGCTTTGTTGGTGGGAAAAAGACAACCTCCTATGTGGAAACTTCTTAACCCCTAAAAATCTAAGCCCATTTTACAACAATTTTATTTGTATTTGAGATTTATTTAGAATTTTGGTCCAATCTACTCATTCCTAATTCAAATTAAAAATTTAGCAATAGATTCAAAGTTTACAAACTCATAGTTCTTTGGTAAAAATTTCAGCCAAAATCAAGTAAAAGATGATCAAATAATAAAACTAGATTGAGCTCACAATCAAATAGATGTTGCCCAAGGTTAGATTTGAACTTTCATTGGTTTTTTTTTTTTTTTTTTTTTTTTTTTTGGTTTTATTAATTTTTTTTTTTTTTGTCTTTACTATTTTTTTATTTTTTTTTTTTTTTTTTTTTTTTTTTTTTTTGACATGGATTAATGAATGCATTTTAATTTGGCACTCACAATTATTTAAGTTAGCTACTCGTATAAAAAACTCAAGCCAAAATGTGATCTTATTTCATAGGAATGAATCTTTCTAACTTTTAGAGTGAGAATGTGACGATCCTCAAAATGATGGACAAATAAAATGATCTCGCTACCACAACTCGTGGGTCAACTCTTAAACGTCTTCTCAAGTTAGCCTAGCTAAGCTAGGAAGGCCGACTAGGGGTGGGCCTTGGCCTTTGGGCATTTCTTCCTCACACACATGGGAAAGTGGTTACATGGGGGTTTTCTTGACATATCCTTCCCCAAATCCACTTGTATATGCTTGCGCAACAAACCATTGAAAAGATATTCAATGTGTCCACCCAACCAAAAAATTATAAAAATTAAAATCTCTATCATCTAGATCAATTTCAAATACCAAAAAAAGCCATTTTTTGGCTTGTTAGGCGTTAAGGGGTCAACTTCAAATGGGTATCTACATGTGCACAATTTGAAATCCTAATTGTCACTAACTTATTCTATGATGGGCTTTGTATGCACCTTGTCAATTTCCAATGCCCCATTTTGGGCCTTTTTGTGTGGAGCTTGCAACAACTATCTACATGGCTATATGGTTACAATGTCTTTCAAATTTGTTGAACAAGACTCCCCATTTATCCCTCTTTCTTAAATTCTTAAAGAATTTTATCAATTTTTAGAATCCTTGGGAATAGATTTTCTTTTGTGTGGTAAAATTTTTGCATCTTGGCTACCGAAAAACAAAAAAAGGAAATGTGAATATTTTGTCATTTATGTTCTTAAAGTTTTTGAAAAAAATCATCATTTATCGAATTTTTTTGAAAATAGTGAAAATTCTCTAGCTTCATAAACTCAATTGAAGTGAGTGCTCAACTATTACCTCAACTTAAAACCAAACCTAAGTCAGATGTTTCCATTATTTTGGATTGAGTTTTTCACTCAACCAATATCCTATTGTGATAATAGAGCATTGATAAAAGTGGAGTAGAACATGCCAAAATATGCACATATTGCATGATGCTCACACACATATCCTCGTGAATCCTAATTAGTGGGTATACAAATTGACCCCCAAAAAACCAAAAGGTTTTGACTTCCTTCACAATCCCAAAGTCAGCCATGCTATACACGTGCACGTACATGGTACGTATGTATGCATATGGCAACAAAAATAATGATGCATAGAGCCCACAATTTTCTTTTAAAAATACAAAAAGAAAGGAGCCAAGAAATACCTTGGAAAGCATTGAGAAAGAGGCTAATTATGTACTATGAAATTTTGGAAGTCCACAAACAAAGATGAGATACAATTTGATTTTAAAGACAAATTTTGGGTACTTTTAGCTACTGTCTGTCCCAATTAAGGGGATGGATGAAATGTCCGTCCGGCTTGATGACGGGACGAATTTTGGGGAAGCTTTTTTTCTTTTAGCTACTGTCCATCCCAATTAAGGGGATGGATGAAATGTCTGTCCGGTTGGATGATCACAAAATAATAATAAAAATAGAAAACACATAAAAATAAATAAATAAAAAAGTTAAAAGTTTCTAAAACGCGAACCAAGTTTAAAGAAACCGGGGGACTTCACAGTGGCCGAAGGTCACGGGCACCCACTAGAAATAACAATGACTCTTTAACACAAAGTCGCACTTACATTATGGAGAATGAGAAAAAAGAGTGTCCCACCACCATGCATTTGCAATTTTGTTTGTCAAGATGTGATGTGCTAGAAATGTGTAGAAGATTCATAATGTTGGTATAATAATATTGTTGATGTTTTGTCATTTTGGGTTTCTAGCTAGCAGGGGTTCTTTTTTTCAATTGTTTGATATTAAAAATTTGACAAAAAAATTCCCAAAAAATTAGCAAAATTAGTCAAATTTACACTAGAAAAACAAGATTTTCCCAAATTCTTTTTTTCAACTATAAATTTGTTGGAAAAAGAACATAGGTTTTGTGCCTTTTCTGGCAAATTTTTTTTAGTATATGTAAGTCAACTGCTCTCCTCTCTATGTGCTTTCCGGATCCAATATTGATGATGAATAAAAATTATCAATAGTCGTGGAATCTTAGACTTTGAAGGCACTTGTGAGCAACAAGTTGGAAATAAACAAGAGTTGTAACTTGTAACTTGTTTTGCCTTTTCTTTTGCCAAGTACCTTCTTGATACGAGATTTATTTTATTTATTGTTTTTGAATCGGTTTCCTAAAGAACTTGTTGATGATAAATATCACTCTTCCCCTTTTGACTTCATGTTACTCTGTTTGGGACACTTTTTTAAAACCATTAAGCAAAAAAAATGAGACCCATTTGGGCCCACACACCCACTCACTCACCCATCCACCCACCGACCCCTCAGCTCACAATTTCTTCTTCACAGAAATCTGACCATCCGGAAACTATCAGATTCCAATGAAGTCCATTCACTCACAAAATTTTCTTCACACAAATTTGATTGTTAAAAATGTCAAATTCCAAATGGGAATTCATTCAATTATAATAATAAAAATCTTCACACAAATCTGAGTGTTGGCTATACCAAATTCAATTGAATCCACTCTTTATCATGTTCCTATTTGGGTTTTTAATATCTCATTATTATTTATATCAATTTTTAATTAATTTAAATTATATTAAACATTATATTATATCCATGATGGGTAAGGTAAAAGAGGAAGGTAGTTATTAACAAACAAAAAAAAGAAGATAATTATTAGTAAAGGAATGAAGTAATTGAGCTTGAAAATGAAATAAGACTTTTTTCATATCCCTGCCCATGGGTAGAGGAAAGGAGTAAGATAGTTATTAAGAAATGAGATAGTTAAATTGGGAAATGGTGAAATAATTATGAGTTGTGTTTAAAATTATCTTTGGAATTGTCTAGGGACAATCGTACAATAGATTATATGAGCCTGCGAAATATTATGCAAAATCACCCATATACTAGCTTCTCAAAATTTCATCATTAAAATTTATTTAATTTTTGCAATGAGCCAATTTGATTGGCCCATTTCAAAAAAAACATTTAACTATGGAGGTTCCCCAAAATAGAAGATTCTATGTAAAGATAATGTGTCTCTCCCTTTGCCCAGCTATATAGGTGAGAAGGGGAGGACTTTGGGCAAAACATATGAGATTAAAGTGAGGTGCTATTGGGAACACGCTTGAGGAACATATTGGGAACCTGATGGGAGTCCATTGGGAACAAAAGAAAAATGAACAAAATCTTTCCCCCCTCCAAAACTTAAAAGAAAACTAGTTGTCTTTGTCCTCGTACATGCTTGATAAAACCTAAAATCATACATGCATGTCTACTATCTTAGGGCAATAATAAAATTTTATGACATAAAAAACAACAATAATACAAACAATTTTGGGCTCCACGCTACTTCACCTTAACAGTGACAACGATTAAATTATTTTTTGTGGACATAATAATTTTGTTGTAATCAATCAATTTAGTCTTTTCAAAAGATAAAATCTTATACATTTCAATATATGCCATTTTGTTCCATTAATATGTTTTTTCATTTTTGTCAATCAAAGTCTAATTCATTAAATAAATTCATAACAAGATATGGTTTGATAAAAACATTGAAAGGGTGCCAATATATATATATATATTCTAAAATGAAATTTGATCTATGACCAATTATAATCCAGAATGGCTGTGGAATTGTCAGAATGACGATCACAAAAATCCCATCCTACATAAACCAATTCCAATGAAACATTGTCACTATAATTAATCAATTAAAAATTAATTTCATTATGATTTTTTAAATTAAATCTTCATCGAAGCATTATTGAAGTTTTTAAAATAACATCAAATAAAATTTTATATTTTATATTTCAAAAGAAATTTTTATATTAAAATTTTAATTTATTTAAAAATTGATATGTTTTATTTTTATCAATTCTTGCATAATCTTTCAAATCATTTTCTTAAGAATCTCATTTTAATAAGATTTAAAAGAATTGAAGCTAATTATTTGTATGCTTATCAAACAAATTTCATATAAAA
>Ga0116229_10000220_pt1 | contig 66422 bp, 45 predicted proteins | sample S1TSphgellanicum_3_FD_87313 | JGI IMG/M metagenome (GOLD analysis project Ga0116229, IMG submission 87313) | Host-associated microbial communities from peat moss isolated from Minnesota, USA - S1T2_Fc - Sphagnum magellanicum MG | ecosystem: Host-associated > Plants > Peat moss > Unclassified...
AAAGAAAAAAATCAAGACCTCGTTATAAAAATTCTCTAACATATGGGTTTTTTGTGTCAATGATGAAAAGATGAAGGATTTTCCAAATCCAAAAATGATGGATTGTATTGTTTGTTATAATTGTTCAATTGGTCTTGTGATTTTCAACCAACAAACAAAGGCCATGAAAGGTTTGGTGTCATATTTCAAATGGTGCCCAAATGTGCCTTATAATGGGTACATAAATATACACTAGACATCCATACCTACGTAAGAAAAAAATTTCTTGTTCATGACAATGCAATAATATTATATAAAAACAATAACATTAATTGACATATATATGGCCCTTGTAAATCACTATGTGTCCATTGTCATGTAAAGCCAATGATAAAAGCCTAGGCCCACAACAAGTCTATTATTACTCGTAACAACAAAAACATTAGCCAAAAACCATGTTGAATTTGCAAGGAAAATATATTTGGACCATTAAAGCTTGTTACAAATAAAATAAATGTCACATTAAGAAGATTCATGTACGGTGGGCTTGCAAAATGAAACTTTAGTAAATAGGTTCAAATGGCTCAATATGGCCACATGAAAAATAAAAACTAAGATGTTAATATAAATTTGGATCTTGGGTTGGAAGTGGATGGTTAATCATAACTTGCAAGTTCTCCACCAAGGCTATGTCAATTTCTTCCCTAATTTCAATAACACAAGCTTCATTATAGGGAAAATGTTTATTGGATTGCAACAATGGGTGTTTTTTATAGTAGCCTCTAAAATTGGGTTTTCCACACATGCAATTATTTTCCTTACCTTTTGTTCCTTTTGAATACCACCTTCCAACCTTTGCTACTGATGTCATTAATAAGAAAAACATGTGTGCAAAGACATAATTTGATGTAGTATGGAAAGTCACATCAAATTATTTTTCAAATTTCAATTTTAATTTTAAAAAATTCACATTTGAAGATGGAACACCCTATCATGAATCGTTCCCAATTGTGTTTTTAAAATGTCCAATAATTAACACCATTGAAATACATTAAGGCTTTTAAAATTTGGATTTAACACACAAAGTCATCAATTATGATTCTTGAACCTCAATTTTAACAACCAAAAATTGAGTTTGGAATTGAACTCAAAATTTACAAATGTTGTTTTAGATTTTATATTTAAAATTTTTTAGCTTAATGTGGGATTTATGATGTTAAACTTGGCATCAAACTTATTGAAATTGCTTTTAACCTTGAAATATGGGTCATGAATTATATTCCTTGTGGCAAAACTAGGTGAACTGAAAGATGTCATATAATTATGGGCACAATTTAATATTTCACCTAAATAAATAAATATAGTCTAATAATATCATGGGTTGATGAGGTCATAGTATAACCATAAATTACCCATGGTTATCTTATTACATAATTAATTTAGTCGATCAAATTAATATTTTGACCTATTTTACCATGCTTGCTCTTTTGCTTAAAAAACATAACAAAGGGCCCTTTGTTCTGCAACATCTCAATTTAGCAAATCAAGAATTGAATATAAAATTGAAATGTGACATGTAATTATATACTTCATTCAAATGTAGTATAAATAAGAATGCATTGCAATACATCAAATAAGGTTTTTTAAATCCACAAAAAATCGGAATCAAATTCACCTCAAAGCTCAATCCACTTATAAAATGGCCATCATACAATTTTAAACAAACAAACCGCATAGGTTGCTATGCCTAATTTGGGTTCACCAAATTGAACTTTCACATCAAAAACATTAAATTTGAAATTCCAATCTCTAATTTAATATCAAGTAGAAAATTTGGCATTGATGTTCAAACTTAGATACATCTCCAAAACTACTCAAATTAAACAGTTCAAGAATCAAAATACACATGCACAAAAAAATTGGCAAGTTCATATATTAGATGAATATAGTTGGCATGTTCACCTTAATAGAGGTTATGTGGTAGTCACATTGTGTATGACATAATCGTTAATACTTTTGATTTCAATCCTACTTAGGGTCTTTGGGTTTGTTCAACTTTGCCAAAAGTCCTTACATTTGCTTGTCCTTTTTCATTGTCCCAAACCTAAAGGCTAATATGTGGAAATAAAACAAAAATATATCTATGTGAAATCCCAAAGCTTCATCATGCATATAACTTGATGCCGTGCACCCTTACAATCACCTTTTATTTTGAACACAACTCTTAAAAATAAATAAATATCTTTTTGTTGGATAACAAATGGTAATGGGTTTGCATTAATCCATCTCATAAACAATATGGACTAATTCAAGTGCCCCCATTATATATGTCAATGAATGTTTTTGCTTGGAGTTGATAGTGTGTCATATTTGCAATTAATACTTTGATTATTGATGTGTCAATGAAAATTAATTGAATTTTCTTGAGTGTATTGAAAGTTCACTTCAAATGGGGGATAAGTGGAAAATGCCTTTAAACTTTTCAAGTGACACACATATAATTTAACCATTATTTGATATCAACTACTTTCACATTCGTCCAAATATAATCTTGGTAATAGTTCTTTAAATACAAATGAATATTATATTATAGGAGATACATGTATGTGTTTTAAAATAACCTTCCTCAAGACAAATGTATGAGTGCCAAGAATAAATTAATTAATTTGAATCCAAATTGCTTATAGGGTTCAAAGTATAAAATCCATTAAAAAATCCCATTTAATGTGAATTAATTAATTGTAAATATTAGATACATGCTTTCAATGTTGTTATCTAGAAGTTTATGAGTAACATTAACATAATCCTTAATCACAAGAAGGTTGTTGCCAAATTTATTAACAATCAATTTAATGATTAAATTAAAACTCTAAATCATTGTTAAAAAAAATAGTGTCAGCTATGATTTATGCATTTGCAATCATGAGTGAAAAAGGAGCATGTTGGTAAAATTCTTCAACTTGGATCCCAAGTGCCATGGGTGTTTACACACTATGGTGACCTTATATGGACGTCACAATGGTAATTTTTCATGTATTCCTTAAATAAAAGGACATAAATAAAATAAATTCATTGAAATAATAGAAAAAGGGACTCACTTATCTAAAGCTATCATAAACAACCTTCCAAGAATGAAAAAATCAAATCAAAATCATGGATAGCCAATAAGTAATGGACTTTTGAATTTTTCCCACACTTTTTGTCACATTTGCAAAACTCATGGATATGAACATTTATTTTACAATTTGTTAGTCTTATGTGTTTGAAGTTTTGGGATACTGGATGAATCATGTTTAAGAAAGTAAAGATCCATTGAATGAATGGAATGTGATTTTAATTTATTTTGTTATGGACTTTTTAAAATCTCGAAATTTGTAATTATTTTAAAAGCCTTTAAAAGCATTCAAAAATAATTATTTAAAAATTCTTTTGTTATATTTTTATATGTCTTGTAAAATTATGATTTGAAATTGGAAATGAAAAAAAATGTTACTTTCAATATCATCTAAATATTCATATTTAAAGCCAATTTTCAACTACACTAGAAAAGGACTTTGAAAAGGGATTATAATTTGTCGAAATTGTGACACCTTAGTGTGCTTTTGCCCCCATACACTTTTGAGAAATAACTGCCCATGATTAGTTTTTGAAATTTAATTCAAATGTGAAATTAAAATTTTGTGATTTTCTTTTGAAAAAAATTGGTCATTTACATTTTGAATACCCATCCAATAGAAAAAAAAGGTCCTTGGCAAGCACATGGATGTTTAAATATCTTTGTTAGTTTAATTAATCAACAATTGCATCATGGAAAAATAATTGTGTTTTATATTACACAAGCAAATATAATCTACAATTAACAATACCATGGGTGTATTATGATAATGAATCCAAAATTACCCACTAAATTTGGTCATTATCCACTCTGAATGCCCAACTAGAAATTTCGTATACAACATAACACCATCAATTTTTAGTGAAAAGTGATGAAGTTAAAAATTGAAAGCTACAAATCTCTATTCCTCGATAGGTGAAGTGCATGAAGTCTTACAAATGTAGTTCATATCCTAGATTGTAATACCCAAATAGAAGCTTAGATGTTGAAATCAAGCATGCATTCAGAGGTCCTAGTTTTCTAGGTATTTTCTTCTTTCAAGCAACAAGACCTAAACCACCCCACAATAATTCCCACTCATAATAATTTCTTTGCCACAATGGTCACTCACAAAATCCTTAATGCTTTTCATCATCCCTTTGATCATGGACCCATATTTGTGGTTCTATAATGTATTATCCCAAGAGGTACATGGTGTAACAGAAAGAACAAAACAACCTCCATTAGAAAACTTACAATGACCACATTTTGGGCCTTCATGATCCTTTCAACACTCCAACATCACCAAAATTGTAAACTGACCGCCTTTCAAAAACATTGAAAATCTGAATGTTTAACTTTGCACATCTATCAAAATTCTTAACATCCTTCCTTCTTAAGTTCCTCAATTGTCCCTCTTTCATTGGCATCCAACTAGGAGAAATCCTCACAACCACAATGCACCACACAAAGCTCATCCGCAATAGGCACCATACAAAGCTTGCACGCTGTCAATCATAAAACACCAACATGCTCATAACTTGCAACCAAACAAACAATTACAAAAATAAAAAACACTCCCGCTCTACATCACCATGAACTATCAAAAGCTTGTCATATTAACTTTTAACTTTTGGCGGTTGATGTTAGGGAATCATCTAATTAAGTTATCATCTTGAATTTTTTCATCACATTTTAGTTGATCAAAAAAATTAAGTGTTGTATATTGTGAATGTGATTTTTGTATATGTTTAATTTTCCATATGTAAAGGATTAATGAAATGATATAGTCAAGATTGTGAACCAAATAATTCAAGTACATTAACATGCTTATACATTCTAAATATGTGTATTTCATGGTTGACATACATTCTATGTATTTGCATTGTGTGTTGCACAAGCTATTTAATTACCATTCATAAAGTGGAAAAACCATGAACACATGCAAATGACTTGCCATAACAATTGTGACTAGTCTAGATTACCATTTCACCAATAACAATTTCATAATATGTTAGAAATTTTATATGAGAATGACCAAACTCAGCTAGAATTGATATGAATTGACAACTGTGTAAGGCATTACTTTACTTTAAAACCTTTAAAAAAAAAAAAACATGACATGAAACTCAATTTTGTATGGAAATGGGAGCTCTTTTGAGTTTCACCTTGTGTTTTACCTTGAAGTTGTCCTTGTTTGCTTGTGCACACAACAATGTTGAAGTTTAGGAAAACTTGTAATAACAAGTTTGTTTCTTCTTTTGCAAGGTTTTAAAGTAAAGCAATGTTTATGATCTATGTTTTCTTCAATCTTGGTGAGGATTGACAAAATAACATGTATTTTTTGAATCTTGGTGATGAATAATATTGATAATGAAAAATTGTTTTTCTGTTTTTGTTGTTTTGGAGCTTGGTGAGGAGCTATGACAAAAAGAAATCACTTTTTGTGTTTAGTGAAGCTTGGTGAAGAGTTGTGGTAAAGAGAAAACATCTTTTATGTTTTTTGTAAAGCTTGGTGAGGAGCTACAATAGAAAGAAAATCTTTTTTTTGTTTTGGTTTTTGTGGAGCTTGTTGAGGAGCTACAATTTAAAAAAAAACATTTTTTATGTATAGTTTTTTGTGGAGCTTAGTGAGGAGTGGTGGCAAAGAGAAGGCTTTCTGTGTTTTAATTTTCATAGAACTAGTGACGAGCTATGGTAGAAAGAAAATATCATTTGTGTTTTGTTCATTGTGGAGTTTGGTGAAAAAATTGAAAAAATTGACAATAAATTTATTGGTGAACAAATTAAAAAAAATTCATCAACTGACAACTTAGCACTGAATTTTGATGGGTAAGAAACCCTTAAGAAAAGAAAAGAATCATCAACAAACAAAATCAGCCATGAAAATTGATGGATGAACAAAAATAACCCTAATGTTGAACATGAGCTTGATGGATGAACTTTAATAATTTAAAATTGACCATGAGGTTGATGGATGAACTATAATAACACAAAATTGACCATGGGCTTGATGGATGAACAATAATAACCTAAAATAGACAATGAACTTGATGGATGACAAATGATAACCTCCTCAGAAAAAAGGGGGAAAAAAAGCCAAGAAGGCCAAGCGTTTGGTGAAATCGTATGATTCACACCAGTACCACCACTGACCAGTCACCAGTCACCAGCATGATCATGTTTTGGAAACAAAATGCATTTCACAATTTGCCTAAATGAGAAAAATAGGCGTAAAACACACGTCCGGTTGTAGAGAGTGAAAACGCAGAGACAAAAGAGAGAGAGAGAGAGGGAGAGAGAGAGAGAGAAGGGAGGATGGGTGGGTGGGTGGAGGGCGCAAGGGGCGGGTCAGTGGGGCCAGAAAAGAAGGACAAAACTCTATTTCAGGGGGCGTAGCAAAGGGGCTGTTGGGGGGACGACCAGCGCAATGGCGGGGCACGGGGACGTGGAGCTTCCCACGGATCGAGGGGCTGCAATACCAGCATCAGAGTGCGGGCGAGCACAGCATCAGCGGCGGCAACAGCAGCAGAAGCAGCAGCAACAGAAGCAGCCCACCAGAGCACAACAACAGCAACAGCGTTGAATAGCCAGCCAGCCACCAACAGCAACAAAAACCAAAACCATCAACAAACAAACAAACAAACAACCAACCAACAACGCAGGCAAATACTTTCTCAACCTTTTTCCCCTGGCTGCCTGGCCGCAACCCCCTAACCCTAATCCCCGCCCACCCCATCTCCAGCACCTACCAACCACCGTTACCGTCTGCCATCGAAACTACCTCCGCCTCGCCTCCAACTCCTCTTCTGCACCCCTTGTATCTTTCCTTTTTCCTGTGCCTGCTTTCCTGCTTCGCTTTTGAGCTCGGTTTTAGACTTGGGGTTATGGACACCGCGGTTTTGCTTCCAGCCTAGGGTTTGCTGATGCGATTGTCGAAGAAGAATTGTATTAGTGTTTTGGGGTTTGGTTTGTTTGCGCTTCAAGTTTTTCTGTATTGTTCTTTTTTATTTATAAAAGAGGAGTTGTTTCTGTTGTTGTCGTCGTCGTTGCAGCAGAAGGTGGATCTTGGATTGGAAGTTTGTTTGTGTGTTGTTCTTCTGCCCCTGCTGCTTTTGTGGTTCGATGTTGCGTCGTAGATTTGTTTGCGGTAGTTTTTGCTGAGGAGATGTCTTTGCGTTGTGGAGGCGGGAGAGGTCGTTTTGCGTTCTTGAACGGGTTATAGGTCGAGATGGATAGGCAGCAGGAAAGTGTAGATTTAGAGTCGGCGAGAGGGGGCGTGAGGCGTCCGCGATCAGAGGCGGCGCGGAGGCCACGGCCGCAGTCGCGCTTCCTGTCCGCGCTCACTGATTCAAAACCTTCTGCCTCATATCCCTCGGATGGTTCTTACAGGGAGGTGGTAGACGAGGAGACTGTCGATGCCGAGGCACAGGAAAAGAGCGCAAACGACAGGACAGGAGAGTCCGACGCAGACGTAAGCTTCTCTCGTTGTATTTCATTTTTTTCAGATCTGTCCCCAGAAGCGCTTGGTTTTGAAGTCTGTTTGCCAATATGCAAAGCCTCTGATCCTGAGCCCCTCTGAGAACAGGTGGTAGATTTGGCTATTTGGGTTCTTGATGCACTGATTTGGATTTGGCAAAGCAGAATAACCGGTGCTCCCATTTGATGAAGAAAAACTCAGTTACTTGTTTCGGCCAAGTTACTGAAAGATTATGTCTCTAGTGTTGCAACCTACAATGGTCATGAGCCTTGTAAAGACGATATTGAATGGAATTGCTCTTGAAGAAGGCAAATCTGTAAACTAAACTATCAAGCTTGCTATAATAGACTTCTCTCTTTAATTAATTATTGGTTGCAATCTATGCACGTTGGTGCCAATGTTTAGTTGTGTCTTGGAGCATGATAGCCAGCCTTCCAAATTGATTGATGATTACTGTGTGGAAGGAGAACAAAGGTGGTATTATTTGTTCCATTTTCATTACCAATGTAGGCAAACCACAGCAGAAGCACTCAGAATCCTGTGGGGAGTTGGTACTGTTTGTTGTGCTGATGTTATACGCTTTCTTTGATTGGACCATGGGTTATGATCACTTTTTTTGGGGGTGTGGGGAATTTTGTTGTATGTGCAGGTGATGGGGGTAGATGTGGGTGTTGTTCGCAGAGAGGTTCTCTCTGGGAAAACAGAAGATGGGAAGGACATTAGGTTATATTCAAGAAAAGGTGGCAAGGACCACAAGCAACAGGATGGATTGCAGAGCACTAGGTATGAGGCAAGAGGAGATAGAGATGAATATAAAGCAGGCAGGGATCAGTCATGGGCAGGCAGAGATGATGGGCGGGTGAGAAAAGATGATGGAAAGTCCAGTCGAGATGAAGTACGAGGTGTAGGCAGTTATGATGGGAAGGGGGGGCGGTTTGAGGGAAAAGCAGGAATAGATGAGGGTAGGTTTTCCTTAAGGGGAGATGTATACAAAGGTAGCCGATTCTCAGAACGAGAAAGTGAAACAGAGAGGAGAAACAATCGCAATGAGGCAGGCCGCTATGAGGACAGGGGTGAATGGAGAAATGGCAATGGGAGGCCTGGTATTAGTAAACCAGAGGTTGAGAGGATGAAGCGTCCTGAGAAGAGCATGAAGGAAATTGTTGAGAGGGAGAAACATCTGAAGGAAAATGGTGAAAAATTCAAAGGGCAGAGAATCAATGAGAAAGATAAGGTAGGGTGGTCAAAAGAACGTGATGGCAGAGTAAGGGATGCAGGGACAGAGAGGGGAGATAGAAATCGGAACCAAACAATGCAGAATGGTTCAAGGGAGGGTAGGGGTGGAAGTGAGATGAAACCAAAATCTGCAGAAAGGTTTCTTCCTGAACAAAAGCAGTTTGTTCCCACTAAGCTGAAACTGAAGGTTGGGGGTATCACCCACACACTGGTTTCAGACTCTATGAAGAAGAAGCCTGTCCCATCAACTGCTCTGGAGATTCAAGTACCACTTAAGGCACTAGAGCCTGATGATGCAGGGAAAAATAAGAAGCGGCGGCATCGGTTGATTCTTCAGGTTAGCTCTTCTTGGTTCCTTTTTTTGGTGAGGATCCACTTACAATGCTTAGGTGCATGGTTGCTCCTCTTGAGTTTATAGAGTGTTTCAATCTCTCTGAGGAAGTTTCCTTATACACAATCTGGAGGATCCCAAAGTGATTTCATTGATTGTTTCTCTCCTTTGGTTCATAGAATGCAGGTGATCTCTGCATTATAGCAGATTTACTTCTCTGAGCTGGTTGTTCACAGTGCATAACTGCAGTGCAACTTTTATTACAGGATTCAGATGAGGAAGATGAGATGACAGAGCCTCAGTTTGACTATCCCCCTCTGAAAGCCCAAAAGAAGGATATTGATATTGCCCATAGCCCAAGCTTCAGACCTCGGCCTCAAATGAGGGAAGGAGGGGTGGACCATTCTAGTCCTTCTGGGAGATTCATAGGTCAATCCAGGGCAAAACCATTGTTTGAGCCAAAGGCGATTTCTGAATCACCTTCACTAGCTGTTCGGAAAAGCTCTCGCATTCCGAAGAGACGTGTGCTAGATGGTGATGAAGAGGAATCTGAAGATGCTAATTTAACCCAGAGGCCACTGTCACATGGCAGAGGTGAGCCATTTTTTATTTTCATTCCATTGGGCTATGGGCAGACCTAATTGCAAAACAAGGTTTTGGCCTGAAGTTTCAGGGCTTTTGGCTGTTCATTGCATCTCAAGTGTTTGGTCTATAGCTTGCCTAGTGTTATTTGGGGCCAATTCTCATGAGACCCTTGGTACTGAGCCACCTATGCAAATTCAGTAGCTCTTTATTGCTCAAACCACTAGTTTTTTTCTTCTGTCTTTGTACTCTAGATTTTCTATGCTGAATGGATCTGCTTCACCAGATCACTCAGAATTTCATGATTCTTGCACATGCTTGTATTCTGAAGGTGTCCGAAGAGTGGAAGAGGAGATTGAGCAAGAGGAAGGCCAACAGCCAGAGGAAGAAGATTCAGAGGATGAAGACTTGACTGAGAAGGCATCTGGTCTGATTTCAGATGATGAGGATCTGGAAGACTTGGAAGAAGAAGAAGATGAAGAAGTTGCCGGGAGAGCAAAGAGAGCAAAAGTGCAGCAGCTTCATGGTAGTGGTAGTAAGGGAAAGCCCAGTACTGGGACAGCACTCACAGCTCGACAGCGCTCAATGCAATCATCCAAAGAAGCAGATGGAGATGCTGTCCTGAGTTTGATTGAGTTTCCAGGAGGCCTAGCAAGTCCACTTGGGCGCAGTATGGATCTAGATTTTTCTCCTTTGACAAAGTTTTGACTGGCAGATATAAGACCATTCCCTGGCTTGCTTAATTCATTTGAGTGGTTGCTTGCATATGGCTTGCATTAGTTTGTTGGTTGAGATGGGGTGTGCTAAGGCTTAGCTTATGTCTTTGCAGTACTGACCCATGTGTGCTGGGGTGCAGAGGGAAAAGGTAAGCTGTCAGAAGCAGAGAGACAAGTAAAGAGAGCAGATGCAGCTCGTCGTCGGAAACAGCAGGTTGAAAAGGCTGCCATAGAGATTCAGGTACTGAAATTTACTTGTGTGTGGTGTCAACCTACTGTCTTCTTTATGCAACTGACCATGACATTCTTCACAAGTAATACACATTGTTTGCAAGAAATGACAAAGAACCATTAATGTCTCCCAGTAGAGAATCTCTATGTTGTGGTTTCATGATCTATTGTCTGTGTGTATGATAGGCAACTGCAATCCAAAAAATTTTGGGCCAAGATTCCACTAGAAAAAGGCGTGAAGATCGTTTGCAAAAGCGGAGGCAAGAGATTGAGCAGGTATTTTGTGTCTGCTTTGATTCCTAGAAAGCATGCTTCCACATGTTGCTGTGTATAACTTTCAACCTTCAAATCCAGATTCCATTTTGGCCCTTATTTCTTCTGCAACACACAGTTCATCTAGATTCTTTCTTGGTATTGTAGGAAAAGAAGATGGCGGAATTGGTGCCAGCCACCAACACCATTCGATGGAGCCTGGGCCCATCAGGGACAGTTGTGTCATTTGCAGAAGATGTGGGTCTGCCCAACTTATTCAACACTGGGCCTTGCAGGTCTCATATACTTCCCTCTTTCTGCTGTGGTTGGTCAAACAGTGATATGAAAGCTGGTGTTCTGTACCTCTTTCTGTGTTCTCCAGCACTTGATAGTTCACTTCACATGGAACTGCTAGTTGTCTGGATTTCTAGTCCTTTACTGTCCAGACTGCAGGTGTGGGGAACTGAAATAAGAGGTTTTCTTATTAAGTTTCTGTATACATATCTATATTTTAGATACTTACTAAGGAACATCTATTGGTAGGTGAAATACTGACAGGTGGTAAGCTTCAACCCAGTAGACCAAACATTTGGGATTAATGGCCCCCCTTCCTAGTGATTGTGGGTTCAATTTCCAATTCCCCACCAGGGCATGCTGGATGTGACCTGCCACAGCTACCCTACCTATAGGTTGAGAGAATGTTGTGGTCATTTTGAGGGGTGGTGAACTGTGTTTTGTTGTTGAGGACTTGTGTGTTTAATGAAAAGAGTGTCATAAGTTTGGTTCCGTTAAAATAAGATTCACCTTGGAGAGTCCTTTGTGTAGATCCTGTTTGTGATATATGGCTGCTCATTTGGCATTGTGCCTGACACTAAAGGCCCTTTCCATTTGCTTCCAGGTACCCCCCTGCACGTGAGAAATGTTATGCACCATCATGTCCCAACACATATAAGTATCGAGATTCGAAGTCCAAAGTGCCGCTCTGCAGCCTTGAATGCTATAAAGTGGTCCATGCTATTGCTTCAACTTAGTTGTTGGTGAGACAAGTTCTGGTGACCTGTTCTCCTATATTTGACACATCAGGCAGCATACAGTTGCTGTTTAGCTCTGAAGTTAACATGTAGGCATGTACCTTGAACTCTGAGAGCCACTGTTGGCACTCAAGGCTGGTTGAATTCTTTGACACAAGTGGCTGCTGGGATATTAGCCTACTATGCCCTTGCATGTTTATGGGGTCACAAGGAGATGTAATGAGGAAGGGTGAATTCTACTTGGATGTTCCAAGGTGCTGAATGTTTCAAGCACGGCATCTCAGAGCAATGATATTGCGGCACACATCCACTGGGCAGCTAGGCAGCATCTTGAAAACCACATCTACAGACATTGTCAACCTGCTGGTCTTGTTTTGGGAAGCCTGCTCTTGAAGCAGAACGTGGGTTGGAATTTGGGCATGTTGGCTCTTATAATGTATATAGAAAGGTTGTTCCAATTCTCAAGTGTTTTGGACTGTGGGTTGGTCTGAAGCATTGTCAATTGCACTTAGTTCTAGGGGAATGGTGCAAAAATAGGTTTTGAGTCAAACAGTCCAACTGCATGGGTGCAGGTCTGCATTACTCATCAGGCTTTGGGGCAGGTATATGTGAATCACCAGTAGGAATTGCTCATACTGTAGATAACACGCATATAGTGGTATAATTTGGATCTGTCAGAGTATCTTAGGAAGTGAAAAGACATTATTTTGTGTGCAAATAGTAATTGGTGAAACGATAATTATTTGCTTTGCAAACTTGATTCCTGAGAATTGTGAAGGGACAAAGTGTATTGACATTATGACAAAAGCCAAGGATTCTCCTGAGGCAGATTGGACACTGAAAACTGTGTATGGGTAGGTGATTTTGCAGTTCCAAGTAGTCAGGGATTTTCTATTGCCATGATGGTGGAAGGATTTTCTGTAACAAAGATTACTGAATTTCATATGATTTACAATATGTTTTGTTAATTTGTATCATCTGGATATTCTGGTTAGGGGAATGGCAGGTCCAGATGGGGTTATGTTCCAACATGGAGTTGGTTTGTTGTTTTGCTGTTGCTTTGCACTCATTGTCTTTTGATTCTTGTTTTGTCCTTCACTTTTTGTCTTAGAAATGTGTTCCAATTTGTGTGTGGTTCCAATTTGAGTTGCTCCACTTCACCTTGCTCTGAATTGTTGCACGGCTTTTGCTTTGGTCTTCCTTGATTTGGTGCTTGGCCTTCTCTACTCTGTCTTGTTCTTTTATTGGGCCCTGCCCCCAGAGGGACAGGGACACTCACATTGGATTCAACCGGTTTCACATTAGATGAACTGGTTTCTTTGGTGAAAGTGTTTAAACTGTTAAGATTGGATTGGATTGGATTGTTTTGGTGTTCAGAGTGTGAACACAATAAGTAGATGTACAACATCTTATCTATTGGCAGGGCCAGAGTGTTTGTGATGCCTTGTTCAGCTTCACCTTGCTCTGGTCTGTCATGTTGTGTGGCTTTGCACTGGTTTGCTACTTCGGTGAGTTAATTTGCTCTACATATTGTAATGTCTCCAATTGATAAAGGAAATGTATAAAGGACTCTCATAAAATATTCTACATTGCTTTAGAAAGGTAATATAAAGAAGGAAAACCATAATAGTATTTTAGTTTTAAGGAGGAACTTTTAAACATGCAGCATTTCAGGGCACAAATTCTCTAAATTTTGTAAATTTACTTGTCAATTTTGAAATGCTAAATCAAATGTTTAATGTATTGTGCTAGAGGTTGTATGATTTAAATGGGAAACAAAATTCTTATTGAAGGTATCATTACACATGAGAGTAGGTAATTATGTACTTTTTGGAAGGTTGGAATTGTTAGAATTTTGTTAAGTCCTTTTCAACAATAAAAATTTAAATTTGATTGAATTGTTTTCATTCAAAATGTTATGTAATATATTACAAGGGGTGGCCAAAGCATAGCTTTTGCATTTATTTATTTATTTATTTTGTAGACAAATTCATTGTGGGGATGGTAACATCATTGAAATGTGCATGTAAAGGGACTCCTAATTTGTTATTTTTGGTTTGCCTTAGAGTGGAACTACCCCAACACCCTTTTATCACTAAAAAAAACATGAAGAGGAGATGAACATAAAAACCAAAAGACCTTGGAAAGACAACCCAAAGAAACAACTACCTTCTCTCCAAGCACAATTCTCAGTATTTTTGGTTCTATAAATCATTTCGGCAAAGATAATTAGCTATAATTTTTAAAATTTTTTACACAACCTTTTTTCCCTTAATATTGAAAGTTTTTAATCTATTGGCATTGTTTAGAGTATATGGTTATGAATAATGGATTTGTAATTGTGTCTCCAAGTTGTTTTTCCTTGAAATATCTTTGTTAGGAGGTTTCTTAGATCTTGGAGGGAATGAAAACAATATATGTATTACATGTATTAACACAATTTGTATATTTATATTATTTATTTTTGGTTCATGAATGTTCAAAGGAGCTCATGATGTGTTTGCTTTAATTGTTAAAATCTTGGAAGCTAATTGACAACTTCAACATATTATTGAATTTTTTGAGATTTCAAAAATTGTTAATCAAAGATTTGCTAAGAACCTTGAATTTTTTTTTGAAGAAATTTGGATTAACAATGAAAATAATTTCATATGTCAAAAATGAAAAAAACAACTTTTGTGAGTTTTTCAATAATCTTTAGATAAATCCAAAGTCTATTGCTTCAAGTGGTCTAGTTATTCTTGTAATGGTGTAATTATTACTACTATTATTATTATTATTATTATTATTATCATTGAATTTATTCTTATTGAAATACATTTTCAAACTACTTCATTCCTTTCATAATACCTACATTTCTCTTTTCCCTTAGCCACCAAAATGGACATATAGGTGCCTTTTCATATAGTAAAATCAAAATTGAGATTGACATGAATAATGATGAACTATTCGCAATCATATGGAAACATACAAAGGAAATTAAAGGGGAAGGGGGAGGAATGATCCTCAATTTGGAACCATGTTAAAAGGTTACATTTATGATCATTAGAGTTTGAAAATTATTCAACTACAATATTACATTGGGTGCAAATGGGATAACATGAGCCACACCTACCTGCTTTTAGACTACTGGACTACTTTTGTGATTGTTTTTTTGGGAAATATTCTTAAAATATTCTTGAATTTTTTTTGAATTTTTTTTCAAAAAAACATTTAAACTTAAAAAAAAACCTATTTAATTAAGGTTTATGTTAAAATTTTGGTCAAAAATGTTATTTTCAAAAAAATTCAAATCCATTTACAAATCCTTTTATTGTTTAAAAGCAATCATTACAATGTTTAATGAATGATTTTGTTATTTTCTAATTCATTGGATTAATTTCAAATTAATTCACATGTTCCCATGATATATTAAAAATAAAATTATATAAAAAAATCTTACAATTTCAACATCAAATTAAATTACGACTTTGAAACATAAAAAACCAAGCAAGTGTTACATTTGCTATGGTATGTGTTATTGTGACTGCACCCCATTCCATAATTTTAAAAAAATGATTATAAAATTTATAATAATAAAAATAATTATAATTATTTCCCATGTAAAATTATTTAAAATATTCCAATGGGTAAAAACCATAATCAAAAGAGCCACCCAAGTGAGTTGATATTCCTTAAAATTGCATTTTTGTATGTTTGAAAAATCGTAAGTGAAACATAATAATTTGGATTTTCATAAATTTTATGGGAATATTTTCCATTAATTGCAAACATTCTCAAAGTTTGACACAAATAAAAAATGTTTTTCCATGTTCAAAGCACTCAAACTTTAAGGATGGACAATCCTTGTTTTTTTCAAATGTTTTTTCTTATACCAAATGTGCACCATTCCTTCTAAAAATTGGAGAAGATTTTAACATTGATGATTAGAAGTGTAAAAGGACTTGAATTAATGAAAATTGTTTCTATAACTAATTTGAACACATTTGGTTTAAAAGTGCTTTTGAATTTGAAAATTAAGGATTTTGAAAATGTGCCTTTAACAAAAGTTGTTTATGTTTATGTGATAGAAGCATGAATGCATAATATACATGATATAAAATTAATTTGTAGTCAAAATGTATTTATATCTAAAATGCAGTGTTAAAAGGGGTATTCAAAATACAAATTTTAAAGTTATAAACCAACACAAAAATGACACATTATGTGTAGTCCTTGAAAAATGACTTTTACCTTAGTGCACTTGGCTCCTTTGACTGTGTTTTCAGCCCAACACATTGTTTACAATTGTAGATATTTAAAAATAAAATTTATCCATTAAAAAAAAATTATAATAAAAAATCATAGGTATAAATAATTAAGAGCTAATGTAAGTGACATTATAATATTTGGGTGTTCTAAAATATAATAAAAATTATAATTATATTTAATTATAGAATCTTCGAATTGACAATTTATATCTTTGGATTAATCCATATTGTTTTTCCTAACCACAAGGCTTTGACCATGGGATTCTAGTGATGTTTAGGGTTTATAGAAGACTTTTCAAGTGGTCTTAACCATGGGGTTCTAGTGATGTTTAGGGTTTAGGGAAGATTTTCCAAGGTTCTTGTTTTTTAACCCCCTTCCAACTTATTGTGGTATTGGTAATTTTTGATCTTACAACATTAGACTTTGAGATTTGGTGTGCAATCCTTGGCCCTTTGTGATTGGGATAAACAAGTGAAGGCTTGGAGATGTTTAGGACAAATTGACACCTTTCATGAACAATTATCACTCATGTCAACTACACAAAACAAACAAAGAACATGTCAAATGCAATTGGAGGCAAATGGAGTCATGAATTCATCAGGGATCCACACAAATTTTTCCATGACCTAGACCAATATGAAAGGCACTATTCTTCCCATGGTATATTATGTAGCTCCCATGGGAACTACATTGCAACAATTAATATTCATAGTTTGGAGCCATTTCAATCCCATTTCCAAAATTGAGACATGAATTTGGAGTCTCATAACTCCTATGAAACTTAACCAAATAGAACATGCAAATACACCATCTTGTTGAAGGTGATTGAATACTAAGTCAAACTCTTTTGACATTTGCTCCTCCAAATCATTGTTTGAATGGTTGGGACCCATCTTTTGGGCAATTTGTGTCCTCATTCTTCAAATGAACATAATTGTGAGGAAAAACTTCTTTTGGAACCCAAACTCAACTTCATGTGAATTGAAACCTTTTTAATGAGCTAAAAATCATTTGGTTTTGAAAAGGTTTGCCCCTCCAAATGTTGCCTTAAATATGCTTTAAGAGTGGCAATTCCCAAACTCAAAATGCAATTTGGGAAACTTGGAATGCCTCTCTATGACTTTGAAGCTCCTCATATTCACTTTCATATGAGGTCACTATGTACTAGACTTATGTCCAACTAACTTCTTTGTTTTTGCCCCAATAGTGGTTGTGAGCCTAAGGCTATGACCATGACATTGAGGACATCTTTATGTCATTCTTAGGCAGAGCCGAATTTAATGTTGCGGCAACTTTGATCATGAATTTTGAAAGAATGCTAATATTTCTAGTTTGATCTTAAATTTATAATATAATGAATTATCTTTCAAGAAAATTGACATAGGAAAATTTTGTATGGAAAGTTGAAACAAAGTCAATAAGAATGGAATTGACACACCCCTAATTGTATCTAATGATATTAATGGTTTGGTAACAACAAAATACATGAAACCTATGGATGCGTTCCCTAATTCTTTGTAATTGGGACAAGGAAACAAGGATTTCATCATTCAAGATGATTAGGATGAGTTGATGCATTTCATGGAAAATTTTCATTCATCATAAATCGCACAAAACAAATGGTTGACAGTGCAGTCATAATAACACATACCATAGCAAGTGTAATGCTTGCTTGGTTTTTTCATGTTTTAAAGTCATAATTTAATTTGATGTTGAAATTGTAAGATTTGTTTATATAGTTGTATTTTTAGTATATCATATGAACATGTGAATTAATTTGAAATTAATCCAATGAATAAAAATTTAACAAAATCATTCATGAAACATAAGTAACCATCTCTTTGCCTTTTGTTTGGTTTAAAACTTGTGCTTAACCCAATTACTTGTTAATGAGCAACATGCATTTGACCCATGAAAGAATGTCCTTGTCAATCTTAGGAATTAGTCTTGACTTTGAATTAATATTGCAATAAGAATAAGGTTTGTAATATAAATTCTAGATTGTGGCCAAGAAAGTTGAATACCCTTGTGAAAACAATGTGATTTTTGGAAAAGACATACCATGTAGGTATTTTTGAAATTGTTTGATTTGCTATCATTAAATTGAAATCATTTTTGAATTGTTTGTAGGCCTTTATTTTCAAGTTTGGAATCAAATTCTTCTTTTAGGATGCATTATAGTTTTGTGAATTATTATTTTACATTTATAGTCGATAGATTGAATTTAAAGTGATTAGTTGTGTTTTTGTTTCTTGTACTTTGGAATGTTACGAGGTTGTGAATACATCATAGCATGTTTTTTTGAATTAGTCTTGTGGGTATTGGTTGTTAAGTGCATTAAATGAGTTTGAAGTTTTGTGAGGATTTTGATAATGTGATCAATCGTATTATAAATGTAAGAGACAATAAGTTTAAGCAATATGATGATGAATTAAAAAATCTTGCATAGAATATGAAAAAGCCTTGTTGGTTAGTTCTTAATCAATTGTTGATGTTTTAGTGATACCATTTGGATGCAAAAGAAATTTATGGACCATTTATTTTGGTGGAATTAACATGAGACAACTATACATTGCATTATTGGCCATTTTTGCTACAAACATTTGTGGCATTCTATTGTCACAAATTGAATTTTTATTTTTCTCTCTTGTTGGTGTTTGACTACTCTTTAGAGACATAAATTACAATTATAAAATCTTGAGAAATCAACTTTTATTAGCAAAAATTGGTTGCATGAATTAGTTGTAAACTTCCATCTAACATGATTGACTTGAACCCACAATCTCACAATCATTTGCAAAAGTAACAATGAGTTTCATACTTCGACAACTAGTTTAATAATTCTTGGAAAAAGTTCAACCCAAAAATTTGATCTGTGTAAACCGAGAATATGCCAAAAATGAACTTGCATAATTGTGAAATTGTAGGTTTTGGTCACCTAGTCTCCTAACTCCCTTTGGCTCTTGGGTCAACTTCGGTCAACAAAAAGAGAAAATGGGTGTACCCTAGTCATTTCATCGTTCCTTGTATTCAACTATCACTTAAAGGAACATTGCACCCATGAAATCAAATTTGATAACATTAAAACCCAAACATTTGTGATGCCAAAAATGGTTTTTCTTTTGAATTTCAAATTGGGTTTGGGTGATGGAAATTTATTATTATTATTTTTTATTTAGTTTTTTTTTGGTTACATGGCTCATATAGTATAAAGTAGGTTGCTACCCAAGGTTGAATTTGAAGTTTTGTTAGCCAAAGAAAGCCTTCTAACATGACACTAATGCATGAATGTTTATAAGGCACTCACAATGACCAAGCTCTCATTTCTATAAAATTCAAGATTGGTTTTTTTCAAATAAGAATAAAGCCTTGCAATTTTTGGAAAGTGAATGTGAAGAATTTCATCGAGGAGGTGGATCAAAGCGATTGCATCGAAGAATTGATCTTAAACGGAACACTTGTTTTTTATGTAGAATTTTATTTCAATATTGTATACCTTTTCCCTTATAAACTTTAAGAGGTTTACAACTTTTGATTTGCCAAGCAAATGAAGTGGGCTTCTTCAAAGAAAAGCCAATTCAATCCCAAAGATGAAACTCCTAGATCAACTAATGAATGAATTTTCAATGTTAACCCCTTGGTACCCACTTGTGATTCCCACCACCCACATTGGTGTAGTCTTAAATGCCCAAAGCTTATAGATTCTTTTGATGGCTCAATGCACGAATAATTACTTTGTCACAACCTCATTCGAATCCATGTGAAAATTCTCAATTAGCAAAACATGTCAAAGTTCTCCCAAGGTAGCCACCAGGAGATTGTGTTTTGATCATGCATTTATCCAATGTTTGTTATCGATGCTAGATACTATCTTTTCGATTATCGTTCTTCCAACAATCACCTAGGTGCACCAAATGTTTGTTATTGAAATGATCATTTTGTTGAGTTTAATAATGTTTTAGACTATATTGCTCATACATCCTTTTTATTCTTGGGTACAAATTTGTGTTTCACATGTGGAGAAGGTGTCGATTTCCTTTCTCAAGAGTCTAGGCAGAAGGATAATACAATTCAAGGTGGGCTTTTGTCTTTTGTAGATTCTTTCCTTTGCAATTGAAATGATGGAAATGTAGATTGAACCATCAACTAATGTACATTTTGTATTCATAGTTCACATTTGCATGGAATTAGTTGATGCTCATTCTAGTGAACCTGATGTTGAAGATGTAACACCACATGATGTAGAATGGGGATATTATTGTCCTGGATTAGTGGATCACTAGGAGTTGAAGGCTCTTGATGTAGTGAATCCTTTCGCCCCAAAAATGAAACATGATTGGTGGCAGTTGGTGGCACGAAAGTTGTGCATGATGTGAATTTTTTTCTAGTTTATCCATTTCCGAAGCTTGGCATTTTGCAAGAAAGTGCAACAACTTTTGGTTTTGCCCATTTTAGTTGCCAGGAAATCGCAAGCATTTTTAGTTTTGTTGATGAAGTTCTACATTTGAAGCTTGTTTTGTAAAAGGTTCTAAAGATTATAAATTTGATGAATGTCAATTGTTAAGACGATGAAGCCACTTCGGGTTTTCCCAAGGGTGATGTGTAAGAAATGACAACAACTTTTGGTTTTCTTGCACATACCTTGTAGGAAAAATGTCCTTTGCTGGGGGTGAGTGACTATCATTTGATTTTCGACTTGAATGGTGTTTTTATTGCTATAGGTAAGGGTCAAACTAAAGCTTGCTTGGTGGTTATTAGGCCTAGCCTCAAGGAATTCCTATTTGCATGTGTAAAAAAAATTACAGTGTACATATGGTCTTTGGCAATGAAAAGAAACTTTTCAAAGCATTTGGAAATTATCGCCAAGAAAACTAGCATTTGCTTTTCGTCTTCTAGGATATTGGATTAGTTGCTTTGCTTCAGAAATGATCACTTCTTGCCTGAAAAGCTGGACAAGCCAGTTTTCCATAAAAACCTTCTCAATTTCTTTGTTCAATTTCTTGGTATGATGTTTGAAAATACCTTGCTGATAGACAATACGCCTCACAAGAGTTCGTTTAATTCTCCTTTTAGTGCCATCTTTTTTGAGACGTTTTATGGGTCACACAATGATGATAATTACTTATTCCAAACCGTTTTTCCTTATTTGTAATCTTTGCATTCATCCAAAATGCATGCTTATAAAATTTGTAGAGTTGAATCCTTTTGGTAGCATTATAAATGTGCTTCCTGATGACCTTTAGTATGCAAAATTGATTACTCCTTGTTTTGTAGAATATGATGAAGCATTTTATAACAAAATGAATTCAAAATCTCTAAATAAAAAGAGATGAATAATTTATTTATTTATTACGGAATCATTATTTATGGATGGTTTATTAACTTTAATTGCGATGGGTGCATGCTTTATTTTTATTAGTTGTTTCCTTTCCTCTTGTACTAAAGTTTAGTGTAAGGGTTGTTCCACACAACTTTCTTTCCTTCAAATTTCCATTGGTGTTGATTTGATAATTGGGCATTTCACAAACATATTGTTAGGCTCTCATAAATTGTTTTAAAATTTCAATGCAAATGGCTTGGTGGCCACCATGCACTTCATGCACGCAATTTAGCAATTCCCTTATATTTCAATGATTTTTTAAAGTATCGTTTTTTTTAATATATTGTTAGGTCGCCTGGTGGCCGCCTGTGTTTTCTTGCACATTATCATCAATATATTTAAGGTAGAAAAATATTTATTGTTAGCACATGGACATTTCACTTTCAATTTATTATTGTAAATTTTGATTGCACATTATCCTTTCCCACATGTTTAATTCATTTTGTTGACCGATTTTGTTGTTGTTTTAGTTTAATGTTTCATCCAAATTGACAATAGTTGTCAAAGGTAGTTCAATGCATTTATGTTTACATTCATCGTCTCTTGAGCCTAAAAAATTGTTGGTTTTGAGCATTAATGGTGTGTTGTGTTATTTCCCACCTTCAGCTATTTTGCAAAGGAATGCTAGAGTGTTTGGAAAAGATGTTGATGAGACCAAAGTGGAAGTCAGAGTTAGAGTGTAAATTTTTTTTAATAAGGCATTTGAAAAGTTTCATATCACAATTTGGTCTTGTATGAAACTTGAAGATGTACTAGAAGTTCTTCCCTTGTTCATTCTTGAAAGTTTCTTGGATCGATTTGTTTTCATTTGGGGACGTGAATAATGCTCCAAAACCTTTGGTGAAGTTTAACTCGGTACCCATTGTTACTTCAAGGATTTGAAACGTGTGTATTATGTTTGCCATGGGAAAGATTATGGAAAGGAGGATCAAACATTGTTGATTGACGATGAACCCAACAAGGCACTTTGGAATCTGAAATGGACTAGTCTTTTTCTTGAATCATTTAGGGGACAAATGTTGTCAAAGAATAAAACATAATGGTTGGACCTACCATCCCATTTTTGGCCACCCTTGGTTGGATTGCGATTGGCCTGAATAGTTCAAGTTCATTATAATTTTGTGGTCAAATATTTTAAGCTTCGTTTAAGTTCCTCATCAAAAAATTATTCTTAGTTCCTCTAGTATATGTATAATGATAATGTTGATGTTTGTAATAAGCAGCTTTCTTTAGGTATGTAATTTAAATCATTCCATTTCTTTTTTTTTTGCATTTTTAATTAATTATATATGTAATTGTTATATGTTTTAATATGTAGTTGTTTTTTGGTTTTCATTTTTGTGTGCAGTTGGTTTGGATCATTGTTCATAGAATATGCAATGTTGTTTACATCTATGAAAAGGAGAGGATGATGTTTGCTAATCAGTTTTTTTATTTTGAGATGGTGCCGATATTGTTGCATATTTGAGTTTGGGCAGTCACAAAAATTTTAACACTAGGAGGATTTCACATTGTGTTTAAAATTATCCACAAATTTAGAATGCCCTTTAGGGTCTCTATATAAAGATTTTTAAAATATTGGTTATTCTGTTTCAAGACTCCTGGAAAAATTAATACATGTGTTTTGACAACTTGGTGGCCACCAAGTCCAATTTGTATCTAAAACATTTAATCAAGGTTGTTCAATTATGTAATATATTACATGAATTGTTGAATTTCGCAACTTTTTCCCTTTTACCTGTTATGTAAATTTTTGGATTTTTTAATTGTTACAACTTCTTTTCATCTTGTTCTAAGCTTGTTGGCCACCATGTTTCAAGGTTTAGATTGGATTTTCTAATATTGAATGTAATTTTTATTTGATCTATTTAAATTGTATTTCATTGATTCATCTTTCAACTTTTTTTTGTTTTTTTTCAACCACTTGTTGTGGTGTCCTCAAGGTTTAATTTGTATAGCTTGGAATGTAAATTGTAATTCTTCAAATTTAACTTTTTCTTGTGATTAGCAAACTTTGACCTGGTGGCCACCAGGTCATTTACAATTGAAAGATTCAAAAATTTAACATTGAAATTCGTGTGTCAGCATTTTCGAATTTTTGTAAAGTCCTAAATTAATTAAATATGTCTTAAATTATTTTTGTGAATAAGAATTGGTCAAATGATACTAGAGTTGAATTAAAGTTCTTTTCAATTTGGTGGAATTGATAGATATTGAAATAAAATTATTTAGGAAAAATTAGAAATTTTGAGAGCTCATTTGAGTGGGATGAAATGAAGGAGATGTGATTAATGAAACATTTGAAGATTGTAGTGTACATATTGTTTCTTTCTTTCACTATTTTAATGTTGTTCTATTTTTTTGCTATTTAAAATTTGAAATTTATGTGAGAGAACCATTTTTTTAGAACCAATTAATATGAGGTTCCTAAGAATTGGTTGAGAAAGGGAAAGAAAAAATTAAAAACCTTGAAATGTATAAACAATTAATAAAAATAAAAATAAAAATATGTAGGTTCTTAAATTTTTTTGGAAAGAATTAGGAAGGACATGTTCTTTTAAAAATTAAAAAAAAATTGCCCAATGTTGGTTGTAACATGTTTGAGTTTCAATTTGAAATGAAGCACAATTAACATGTTGATAAATATCAAAATAATGATACAACTTGAATAGCAATTCCAAATGAATAACTACACATGCTTTCAATGCAATGTACATCCAAAGGTTGTATTAAAATATTTAAAAATAATTTGCCTTGCAAAATCAATATCAATTACAACTTAGACCTACCAATGAAGTTGTTTGCTTCTTTTGTGAACAATTGTAATGACAATTTTCATTTCATACGTAGTAACCAAATTGACAACAATTGCTAATGATAAATTGACCAACTTGGAGTTTGACAAACATCTCTCCAAATTTAGCAAATTTTATAGTGAAATGTGTTTTGGGTGCATGGTTTACTTATTGATGTTGGTTCATATTTTGTTTATTGCATCATTGAGTTCTTCACCTTCAAAATGGGACAATTTTTAATGCAAGTTAAGAAAAAATTGGTTTGATAATCAAATTCACTTTGGTTGTTGTCATTGGTAGACATATCCTTTGGTGTTCAAAATATGAATCAACTGAAGATATATTCTTTAAGCTTGGGATTTGTAAAAATGGTGTATGCTAGATCATCCAAGCAATTTTGGTTGTAAGTGTCTCGATGTGTTTCAACACCCAATCTTTTGATCTTGATTTGTGTAAGTAATATATATTATCAATCATTGAAATACATGAGCGCATTATCAACCAATCTACTTATCAAACTTATTTGATAATTCTCGATCTTGATTTCACTTAAATGTAGAGGGGGGACTTCAAACAAGTATTTTACACATAGTGATGGTTTATATCTTGTGTCATGAAATTCCATGTTAAAACTGACAGCAGACAAGGATGGTAATGTTGAGATTTAGATCTTAACATTACAATTCAGACCTCAGCTAAACACAAGTGCTTCTCTGCTGTCAATCTCCAACAAGCATGATGAAATTGCAAGTTTAGGGTTTAAGGTTTAGGGTTTGAACTTCATGCTACAAAATTGCAACATCATTAAGGTCTAGGGTGGCAGATTATGTCATTTTCTTGACCACATTATACGATATAACCTTGGGATGATGATCATGCATTCATAACAATGACCAAAATGTGTATGCTGAAAATGATTTTTCGAAGAACCATTGAATCTGCCACCCCAGCCCTTAATGTCTTGGAATGGTCTTACCCTTGCCCATTATGGTGGTGTGTCGCTTGAGCAAGATTGCCCTAACAGGCCCAGCTGACGCCTTGTCCATATTTCCAACAATATGGGCAACGGCTTCACCACTAATCCAAAATCCACATGACCAGTACGTAAATTCACATGACTATTATGTAAATTCACATGACCATTATGGAAATCCATGAAAACCATTATGTAATGGAGTTTGCCAAGTACAGGCCATTATGTTGTTCATTTTAATGCCCGTCTCTGATGATTTGGGCTCGCCCAAATTCCTCACAAGAAGCAACATCACTGACCACAATGTCTTTGAAAGAAAAAGCTACTGGAACTGTGGTTAACTGGAGTTAGTTAACCAGCAGCTAACCACCAGTTCCAGTCTGGGTTTAGGAAAACCCAGACCGGAATGAGGTCTGATTTCCAAAATTGGAATTCAGTTTTTTGAAGAAACGGAATCGGATTTCCAGTTCCATTTTGATGTGTGGAACTGGGGTTGAAATCGTTTCAACTTGCGTTTCTAGAACTGGAACCGGCGGTTCTTGATAAAAAGGGCGGTACAGAACCGCCCAACACTGGGTCTAGTGTCTAGTCTTGCTCTACGGCCAGTTTAGGGCTTAATGCTCGTTTAGGGTTTAGGGCTCATCAGAGGAGTGATAGCTCGGCCAGTCTTTCTGGCCCTTGGCAGGTTGTGTTTGTGTGCTCGAGGTTGTGATCATTGCGGTCGTTGGCGGCGTCATTGATGATGGTGTTACACAATACAGTCGGCGCCTTGCATCTTTGGCTTCTTTACGCAAGGTATGATGGGTTTAAACAGACTTAAATTTTTGCTGCACTGAACTTTTATTATCCTCTGAAACTGCAGCTGGGTGCCTCAGCCTCAGAGTTCAATGCATGCATTTTCCGTTTGTTGCGTGTCTATTGTATTGCTGGATCTGTTACCTGGTAGCGATGAAAAAACTTTCTGGTCATAGTATGGATTTGTGGGAAGGATGGTGAATGTTGAGGTGGGCATTATTCTCTTCCTGTTGTCGATGAGTTTCTCTATTCTGCTGCATTGCTCTGTCTACATTGTTGTGCATCAGCATCCCCTTTCAACCAATTCAGCCATCTCTGTGTTGTTCCGCGTTTTCCCATATGACTAGTGAATGATCTTAATTGGAGGCTGAACTTGATGCTATATGACCCATGAGCTGCAAAATTGATAGCAGGGCAAGGGTCTGATGGGAAAATGCAAAGCTGTTGTCCATTGGATGCGGGTGGAGCAGTCAGAGAGGTCGAGAGGATATCAGGCCACTGATGTCCTCTGAGAGGTGAGAAAAGGGAGATCACTGTGCTCAAGGGGAAAGAAAGCACACCTTCACTGGAAGCAATGCGAAGTTGGCAATCTTTCAGCTTATAATTCTGCCATCAACTCTTGCAAGGTACAAATGCAATCTGGACATTGGTGTACAAAGGTGGAAAATCCAGATCAGACTATATTGTGTCATTCAATTCACACATCATCTTCTGAACCATAAACTGAACCTCCTTTGTAGTTCTTGTATGTTGGTACACACTTGTTTTGCTGTTGACTATCAGCTGTGGTGCTCAATTCATTCATAGCCAGACCTTAACCCCAAACCCCCCCCTAATCCTTGACATTCAAAGGGCTTTTTCATAAAGAATGGAACCAATTTGAAATCTGATATTTGAGAAATTTAACTGAAGGAGTCAGCTCTCTATTGGAAATCTGCAATACTTGGACATGATCTAACTGTGTGTCTCTGTTGTTAATGAAGCTCTGTGCATTTTCAGAAACGAAACTCTCAACCAAAGCCTAACTGGCTCATCACCCACTCCATTCCTGTTCATAAATCCTGTCCCAGAGCATGCAGCCTTGATTTCCTTGAATGGGGACTTGCTCTGATCATAGTTGCTCAGCACAAATTTGGAGTCATGGTGAAACAAACTTCCTGGACCTTAAAACCCTAAACCCAATTATGTCCTGCATTTGTTATGTATGTATGAATTACATCTAGAGGCTCAAACTAGTACTCGGGGTGCAAATTTTATTCATTTTTAATAATTTTCAGTGGTTTTTAAAAATATCTAAGTCTGGTTTTTATTCATTTTCATTGAAGAATTGTGCATCCAGACACTGCCAATGCATGTACCTGGTTTCCAGTCACCCAACTTTTGCCTTGTGTTCTGTCTCTATGTCCTTTCAATTAAACAAGCAAGTAAACCTGGATCACTTTTGGAATAATATAAGGTCAGTCCTTAACCTATATGAGCCCAAGCCCTTTCTCTTCCCATTTTACATCTCCTCAAAGCCTTAGTTTGATATTTGGTTAAATCTGATCATCCATGAATGAGATCACAAAACACTGTTGAATTCAAAGTTTACACACTCAAAAAGTCTCTGGCACAAATTCCAGCTAAAATCAATCAAGAGATGATGGGACACCAAGTCTAGGTTGAGTTCAAATTAGTGCTGCCAAGGTTGGATTTGAAGCGCGACTGCTGTAAAAGAGCTTCTACCATAATGAAAATTCATGCATTCATCCTGATATATTGGTGGCAATGGTCATGTTAGGTTCTCAAAAAAAAAAATTCAACCTAAACTCCAACTTTTAAAGGAAAGAATGGAACCTTGCAATCTGTAAATGTTAGGAACGTTGAAAACAAGCAACAACTTCAAAAGGAAAACAAGGTTAATACCTTTGGTCAACTCACTTGAGTTAGCTCCTCATAAACAAGGTTTTACAGGAAGCCCCTTGATACTTACCTATCATCCCCAGCACCTTCATTGGTGCAATCATGTGTGTGAATAATTGGTTTCACCAGTTGAAGGCCTCATGCAATGCATGCACTTATTTGATCAAAACCTCACCTAAATCCACATGGCATTGCCTGGGCACCAAACCATTTGAAAGCTCTAAACTGGTGGTTTATTGAGATCAATTGAAATTGAACAAAGGTATGATGGCAAAACTACATTTAGTTTGTCCTAGATGTACACAATAAACCAATGTTGGTTGGTTCTTGGTATTAAGGAGAACCTTCAGTACATGTCCCCATTAAACAATTATCATTAGACCAACAATGTCCCAAATATTGTAGTGTGAGACAATGAAAATCTACCATGATTCTAATATTGTCCTTGAATCGGACCATAGGCTTTTTGCTTATGAGCTTCAAGCCAGCCCAAGTGGCTGGGATTCATGGCCATGTTACAAAGTACCCACATTTCCAAAACATGATAGTTCTCTTGCATGCCATTCATGATACATCTTTGCAATTCCTTTGAATTGTACCACAATTGTCCATAACCTAGTACTCCTCATTAGCAACGAAATAAACAATTCAAGAGATTGAAACTCATTGCCACCTTGTGAACAAATCATGGGTTGAATTCCCCACTATACAATCTATGATAAATGTTATGTTCAAAAACCAACTCAACTATAGTAGGGGTTAGTGGGTATAGTGCTATACCCAATATACTGCCAAAGCCAAAATGCGTGTACTTTGGGATTAAACTTGGGCCAAAGAATGGCTTAACTGTATTCAGCTTGTCATGGGTGGTAATATAATGACCATCCTTGGAAATACTAGGCAAGGTCCGAGCTTCTAAAATGAAAAGAGACACCAAGTCTTGGTAACTTGGTTTAGGGTCTAAACCCTAAACCCTAAATGAAAGAGGAAGAAGAAACTTTGATTCTCTTCTTCTTCCTCTTTCATCTCTATTCTACATATGCCTGCCCCAAACATGTGCCCCTCCTCAGTATGTAACTGCAGCTTACCCCAACAAGCTAAATACTCAATGACCCCATGTGAATGTTGTTTACTTACTAGACCACCTAGTTGTCAAATAATGTAGTACCTACTAATATAATAATATGTACTAGAATTTTCCTTACCGAGATGGCTAAAAATCTCTAGGAGTACACCATCTTTAAGAAAGAAAAGAAGGAAGATGCCCATGACCATGGGACTCTCTACCTACCTTTCCAATCAAATAACAATTTGAAAAAAAAGTGGGCACAAATGGTTGAACCAATGCAATCAAGTAGCTAAAGAATGACAAAACACAAAAGCCATGTCTTATGGAAGTGTGACTTATAAATATTCCCATGAAATTCAAAATATTGTTCCAAGTGCCCACACATAGGTATTACTTTATTGTATACAAGTAGGCAAAATGAACTAGAGAATGATCAAATTCTCTATAGACTTGTATGATAATTTGTGCACTCAAGAGTAAAAAAAGGCTTGTATACAAATCATGTCAAACCCGAGGCGCCGCCCCCCCTCACCCCCTCCAAAGGAAGCAACTATTCCATATGTTTGTCGGTTATGGTTTACTCTTTGTTTGAACACTTCATGAACTTCTAGGGTTGCAGCCCACATCGACACACCCCAAGTCAACTACCCAAGGAACACACCGGCTTCGCTTTATGCCAAGTCTTTTGGTTACATGCTTAGTAGGTGGCCACAACAAGGAGGGGTAACTAGTGTAGTAGACAAAGGTGGTTTGATCAATGTATGTGGAGGGTGCCAAAGAGTCCATGTCCTCAAGCCAGAACTAGTCAATGCAAAGAGAGGAGGAGGACATTGGTACAAGTAGGGTGAAGAAGAACATGGAAGATGTCCAAAGAAACCTGGAAAAAAGGGTGAAAGTGATGAGGGAAAGGGGAGGTAAAACACTTGGGACATGCAGATAAAACGGCCTGTCGGTGCACTACAAAAATATGATATTCAAACAATGCTCTTGCTAGATCTTGTTGTTGTTACAAATCTCCTAACTTTGTTGTGGAGAGCAATCTTAAAGAGTTTAACTAGGAGGCTTCAAATGATTCATCTCTCTCTCTCTTTGAATGGGAGAGCAAAACAGTGAAATAGTATTAGAGTTATGTGTAAAGTCAACCTGTCTTTGGGTCATAGTTTGACGCTCTAATTCGTGTTTCATCCCTAATCCAAGTGTAGCTGTAAAGTGACTCAATTTGCATTCCATTTTATTAAACTGGGTATCAGCTGAGAAGATTTGCAAGATCTTATTTGACAAGGCTTGATTTAAAAAAAAATATGCGTGGCAGTGAAGGCACGGGTAAGGCAAATTCAAAACTGGGGGTGAAACTCCCTGGAGAATCAATCTAGCTGAGAAAACTAGTTTGGTCCCCTGTTTAAAAATAAAATAAAAATCATATGTACGATTTTCATTCTCACTTGTGATTTCATCCCCAGTTCCAGAAAAAAAAAAACTGGGGCCCAGTAGCCCCAGTGTGGGATACTTGATGACAGCTATAATGCAACTCAAGAAAGGAAGTTACAGATTTGAGTATATAGTGTGTGTACAATGAAATACGCTGTTGCTAAGCTGTTTTAAATGCTTTTCAATAATGGATTTCATGTTCTCCACTTGAAATAAGGTACCAAACCAAGAGAGTCCCACAAATAGGTACTAGTTATGCAGTATCATCTCAAATGGGGGTTTAGCCCCTAAGAGGACAAAGAAAGGGAAACACTTGCAAATTTGAGTACAGTTTTGTGTACACTGAAATGCAAAACAAAGAGCACCTGTGTGTTTCATTACCCACTAGTGTGGCCTGTGCTGTTGGCCCAAGTGTTGTTACCACATCCTCAACTGATTTTTCCTTCCAAAACCTGGTTTTTTGGAATTGAATTGAATTGAATTTTCAGTGGCAGAAATCACTTAAAAAATCAATATCTCCCACATTCTCCCACAATTTGAATTCCTCCGAAATTTTCAGCTATGATTTAATTTAATTTTCAGTGAAGAAATCATTCAATATTCAAGAACTTCTACACCCACCACAAGTCCAAATGCCATGAAACCAAAGCTGATGCTATGGTCCTGCCATACATCTGGTATTGAAGGAAAAAAAATGACAACAAAACTGGAGTTGAAACAATTCAAGCATTCATATCAACATTATACCCTACCTTTCACAATTGTCCTAAGTTATTTATAGGGCAATGCTTTTTTTTCCCCCAAAACGGTAGCTTGGGTGGCAAGACAAATTGAAGGGCAGTAGCAGAAGTGGTGACCCTTGTTGAGTGAGTTGAAATATTTCAGCGAGTGTTGAAATTGAAGTATGGAATTTGACTATTAGTTCTGTACAACATATCATGTACAATTGGCTACGACTAGTTTTGGTGGGTGCATATGGACTGGCTACTTTGGTTAAATAAATGTCATTTACTTAGCTACTTCAAAAAAAAATTCAATTTAGAGGTTACTCTAAGTTTTCAGTTGTCATTCACCTGGCTACTTGAGAGGTTTTTATGCTAGTTAAGTGGTTACAATTTTCATTTGTGTTAAAAATATTATGTCATTCGAGCAATGAACATGCACGTTGCATAAGTTTATAGGTCAAGAACTACATTAGGCAATAACAACACAAATTTCATAATTAATCCCAATTCCTAAGTCTTTCCTATATCCTAATCTTGAGCACTAAACAATGGGGTAGTGAATTTTAATTATTAAGTCCTCATTGCATAATGCACACCCAGAGGAATTGAACCCTTGTCCTTGTGAACATTGCCCTTTGTATTGGATGTGTGTTTGCACCCACAACCCATGCCATCCACCCGCACATATTAACATGCACAAGAGAAACACAACTAGTGCCATAGAAATTACATCCAATGATCACCCACCTTCCCACCCAAGTCCAACCCCATAGCCCACTCTTGTATCCATTGTCGATAAGGTTAGACTACAAATGCCATGGCCCATGGCTTCAGAAATAGAATCTAGTAGGCTATAGCTAACTTGTATAACATAGTAGCTCCTAACTTGCACAATTGTATTTTGCAAAAAACCAATCACCACAATTAACACAAAATCATTAGTGGTTATTTGTGTATCATAAACATATTATCTTTTTCCCATCTTCCAAGCAAGAATGGTTTCATGGTAAGCAAATTTTTCCAACATAAATTTTTTTTGGAGCAAACATGCATATTACTAGATCTAGACAATCAGTCAATCTATTATGTAGCCTACTTTTCATTAAAGATGATGTAGGAAAACACCTTTTGTCTTCAACACTTCCAATCACTTGAGCAACAACAATTTTGGCTACCTTGATGTATTATGGGATTTTCAAAGTGAAAAGTTGGGATGAAGTTATATTCTTCACAACTTAATGGCAAGCTTTATGTCACATGTTTCCTTCAATTCAACTTTTGCATTGTTATTCATGGTAACCTTGAAAAGTCTACCTTGTAAATCCAAATGTTGTGGATTCAACAAGGGTGGCATTTTTATTCCATTCATTACCCTTGTACTCAGTTTCCATTCACTCACAAGAGCCACAACAATAATGCAACATTGTTGTTTCATTGAAAAGACCATATTTGAAAACAATTGCCTAGTTAACCAAACTTGCTCATTAGTGGTCAAATTTTAATGTCTAGCCCATATATGTTGCCCAAAACATTCAAAAACCACATGTGGTCTTTAATCCTTGTGGTTAGATCTCTGATCCACTTCAAAACAATGACTTCATGCTTTGCTCCACCAATGAGGTGAAGCTATGGAACATAGGGGACTTGAAATTGATGTTTACAAATTTTCATTATAGAAATGAAATCACACACAAAGACATACCATGATTGACTAAATTTGATAAGGTTATGCACACTTCCAACAATTGAAGCACACATCACAAACCAAATAACATTTTCACTTTCACTAGGTGATCTAAGTTTATAGTAGCCTTTGTTTTTTTTTTTTGGTGTATTAAGAGCCATCTTGATTAGTAATGTGTAGTATTCTTTCATCATCCGTTTCACTAAAGAAAACATATTGATATACCTAGTGTGCCCATTTTCCAGAATTTTATTCCAACCCCTTGTCTCCATTGCTTTCTATTAACTTTTAAAATTCAAGGTGTCATTTAAAGCTATGAGCAAAGTTGCATACAGTTATTGCAGTAAACTTTGAACCTCTAAATTCGGGATGAATGGTTTAGGGTTTGCATCGTCATGTAATGTGCTATGCAATGCACCCCCACCACCTCTGGTGCATACTTTTCTTGAATTTGCATTGTTGCATCATTATGGATACTTTGAAAAATGACCCCATTAATTCCAAATGAATCTACCTTCCTGGTCATGTCTTTTTTTGTCAATGCACCCATAGTGATCAATGCTATAGAGATCAATTGGATCATATTGTTTGCACTTGCACCATTAAAAACACATTCCAAAGACACCTATACATGGGTACATCATTTTCCAATCTTGAACCACATAAGCATGGACATTAGCCCAAGATTGGTTGTTTAAGGTTTTGATTTCATCATGACTAAGATTGACATAACTAGAAGCATCCACAACCACTTTGGTGGCATCTAACACCACATGGTGGTGCAAATATGTTTAGCCATTGACCACCTTGACATGTGATTCCAATGCTTTTCAAGGTAAAAGTATCCTTGGGTGGTGCCATGGGGAACTTCACACTTTCATTTTACTAGACCTATCAAACTTTAGAAAATAAAAGAAACATTTAAATAAGGATTTTGGCTCCAGATTTTTTAAGGCATACCAAAATTCTAACACAATGTTTCCATTTTTTGTATTTTTTACCTAGTCTTTTATTACCATGTAAAAACACATTTATGGATGATTATGATGGAATCTAGAATTGTAATGGTCTCAAATATGATACTTATGAAATATTTGACATTTTGGACTCATTAGTTTTGATGGGGATCAAAATATAGAAAAAAAAAATTGTAATAAAAATTACTTGTCATTTTCCTCTTAGGTGTACACCTTAAAAGATTTTCACCCTTTTCATTATACATTTTTAGTGAGTACATTTATTAGGTTGTATATATTTTGAAACTTTAATGATATCAAAAATATTTTTATTTCCATGTTTTTAATTATTGAATTTATAAAAAGTTTCAAGAATGTCACCATGTTTCCTTTCCTTGAACTTTTTGGTTAGGAACAAAAATTTGAAATATGTTTTGATATTTTGTTTGATTAAATTTTTAATGTAATTAAATGAATAGGTGTAATTTAGTTATGAATTTTCAAAGTTTAAAAGTGTGGTATTAAAAAAATAAATTTCAATTAGGAAAAAAAGTTTGTAATAATTATCATTTTTTTATTCCAATGAATATTTAAAACCATATAAGGTACATATAGGATAATAGGAATCACACCCTCCATTTTGGGTGAGTGCTTATTTGGAATATTCTTGAAATACTTTCATTTTTAAGTTGAAAAATCATAAAAAAATTCTTATCATTTAAAAAGATGTTAAATTATACTACTATGTAAAAATATGTTTAAAGAACTTCCCATAAAATATGTCATGTTAAAAAAATCTTCCCAAAACAAATAATTTTTACAATGTTTTAAAACATTGGTTATAATGTCTAATGAATTTTTTGAAGTACTATATCATCATTATATTCATTCTAAATCATACCACATGTTTCCATGATATATAGGCAACATATTTGTGTAAAAAAATTAAGAATTTTCAACATTAGATTAAAATTTGACCCGAAAAGGTGAATTTTTGTAACATTATTATAATTGTTTTGGCTCCTATTAACATGATTGCACTCTACAATGGATAAACATGAAAAAAATAAAACCTATAATAGTCGAAAAACATTTAAAAGAAAAAGGCCCATGAATATATTATTTAACCACATTTGGTTTTTAAAACATTCCTTGAAGTGATTCCTATTGGTACCACCCAAGAATACTTTTGTTTTTAAAGTTTTTTTTTAAAAATTAATTATTTAAATAAGCACATAAACCTTCAAAGTCTATCATTGGCCTTCTGTCCATTAACAAATGTAAAATAAATGTGAATTGAACAAGATTTTGCTTATCATCATTCCCATCCTCTTAAGTCAGAAGATGAAATACATTCTCTTTTGGCATACTTGCAAGGATAGCCTCATTCTTAACATGTTGGGAGTTTTTTAAAAAGCCAAACTTTTTTATTTGAATGTCGAGCCTTCCAACTCATGTTTTCTTCTTATTAACATGCTTAAAGAGGCTACCAAGCTTTGGAATAAGCAACTCATCTTTTCATTCAACCTTTGAACACATTTTACACCTCACAACACATTGAATTAAAACATCATCTTTAACAACAAATTTAGCCCAAGTGTGTTTTGTTGCCCATAGGTCCTAAAACTTATGGTGCACATCATATTGTGATTGTTTTTGTTTATAATTCCCAATGGTGGATTCTATAACTAGATCTATAGGCACGCTATTGTTAAAGGATGTAGTGCAATTTGGTTGAGAAGATTAGGTTTTATTCAAACCAAGGTCATGGCAATTAGGGTTAGGCAAAAAACTTGGGGCTTGATCCAAAACATGGAATTTTGCCATTAAAAAAAACTTGTTGAAACAAATGATTTGAAGTACCTTCAATGGAAGCATCATTGTGAGCATGATTAACAATTAGATCCAAAGTGCACATTACATTTTGGCCAAAATAATCATTGATTATTGATTATTCGCCAAAATGTTATTGTTGATTATTGAGCATTTATAGAAGGTGGTAGTCACAGCTAGCAATGTGATAAAAGAGGAGATTGCAACAGATGGTGAAAAGATCCACTAGAGACAAATTGAAGGTGGCATTGTGAGGGGAAGAGGGTGATTGAAGGAAATATGGTAACAAGGTATGAGTGTTGTAGGCTACTCATATTTTTGCACCATAGCTAGTATTGACTATCCTCAACCATTGATGCTAATTAGGGTAGTGATATCAAGCCTTTCAATAGCTCAGATTTGGGCAAATTTATGGCTATTTAAAAAAAATTAGGCAAGATGCTCAAAACCCTTTTTTTTTTTTTGGTTTGCAAAAAAGTGAAGACTTGCTTCCAAAGAAACATTGCTATAGGTTAAACTCATGATACTTTTACCCTTATTTGACCCTTATCTTTATGATATATGATATCAAATGCCATAAGGGTAGAATTGCAACCAAAATCCTAAATACCCTTTATCTTGAGGGTATCTTTCATTCATACCCCTTACCCTCAGGGTAATTCTTGTTTTAAAATCATACTTATACCCTTAACCCTGACTGTATGAAAAATCATTTTACCCTCCCAACAATGGTGTACTACTATATCTGCCTCATGCCAGCCCAAAGTTAGTCTGGACTCAATTACTCGGACTAGGTTGGTATGAAAGTTTTACCATAATGGTATGAAAAAATTGCAAATACCCAATAGCAGGATCAGGCTGGTATGATGGTAAAGTTGATACCAGACCAACTCTGGTTTCTGTAACATAAAATATTACATCTCCAGGTCTCTAGATCTTGGTTAAGATCTCAAATAGGGATGCACATCCAGTATTTTGGGACAGTGCTCAAGGCCTTCCCCTCAACAATCAAAACATTTTACTGTAAACTCATGCATAGCCAGAACAATAATGTCTCAAATTGTGCAATAGTTTTGTGTAACCTTGTGTAACTGGTTGATTGGTTATGGTTGGGCACTAATATGCCTCAATCCATTCTTGCTGCCAATGTACTGCTGATGATGTTGATGATGATGATGATGCCAAGAAGGCAATGAGCTTCAAGGGACTGGTTGGGACAGTTTTTCACAAAATGCAGGTATGAATGAATACTCTTGTGCACAAGAAAACAGTTATGGCATTTCTTGCTAGAAGCATGCGGATCAAAGAACAACACTTACAGCTTTATAAGTTATGTTCAAGACATTCAAGAAAGGACTTACAGTTACGATTTGAGAAAGCCAAGAAACCACCAGTGAAAATGCAATGAACAAAACAGTCTGGCAATTTGCCTTGAAAGAGGACTGAGAGAGGACTTGGCTTCATATTTTCATAGTTAGCTCACTTTTTCTACTCTCTTTGCAGTACCTAGTCATGGAATTTCTTGAGCACTTTGCGTTCCCAAAAATGACATAAAAACTCACCATGGGCAAAAAACAGAGGGCATGGTCGGCCATGCGAGAGATATTGTTGTCCTTTAACACACCCACTGGGCAATTTGCCTTCTTTGGTGGTCCTTCAAGTAATACTGCCCTGCATACACAGGCAGCCTTGGACCTGCCCTCAGGAGGACCATTTCTGCAGGGTTGTGTCAGTTGATTTGAACAACCAACCAAAGGATGCCAATGGTTATAATGACCCAAAACAAGCAACTTCTCCCCAATCCCACCAACCCTTAAAAAAACAAAACCCAAATTCCCCTTCCAGTATGTAACATGCAACCATACATACCCAAGGACTTTGGTGGCATGAAAGTGGGTCGTTTCAAAACAGAGAAGTGATCATGTATGGTGGAGTTGGGTGGGCCTCAATCAACTGAGTGAAAAAATTTACATGTGATAACATCCAATTTTCCTTGATGCAGCACATATCATTATCATCAAAGGTCATCAGAATAAGTTCTTTTCATTTCATGGTTTAGAAAACCTATCACCACTCTTATGTGTACTCATAGGCATAAGGTCCCTCTCACAGCCTCTCCTCTTTTCTAGGAGGGATATTCACAATCATAAGGTGCCTCCAAAACACACTAGGAAATTTCTCTGAGTGCTTTATACAAAATGTCAGCTGTTGACCAACAACGGAACTCAAATTTCATCACACCAACCAGACTTATTCCTGGTATCTTTTGGTAGTTTTCTGCAGGGTAGGTTGAGATTGAAAGTCATTGCTGGTTCAATTTACTGTACCACTCTTCCACACCTTAGCAGGAGAACAGTCTCACAATTGGGTCCACCTAAGTAGCAGATTCCAGCAGAGTTTCAAACGGGAATTATGTCATGAGACAAAAGTCTGGATGTTTGACAAAAAGTTGATCTGCGACATGATGAGTTAGCAAGTTAGAACTGATATTTATTTGAACCTGTAGTTTATCTCTGGAAAACTACAAAGAATTAACTAAAATAATATAGAGTAGGGCTCCTAATTTTCCTTATTTCTTCCAAGCAAAAAAAATAAAATCAAAATCACTCCTCAGATACATGTTTCTGGCCTGAGCAGTTAGGTTAGGTAGTATGTAATGTGGGGTACAATGAATCAATGGAATCAGAAACCCAGTGAGACAGTTTCGTGGTGGCAGTGGAAGCTTTTATGAGTTGCCGCAAATGGGAGGAATCGTGGGAGGTTTGGACTTCTTTCTTGGTCCGTACCAAAGCTTAGTCCATCCCTTTGCCAGAGATCATACAGAAGTAACGACATGAACCTGAGGTAAAGGTCTCAGCTGCAGCTCAAGTGCAGATTGAGTGATTCCCAGTGTTTCAAGCTGTTTCTGGGCATAGTGTTTTTCTGTTGTACTCCTCCAGTTACAAAAAAATTTCCACCAAGTTGCTTGAGTAAAAAAATTCTGCCCCATCTGCTTGACTTAGGTTGTGTCAGGCTTTTAATTATAATGTGTACAAAACTAACTTGGGCATGACCTATGTGCCCGATGAAAAAAATTTTATCCAAAATTTTGCTCACATATGTGTTTTGGAATATCAAATCTAAAAAAAAAAAAAGTTTAATATCAATTTTAAAACTAGCTATAAAATTTTGCATTTTCATACTTTAGCTTTGGTTTCTTTGATTCAATGACGATTGCAAATTTTGTCACTCTAGTTGTTTTCATGTGGATTGGTAGTTAACAACTAAATTTGAAAGTCTAGTTATTGACTACCTAATTTTAGCTAGACATGTTAGTAACAATGCTACTTCAGGAGATGACAATTTGTTACATGACATTATTCCATTAGAGAGAATTGCCAAATTTTTTTGTTTGTTGCCCCATATCTGGACGGCTATTTGTCTTGGTGATGACAAACCTGGTTACTGTGGCAAGAAGGTTCTTCGAGGACTTGACTTTGGTTGTTGCTGCTGCTGCTGCTGCAGAGCTTAGGGACCCACTTGGGTTGAGTCACAGGTCAATCTATCCATTCCTTTTTTAGACTTTTGAAACCACTTGAAAATTCCTGGTTTCTTGTCCTGACAATTGGGGGCAAGAAAGTGTAATAGAGTCTGATCAGGAAGTCTCCCCAATAAAAAAATAGAAAATAAATAAATATAAAAATAAAAACCAATATATACTAGCTCCTCCAAGGAGACCAAGATATTATAGTGAACCTTGACCCAGACAAATTAATCATTTGTAGGACTAAATAAGTCTGATCACTTCTGGTCCAAAAACTAACAAGTTGAAATGTAAACAAATGCCAATTCTTTTCTTTCAATGTAAAGTCTAGAATAATTTCTTCAAACTACATCGCATTCATTGAGCACCCAACAAAATTGAACATTTTGCTGGTACCTCCAGAATATTGAAGGAAAAGAAAAAAAAGAAAAAAAAAGGTGTGATTCTTCTTAGTTTCAAGTTGACCCAATGTTAAAATTTGCAAGATTTCAACAATTGATGATTTATTTTTCCTTTTCATCTTTTCTTTTAACCAAGTGATCATCACCAGGCTGTTTTTTTTTCAATCAGTCTTGTGATATCAAAATTTTGGTGAGTTTTTTTTAGCAAAATTAGTTGAATTTACAGTAGGCTGCTATTATGCAAACAAAAATTTCCCAAATTTTTTGTCCAAAACGTGACAAAAGTTGTTTGGGGGGAAAGTCACCATTCACTGTGTAATCTGAGCGAGAAATGATTCACTTTTCAATCTCTCCAGGGGATCATCAATTGCAGGCCTGAAGCTGAAATTTTAGTGCAGTCCTTTCAGCTAGTTCACCCAATCTCATTAGTACTTAACCCAAGCTGATGGGTTACCAGGTTTCATAGGATGTTTTCTTCACATAAGATGCCAAGTCAAGTACCACAACACAACACTTGTCGTTATGTACTTATTATGCTGGGATGTTTCAAAATCAGTTGCATGAAGGGTACAGAGCATATATATACAAGTTATGCCAGTTTGTTAAATAATGAGGGTACTTAACCAAAAAGGTCCTTCAATTTGGTTGTCAACTGGGTTCCTCTTACCATCCCTGATCCTGAGCAGACATTGTGATAAAAAAAACTACTTACTTACTTGAGCCCTTGAGAATTAGTGAAAATGGGGAAAAAATATCAACACTTTCTAACCAGGGTTAATTTCTATAGTCAAGTTTTCTTCTCCTAGCTGGTTAGTATAAATCATGATGGATTTAGTTGAATTTTTTTGGCTAAATCAGCTTGCAATCATGAATGTTTCTGCTTAAATGATGCACTAGAAGTGCAACTCATGATGGGTAGCTTGTAATTGACACCCATTCAAGTTCATGATAGAATCTAGTGAAGTTTTGTGGATTGGTCAGCAGCTGATAATTTTTGTCAAGTTGGCAATATAGCTTTGCTATAATCAGCAACCAACAAAATAGAGAGGTTCAAATGGTAAACAAGAACAATTTGCAAAAGGTTGGAAAATAAAATAATCTAGAGATAGATATATTCCTTAAGAACTCCTTAGGGGGTTAAGCAATTTTGGTGTAGAATTAAATTACTTCCACTATACATTTGTAGGTAGCCCAAGGATGACCATGGAGACCCAAAAAAATGAGACCAAACACAACAACATATAATTTATGATAAATCACATTACATCAATTGCGACACATAATATATTCATGTCAAGGAATTATAAGCCATGCCACATAAGTTTTTAACAGAGTTCTGGTTCATGACCAGGGTTTAGTTTGTCAAATTTTTGAAAATACATTTTTGTGATTTCTTTAAAAAAAGAGAAATAATAGCCAAATTTACACTAAAAAATAATTCTCAATTTTTTTGAGCTAAAAAAAAAAGGGTGAAAACACAATTAGGTGTTTAATTTGGATTGTCATAATTACAATTTTTTTAGGTTGAGAATGAATTTAAAATGTAAAGTCATATTTAATATCAATATTTAATTTTTTTGAATTATCCATGTTATAATTGACGTTAATTAGTGCAAATCATATTAAAAATATGAGGAGTTTCAAAAAAAGAATAGATTTATTTGGACTTTTGAAAATGATGACATTATGTTTATCATGCAAATTTAATTAAAAATGTGTACTCAACAGGTATGTCATAATAATATCAAAATAACAAAAAAATCCACCCTTAAATGAGATTTTTTTAAAAAAAAACAACATTGAAACTTTCCCAATACAAGACATTAGATGAATTAAAAAAAAATTAAAATGTCATGATTTTGACCATTTTTCACCAATTTTTTCCCCCTTTCATATTGAGATCTTTAAATATTTACATGTAATTTTTGACCAATCACATGTCTAATAATATATATAGAGTGATTTACCAATACAATTTTAGAGTCATTTTGGATTATAATTTGACATAGATCAAATTCCATTTCATAATCATTTTTTATTGTTTGTCTTGTACTCTTTCAATGTTTTTTTTTTCTTTTTGGCCTATTGGTATCTTGTTCACATTGTGAACTTCTTTAATGAATTGAACTTTTGTAGGCATTTTGCTTTCCAAATCAAGAATGTAAGAAAATATTAATGGAACAAAATGACATATAATAAAATCTACAAAATTTTATCTTTTAAAAGGACAAAATTGATTTAAAAAAAAAAAATGGTTCACTCATAATAATTTAATCATTGTCACTAGTAGTGCGAAATAGTGCAAAGCCCAAATACTATATATATATATATATATGTATATGTAATGATTTATTAGTATTTTTGACCAAAAACATAAAAAAATAATTATAAAAAACCTGAATCCTGCTTCCTTCTTCAGCAGCTTGACTGGAGATTGTCAGAGTAATTTGTACTGTCCAGAAAACAAACAAGGTTTCTGCACTGCAAATGGTGGCTGCAGCAAACTTATGTGCAGGAGTTTTCTCAGGTGATCAATGTCTAAATATTAATGGAATGACAAGAAGAAGAAGAAGAAGAAGAAGAAGATGATCATGCATGGTGTGTTTCCAAGCAAAACACAGGCTGAAAGAGGAAACAACCTCAAAAAAAATAGGAAAAAAAACAGAGAAAAGCTCAAGATTTTTCAAATTTAAAGGTCCTCCTTTCAAACAGACTTCACTGACTACAACTCAAGTCAACCCCAAAATTGCAGTGAGTTATAGGCTAAAACTTTTTTCAGATCTACAATTTTATGGCCGTTGTAAGAAAAATTCTGCAAAGTTCTTATTTCACTCGAGTCAGACTGATCAAATTTGTCATCTGATCATTATAAATTTTATATTGTTATAAAGTTGTAGTTCTAAGGAAAACTTGCAAATTTCTCTCTCTTTCTCTGTATCTGTCATTTCTCCCCCCCTCCCGGCCTTTCTTCCTGTTGCAGAAGTTGGAGATTAAATTCATATTTAACAATGTAAGAAGTGGAAGCAACTCCAGTTGCAAAAATCTTTGCACAATTTTAAGTTTTTTCCTGGTCATGGAGGCCGCGGATCCTGTACAAGAAGAAGCAGAAGAAGAAGAAGAAGAGGAGGAGCAGTAGAGATACCTCGACTATCTAGAGAGTGTCTGAACACGTGAAACTGTGCTGCTGCAGCACGTGGAATCCTTTAAAAAATACTGCAGCTGAAAATTGTCCAACGCCCAATTTAACTAAAATAGTTGCAATTTACACTAGAGAACTGATCTTGAAAGAGCGAGCGCCGTGGACCGTGATCTCCATGGTGCCTAGTCATGATCTGCTGCAACTATCATGGCAGCTTCCACCTGCAGCTCTTATGATATGCATGCATGCATGCACTCACTTTGGTAACTTGCATGAAATTCTATTTAAGAATAAACTTTACATTCCGAATTTCGCATAAACTTTTAGAGGCTAAAAAAATGCAGGAATCGTGAGCCTCGAATTTAATGTTCCTAATTATCGAATACTGTAAATAAAAAAAACAGCCTTTCCAAATTTGGAAGTTTTGTACAAATGAGGAAGGTTTTTTCCTTGGTGTACACTCAAGTTAGGATTTAAATCCATGAATGAAAGGAATTCACTTCTAAATTTGAAAGGGATGTCCATTCTGTGGCCAAGGGACCTGGTGACTGAAAATGCAATGTCCACAAAATTTGAAGAGTTGTGAATTACGGATTCAGATCATTGAATCAAGCTCATGTATATACTGAAAAAAAAATGCCTAGGGGGTCAAATCATGCAGAACATTATAAGCTACTGCTGCTGCTGCAGCACATGAAGGCCCTGCTCCTGCTGCTAGCTGCAGACATCATGAAGGCTCCTCCTGCTGAGCCTGCATTCATCATTCATGGAGCATACTAATATGATGATCGGCCTGAAGCAATCTGTAGCATGCTAAACACTCAGATTATATTGCAAATTTACATATTTCGGCAGGAGATTATCTGCAGCTGGGGGTCCCTTGAGAGATTTGTGATTGAATTCACATGAGAAGAAAATGATGCACATGTATGATGATCTGTCCAAGCTTTATAAATTGATCACAGATGAGTTGCAAAATTTGGTTCAATGGAGCCCTTAGTAAGTAACCATCCATTGTATTTTGTTTGTTGTGACGCATGAATATTGATCATCACAGAAATTTCAGCCGCGACTCATCGATCGGCATCGAGCTCCACTCCTGAGATGCATATCAATTCGAGCGAGCCAGAAGTTGTCTAGAGCATCCCCATCCGTAGCTGATCATTCACACTATCTATCACCAAGCTCATCATGAGGGAAGCTGCAGAATGATGGATATGCACAGGGCGCTGCCGCAGCTGGTCCCATGCGATTGTGATTCGAGTCTTGAAATGACCTAACTAGCTGTGCAGCTCGCTCGCAGTGTTGATCAAATCCTTTGTTGTACACTGAAGTCGCGGTTTCTTGCAGCATCCAGAAATATGCTGCAACCACAGGAGCGCCGTACTCGTGAAAACTCGATCCCCTGTAGTCGGCGTGATTGAGCTCATCACAGCTTCCCCCGTGTCTGCTCCGGCTTGCAATGCTCATAGATGGTTTCGCTCAATTCGGAAAACAGTCTTCCTTGAAAGTTTTACTTATCATGAGTTTGATCAATGCAGCAGCTATCTATCTATGAGCGTTGCAAGGTTCATTTAATCTTCCTCGTCTTGCAGGCAAGAACTCTAAGCCAGCTTCAAAACGATGATCATATATCCAGACTCGCCAGCTTGAGCACCAGAAGGGCAGCGTTTGTTTGTTTGTTTGTTTCTACTGACTCCATTAGCATGATCTGCTGGGAGGAAGAATTGCCAGCGGCAGCTAGTCCCCAGAAACCCAAAAAAACTAGCAGGAAAAATGCAACATGTGTGTCATGATCATCTGTCCTCGACCATTGTTATGTGCAGCTCTAAAGATCATCTCATGATGTCAAGCCTGTCTGTCATAGGTGCATGCGGCCTCCTGCATCCATTCATGACAAGCTGATCATCTATGAGTTCGTGAAGATCTTCAGAAGACATTGAAATCTTTGATCAGATCCATTAGACTACTTGAGCTACTAGTTTCAGAATCCTATGTTCTTGAGATTTCCGCTTCTTCATGACTCATGAGTCAGATCTTTCTGTTGGTGCAGATTGATGCTCCACTTTGTTGTCGACTGCAATGATCATCTATACTTAGTTTCTGACGATTTGCAGCATCACGGTCTACCGATGGACATGGTGAGGTCTAGCGTAATCCCCTTGGGAGGGACCTGTAAGTCTACTATTGCGTCACTCATCTCGCTTTGCTGCTGCTGCAACGACAGATCACAATCTGCAGAAGCGGATTCCACAGTCTCGTTGGTTAATCCCGGCGGCACTAAGCTGAGAGTTGTAAGTTTCGTCATCCTACAAGATGCAGCTGCTGCTGCAGGCGGTGAGCAGCTCTTTGTACCACGGAAGCTGAATGGAGAAAGAGAGAGCTCAGTGGTGGTAGTGGTGTCCAATTGCTGATCCTGCTGCTGCTGCTGCATGAGGTTTTGATCTCCCCAGGAGTCATGATCTGTTGTAGATTGTGCTCCGGCAGCTTCCTCAGCTTTCCAAAATCTTCCAGCGTCTAATGAAGTTTCCATCTCGGTCGCTGACCAGGGTCGTCGTATTGCAGCAGCCGGATGTGGATCATATTCTGGGGGTCCGCCAGCTGAGAAGCGTGACTTGTTCGACTCTACGCCATGATCTCCTTCTGCCTTTTCCAAGCTGCCAACTCTGATCTGCAAGCAATGGCAGGCAGCGCAAACAAACTCTCGGGATCACTAGTGCTCAAGCGAACAATCTACCTGAATCTAGAATAAAATGAATTCAACAGAGGAATATTTCTAACTTGATGCAGCTCTAGTACAACTACTAGACTTGCACTCAGAGTCTTAGATTCGCTCCAAGATGATCTGTGAGAGATGTGTTGATCTTTTGGTTTTCTATCTGCGAGCAAGTTCATTAGGATTGCTTGAAGTTCCAACCTACCTGCAGAGGGTTCGCCGATAGAGCCATCTTTCGTTGGACCTCTGACATGTTCCAGCCACTAATGATTTGACCAGCTCCGTCTCCTGCTACAAGAAGCTCACCATGCTGGGACTCGGACCACGCAGCTCGCTGCTCTACTTCTCCAGTGGCCTGCAAGTTGGAAGATCCACAGCTGCTATCTAGCAACTGCCTGAACTGAAAAGGCGAAACTATTGACGACGCTGCTGTACTCGTCGATGCATAATCATCACCTCCACGGTGACCTTGATGAAGTGTAATTTTGGACCCCCATTCCATTCGTGGGCGCACAGCAGCGCCTTCGTGCTCTGAAGATCCCCTGCATAATCTCTCCCACTCGCGGCTATGATCCGTGATCCGCTGCTGCTTCAACGGATCTCCAGCTCCCTGTGCAGGTGTTGCTGGCTGACTCACTGCCTGATGCAGCAGCTGGTGCTGCATGCTCTCTTGATGTGCAGCTACGGCCCGTCCTCCACCTGCCCAGATGAACTCGTCGGTAAGGAGCAATCCTAGCAGCTCTAATCCAGCTCTCTAGTGCATGAAGAAATGATCCCACAGATCAGATCATTCAATTGACAGTAAAGCTGCTGCGGAGAAAGCTCTGAGGACTAGTCCTGCAAGAGTCTTTCCCCAATGAGAAGCACTTATCACGAGCAGTAAGGTCATCTTGAATGAGCAAGAGGTTCTGTCTACACATGCAGCAGCAAGGTTCGAACTTCCAAGTGCAGGAGTATAGCTAGGTTGCATGATGCATTTGCCTACCTGCTTCATGATTCACCTGTTGGTGGTGCAGCTGTTGTCTCTGATCCCAGTCGGCCTGCAGCCGCACTGCCGCCGGCGATGGTCTTCGAGACCACTCATCGACTAGCTGCTGCGTTCGGAGGTGCTGCATTGAATGAGCACCACCTGGCTGGAACGACGTCGCGATTCCATTCACTGCGGCTTTGAGAGCTGCAGCTTGCTGACATCCAGCTCTCGCGGCCCAATTCACCACTATTTCGTTTTTCTCTTGATCGCCATGATGAGGCCATGAGTCACGGATCAGTCCAGCTGCTGTTGTTGCGGTACTCCTGATCTCGATTCCCGTCGTCACTCCTGCTGGTGGCCGCTGCAGCCATTCTCCTCCACGCCCATCGTCATGCCTGCACAAGTTACAGCAGTCCTCAACCGCTGCTCAAGACGACGGTCATCACTAAACACCAGTGTAGGCCCATCCTCCCCTGGATTGTTGCGCCTCAACTCCGAATTTCCGGGAGCTTGTGCGCAATTCGTACACGTTATCGCTCTATTTTGCCTCTTATCGTGCAGCAAGCTCATGACTTCGAACTGATCAAGAGCTTCAAGCAAGATTGTATCCTGCTACATCTTGCACTAGCTAGTCTGTGGTGTAATTTCATGCAATGACAAATGAGTTTGAACATGTTTCTGCATTCATCATCAACCAATTTTATTAATTACCTCTGCAAGGACATTGTCAAGTGGCGTCTATCGAGCTCCAGACGGTCGGATTGGTGCTGCACATGAACTCCAGGGGCTGGAGGATGACACTGCAGAAAGTTGCTGATCATAATATTCCGCTGCGGACTAAAATCTGTAACTTCTGATGGTAGATAGGCTCCTGCAGCTGCACGGCTCTTATTGCCAGAAACCCCGAGATGCAGATCGACAGTTTGTCCAGCTGCAGGGAACCGTGATCTCGAAGCTGCTGGGTTCATCAGTTGGAAGCTGCAGGAGCCGACGTCAAAAGCATGATCTTGAAATTCCAATCCTTGATGAGGATCATCATGAGCGCCAGGCAAGCCACCTGCTTGTAGGTAGGTACCACAGGTAATTTGTCAAGCAAAATTTACATCTATCTAGATCATCACCTCCCTTCAGGAACCACATCATCATGCAACAATTGAGTAGCTGACCATGGTACTCAGGAGAAGGAACAATGGATCATGACGATCACCCCAAGACGAGTGTACAGATCTCTGCTTCTCGAGCACCCCAAGACGAGACATACACATACATCTCTGTTTGGCGACTACCCCAAGACGAGTTTACACGTCTGTTCGGCGAGAACCCCAAGAGAGTACATGTCTGCTTGGGTGCACATGTAGGAATTTCATATATGAATTATGCAGCAAGCTCAGACTTGGTTCCAACATCGAGTCGTCATTCTCATGAAGGGCATACATACCACTATGTCCGTTTTCGTCGATCTTCATACTCCTGTACATCTGTAGAGACATCACAACAAGGCAAGGCAACTGAAGAATCAGCACCCGATCACTCGTACGTCATAACGAGTTCATATTGATGGTGCAACGAGTGAGTTCACTAAGTACAGCAGCAGACATGAGATCGGGCTGCACCTGGAGGTGACTCTTGACATGAGCGATGGTGAGGCCCTTGACTTCCATGAGCTGTAGCACCAACTTTGGCGTTGCTCCTGCACGTTGCGCAACGCTGTGATCGGTTAGTCCTGCAGCCATGATCGGAAAAAGTTCTAGAAATACTTCTTCGACATCACATGAATAATACAGAAGTTCTTATAATAGGTCCGTAAACATGTATGCGTCCTTCAAGATTGTGGATCGAGGCAAACTGATCATGATTCCCCAAGGAGGTTATATGATCTCTCCATGAGAGCTCTTTGTTTCTCTAGACGCAGCTCGAATGTTCATTCTTTGTAGAACTTAGAAAGTTCGAATAAAGAACCGACAAACCACACATGAGCTTCACTCAGTCTGCATGGATAATAATATCTTGAGCTGCAGCTCGTGATACTTGCTCTACATCCACTTCCCGGGGAGTCACATGAGCTTTTGTTTGGCGATTCTTCTTAGTGTCCATGCACCAGTGCCCAGAAATCCTCTACTGGAAGAAGTCGTGGAACTGTTGTAACCTCAATGCAACAGCTCTCGACTTCGCCGGGGGTGGGGGGTTTTGTAAGAACGATTCAAGACTTTACAGAGCTAGTTCCATGATGCCCACTCAAACGGAAGAGAAGAGATCATCCCCGGCCTGTGCCTCTCCGGGGAGCTAGGCTTCTAAGGCAAACACATGATGCAGATTCGGCATAGTTGAACAAAGCTCTGACAGTACTTCCGAGCTTCTTCAACAAGAACACACTCGAGATCTACATGACGACGCGTACAGATACGAGAATATTCATTCATGAGACAGTAACTAGTAGTCTAAGTGCTCACTGTCTTGACCACCAAGGCGCTCTATTGCATGAACAAAGCAATGGTGAAGGTCGGCGGTCCAGCGCAAGCGAGGCATTTTGGAGCGCACATACTGCCGCACTGTTCCCCCAGGCCTGCAACTACCAGCAGCTCCAGCTCCTCCTCCTCCTCCTGCAGCACTACTGTAAGAGCCGCCTTCTTCATGACTGCAGCTGTGATTCCTTCCTGCTGCTGCAGTGGCCGGGGAGCTCCCATGCCCGTGGCCTGTAGCAGCCGTGTTGTAGCTCTCTGACGACTGCTCAACTACATGATCATACTCCTCCTCCTCACCCCCACCACTCAAGGACGACGACGCATGATGTGACCGCTTCCGGGAGTTTGAGTTACCCCCCGCCACCTTCTCCTCGTTGCTGCCGTTACTACGCTCTTCTTTCGGCTGCATTCTCACAGCAGGCAGAGCACAGGACACTCAGCAGATCATGTAAATACCGCGCTCATATGAGCTTCCACGATAAGCTGTGCCTGGCAGTGGTGATCGTCCAACACTGGTAGTATCACGGTCTACCCAGAGACTGAAGCCAGACATTGTACCTGCAGCTATTTCGCACACTAATTACAACAGCCTCTTCCAGCTCGCCTCTCAGGTTTGGCGCTGAAGATGCTGCTGCAGGAGCTTCGGCTGCAACTAGCAAAAGAATAGTACATCAGTAGCACATAGTCCTCGATCGATCGAGAAAAAAACGTACGAAGAAAGTTTCTTGTTGTCATAAGCTATCTAGACACAGAAGCGCCAAAAGCAGCTCTCTACAAGTTCCCCCGGCCAGCTGCTGCAAATAACGGAACCTCTCTCTCTCTCTCTATTAGAGAACAAGGCCAGCAGAGAACAGGGAGTTCTAAGAAAGATGCAAAAATGCACACCCCAAATCTCGCACGTGTATGGTCGCTGCACTAGTGCGGCGAGTAGCTGGCGGAGCTGTGTCGGAACTTGCAGCAGGCGTATACAAGGCTGCTACTGACGGCTGTGCGCGAACGTCTTTCGCAGCTTCCACGACTCATTCTGGCGCCGACTTTTATTCATCTGAAATTTCTGCACAGGAACAAGTCTCTCTATCTTGTTCTAAATTTAGATCCACGACTCCACCGTGTGCAGTGCACGCCTGCCCCAGGGAAAAGAAGGCGCCCTCGAGTTACTATCTCTGCAACCCGGAAGGAAGGACCTCTGCAGCACGGAGTTCTGATTAGAACTAGTACGGATGCTGGTTGTCTGTCTGTGCAAAACTTGCAACTGATGATCTAGAACTCCTCATCGACAGCAGCTTTTCTTCAGCAGCATTCCTGATGTTCATGTCGTACTCGAGATCATGATCAACCCATGAATCTCTAGCAACTATTCTAATAGCATCTGCAATATCCTTGGCCGGAAGGCTCTGGAAAGCTGCAAGCTTGGACTCCGGATCAATTCGTAATCTTCAGGAGATCATCATATTCCCGGCAGCTGTGTCGGTGCCGATTACGTGTGTTCAGGAAGATCTTTGAATTCCGAGCAGTTTCTTGTCAAAGTATCCGTCTGTTTTAACATTGAGCTCGGCTTTCAGGAACATCAAGAGCTTTGCAGTCGGAAATGCTTCTTCTGACATTCATGACTAGAGTACTTACTCAAAAGCTGTGCGAATATCTAGAAAGAAAGAAAGCAAGGGATTCGCTGCAGAAGCCGGCCCTTCCTTTGCTTGATGGAGCCTGGGGAAGGAAGGTTCTTCCGGAAAGCGCAAATGGCAAGAAAGCCAGTTCCAATTTCAACAGCACCTACTGGAGCGAAACTCGCCTAAACTGTGCAAGGAGAAAAGTCTTTCCGCACAGCTTCCCGCGAGCTGGTCGGCGGCAAGCGAGAATAGAACGACCATGATATAATTGCTTGAATGCGTGAAGAAGAGAACTCAGAGCACTAAGTCTGCATGACGTTCTGGTTCGAGCCGACAGGCAAGAACTTCAACCAGACTTCAGACCCTGGAAAGAATTGCATGCAGCGCATAGCATAATGGAGGTATGTTGATCCTCGCAAACTCTGATCTGCACTCTAGAGGTCATGTGGACCGCTGCTCCATCTCACAGGTCTACACTTATAAGCTCTTTGCAGCAACATACCTGTAGGCAAACCGACAAAACAAAATTCTTCTGGGCAGGCCCGCGGAAAGCTCAAGTCTCAGCTATCAACCTAGTGAGAGAGACAGAGACAGAGACAATCAGACGCTCATATTAACACTGCTGCAAACTTACGCCGGACTCCACCTAACCCTTGTCAAAGCTCCAAGCTTCGGTAACTATGGCATTGCAACAACGTCCGCGCGCGCACGCTTCTCGATGCAGGTAGTAGCACCTAGGCGCTGATATCGAGGCAAAATATTCATTCCGCGGGCGACTAGTGTCTGAAGCAAAACCAAAGTCCGAAAACCAAAAGAAAACAAACAGCTAAAAAAAGAACGGTTATCAATCCCGCAGCTCACTCGCTCGCACTCACTGTCGTTACGATCCTGCAAGAGCATCCTGCAGAGTGGAAGAAGCTCATGAGCAAGCAAGCAAGCCAGGCAGCGCAGTTATACCGTTGTATCATGATACGCTATCAGCTTTCATCTCACAAGAAAAAGCTCAATGTAACTCGAGACTCTTTCTATCATTTTCCCACAGTTCTGATCACAACACTCGTATCAGATCCAAGAACCCCCGAGCACGAAACTCATAATACTACACTAAAACAAACAGCCACGCCGACCGGGGTTTACTCAAGAGCTCTTTACCATGAAACTTGGCCCCGGGAGCTACGGCGAAGACAAATCAAGATTTCTTAACACCCTGGGATCTGAAGCGTGTAAGCGAAAGAAGGCAAAGCCCAAGCTGGAAAGCCAAGCCAAGCTAGCAAGCACGCACGCACGCACGCACGCACAGAATCGACGCAACAAGGATCCCGGAGAAGCAGTGACGCAGAGAGGCAACGGCGAAGAAGCGCAAGAAAGACGAAAGCGCAAGAAAGACGGGAACGAAGAAGACGACGAAGACGACGACGAGAAGGGGAGCCTGAACGTTCATCAGGTTTTACTATTCTCACTTTTCACTTTCACTAAATTTTTTTCCTATTCTTTACTATATTTCTTTTAATGGCACTGCAAATTTTCAACGTTTCAAAAAAAATTGAATGGAGATAATAATAATTAAAGTAATAATAATACTTGTATTAATTTATTGTAATGAGAGAAAAGCACATGAAGATTTGTGATTTTGGTTTCATAATAGTGTATTAGTAATTATATATATATATATAAACCAAATAAGAGTCTAGAACAATCACAAATTTGTTGATTGATTGAAAGTAGAAGACTAGTAGTAGCAACCCTTATACATTGACATTCTAATATTTATTTTGAATAGAATTCACATTGCAAATTCGTCTTGATTAAAATCAATGAACTTTGAAGTCTTGATATTTGTCCTTTAGTTGCACTTTTGACCAAAAAATATAATAAGATAATTTCATCCTTTTTTCAGAATAAGTAAATCAATGTGCATAAAAAAAACAAAAATTTATTTTTAGTTGATGTTAGACATTGCTCTTTTTTTAAATATAAAAAGTCTTCAATTTTCCAAGTTCTTTTGTTGTGTCAATGCAATCAAATTTGGCTAAATTATATCAAGTTTTGGAGCGCTATCAATTTTGCTACCATCATTTAGTGACCAAATAGATCAGTTGGTTTCATATTCCATGATTTGGAGAAAATGATAATTTAGGTCTTGGCTTCATTTTCTCATGGAGCATTGAATAGCCAAACTTGGAGCGAAACACATCCACAATATCCTTATGTTTAGCGAGTTACTCTCCATGTCAAGTACTAATATTGTTCCCCAGGTCCTTTTTTTGTACACCAAACAAAAAAAAGGACCTTGAGGTCAATATTCACAACTTTCTTTTTTGTTTGGTGCATATTTTCCCTTTATTAATTGAAGGTTGGAAATATTTTAATAGGGTTTAACTTGTTTAAATGACCAATTTACTCCACCAAACTTCAAACAAAGGAACAACTTAATATTTCCATTTTTGGTTATCATCAAACTTTTAGTGTGACATAATTTGAATTTTGAGTACAACATGGGTGTTTCACCTTCCAACTTTTTGACCCAAAGTACCCAAATATTTTTTAGATGGTTGTCCATGTAACGTGACCTAATGGTGAAATGATGCCACAACCACTTGATTGATTGGTGGCCTAGAGTCCAACAGCTTGGTCAATTTAGCTTATTCTTAAAGCTATCAATAACTAATAGTCATATTACCATGAAGTGGCCAATTAAGAAAGGGATTCACATCTAGCATATCAACTTAAACCATATGGTAAAAGTGGCCATTGGTTCTACATTCATTTCACAATGCAATATTAGTCAAACTAATGATCTGATTTATTGATTTTAGCACTAAAAAATCTAATATCAAATCAAAAAGCCTTCCCCAAGGCAAGAACCACAAAACAATGAAATCATGACAAGAAAATAAATATATATACCAGACCAAATTTCAAAGCAAGAAAACCAACAAAGTCCTTTCTTGACATTGTAGGTGAATCTTCCATGTTCTAGATGTTCAAAGTCTAGTGTTGTAAAATTCAATTTGTACAAAGCTGTTGTATCCATGACCAGGACTTTGAGAAACAACTCGAGAAGCTTGTGAAAAATATTATTTTAACAAAATCGAAGAGGAGTCAAAACATCATTGAGGAGGACATCTGACATGTTCAAGGCCATAAAGATTGACATCGGGCTTGAATAAGGTCCCAATTTTTTTCTGTTTCAAATCACTGATTTCCGAAAGAGGCAAAGGAATTAATACCTTTGAATGTCACAGAGAAATCCCACAGTTGAGTTTGAATCCGTATATGAAAATCTGGCTTTTTAGGGGAGAAAAACAGAGATTAAATCCCCTTTTCCTTGGACAAAGTGGACAAAGTGTGTGAAAAAGGAATGCTACGGGAGCAAGGTTTAGATTATTTTTTGCCCCAAATAAAATTTAGACTTGTATTTTGGAGAAAAGGGTGTGTTTGGGTAGTTATTAGTAATGCCCTCCAAAAATCTTTAAACCACATTTTCAGAGACAAGAGCCTTGAGATAATATTGCCCACCTATGAAAAAGAAAGGAAAATAACATTTTGGAAATATTAGTGTTATTAATCATGCCCACCCACCCAATGTATTATTTCCATTTATTTTGCAATTTTATTTCTGAGACAACACACTGTATGTTACAAGTTTTTTAGCACATATTTTTTCCATGTTTTTCTCACAAAATAGTGAAAATTTGGCACAAACCAAATCATCTGTTTAGATGTACTTTCTACAAGATTACTTTTAGTAAAATGTTTTAACATGGACTCTAGGCTTCACATGTGTATTTCCGCCACAAGTGCTTTGAAGTCTGGCCTGGGCTTCTCATTACAATATGGCCAAACGCATAAAACCAAAACCATGGGTCCTCCTCTTGCACCCCACCATACCAGTCATTCAAATCCGTATCTAAAACAATTGATGATAACCAATCCAAGTCCAAAATAATTGATGATAGACGGACATGTAAGTGTAGTCAAAGATATTTGATGACAATAACAATCTTTTGGCTGCAGATTCACATTGTTTTAAAACTCATTTCCAAGGATCTCGCAACCTAAATAAGTAATCTAGTATGTTTGTTTTTAATTACAAATATTATCATTTATTTCCATCAATTATCTTTACCTTTGCAACACATAAATGTGGAGCTTGGGCATAATGAGTGCCATCTTCACTAATTTTTCTATGCATAAGTTAATGGGGGAAGTGACATGTCATGAGCGTCATCTCCTCATGATTATTACGTCACACTACATTACAACTTTCAATTGTGTTTCCACTTTGAAACTAGACTAGACTTGACATTCTAGTTGCCTTGCCCAAGCAACCCGTTTGTTGCCCAAAACCCTCTACAAACTCAAAAGACTTTGTGATAGTTACAGACAGTCCAAAACCTTTACAAACTCAATCGACCTCGTAATAATTACATACCAATCTTCTTCGCATGATTTGTGAGAAACCGATCAAACCGACCACTCACCCTATTACAGGTAGGTTCGGAACTATGGTTAACATCTTGCATAGTCTAATGTTCATGCCTGCCTTCATGCAATTGTTGGTAAGTCATGGCTGTGGTCCCAGCCAACAGATTTTGACAAGTTCATGTTTAAGAGAAATTAAGACTCATCAAAATATTTGTTTAAACAGCAAATTTTTTTTAAAGCAGTTGCAAGTCCATCTTTTTGTCACTTTTTCAGTTTTCATTGAAAGAAGTGATCCCACTCAGCAAATCACCACAATAACAAACCACGGGCTCACCATATATATATATATATATATATATGTAAAATATTCCCTTTGTTAAAACAAATTGCCAAAAATCAAAAAAGAATTCTAAAATTTTGTAGCCATTTTTCTACACATTGTTTCAAACAAGTTGTCAGGGCATAAAAGGATTTTAATAAATTTTTACTTTCATAACAAGGTCTATAGCAAAACATGGCTAATTTTCCTTGTGGATGATCGATCACCCATAAGACAACATAACAATTTTTTAATAATAAAAAAACACTAATCCGATTTAGATCTTTTAATTTTGTAAACAATCTAAGCTAAGCTGCAAAATATATTAATAATTCAAATGAGGGGAAAGTAAAATAAAATAAAATCACAAAGGGAAAATATATATTGTGCCAAGTACTAGCCATTGACTTTGGAGTAGTTTTAGTTATATTTTGGTCAATAAAGTTATGAGTTTCATTCCACACTTTTAGGAATTTTTTCAGTGCTTTTTGTCATACACAATCCACCGCCCATATTATTGATGTTTTTGTTCTGTTGCTCTAAACCTTTTCAGCCATTTAAAAAAATAATTTACTTAGGTACCAACTCCCAAGGTGGTCCACACACCATCTCACAAGTCTTTGAAGATTGGGTAAAACCCTATTTGGAGCAACATTGCACTCCACAAATGTGCATTACTACTTACACTTAATAGGCCCTAGGGTGTATTTTGGTTGGCATTGAAATGGTCTCTCATCGATGGGGCCAACTTCATCTTATTGGTTTCTATGGAGTTTGTTTGTTTTTAAAAAAAAAATTAGGTTGGTTGGTGTTGAAATGGTCTCTCATGGCATTATGGCCCAACTTTGTCTTGTTTGTTTGTTCATTTGCATAGTCTTGTTCATTTTGATCAAATTGTTTTTTTTTTTTGGGCTCGAGTGGGGAATGATTGTTTCCTAGTACCAGCAAATTAGCCTCCAAATTATATTCTCATGCACAAATTCTCCCTATGATTCCCAAACACCAAATTCGGCCCCAAAATAGGCTCGAGAAAAATTATAGCCTCTTTTCCTGCTACTTCAAAAGAACAAGGGGTGTGTCACACTCTGGCCTTGCCATTTACATTAAAAAGTATCTCAAGGCAAAATAAGAATTATCATGGAAAATTCAAATATTTCACCATGCAAAAATTATAATCTTCAAAATAATCCTCTAAGAGGTACCAAAATCCTTTATAAGAAACCAAAATCCTTCAAGATATCATAACTCTATAACTAATCTCAAGTTTCAACACAAACCAAAATATCATATTTTGAAAATCCTCATATGAAAATAGACCTACTACCCAGTATGGGCCAAAATCCTTTGAGCTACTATACTCTATGATGAATCTAAACACAATATGATTGCCTTGGTAGGCAAGGCCAACAAAACACTCACAAGAGCAGGCATTACATTTCTCAAAATGCCTGCATGGAATTCTTACTTGGTGAAGTGTTTAGGGCAAAGCAAAAATTCCGTGCAGTAAGTTAAGGCCATGGAATTTTTCCTTTGCAAAGTGTTTAGGGCAAAGCAAAAAAGTTAAGGCCATGGAATTTTTCCTTTGCAAAGTGTTTAGGGCAAAGCAAAAAAGTTAAGGCCATGGAATTTTTCCTTTGCAAAGTGTTTAGGGCAAAGCAAAAATTCCATGCAGTAAGTTAAGGTCATGGAAATTTTTCCTTTGCAAAGTGTTTAGGGCAAAGCAAAAATTCCGTGCAGTAAGTTAAGGGCCATGGAATTTTTCCTTTGTGAAGTGTTTAGGGCAAAACAAAAATTCTGTGCGGTAAGTTCAGGCCATTGAATTTTTCCTTTGCCAAGTGTTTAGGGCAAAGCAAAAATTCCGTGCAGTAAGTTAAGGGCATGGAGTTTTTCCTTTGCCAAGTGTTTAGGGCAAAGAAAAAATTCTGTGTAGTAAGTTAAGGGCCATCGAATTTTTCCTTTGCGAAGTGTTTAGGGCAAAGCAAAAATTCCATGGAGAAAGGCCAACTACAACAAGGCTGCTACAGGCCTCCAACTACACAAACAAAAATCCCCACCCCAAAATCCCCTTACTTTAGGTTTTGAAAACTTGAGCTCCCTTTTAAAGTTGAGATGAAAGCAAGGAAAAAAGTTAACTCATCCCAAATTATTATTATTACATTTCACTCTTCTGCCCCTCCCCAACTGTTCCCCTGAAGGAAAGTAGAATGTATCCTTGCCTGCAAAATGGGTATCTAGTGCACGTGTGTTGGAGTTGACTTTTGGAGGTATAGGTCAACTGCAAAATGTGCACATTTGCTTGAATTCAGGAATGAGGAGGTTGTGTTTTGACATCAGATAGATAGATAGATAGATAGATAGATGGATGGATGGATGGATGATATTCATTCCCCAAGATTGCTTTCAACAGAAAATAAAATAAAATACCAATGAAATCTGTTAAAACTTGATTTCAATTTTTTTAAAACATACTAGAAAAAGAGAAAAAAAAAAGGACAGACATCTGTATCAAATTTCACCCCAGATAGTTAGATGCAAAAAAGCCCCAGTTCAATTACCAAAAAGACCAACAACAGAAATTATGAACTACCTATCAAGCATGAGTGGCCAGAGTGAACCAGCACCTTCTTATAATGGACACCTTCTTCATCTTTGTACCTAAGGGAGGGAGGAAGGGAGGGAGGGAGGGAGTGAGTGAATGAGGCTTCCTAGAGATTATATTTAACCTGGGAAATGTTCAATTTGTACTTAGAGACCCTGATTTTGTCTAAGGTGAGATTCATACTTCAGACTCTGAGGTAGCAGCCTCCAACAAATTTGGGGTGAGTTTTAGGTTAAAATTTGTTGACAAAGGCATTGCAGCTAACTTTTTAGCAATTTCTAGTATATGTTTTTCTGGTTGGGTCCAAATTCAAATATGGGTCTAAGAATTGGGCCCCTTAAGTTTGGACAAGGTTTAGGGTTTCTAGGTTTGAGAATTCTAGGTCTAAGTTGTAGGGATTTTCAGTTCTAAGGGATATTTAGTATAACTTGGTAGGTGAAGAGCACAAGGCCATGTTGCATGACATCTATTCCAAAGCTTCTTAATGTGGGTGGAAGCTTTCAGGCACCCAAAAGGTTGAGAGAAAGATTAGACAACAAATAAGGACCATGCAATTCAAAACATGGACCATGCATGCCCTAAACATAAGGCACAAAACAGTAAGCCCATGAAGTTCAATGGGGGATGTATAATGTGCTACAAGAGACCATAGGAGCAACTATGTCGTGTGTAACAACATGGGGTGTGTTTTACTTCTACTTCAAGCGAAGTGGATTTAATAATGAGCTGCATTTGTGTACATAGTCTTACAACCACAAGAAATTTGCTACAAGAAATTACTACATTTTTTCCCTTTTTTTTATTTATAACAAAAATTTTAATCCTTTTTCATTGATGGGGCTTCTTAATTTTCTATTCTTCTTTCACACCTCAAAGATAGATATTCAATTATGTGTGAATGGTGGGTTACAATAGTTGCATGACAACAACTTTTTTTTCCATTTTTTTTAAGAAAATTCATGGTAAAAGTAAGTTAAAAAATCAAGTGGATTTTGATCAGGTCTATTTTGAGTTATGTAATTTATTTAAAATCTTTGCTAAGTATGTTCTAACAAATAGAAAATAGAATTGTTTTGGATGGGTGGGTCAAGACTACAATGATTTTTCTATTCTAACTTAGTATAAGTATATTTCATCAAGTATTTTGTTGTCTCCCTAACCATGAATTTATCAAACAATAAATGGAGATATATATTTTTAATTTTCAAAACTCGTTTTTTTACGGAAATAAATGCATATAATTGTAATAGACTTGCCCAAGGGTTTTGTACCAAACTTCCACCCATGTTAATATTATTTTATTATTTTCATATGGATAATACAAGATAAAAATGAATAAAATTGCATATCCATATTTTTTTTGTGTACATCATCATGTTTTCACCCATTTGCATTTTCGATAGACATCAACAATCTACATTTTTGTTTTTGCAATTTGTGTTTTCTATTAATGTTATTGGCATTGTCTTATGCGTGACAAATTATGTGTTACAGACCTTGTTTTTATAGTATGAGACCATTCAAAGTCATGGTTTTGATTCAATTCCTTTATGTTGTCTTGTAAGCATAGTAGCTAGATGGAATGTTTGTTGTATAATTTGGGCAACTTGAAAGCATAAATTTGATGTTTAGGGCGTTAAGGAATGTGATCATCTTGCACCAATGTAATGATTGTTTTATAATTTCAAACAATTAATGAGTAAAGAGGTCAACAATTGGGTGAAAGCTAGAAGCACTACGTAACATTTGCATTTCTTAACAATGCAATTTGATAATCAAAGGTGGGTCGAGCATTTGTGAATGACCAAAGAGTTTTACAATTGAGAAAAAACTTGTACCTTTGATTAAAATATATATAGAGAGAGTTGTCATTCTTGTTAGCATTAATTGGCATTTTCAATTTACAAATTGTCCCATAGAATTGGATGAAAATACATATTTAGGAGGATTATTTGGACTTTCAAAATAAAATATTAAAATGAAATTGTTGAATTTGAAATATGAAGTCATATTCAATGTTAACATTGTCGAGTTTTTAATTTTCCATGTTCCAATAGAATTTAATAGGAATTTGACATATTGAAAAGTATGAATGAGGTTAAAAAAAAGATTAAACTCATAATGGAGTTTTAGAATGGTGACATTACATCTATCATGCAATATAATATCTTTAAAAAAGATATCAGAGTAATGTCAAAATAGAAGTTTTAAAAAATATTCCACATTGAATGAGGAATAAAATATATTCAAACTTTTCAAATACAAGTTGGTTGTGGTTCATTTGAATGTGGACTAAGCAATTAAAATAACATGGAAAAATAGGATTGGCCACCCAAGGAGAATTTAGTCTTAGAATCATAATTTATAAAGGGTTTGGTTCCAAGTTGGTTTGAGAAGTAGAACCATATTGAAATTGTGAAAAAAGTATGATTTCAATTCCAAGTGTGTAGTGGAGTTTAATAAGACTCAAACCCTACACATGAAGGAAAAAGATGAAAGCATACTACAATGACCATTATGGATTGTCATAGTCCATATTTTCTTAGGTTCAACTTACAATATTGTATGCAAGTCAAATGCATTATGAAAATTATAAGAAAAAGATCCAAATAAATGAAGATAACATCTTTATCCTTCCAAACTTGAATTACACCAAAACCATCAATATTCAACCAAAGATCAACTTTGCAACTTAGAAAAAACAATTATCACAATCCATAACAAAAAGGTTATGGACTTAATGCTTATAATGAATCTAGTCCAATGTACTCATAACTTTGAGAAATGAGATGCTAAAGGAAGAAAAGATCTTGACACTAATGACACTAATGACTTCAAACATTGTAATAGTTTACTTTAAGTCCATTTAGATATTTAAATTATTATTTTTCAAGACCTATCTTTCATAAAAACATTCATGAAAATTCATAGTAGGTCACTTAAAGTTTGACATTAAAAAATGTTTTAAATTATATTAATAATTTCATTATAAGCAATGGGACCCTATATTTTTTCTAGAATTCAACTTTATTTTGGACTATTTATGGATTTAAAAGTTGCCATTTTTGGTCCACCTTATAAGTTTTTTTTTTTTCCCCCCACTTTTGGGATTGGATTTGGATTGTTGGAATGCAACTAGGGTGTGGACTGATTGTGAATAAAAATCTTGGTTGTTCAACTAACAACTAAAATTTAATTATCACTTTTCAATAGTCAAAATGTTTTAAAATAATTTGGGCGCAAATATGTTCAAAAAGCTAAAAAACATGTTTTATACTCATAAAAATTGTAAATGTTTTTACATATATATGTTTTTCTAAAATCATAAATTTATGTCAATCATTTCACTTTGTGTTAAATGACTATTTTAAATGTTGAGGAACTCAAATTAAAAATTCATTAAATTCAATTAATTTTGAGTTTTGGTTTCAATAAAAGACTTTTCGGAGCAATCATATTAACATGTACCACAACAAGTGTAATTAGTAATTAATTTTTTATGTTTAAGAATAGTAATTTAATTTGGTGTTGAGAATATAATTTTCTTTTATATAGTAAGGTTTACAACATATCATTGGAACATGTGAATTAATTTGAAAAATATCTAATGAATAAAAAGCAATCGAAAGCACTCATTAAACACTATAACAAATGTTTTTTAGCACTAAAAAGACTTATAAATAAATTTCAAAACTTTTGAAAATCACATATATTTTAAAATATTTTACATAAACCTTGACATAATAACATTTTTATTAAAAAAATTATTTTTGAATATTTCTTAAGAATTAAAAAAAAACATTCTAAAAAATATTCCCCCAAAAGTAATCCCCCAAGTAGGCAAATGCAACTCATGTTATCTTGTTTGCACGCTTTTGAACTATAACAATAATTACATCAAAAGTAGTCAATTTTGCAAAGGACCAAGGTAAAAGACTTTTTCAATAAAAAGCTTTTGATGTTAGAAAAATTTAAATGATAATAACTCACTACCCATATTAAAAAAACACTCACAATTTAAAAGTTATGGAATTTGAAATTTTTAGAAATCCAAAATATGTTTCAAAAACTCAAAATTTTAAATGTCTTTTATCACATGTGAATAGGGTGTCATGTACATGACATATAAAACAAAGTTGTAGTTTATGATACAAGAAACTAAAACCTAAAGTTAGTAGCATATTTTGATAATTAAGATTTGAAATTATGATAATTTTCAAAATGAAACACAAAATCTGCACATTTTGAAAATTTGAAAATTGTTTAATAATGATTAACACAAAAATATGATATATTGCAACAACTATATATATGTTTAATAACAAGTTGTAAAGGATTTTAGCCAAAAAATTCTTTCATATGAAAATGTAAAAAGGATTAAAAAATAAATTATGATCCTATTATAGAGTAATCTTGTTGGCTCTTATTAATATAGTTTGACCCATTTTTTTTAGTGTCTAGAACAGGGGTTTTTTTTTTTCACTTTTGTAAGGTAGGTCGCATAGTGACCATCCAAAAAGGGACCTAGCTTTATTTGGGGATCTTTCCAAAAATAAAAGTTTGGGTTGTCACATTTTTGGTTTTGATGTAATTTAAAGCTTGGGTTCTTAGAACATCTAATGTAATTTAAAGTGTGAAACTAGGTTAGTTTGTATTAGTTTGAAAATTTCAAAACTTTCCAATAATCTTATTTTTCCTTGGAATAAAAGTTTAAATTTTTAACATTGAAAATTTTGGTGTTTTGCATATTACACCTAGAATTAGAAGTTACCCAAAACCAAAGGGTTTTTTGACCAAGCACCAAAAATAGTTTAATTTGAAAATTAGAAAAGAATTGAAATCAAAATCACCTTTTTAAATTAAAAAAATGAAAACCTAAACTGGGTCCAAGTGTAGTTTTGCAAATAGGTACTGAAGCAATTGAAACCATTGTTTAATATTTTGTGTCTAACATTTTGGGAAAAAGTGAAATTACAAATGAAGTTGTTTATATATAATGTTATTTTCAATATATTGATATACATAATTTGAAATCAATCTAATGACTAAAAACTACCCATAAATATTTTTAAAACAATTATAACCATTAGTTTTACAGTGTAAAAAACTCATATCTAACTACTTTTTGTAAATTTTAATTATACCAACCTATTTACCTTTTTGAAGAAATTTTAATATAAACCTTAATATAATATTATATAGAATATTTTGAATATTTAAAAAGAATTTTAAGAAGAATTTTTTTAAAGATGTTAAAATATTCTTGAAAAAACAATGGCCTAAAGGGGTGGGTGTGGCTCATGATTGAATGCTTGCACAAATCTCATTTCTATTAAAGAAATAAAATAAAATAAAACCAAAATTGATCCTTTCAAAATTTTAGTACTCTAAATGAGAACCTAATTTTTCCTAAAACTTAAGAATTGCCCAATGTTGGTTCAAATATAATTCTACATTAAAAAATGGATATATTATGACTATAATATGCAAAACTTATAAGTACCTAATTAATCTTGTAGAGTTCCATTAACTTGAAAGCAAAAAAATTCAATATTTCATTTACTTGAAGCTCATTTTTGTAAAAATAGGACATCTACTTGCATCTATTCCCATTTTTTGGAATCTTTTTAGGTGCAAATTGACTATGTGATTCTTTCATATCATTTTCATAAAATCAATGAACATTTATATTGATCACTAAAATAAATGATATTTTGAAAATTATTATTTCAAGGTTTACTTGATGGCTAGTTTCCATTTATGTTGACAATGATCAAAAGTTATATATTTTTCATGCCTTCATCAATATGCTTTAAATATTTGAAATGTTGTTTGCAGCTTTTCTCCTGTGATAAATTGGTTTTGTTCTTGCCAATGTTTAGTTGAATTGAGTTAATTTAATCCATAGCATCCACCAAAAATTTGTTGTTTTTATTTATTGTTTCAATTACTTGCATATAAACTAATCTTCACTTCCTCCTAACTCCTATGCTTCTGGGGCTTGTTGCTATAGAATTTGTTCATTGTTTACTACTTGTAAAAGTTGTTGTGAAATCTAGAACATTTGTGAAAGTGATAATTACCAAATGTGATGGATGGTTCATTCCAAAAAATTGAGAGTAATAATCAAGATTCAAGATTGATTTGATTTTTGACATTAATTCCTTGATTTTTATCTTGATTATATTGTGCAAGCTTTTGATTCTCCTTTAGAAAAAAAATATTTCCACACAATTCTTACATCAAGAAATGGTTCAATCAAATAGGAAAATGACTAATAGCTTGACAATAGTTAAAGATGTTCTTGTAATCACTATTGATGCAATTCAACTTGTCTTTACACTTTTTGTCATAGCAAGGTGTCTTTGAATGTGTTGTTGGTTGTAAGTCTTGTAAAATCTTATTCCACTTTTGTATTGTATAGGAGCCATGGTCACTCATGACCCTATGTCAATGGATTGAATTTTTTCTATATTGTCCATACATTTATAATTGTTCATTGCATTGTTTTAATTTCTAAATGCACATATATAGCTAAGTAAAATGATGAAAAAATTGGCATTTGATGTGTTTGTGATAGAATGTGAACACAAGATCAAAGGCGACGAAGGGAGAGCATGACTATGTAATGACCATTAACAATCCCAATAAACCATTACTACAGAAAAAAAACACTAATCAAATATAGCTTTCAAAACACCAATCAAATGTTGTCTGAAAGATACAAAATAAAACTTTAAGATCACAACCCTTGATGAGTAGTTTACATATAGGGTAATGCATAGCAATAAGGCATTATAACTTGTGAAATTAAACATGACATGGTGAAATGATTGAAGTAGGCCAATATGATGGACCATCCAACTTGTATGACAAAAAATTCAAAATGTTATTTTCTTGTGTTTTGATTTACCTTGCCTAAAGGTGTTTTGCACAAAAAAAACCATCAAGGTTATTATGACTTGGTGACCACCTATTACAATTATTAGGTGAGGTAATCATAGTTGGGTGGTGGTATCAAATTGTTTTAGAAAAAACAAAGTCTGAAAGTTTTCTATGTAAGCCCTAGTAAGGGATGTGATAAGTTCTTTAGGAATTTTATTAGGTTTTCAATGAAATTGTCCCAATTTCATTACACAAAAAATTAGCAAATTCATATATCCCTTAACAATTGGGGACTAGTTGCTAAAGACATAGTGAATTCATCAATAATGAATTTGTTATATTTTTACTATATTTTAATTTGATATAATATATTATAACCCATAAATGGTCAAAATGTGATTAATATGTGCAGTCAATGTATGAACCATATAGGATCAACATATGCTTAAGATATTGTTGTTGGTAGCAAGGTTTGAAACCTTGGTTTGCTTTTGCCTTCCAACCACCACTTTGCTTTGCGATAAAAGGTGTAAAAACTTGGATATATCGCAATAACTTAAAATATTATAAAAATATTATAAAACACATATATTAACTTTCAGAGCATGAGAAAGAAAGAGAATATATGGTAACATATGGGTACACAAAATGAAGAACACATGTTTTCAAAAAAAGATTCATTTAGGAAGAAAAGGGGTGTTCCTTTTTTTTGTTTTGTTTTGTTTTCCCCTTGTTTTTGTAGAACAAAATCTTGACTTTAAGTCACTAGCAAGGAACAGAATTAGCCACCCAGTGTTGTGCATGTTTTAAACGCATAGTACTTGAAAAGTGGTTATTTTCAAATTAAACAAATCTTTAAAACAAAGTCAACAGATGTCTTCAGTTCAAAAAATCTCAAATATATACCCAAAATATATAGCTAGTACGGTGCCAGGGGTTTTAGGGTTTTGTTTGAAAAAAGAAAACAATAGTATGTCGTCATTACACATTGATTCCTCCTCATTCACCAAATGCATCGATTGATGCACCACCACCGGTCAATGAATAATTCCTAAGGCTTTTCAAATTCGAGAGGAGAGAAACATTTCGAAAGAAAAGAGTGTCAACCCAAAAATCCAAACCTAAAACCAAGTGACACAACAACAACCCAATACTATTTCTTATTGCATTGGGGTTTTAAAGTGTTCAACCGTGAACCATTCGAGAAAGGAATCATTTGCTCAGTAATCAAGTGATTATATAAGGATCCAAAGTTTAGGGTTCCGGGAGCACCTGGTGTATAGTGCATACATCGAGGGTTGTGGTGCAATGGAAGAACTCAGTATAACAACTCCAACTCCATCGAGGGTTGTGGTGCAATGGAAGAACTCAGTATAACAACTCCAACTCCGTCATAAAAATCCCCAGTACTACTATCCCCATATTTTACAAGGTGTTCTCCAAAAACCCATTCTCGTCAAATGGCAAAGACCTGCAGAAAAAAACCAAATGCCAAAAAATTGCCACAATTTCCTACAATATGATGGGGTGCTTCAACTTTTATACATACATGTTTTGAATATCACCAAATTTGGCTAAATATACTTGTGGACTATCACCAATTGAGCAACATCACAAAATTGAAAATAACACATTGATTCCATGAAGTTA
>Ga0116229_10000223_pt1 | contig 66116 bp, 53 predicted proteins | sample S1TSphgellanicum_3_FD_87313 | JGI IMG/M metagenome (GOLD analysis project Ga0116229, IMG submission 87313) | Host-associated microbial communities from peat moss isolated from Minnesota, USA - S1T2_Fc - Sphagnum magellanicum MG | ecosystem: Host-associated > Plants > Peat moss > Unclassified...
GCTGCTGCTGCTGCTGCTGCAACTTTGCCCAATCAAAACCCTACCCACAAAATCGCGTGAACTAAAGTGTCTCCTCAAGAACCCACAAGCCAATTGAGGTTGCAAGGAAATAGCACTTGTGAATTTCATTATGAGGGCAAAAGGCACACCTCTGCCCACACCCATGTTGGAGCAAAACTTCTCCACTCATCCGTTACCAAACAAAAAATCCCAACCCAAACCCAAAACCCCAAAAAATCTCAAAATTCAATCCCTAAAACCTCACACGAAAACCCTGGAAAAAGATCTCAACAATCCCTCTTATCCGGTCTACGCACTTTCAACGTTCCTCAGCTTTCCCACCACCAAGACACGTAGAAATGAAACACATCCGGGGAACCCTCCGTCGTCGTCGTCGGCGTCGTCGTCGTGGTGCTGCTCCTCCTCCTCCTCCTCCTCCGACCTCGAAAGGACAGTCAAGCTCCGATGATCGCTTAATTCCGAAACCGGGAAATCGCCAAACCCTAACCCTAATTTAGGTTGCATGTAGGTGGGTAGAAAAAATGTTATGGTTAATGAAATTTGTGGATTTGGTGTTTTGAAAAAAAAATTAGTTTTCTTGAGAGTGAGACTAACAATTAAATGTGTAATAAGGTTTGGTAGGTTTTGCAAGAATTTTAGAAAATTTAATAAAATGCAAGGAGGGGATCGTTTTTTCAATGTTTAATAGAATAGGGTTGTGTGTAGAGATTGAAGATTTATTTATTTTTCAAGTCCAATTCAGTTGTTGGATTCCCATTCATATTCACCCAACTTTTTTTTAAGTGGCTTATTAATGATGTTATGTAAAAACCTCCACCCAAATTCCTAGTCTTTTTGGAGGAATCCTTACAAAGCTTAAGAAATTGCAATGCATTTTAAAATTGGGCCTATTGGGTATCATAGGGGAAAAAATAATTAAATTAAAATCATTTATTATTACTTTGTGTAACACCTTCAATTGTGGGCATTATCGTGCATTCACACTTGATGTTAAATCAATGTCAAATGAAAATCCAGTTGACATCCTAGGTGGCACCCAATGTTAAATGGGTGATGGCTTAATGTTAAGTGAATGTTACCTTCATATAAAATCTTCATGATAAATAAGTCCTAAATTATTGACGTGGTGTTAAGGACCTAACATCAAATGTGAATGCATTTTTGCCCAAATTTCACGTGAACCTTTATTTCAATAATGCCCACAGACTTGGATGTTACCCTATGTTAACAACTTTGGGGGAGGAACACACCTTATTTCCCCAAGTGTAACTTGGGGGAGGGAAAGATTTCAAGTAAGCTCCTTAAAACAAGGACATTTGAAAGGTAACTTGAATTGTTCAAACTGTTTAAATCTTCAAATGTTATGTAAGGAAAGCACTCGTGTCAATGCCTTTCACCCCTTAATCAAAGGTGAAACCTATGGTCCTATGTCAAAAGTTGTATTGTGTTTTAAGCAATTATGTCCTAGTTGCCAAAGATAAACTAGGGTAAGGTGGTTTGAAACTAGTTTTAATGTGAACATAATTTTAACTACTTAGACTTTTGGATAAATCCATGACTCAATTGACTCAATTCATTTTTTTGGGTTGTAGATCTTATCGTTTTTTTGTGGTGTGTTGTGCTTGTTTTTTTTAAGTTCTTATGCAGGTTTACCTGTTCACAAGGGTTTTGATTATGCTTGGACTTTCGTGTGTAGGTGAATTGTACTTAAAAACCAAAAAACTAAATCTAGTTGGATAGTGTTATAACTAAATTTGTTATTGTTGTTTTAGCATTGGGTTTGTTTGTGTTTTGCATGGAGTGTGTTAAAAATGTTGTGAGTTTTGTTCCTATTTTTGTGAAATGTTTATTGGTTTCTTTTAAATTTTGTAACTAGCATGAATTATAACAAGAGGCAACTTCTTAATCTTGAGCGAAAGTAAGGTGCCCAATAATTTTGGTGTTTTTGAACTAGTTATTGGTTAATCACTCTTTAGGGAGTTGGATCCTCAAAAGAACCTTAACCTTGGAATGTTGAGAGAAAGTGTGAAAAAAAAACTCACAAACCACAACAAATAAGGAAGTTGTCTTTATTATATAACCCTTTTTTCTCTTCCTCTCCCTCTATTTTTCTCTCTATATTTCAATGTCAACAAGTGACAAACATCTAGATGCAACAACATCACCACCAACAACATCAACTAAAGGTTGTCACCGCCATTGTAATTCAAATAGTCATCATCAACAACAACAACAAAAGGAGGGGCATGAAGGGGCAAGAAAAAGGGGGCATTGCCTTCCCCATCATCATTGTCATCATTTGATCATTGAATACCAAAGGAAAGCAACTTCTACCACAACAACAATCAAAACTACAACAAGAAAAAAAGGACAACAAATGGTGAAGGTTAATTCTTTTTATTCCTTGCATTTAGTTGATTAGGGTTGTGTGTGTCAAGCCAAACAATAATAACTCAAAGGAGGGGGTGCAATAGTGGTGAATGAAAAATTCAATGATGGCCCAAATGAAATTTATCATTGTCGAGCATGTTTGAAATTCTCCAAGCCTCACCCAAACCTAGAGGGTTTAGCAAGTTTCGGAGGTTTCAGGGCCCGAAATAAGGAAATTCAAAGGGTCCAACCTAGACCTTGCTTTTATATTTTCCATTTTTTTCAAAAATTTAGAACCTAATGTTTGAAGAAAAATCAAATTTGGACCCAATCTAAACCTCACACATGCCATTTTGGATTTTTTTTTCATTTTTCATACAAATGGGCATCTTTCATCCATAATTTGGAAGTAAAACACTTTCATCCAACATTTTCATCTCAATATGGGTGTAGCAATTAGACAAGGAATTTTATGATTTAAAAAAATACTTTGAACATTTTGGTACCAATAACTTGACATGTCGTCATGTCAAATCACCTCATTTCATGTCATAGGATGAAGTGACATGAAGAAAAAAAAAATTATGGGGGGGATTTCTTTGGAAATTCATGTCCTACATGTTGAATCATAATCAAATGCCATCTACACCATCAATTTTTTTAAATGAAAGCCTACATGCTTGGGATATTTTATTCCATTTGGAAACAAATCAATTTGGAAGGGTTTTACAAAACACAAAAAATGATGTGTTTGTGAAATCAATTTTTATTGGATTTTCAACAATGAAAATCTTATGCCCATGAACACCAATTTCTTGTAATCCAAACAGTGGAATACAACATTCTTAGTAAATGAAGATAACTACACCATCAACTTTTCCTACTCTACAATAGAATGTTGTAATAGTCAAATTTTCGTTTATTATGTAAACCCCCCACTAGTGTTGTTGGGTTATGGACTTGTTTCTTGTCGTTATGTTGGTTGGGTTGTTGATTATTTTCAAAAGGTAGAGAAGTTTCTCCAATTGTGTGCCATTGGCCTACAATCTAAAAAATAAACACACATTTCCAAATTGAACTTTCAAAAACTTATGCATATTTCACAATGGGAAACCCATGTGAAGGACAACAAATTGTCCCACACATGCAATGAACCTTAAAGTTGTAATTGATGCGGTTAATGGTTGGACATGGGACAATGATACCCATTAATTATAACCATTGTGTAGGTTCTTGATTATTGAGTTGCCCAAACATAATAATTATTTTTATTAATCTTTAGGTTGTAAAGGTTTGGCACTATTATGGGCATTTTTTAGATTTAATCACCAAGAATGTTTCATTGATTATTCTATGGCAATGAAATTAAGGTGATGATTGATAGATTATTTTTGTCATGTTTTTAATGAATCACCTTATGTGTTTGGCCCTACGAAGTTCAATGAATGGATGCAAGTGTTTTGAATTATGATTAGGTTAAGTCCATGGGTTCATCCTTTAGATTTTAAGGTTTGGAACCTAGGGTTTACAAATAGACGTCCCCATAAAGGTACCATGGGATTTGGAAATAGGGAACATTTCATATACAAATGGTATTGATGGGTTTACAACATAGGGGTTCAGTTCCAATGATTAACAACATCTTCGTCAAAAGGGGAATATTTGGATTTGGATTTAAATGCTAATACTAAGTATTGTAGTTTGTTATTGTCAGACATGGATGGACTTTATAGAGTGACCAAGAAGCCATGTCAATATTCGAAAGCAATTGCACCATCAAGATGGATGATTTCATCCAAAATTTCAACAATTTGTGTGATATGCAACAAATGCAAAATCCACAACTATTCACACCCTTCATGGCATGGAAGGAATTGTTCTAGCATTTGGAAGGGCCATTGATGGACAACTAACATGAATTCAAGTGCACCCTTGAAGTTCAAATTGGCAAATGGTGAATGTATTAATTGCTTTATTACATTTCCATTACTAGAAGTGTTATGGCCCCATAAGTCAAAGCACACTATTGGGGGGCCAACTTGGGCAATTTCATGACATGTGCATAAAATATACACTTGTAAAATGTGTTGCATTTAATTTTGGGTTCCACTTTTAATGTTTGGGCTTAATATTTTGATTTTCACAAAATTAATGTTATGTGATTTTTTGAAAGATTAAATTCAATAAATAATGGGTATATTTATGGTATATGTAATATAATAGACCAAGTTTGTTTTTCTAGACTACACTAAGTTAGGGTTTGAATTAGTCAACCAAAAAATGTTTGAAATTAAATTTGAAAAAATGGGCCCTTCACATATTTTGTTATCTTCCATTTGAATGCAATTGTTTGTCAAAATGTTAACTTACCACATACTTATGGTCATCGCACTAAAAACATCAATTTGTGATATGATAATTATGAAACTCTTCACATGGTTCACAAACTTATTCCAATCATATGGAATCACAATGTTTAGTAAATATTGCAAATTTCATAAAGATTAAAAACCATTTCAATCCTTTTTTGAATATAGTTGCATTTTTTAGTATGTTGTGATGTATTTTTTTTGGCACAAATATATTTTAACATCACTCATATGAAATTAAAAAGTGTACATTAGGAAAAAAAAAAAAACATTTTTTAACCAACCAGTTTTCGATTGCATGTCATCCACAACTTTGTTTCGATTACACAATAATATTTATTCTTAAAAATTCCACATGAATGGGATGGCATTTCAAATGAATTAACGTGTCGATTAATTTGGTAAATGTATTACACTAACCATTATGAGTGTTGACTATCAAAATAGTTTTTAAAATAAAATATAAACCAGTTGAAGAGTAGTTGAAAATTCCATTTTGCCATGACATTATGCCATGTCAAGTAAATTATTTAACTATTTTGGTGGGCCTTATTTATAAATGGATGAAAGAAGGATATTGATGGATGTAATGTTGCATGCATTTTCAATTGTACTTTAACTTTAATTATCATTACCTATAGCCTACCCACAAATTACCTACCCACCTTCCTACTTATCATTACTTACACCCTACGTACATGTTACCTACTTATTATTATAATGTATACCTACATATTACATACCTACCTAGGTACCTATAGACTATTGACCTACATAACTTAACCTACACCCTAATTTAAATCACCTATGCTGTAATTTAAATATATTTAACCTTCAATTTATCACCTACCTATAACTACCTTGGTAATATATGTAATAAGTACCTACCTAACCTACAAAGTATTACTTACCTACCTACCTACCTACCTACCTATAGGAGGTCCCTAAGTAAGTAATAGGTAGATATGTTACATCAAATGTAGGTAAATAGGTTACTTAAACTAATTAGGTATAGGTAGATAGGTATTAAGTAACTAGGTAATTAAGCAAGGCTTTTAAGTAGGTATTAATTTGATTTTTGTTTAATCATGGTGTCATGATTCACAACCTACCTACTTACACCTACCTAAGTGACTCACACCTTACCTATACTTAACCTATTACTACCTACCTCAATCTACATGAGCTTTAAGTTAGGTAAGGAAGCTCATTAGACCTAGGCTAGGATAGTTAACTAGGTTAAGCAAGTTACTTTAACATAGCAAGGGTTCAATTTTGTGGCATAAAATAATTGGTATATAATTGTATGGCATTTTACATATTCATTAAAATAAAATAAAATGCTACAAATTAAAATTATACCATATATAATGTTTTAAATTATATCATAAAATGTCATTCATTAAAAAATGATTCCATTTATGCCCTTAAATTTCATATAATATATATAATGCCATAATTAATTATGAATGGATGGATTTAATGTAGCATATAGTATGAATGAATGAATGAATGATTTGATGTGCCAAATTATATGGGTGAATGGATGGTATGACATATAATAATGGTGGCAATGTGTTGGCAAGAAATTGAAATTTTGAATTATAGTTGAAAATTACTTGAAACAATGTTAACTTGCATAGTTAAAAGTTAGTTGATATCCCAACTATAACCACATACTTCATCCATGGATGGATGAAAGGATTGCATCATATAACATTGTCATTCACTTTGAGCTTTCATTGTGCTTTAGTTTGATATTTTTCTCTTTTTTTATAGTTTGTTTTGATTGAAGTCACTTTCCTTTAGGTCCAACTTGTATTTAGAAATTTAAATCATATAGTTTAATAAAAATTCATGAATTTTTTCAAGTGAGTATATCGTGCCTTTTGCATGTGAGGAATTTCAAGTTTTTCATTTTGGGGTTATTCTTAACTTGTTTTTTAAAAATACATGTTCAAGTTTTTTTTTCTTCTTTTCATTACACTTTTTTTTTAAAAGTATTAAGCACATTAAAGTCATATGGTGTCATGGCAAGTGAACATGAATAACATGAAGGGACAAGCTTATGGAGTTTGGAAGCAACCACCACACATGCTTCTTACAATTATAGGTGCTTAAAAACTTGTTTCCTTTTTTTTGTTTATTTTCCTTTACCAATATATTTCTTCTTTTATTTCTCCACAATGTTACATTTCCTTAAATTCCTTTTAGCTAGGTTTTGTTTAACTCTTGTTGGTTTTTTATTCAACTAGGTTTTTTTTTGAACTTTCATTAAGGTAATTAAGCTAGTTTTAGTGCACTTAAGCACTTAGGGCAGTCCAAATCCAAGGGGAGAGCTCTTTTGTTTTTGGTGTCCCAGCATATGTTGAACCCCTCCTCTTGGCACATTTGAAGCATTAAAAATCTTCAAAAATGGATTAAAAATGAGAAAGTTATGGCCCCACAAAGTAGGGGGTCAAGAACTCAAAACAACAAACTAAACCCAATTCTTTAACACCCAAAAACTTCCTTTTATGTTGTTTTTTTGTTATTATATATCCAAGATTATTTGTATAACTTAATGTGGCGCTCATGTAACACTTTAAATCATTTAAAATGAAGAAGAAATGAAACAGTTATGAGCTTTGAAAGTAGGAGGGGTCCAAATAGAAGAAAAAAAAAAAAAAGTGATTTGTAAGTATGAAAGTTTTTTTTTTCAACTCTCACTAGTTTTTCTTCTTTTCAAATTTTAAAACAAACATTTGGGCAACGAAAGCTAAACTTATGAACCTTTTCAACCATCAATGTAAGTAAGGTTTTAATTATGTTTGTTTTAATGAGCTACTTTCAACTAAGTTTCAACTACATAATGTCTCCTATATTTTGATTGGGTTCAACTAGATTTCAATTAGTTTGATTTTTATTCTCAAAATGTCTTCAGATGTTGCCATTTCATCTTCCTTGTCTTTGGCCCTTGCACGTTTTGTTTTCCTTGCATTAGTGAACAAGAAATGAAATAAGGACTTAAACTTTTGTGGATTTTGATTTAGATACTCTTGTAGTGATTTTTATTGTGGATGAAGTTTGGAGGAAGTGAGGTGGTGAGGAGAAAAAACAAAATGTTGATAACTACGTTGTTTGTTGTAACAGTGATGTTTGTAAGCCAAATTAATATATGAAAAAGGGAAGGATTTGGTAAGGGTTGATGCAATGATGCAATGCAGTAGTGATAAACATGAGCGCAAAGTTGCATGCATGAAAAATGTTATTTGCAAAGTTTGCAAATGTTGTTTTTTTTCTTCGTCTACTATTCGATTGTCTATTACTTTTCTTTCCAGTCCAAGGGTTTCTTGTAGAGTCTCGGCTCGATGCAACTTACTTGGGAGAGGGGTAAGGTCTTCCTCCTCTTCCTTCAGATGGTCTAAAGGATTTCAACATGCTACCAAGTGTATGTACACTCCCGATGCTTTGACAGAAACCTCAATTTTTACAAGACCAATAGAAGGAGGTGGAGGAGATGGTGAGGATGTTGGAGGTCCTTTGCCATCTTTAGCTTCAAAGCTTGTTCTCACAATGTAACCACCTCCTAGGAGGTCTCATGATGCCGACATTGACACACCCCTATTGAAACCTTCTCCTAAACTTGTGTTGAACCTTCATAAAAAAGGCTCTTGTTGTTATTGTTCTTCTTCTTCTTCTTCTTCTTCTTCTTCTTCTTTTATGCAACAACAACATGAAACAACAACTATTGTGGGTAGTGCAAATGAATCAGTAATGAAGTTCCAACTAATCTTGAATTGAAACTTGACAATAATATTTCCTCTCCTCTTCCCATAGTTGCTCCAAGCAAAAGTAATGTCGTTTCTATTGTGGCAAGTTATGGTGCCATAGACTCATTAAGGTAAACTTTGGAGAAAGTTGAAAAGCTTGGAACATGGAATAGAATTGAGGCAAACCATCATAGTAGACAAGTGGGGAATGGTGCAAAGAGACCTAGGACACAAGCAACACAACCATGTGCATGGAGAGCTAGAGATAAGTTAAGAAACAAAGTTGAATGATAACAAACATTGTTGGTGGAAAAAAGACCTTATGTGTCAAGGAAAAGCTAGGTAGAAGTAAATATTTTTTCTTCTTCCACAAGTGTTAATGGAGCACCTACTACCAACCAACCTTTGCATTTGCAACCCCCTCCTTCCTTGACAACTCAAGTAAAACCTATCTTGAGGCCACAAGTGCCTAGTGTTGAAGTTGTTATAATAATTGAACCAAAAGTTTCACCTGCAAATGGAAATGAAGTAGTGAGTACAAGGACCTATGTTGAGAGATGTTGGAGCGAGGCCAAGGATTGCATCATTGGTACAACAACTACAACTACCATGGTTGTGCCTACTAAAGTTTTTACAAAAGCTCCCTCACCTAAGGTTAGTGCTTAAAAACTTTTGATGAAAATTGTTTGGATTATTTTCTTCTCCGTGGTAATGATTTTGAAATGTTTTTTCCTTGGTCTCTATTTTCAAAGGGTAAAGAAAATTGGTGCAAGAAGGCCAACAATCCCTTTGAGGGTGTGAAGAGAAGAGTGACTACTTGCAACAAAGAATTTTTGGATGTTGTCTTTGTAGACTCAAACATTGACATTCTAAGAGCACCACCAATTCGTAGGGGTGGCAGGAAGATGAATAAGGCTAGCCATAGAGCCATGTGTGCAAAAGCAGTTAAAGCAACAACACCCATACGTGTTGACATACTTGAGGTTGGCAAGGACAATTTTCATGCCAAAAGTTGGTTCAAAAGCTCATTATCAATGACAATGAGATTGTCAAGGTTCTTTTCAAGGAAGGGATTGCCACCATAGTGAACCAGACATTGGATTAAAAAATTGTCAAACTTATTTGCCAATAATTTGAGGTATAAATCGTGGAGGTTGGTAGTTTCAAGGTTGAAAATATGGCCAAAAAAATAATGTAATTTCTTGATGATGAGGACTAGATCATCTCATTGTTCACCCACTAGTTGTCACTATCTTGGGTCATGTTGACCATGGCAAGGTGAAATTTGTTGCAAATTGGAAAGACCTGGTATTGTGATGTAACGTCTATAATATGTGGTTCATCTGGCTTTGTAATTTCTCCATATGTGAGCTTGCAATTGAATTAAACACTTATTAACAATGTGCAACTAACACAAGTTTTTAATCATACAAGTTGTGTGTTACCCTATGTTGTAGCAAGTTGTTTTGGGTCACAAAGGTAGTAGGAGATAAACAAGGAAGTGTTTTGTTTTAAGCAAATGTTTGGCACTACCAAAATGATGTTATATCTTTTGTTGTTACACTCATTAGTGTTGATAAGGCATGGATTCTTCATGTTTTTCCACTAATTAACATGTTGTTTGATTAGAATATTATTTCTATAAGAACTTATGCATTGTTTATGCAAGCAAACACGAAGTAGGAACTATTTTTTACTTTCTTTGCATGTAGTCACAATTGAACCATTTATAGGTTGGTAATGTTGTTTCTTTTTAGATCTCTAATTCCTTCAAGCCTGTAGTAGACATTATTGTCCTTTTTTTTCCCTTGATTATATCAATACTGACCCTATTGCATCTTTCCAACCTTAGTCCTTTTTTGCATCGATCTATTTGTCTTAGAATTTGTGTTCCATGGATGTAACAATTTTGTGTGCATTTCCATGCAATGTAGGTTGGGCAATTTTGGGTTGCCATTATTCAACCCGGCAGTAATTTTGATCATGTCATGCATGATCATCAAAGCAAGTCTTGAAAGTGACTACTAGAGGTATTTTCCTTCCTTTCATTTGACCATCATATGTTGTAAAAGTGTTGAAAAAATCCCTATTTGATGTAGCACCTTTGTAGTCTATAGTACAATTTACAAAAAAACATCTTTTGTAACATTTTTCCATAAGTTTCACTCTTGAGATCTTTCTTCATTATAAGTTTTCTATATTTCTCATGAACGAAAGGCCTTGATTTGTCCAGCTTGTAGGAACTCATGGACACGAATTTACTATAGTTAGTGTTTGGACCTATTCATTAAAGTGTGTTGTAGGTGCAGGGTGTGGATGTATACAACCATATCTTGCACCAGTTGTTCAACTAACATGTTGTTGAATGCATGGTACATTGATAGTGTTCAATATACATAATTGTTATAGAAAGTAAGATTTTCGCTAAAGTCATTAACCACACGTGTTTTCAAGGGTTTTGATTAGTTGGTGTGTTATGTCATTAATACATGAAGTCAATGTGTAGGGAGTTCATGAATTGAAGCGTCATAGGATGGGGTCTACTATTCACATTAATGTGCACATTGAGGTGTTCTCTATGAGTTACAATTTATACATAGTTTAAGTTATAATATTCTTATGGATGTATTCAAATAGAAGTGGTAATGGTAGTTGAACCCATAATCTATTTGGCAACTCCACCCCAAGGCATGAATATTTGTAGTATGTTTCTTTACTTAGTTCCTTTAATGTCATTTCCAATCCAAAAGGTTATATGGATGCAAACCCTATCATTTTGTAGAATGAAAAATTATTGTTGTGTTTTCAATTCATTGGTGGTGCATGGCTAATAGGTGGAGATCCCAATATTTGCATGCAAGTGGATCCATGGCTTAGTGTGAATGTAACTCATAATATTGGAGATGTAGTGCATCAGAAGGTGCACAAACAACATTCAAATGTGATTGAAAGTTTTATCCACATTGGTAGTTATTCAACTCTTTGTTTCATCAATTCCCTATCCTTCCTGCTTTGAATTCAAGTTGAATACTTTTGTTGAAATAAAGGAATGTGTCAATGTACCACGCAAGGATACTTTCACCCCCTTGGATTAATCCCAAAAAAATTCCCCAATCATAGGGTTCTAGTAAATCCAAATAATTTATTAAATATATGTGATTTAACAAATTATATTACATCATTTAAATTTAATTATTTTAAAATGTTGCCCAACATTTTATGTATTCATATATGTAGTTGCATAGTCCTATGACTAGTCAATGGATGAAACATCCCTATAGTCGAAAGTGATATGCGACTATTAGTGTGACTATACACGCCACGTAGAGTTTTTTTAATGATTAATTGTGTTTTATCACTTGTCCAAAACAATTGCAAGATTTATAGTTGCATGTGTTTGGTGGAACTAAAATTGTAATTTTTCATTTCCAAATTTCTTCTAGTGGAAAACACAACTTCCATAACACATATGATTTTTTTTCCCCAATTTTGTCATCTTTAACCCATGTTCCACAAACTTTACACATTTCCCATTATCTATTGTCATTTTCTTTGTTTCTTGCTTGCCACAATCATAGCCTTCTTGGAAGCAATCAGAGATGGCGAAATCATTTCATTCATCCAATGTTTACCAAATCCTCCTACCCCCTTTCACTAGACCCATCTCTAGGAAATCTCCAAGGATTTTTGTTTTGGGGGGCATTGTATGTGCAACCATTTTCAAAAATAAAATCCAATTTTTTTTCTAACCCTTTGGTGGAGGTCAACAAACCTCTCAACATTTCCGCATCATTTTTGGTTTTTCTAAATCAACCAAGTTCTTGTTGTTGGTTTTCCATTCTCCCTTTATTGAAGAGGTGGTAGGGTGGAGATTTCAATCACAATGTTATTCTTAATCAAGAAGTTTTGGATTGCTTGGCGTGTGTACTTTTATTACCATGATGGTTTTGGAATGTTGGATTAAAAGTATTCGCAAAATGTTTCACATAAACTAGTGTTTTAGATTATTTTGTTTGTTTTTGTGCCTCAAGTTTTACAAGATTTTGTTGACTACATTATTCACATTTGGACCAAGCAATTGCTTCAAAAGAAGGATTTGATTGTAAATTCTTGAAGGAAATTATCATGCACATTGCAATCACTTGAGAATATATTCAAAAACAATAAAATGGTACCCTACTCAATATGAGACTTTCATCGAACCAAATGAAAATTGTTGAAAAGCTTGCATGGTTTTAACATTTTAGATTTTACCTAAACTAGTTGAAGGATGAGCTCTTTCATAAATTGGTCAATGTCAACCCTAATGATAATAATGGACACAAACATAAATAACATTCAACACCCATGTATGATTTAAATTGTGAAATTGACTTTTTCACATATAGTTGATGTTTTGACCCAAAAAAACATTGAAAAAACATCACATTAATGGTAATTGCATTATATGGACACCATCAATAGACATATTTCAATTGTCCGAACCTTATATTTGCACTACCCAGTTATAACCTCAAACCTTTGTAAAGGGAAATTTTAAAATGTTACAATATATTTTGTTAGCAACTATCAAATGAATGTTTACAAAACTAAAATATTTGTTTCATGTGAATTCATAGGCATACCTTCACACCAAAAAGCCATATGCAGGTATGTCAAATTAATTCATTTAAAATCATCAACTTGCAAACATTTAAACACATACACCTACTAATAATCACTTGGATAATAATATAAGATGTTATTTATTCAACAAATGGAAGGATCAACTATAAATGCATAATTGAAACATTCATAATGTATAATGATTTTGATACAAAAATGATGATCCATATTTTATGAAACTTGTATCATCCCCATTTAGGTACAAATTTAAGATCATTCGATAATTTTGTTTTTATTTGAAAATAAATAACATTAATGTCATGTCATATCACAAGGATAATAAATACACAAAGTAATATCATGATTTGTGGTCAAAAGGGTTATGTTTCAATAGAAGTATAAGACCTAATTTTCTTATTAACATAAATGGGGGTTCTAATTTCTTATATCTATTTTTTATTATAGGGATGAGACATCGAGATGTGCTTGTGGAAAAAGCAAAAATTTATGATTATCAAAGAACATTTTTGAATGGGTATGTATATTTGTAGCTCTTGTGTGCTCATGGTACATTATGTTAATGGACATGTGATAACCATGTATGAAAACTTCACTTGATCAAAAGCTCAAATGTTACTCAATGAAAATCATGCACAAGGTTTTGATTCATTTGGAAAAGAATCCACATTCATAAAAGTTTCCCACATGTAAAATTCAAATAACTATTGGGCTTTAGATTTGAATATCAATTCTTGGACATTAAGCTTCAAAGTCAATAGATTGATTTTTTGAAACAATATTTGTCACAACATATTCTTGGTTGTTTTATGGGTGAATTGTGAAGAATACAAAGGATAATTTACTTCAACATTCAAATGATATTACATTGGGAAAAAAACATATATTATTTTGTTTGATTACCATGCATAACAAATTTCAGGTATTTAAGAGAAGATAAATTGGCAAATTTGGGTAATCATTTCCTAGAACGAACTGAAGGTGGTCGTTTACAACGAGAGGTTTGGTACTAAATCATATTTTCTAATGTGAAAATCAAAATATGTGAAAATTTTGATTTTCCATCATGACTCGATAAATACAAAACATAAATTGATTAATAAATAATGTTTTCATGGATTCACAAACCTTCCATGATAGAAAAGTTGTAAAGTATCAATTTGGGTCTAATTATATTATATATATTATGGCAAAGTTAATTGGAACTATGTGTTACAAACAAACAATGAACTTGTGTTGAAAAGGCAGATGAATTTGCAAAAGATATGGCAACATTTAAAAAGTTGGAAGAGAAAGATCGAGCAAGAAAATTCTTGGCATTGGTTCGTCATATTCATTATTGCATCATATTTTTAAATAATTCATAATACCCATATCAATAAATTTTTAGTTCAAATTGAGATAAAATAAACTTATACATTATAGACTTTGTTTTGGAGTTTAACTTAATGTGGTCTTATTGATATTAAGGTGCATTCACACCTAATGTTAAGTCAGTGTTAAATGAAAATCTAGGTGACATCTTAAGTGGCACCTAATGTTAAATGGGTGATTGTTTAATAATAAATGAATGTTAACATAAAATCTTCATGGTAAATAGGTTTAGGTCCTAAATGAATAGCTTAGTGTTAGGGGACTTAATACTAGAGTCCTTAACACCAAGTGTGAATGCACCTTTATATACATATATTTGCTTTCGAAAGTTCTAACAAATCTAAATGTATTTTACAATACCCAACTTTAAGTATATTTGTCTTAACTTCAATTTTTATACCTTCCAAGTATATCGTGTGCATAGTTTAAACTTCAAGTCACTAGATTTTGGACTTGATTTTGGGTGATAATAACAACCATTGGCCCTATCCATACCTACTTTTTATGTGAACATGTTACATCATAGACTCAAGAAGAACATCTTCGGATGGTAGAAGAAACAAACAAAGTAGACACGCAAAAAGAACAAGAAACACGAAGGCTTGATCATCTAAAAGAAATTAATCCAGAGCTTCGCATCCTTCAAAAAAAAATCCAACTTGCAGAAGTGAATAAAGAACGACACCAACAAGTATAACCATTCACCTTCTTTTTTTTATCAAACTCTTGGAACTTTAGTGTTACATAACCATGCAATGTATGTGAATATGTTTAACCATTATTTGAAAACATAGTTGACTTACTTTTTAGAATTAGAAGACCTTTAATGTCATTGTATGCTTCTTTAATGGCTATTCCATTTTGAACATGAACTTTCAAATAATGGAAATTTCTCAAAACTATCCTCAAATTTTTAGAGTACTAATTGCACACATTTTGTCAATAGGTTATGAGTAAATACATAAAAATGTGCATTTATATTGAATTACATGATTTATTAATTGACATTATGATTTCCATTTTTTACATTCATATATTTGTCTTAATGTTTCCCATTCAAAAGTGAAGGTGAAATATAAATAAATTATAAACGTTGTTGTGATTTAATTTCATCCAAGCTATTAAAGAAAGGAAATGTTATGTTTGTGTGATTTAGTTGGAGGAAAAAAGACTATCTCAATTGGAAGATGCAGCACGAAATGCTGCATTTCATACAATGCAAGAACAAAGTATAGCAAAATCAAAGATGCTTGATAAAATCAAAGCTGATAAGCTTCGTGAGGATACCGTAAGTTATGTTTTTTCACAAATGTGAATAATTAATCATGAATGATATTCTCGTGTAATAATTTCATTCCAAAAAAACACACATATGAGATATAATTTTTGTTCAATGCCACTTTAAAAATATTATGGAATTTTTTTTTTCAACTATGAATATCTAAAAATTATACATCTTCCCATGTGGAAAATACACTCAAGATGTTCAATTTTTCATGTTTATAAATATGAATTTGTTTGAATGAGATGTTGTAGATCATAGCCAGAGATTCATTGGACAAACAAATGCAAGAGAAAATTGACTTGAAACAAAGAGAGATTGACAAACGTTGCATACATGAAAGAATTGAACTTGAAAAGGTATAATATTTTGAGTGGTGACACTCACTATTGAAATATTCCAACTATGATGTTGGATTAATTAGAATAATACTTGAATTCTAGAATTGAAATTGTATGCCCCCAAAAAATCATCCCTTGTAATTTCTTTATAATGTTTGAAATGTTGTATCTATTCAAAACTCAAAATCTAAGCACCCCCAAGGCTGAAATTAGTCCTAAAAAGGGTGGAGTTCCAATGTAATAACATCACAAAAAATATGGAATTCACTTTTAAAAGGACACAAGGCATCCATCTACACCGAAGGAAAGGGTTTTCATGTTTTGCTTTAAGGAACTTATGTCTAAAACTTAAAAAAACCTTCATTGTAATTTATTAACATGCAAGTGATCACATCATTTATTGATAGTTTTTAATAGGGTAGAAACATACATCAATACATTAATTAAAATTATCATGTCTTTTACAGATTAAAGAAGATAACAAAATTGAAGAAAAATTGGAATATGACAATAAAAGGTAACATTTTTACTCATGTTTCACCACCACATTGCATGAGAACCTTTGTTTTACTTGTAAGGTTCATGAATGAAAATTAATATATTGGAGGTTTTCTTCATATTTGGATTCCATTCAATATAAACAAAATGTGTGTCGAAATGATAAGACAATTCCATGTCATGTGTCTTCATTGGTTCATGTCCATGACATTAGTTTTATATTTTCTTGTAGAGCAAAAGATGCAAGAGAGAAAGTCTATATGGACAAATGTTTGAAGGAGCGAGCTAATGCAATTATACAAAAAGTAAGTTGTTTTTTTTATAGTTCATAAATTAGTATTAATCAACATGGGTGGATTGACATGATTTTGACAACAAAATGTATGCATTTGTGTATTGATAATAAGACTCAAAGAATGGGTGTGATATTTGTAATTAAATATCATACAATACAAGTCAAATGAAACTAAAATTCATGGTTAGGACTTTAGTCATTATTAAATGTTATTAATTTTAGTCATGATAATCAACTTAATTTTATTGACTTCACTATGTTAACTACTAATCTAAAATCAACAATAAATGTTGTGGATTATTGAATGTTAAATGTTTTCCACATTTGAAAGGTTCAACAAAAGGTTTTAAAAACTTCAACCATTTTTTAACAATAGATTTTGATTGAATCATTTTTTAAATGTGTTAAGTGTTGACATTTGTGCTTCATGGTATTTTTTTACATGTGACTTCTCTCATACTATGAAATAACAAGTTATGATATTAAATTGAATTCATATTGGTGTGGATAAGGCATTGGAAACAAAACAACAAGAAGAAGAAATTTTCAACTATCAAAAAATGTTAGACAAGCGAGAAGCTAACAAGAAAGCTCAAGAACAACTCAAAAAAGAAGAAACAACAAAGTACATGTTATTTTTTGTTTTGATAGCTTTTAATAACAACTTTTTACAAGTCATATATACTAAGCTTTTGTATTGTTGTGAAATATGAATTAATTCTCAAATTTAGATTTATTATACAATGTTGACCATTACTTGTTTCTAGTTATTTTACTACATTTCAATATTTTAAATTCATGCAACTATCACAATTTGAGAAGCTACTTAACATAGTGTTATTTTAAAATCTTTATTAACTTGGAATGCATTATCCATATATGCATTGCATGAGAACTAGGATTTGGGCTAAGATTGCCAAGAGTACTCAAGGAGTCCAACAAGCAAAGGAGGACATGGAAAGAACTTTGAATGATTTGTACTTTGAAGAAAAAGAAGTCTTAATTGAAAAGAAAAAAGAAGACATGCGAGTGCAAGTATGACCACAAACTTAAACATTGCAGTCAAATTGCATTTCAACTTTATATTATTGACAAAGTTGATCAAATTTACATGCATATTTTCATTTGGTGATTTAACAAACACATGCAAAGTGTTTACATGTTTCAAAACTGTTGTGAAGTGTAGAGGGAACACATGAAAGAAAACATGCGATTAGCAAGTGAAGCATACTTTGAATTAAAGGAAAAACGTCGTGAAGCAGAAAGACAAGAACGACTACATATACACAAACTTATGATGGAAAGACTTGCTGAGGTATTTGAAATTCATGTTGGTGTTAAGTCTAACTCCATGATTATTTTGACATATTAAAAACATACATCATCATATGTAATTTGGAAATGTCATTTATCATATCAAATTTTTTGTTTGGTTGTAGTTTTGGATTGAAAAGATTATTTTACATTCAAAGTGATAAGAACATTTTTAGATAACAAAAAAAAATTACACTTGAGTTTTCTACATGCAAATTTAAATGTCAAATTTTAGTTGATTTTTGGATTGAATGGCTAACTTTGGAAAAGTAGAACTCATGAAATCTAGATGTCATATTGTATTTAAATGCTTGCATGTCAAAATATAACATTCAATATCCATTTCGGTAAATAAACTTTTAACTCTACAAAAAAACAAACCTAAATTTTAAAACTAATTTTAAAACATCAATTGAATATATGCATGATAGGAACATAAACAAGAACACCTCCAAAGACAAAAGCAACATCTACAAAGAGAGGAATACAAACAAGAAATACAAGAAATATTTGATACTAAAAAGGCGACATTTGAGGCTCAAGTGAGTTGAATTCTATGACTTCTAAATGGTTAAAGTCGATCCATGAAAAATCAAAAGTTAAACAAGTATGATATATTGATACCTTGAATTTTATCCTCAAGCAAAAGAAGAATATGGATTTTACAATTTTTTACTTTATCGATCATTGATATTTTGTTTAATACTAACGTAAACCTTGAATGTTCAAAATCCCACTAATAATATTTCATGTTTACAAATTAATTCTTTTTTGTCAATGACATTGTCATGTATTAGTTGGATGTGTTTTATATATTTATATCTTAATTTGAATGGGCAAGTTGAACTAAAAGTAAGGGAATGAACTAACAATACTTGTTAATGTTGGTCATATATTGTAGCTTCATGATGCAAGACATGAAAAGCAGAGACAAGAAGCAGAAGCTGCACAAGATCAAGTTATAATTGAAAGGGAACGACAAAGAATCCTTTGTGAACATGCATCAAAACTCAAATGGTTCCTTCCAAAGGGAATATTGAAAACTAATGAAGACCTCAAAATTGTGGGATTGCATCATCATTGATGACCATCAATATGCACAACCATTGGTTTGTGAAAACATTAATTACAAAATTTGGTAGTTGATAAACATTTTCCACCCAATTATGTGCAAATCTAGTTGCCTTGTCGCAATGTTGGTGTCACATACCAATGTGATGAAAAGTTCACCATGAGTTATTTCTAAGGGGCATATGGGGTCATCAATTATCCATCCAATATTTGATGTATCACTTTTTTTAATGTGTACATGAACAAATATTGCGGAGATTCAAATTTCTTGTTTCACTTTGTTTTAAGTAAGAGTAATAGTTTTTTGAACTAACATGATGAATTAATGACGTACATTAAGTCACTTTAGAAGTTGGGTAAATATTTTATATCAATAATGTTTTAAAATGTGAATGGTGCTAATCCCATGAATGAACTTCCTATTGGATAAACAAATTGTCAAGTGGATTAATTTTTCATGAATTGGAACTTGGAAGAGAATTATGAAATTTATCCAACACATTTAACTCAAATAAACTTGATATTAAAAAAATACTTGATTACATTACTTCATTTTAAATTTCAACTATAAAACATTATTAAACATTATCAAAATTTTAACTATGGTTTCATCAAAGTTGGGTTAGGGACGACAACTTTAGGTTTCCTAAGTTCCTACTTGGACAATTCCAAACTAGAATCTATTTAGTCCATTCCCAAGTAAAAATGCATTGAAGGCGTCTTTTTTTATCTATGTGTCTTAAAGTTTTTGTTGGTCCCAATGCCATATTTACAAGAATATTTTGAATATTTTATCCACCAATTTTTGTCCATTTTTTTTCAATTGAATTTTAATCCAATTGTTTGATTGAATTTAGCTAAATTCAAATTACATTTAATGTATTTGAATTCAATTTTTATTTATTTTTGAATTGAATTGAATTCAAGTTGCATGCAATATCTCTCAATATTTTCATTCAAAGAGAATTTAATTTTCACAAAATCAATTTGTTTTTTTAATCAATTGATAAACTGATTGTCAATAGTAGTGCACAATAGTACAAAGGCCAAGTATTTTAATAGGCGACTTAAAGTTGGACAATAATATTTCCCTTGATCAAATTTGGAAAGATTAGTGCATCACATACTTTTGACTTATGTGTCATTTTGAATTTTGGCAAGTCATTAAAAGATTATTAAATTGAATGATCCAATCACAATGAAATATTAAGATTTTAAAATCAAACTAATTAAAAAACATGAAATTTCAAAAATTGAATGCTGATTTTTTTAGGGGTTTACAATGCTTAACTTGTTGAACCAAAAATTTAAATTCAATTTTATTTCATATGTTTAAAAATTCAACCATTGTCAATAGAAATAGGTATATAAAACTGAGGTATTCAAAATTCATTAACCAAAGTTGAACTTTCAAAGGGACAAAAAAAGATGTTCAACAAGATCCATTACATGCAATACAATGGGTAATTTGATTTGCAAAATCTTGCAAATTTCTTTCAACTTCCTCCAGTTATCAAAATGCTCAAATCCTAAAATCTTATAAAGAAATAACTTCAAAGTACATTTACATTCTAGATCATGATATTGTTTGTCAATTACATTGGCATCACTTTTGCATGATTAAATTTAGCGAATTTCATTGGAGAGGCAAAGTTCTTCTTGTATATCTTGTAAACTACCAATGCTATATCACATGACAACCATGATCACATATAGTAAAGAACCACCCTGAGAATTGCTGGGTATCCGATGCCATTTCTAATAATCACCCAACACTGGCATAGACAACCTTAATGGTGCAACGATTTCTGAAGATGGATTACTATAACCAATCCAATAGAGAACACTGACTTCTTCAAGAATTGGAAGAGGCATGCATTCAGAATTAGTGGACAGTCAGGATAAATTTCATTGTTGAAATTCTTTTTCAGGGACAAGCTTACAAATGTTTATTAGAAGAGCTGCAGCTTTTGCACATTCTGCTCTCTCTACCAAAAGTCAATTCCGTATGAGCATGTTACTATAAGCATGAGGCACTTGAATTCAAATGGAATTGATGAACCTATGACAAGATTCACACCTGTATTATCCGCTGTGCAAGTTGCCATTTTCACAAGGTGGCTTCTCAAACTCTGGCATTGTGCCATTTGCAGTAACATGCTTCCTAAGGGAGATGTAAGCATTTTGCACCATTTCAACTGATGGTACATCATGGTTCACTGTGTTCTGTGTTACCACTGCAGCCCACTCTTCCATTATCTGTGCCATATTGGAGACCTGCCACAAAGTTTCGTCAAGGGAACAGTAGTGCAAACTGGACCATGCAAGCAGGCAAACTGAAAGGGTATTCTGATGTCTAGCAAATCTTGTCTTCAACACTTCCAAGAGATGGATGAACTCCTAGACTTTGCTTCTTCACCCTTTAAGAAAACATAAAGAGGATACAGTAGTAAGCTTGGCCTGAAGGCCTCGGCTATTGTTAGCCATTGTATGGCTTGCTGGCAAAGCTCCACCTTCATCTTCCCGAATATCATCTTCTTGGTGATCATCAAGGTCATCCAGCAAGAGGCTACAACTGTCAGTCAACACAGCAATCATACTGCTACAAGGTGGCTCATTCTTGGTGGCAACAAGACACCTGAAAATTCTTCCAAGAATACTCCAAAGAGCATTCCGAGCTCCAGAGTCATCACCCAATGAGGGCACCAGAATGAGCAAATGACTGACTAGAACTTCATCTGCATACCAACACATGAATGTTGTCAAGCATGTTCATCCTATTGTGCAGCCACAGCTTGAAGATTGCACATTATACTTGGGAATAACCAAAGTAAAACCCAAGATGCAAATCCAAAAGAGCTCAGCATCCTTGGAACCTGTCTTTGCTTGCATCCCAGTTCACAACTGTCAAAAGATTGAACACTGGAAGGCAGGCTCATGATATTACTCCATCTTAAAACAAAAGCTCATCTTTTGGATTGAAGAAACAAATACTCAGGTCAAACACAACTCAGGAAAAAATATTTAAGTGGTAGAAAGAAAAGAACTCTTGCATACCTCACTGGCAGACAAATTCAACTCGAGTTCCTAGGAAGCAAGAAAATAACTCACCATGTGAAACCTCGTGTATGAGGTGTGCTTCTTCCATCAGCAAGTTAGCTATCAACACTGTTGCAGTTATTCCCGATGGTCCAATCTGCACATTTTAATGTAATGGAAAAGAGTTTTGTCATTCTAGGGTGGGGTTCATCTGACATGAAGTGTTGACTATACAGAACATGTAGACAACTTGATGCAGAGAATTGAATTACACTCCTTCATCTTTTCATGCCATCATGTTGCAAGCTAGAAAATGCAACCTCAAAAAAACTTCTGTAGGATCTTCATAACCTGGCTTAAGATCCCAGAGCATCTACTGCACTTGACAAATTATTGAGGAGCGCATCTCAGACTGAAGGTGATTGAGAGCACTGATAATCAATTCCTCTAAGCCCTTCACCTCACCAAGACTCATGATTACAAGGTCAAATGACCTCATCTGTACAACAAGAATGACAAACCCCAACTAATCACAAGATGAAGTTACTGTTGCTGCTGACCTCATCTTTGGATGAAAGCCGGACAACCTGACAAGCGAGAGAAAAGAGCTTCCGATTGGCTGCAAGCTGCAAGGCAACATCATCTACAAGAGAGAGAACTTCGGCTATCTGTAAGACAATGTCCAATACTGTATCCCTGCAACAAAGAAAAATGAGAATAGAAGGTTATCAATGCCCAAGCTGAGTTAGAAAACACATTGATTGCACTCTGATTGTCATGAAATACAAGAATGCCCTTACTTCAAATAGACATACCTGTCTGTGTGTGTGACATGCAAGAAAAATTTCATACCCGCAAGAAGATGTGCCCTCATTGATGGCTGTGACTTCACAAGCTAGGAGGTCTGTCAAAAGGTCCAGCAGGCCCAAGCGCAGCAATGTTGGTAGAAAGCCTGAAGCAGCATCAATTCGGCTGTCCACCATAGCCAGCAACAATTCTGTACTCTGCAACTCCAGAAGGTAGGAAACAGCATCTGAGATTCACCTCCTTTCAGTGTGGATATGTGAACTGAGCAGTATGAGATTCCCACAATAAATAGTAGTAGATCTCATGACTACATCAAATATGTGCAATATCAAGCCATCAACAGACCTTTTCTAGAAGCTGGGAATTCATGGTGTTGGTTACCATCCACAGGATGCGCTCCATGACTTCTTCTCCTTTCAAGGCCGTAACCCAAGCACTCACAACTTCACTGTGGAGACCTGCACTCAGCAATCTACAATAGCCACAATAAGCCAAGGCTCAAAGGATCTTTTGAGGTTTTTATGACCTTAACAAAGAATTATTGATGTAGAACAAATACATTCAAACAGTTCAGTATAAAGGTACTAGGCAAAATGGAACAGAAGTGAACAGCAGTGGCTAGTGGCAGTCATTTCACAACATATGTGAGGCACAGCACCCTGTTCAGCATGAGACCCATGTAACTAAAGGTCAGCTCTGGCACCTGCAAGCTTCAGAGAGACTGGGAGCATCATTGACAAAAAGCTGCTTCACAACCATCGAAACAAAGCCCTCAGTTTCCACCATGATCTTCTCTGGTTTAGCATGACATGCCAAATTTCCAAGTATACCCAAGCTTATCTCCTGCAAAATATAGACTCTCAAGCTATCAATCATCTAGTACAAAGGAGTCTAGGCTCCATGCATGAAGACAAGAACTGAAAAAGGAGGGATCGATGATCAACAGTAGTACCAAGGAGTTTCAGTGCTCACCCTCATGCGGTCAGACTGTGCTGTTCGAAGAAGTTCCAACAATACATCTATTATCTGATTCTCGACCTGTCCATTCCATGTTTGTCTCATCAGTGTGAGGCAAGTCAAGACCAAAAAGAAGAAAACTAAGCAGACAAATTGAAGAGCCTCAATGTGCAAACTATATGCACCTACAAGGAATAGTGGAAAGAGCTATGTAAAATTCCAGAAAAACCTGAAAGTCATATGGAACCTGGGATGGCAGTACTGCCCTGAAAGCAAATCAATAAGAGTGTTCTAAGGGATTAGCCATCCCACTCTGAAACACAGGACATCCATGAATCAGTGCCTCAAAGCCACTCGACCCGGAGTAAGTGTTGGACCCAGATTGAGTTATGGAGGCTATCCACATGCGCTCCGACCTTCTAAGATCATTCCACGTGAAAAAGAAAAAAAGCTTAATCAGCAATAAAATCTGCATGAACCAATCTTGGGAAATTTTGAGCACTTGGCTGCAGCTTTTGATCAAGATGTGATCTCCAGCACTTTAAACTCAGGCTTGATCATCTTTGCTCTAAGACTGAATTTATCTTTCAGAGGTTCAATCTCTCAAATTCAAAATCCACTGGACCTTATATTGACTATGCTCACTGGCCAGTGTACATGATGACTCTTTGGGAAAATCCATTGTGTGATACTGGTGTGACTCAAAGGACAGGTAGTACAGTACAATACCATGCATGTGGACATCTTGTCACAAGAAGATTAGAGTACCACATTTGGCTGCAAATTCCAAACTATTGTCCAAATAGCTGAGCAAAATGAGAGATGAAATTTGCAGCGCACCGAGATGAGCTTAAAAATAGCTGGCCACAGGTTAATGCAATCTCTCCCCTCTGGTTGGACGTAAAGCTACAGTACCAAAAAGCACACTCTCTAAAGATCTGAGCTTCTTGGACTATCTTGCTCTAAGCTCTTGAAAAGTTCAAAGAAGATTGATTTCTTCTGAAATTTATCTTGCTTTATGCATGGCATAGGAGAACATGTTTCTTTTCCAGGACTTTGGAGAAACAATGACTACAATATTTCAGCAGTCATGAATTCGGTAGCAACAAACCGTGCTGCATATAGCCTTCATTCAATTGGAAAGTGGCTACTAGAACCCTGATGTCCTCGTCTAAGAATCTCAGGATTGGTTCTTGATGCACTCACCAGGAAATCTGCGTGTATTTGGTTTGCAGCAAGGTCCCAAAGCACACAACCAGCTTCTTCTCTTGAATCTTCATATTCAGTTTTTTCTTCTGTGTCTCCATGCTTGGACTTTTCAACTTTATCTTCATAATCCTCATCTTTTCCATTCCCAACAGCAATTGCATTTGTCAAACTAACTTCTGGGGATCTTGCAGCTGATTGCAAGCTGTTTCCCAAGACAACAGAATCAGAATTTACACCTTCCTCTTTCATTCTCCTGACTCTTTCCTCATCCTCCACATCAGATGCAGAAAGAGAATCATGCTTAAGCTGGCCATCCACAGACCCAGTCACATTTTGGACAATGATGTCCACTTTACATTTAGAGTCCTCTGCTGGATTGGAACTCTCATTGTTTCTAGTCACTTCAGCAGAACATGAGTGGATGTGTTTTCCTGTTGCAGGCAGGAGCTGCCGGATGAGATGAATAATGTGGCTGGGGTCAATAGTGCTGTGCAGGTCAAAAACCTGCAAAACACACATTAATGTCAGAGCTGCCAATGCTATCATTTATACTACTCTCTTCCCAACCAGATGCTTCTGAACACTTAAGTGCCAGTGAAAAGCAAACAGAAATCCTACCTGACAAGGAGACCGTCCCAAGAAAGTCTCTAAAAAGGTCACACATTCACAAAATACTAAGAAGAGTATTTCATGTTCACTTCAAGGATCATAGCTCTCTGCATGTGAGAAGTTTCTCGCAGGCAATCGCTATAAGTACTATTCCAAACAGACACTCCAGCCTCAGTTTGGATCAGCCCTCCACATCAGTTGTTGCAGATAAAGCAGCAATGCAACAGTTGAATTCAACTGTATGCTCACAGACACAAACCTCAGATTCCAGTGCAGTTGCCTGGTCATCGAAATCTCTGTGGAGTGTCTGAGGATTGCACCACATTGGTGGTGTATCACTAGGTCGCTCCATCACTGTTCTCAACACACCAACTGCATACCATAGAAGAAATCGTCCAATCCTGCTCCCATCACAAAGTTCAATATTGCATAATTCAGCAACATTATTACAAGCCCACAAGTTTCCAAAGAAGAATGAAATATCAGACCTAGACTTGGGATGTTGGAGAAGAAAAAAAGCTCAAACTGGGCAATGATTCATCAGCTGAGAGGCGAAGAGCACATGTGACACAAGAACAAGGAACGGCAGAGCGGAGGTTCTAGAATTTCTTTCTGATGCCATTGACCGATCAGTCTTTCTGAGTTTCAATCCCCTAGCATTACTTCTTTATACAACTATGTCAGAGTTGCCGGGAGACACACATGGCTTAGGGTTTCTTTGGCAATCCCTGGAGTTGAACACATGTAAGTTTCCAGGGTTTGGAAGCTAGTCATGCTCAAATAAGTGGAGCTCAAATTCTTCTGGAAAATTTTCTTCTGGAATTCTGGCAGGGTTTTTACCTCTTGTACCTCCCAATAGAGGAAAGCACATATTCTTTTGCAAGCACTTAGCATGAAGAAAAACGGACAGGAAAAACAGGATATGGTAAAACCTAAACCCTGGAGGAATTGCAAAAGAGCTTTGTGAAGAAGAAGAAGATATTTATCTACTCCTCAGGTAATCCGAAGAGCATCTCAGGTCACCATTTGGAACTCGAAGAAACCAGATCAGTATTCAAATATATGGACCCAAAAAAATAAATACACACACATCTCATAGAGTCTCATAGAGACTCATAGAGAAAAAACTCTGCTCTTCTGAGACTTCCAGAGACGAAATCAAGCATACAAATGCAAAGAATCATGTGGAGACTGAAATGCAGAAAACAAGCTCCAAGAAACAATACTCTTGAAATTTCACACAGGGGATCATAGTACCACAAGACCAGAGAGACACAGATAGAGAAGGAGACAGACAGACAGACAGACAGACAGATAGACAGACAGACAGCAGCGGCAGCAGCAGCAAAGGGAACAAAGAAGTTGACAGAAAAGGAAAAAGACAGAGGCCGTTGTTTTTACCAGAGCAGAAGCAGTTGCGAGAAGGAGAGAGCCTTGGCTAGAAGAAAACGAAGATCGGAACAGCACCGAAGCTCCCTGGCTATGGTCGGAAGATGCGTACTACTTCACTGCGACGAAGCAGAAGAAGAAGAAGAGGACGTTCAGTGAAACAACGACAACAACAACAACGATTCTTCACGATTTTGCTTGCTCGCATCAGCGGGACATCCGTTTGAAAGCTACGACACTTTCATCCACCAAGTCGCGGATTCTTGCCTCAACGACGACGACGATGCGGGAACCCTTCAATCCCGGCTACCATGTCCGACAAGATGATGGCCGCAAGAAGAAGAAGAACGACGACCTTTTGAAGGAGTTCCGAGAATTGCATACCGAAGAAGAAAACATCTGTCGCGACTGATCACATAGAGAGAAATCCTACACAGAAGAAATCTGTAGCAAGCAACTGATTTCACAAGAGAAGAAATCATTCTTCTTCTTCTTCTTCTTCTTCTTCTTCTTAGGGTTGGTGATGTACTTCTGGAGCTTCTGACAAAGGATCCATCCGTCCCTTGCTGAGACTGTGAAGCATGGTCAGCAGTTGTTGTTGTGTATGTTGAACTTTGTGGAAGAAGGAAAAATGGGGTACAAATACATTATTGAGTGTGAAGTTTTGCAAATCTCTTACAATTCTGTTTGCAGTGCAGTTTTGGTTTGAGTGAGGGGTTTTGGTTATGATGCTGATGACGATGCTGATGATGATGAGAAGCCGAGAAGCTGGATTTGACTAGAGCTATTTATTGTTTTTTCATTCACATTTTGGTGTGTCTTCTTCTTGGGAGCTTGTTTTGAGGTGTTCCCATCCATGGTAGGCATGTCTACTAGTCCATTTCCTGAGGTTTCGCAAACTGGAACATGCTCCAATTTCGCTTCAAAGCTAGAGACTGATGCTGATGATGCTCTGATGCTGATGATCATGATGAGAAGCTGGATCGGCTTAAGCCAATGTCTGCATTGAGATTTTTGGTGTTTCTTGGAGCTTGTTTTGAGGTCTTCCAATCCATGGTAAGGATGTTTAGTAGTTCATTTCCTGAGGTTTTGGATTCCATGCTTGAAGCTGATGATGAAGATGAAGATGCTGCTGATGACAATGATGAGAAGATCTACTGGACTAGAGCTATTGGTTTGATTCACCTCTGATATCTATTGATTATGTCTCAGTTATGAGGTATCTATGGGTTTTGCAGGGGCTATCACTGATTGTTGCTCTTCCAGCTTTCAGTCAATATGGTGTCAGAATTCAAGTGCCACAGTGCTTCACAGGGTGTCGTCAGGTGAGGAATTCTTGATGTTGCAGATGAGGGTTGTGCATGTATATTGTTTTTCATATTATCTGTCGGTGTCCCCTGGTACCACCAAACTACATTCCTCAGAGATCAACCAGACGGTAAAGGGTTTATGGGTGGAATTTCTTTTCATAGCATCTGGTGAGGGTATATAAGTTTTGAAATTTTACCTCATCTGGCAGCTCATGAAGACTGAGTGGAGTGGGCTTTGTAGTTCTTTATGAAAATCTGTGGACCCTTGTGATCAAACCAAATGATCAGATAATGCTAATGGTAGACTCCATTTTTTTCCCTTGGATTGTTCTAGAGCTTATCTGGGACAACATAGGATGCATCAGTGGAATGGGCTGGATATTCCAGATTTGGTAGAAAGAGCAGGTTTATAGGTTCTGGAAAGTCAGCAGAAAATGGGGTTAAAAAATGTTGATGTTCATATGCTATAGTGATTTCTAAGATAATGACATCAACCCAGAACTCATTAGAACCAAAATTTCTCATACCTTCATCTAGTGTTGACACAATTAGCTAGCATGTTGAAGTCTTGGTATCTTGAACATTGAGGGCTGGAAACTTTCTCTTGCACACTTATTGATGGTATAGTGAGAGAACTCAACAAAAGAGTTTGCAGACTTATTGCAAACAATGTCCATATGTTATGAGCTTTCATGTAGGGTCAAAACAGTACCACAATTGTCAACTTCTCTTAATGCTCTTTGTCATGTGTAGATTCAATGGCAAGGACTTACAATTCCTCTCCACATTCAAAATTTTCTAGCAACCCTCAAGGTCAAGGAACAACAAGCACCAAAATGTGACTTTAGAATCGAGGTGATTCTTTGATGTGAATTATATGGGGTTGAAATGTGCAAGTGAAAATATTCACCATGATCACTACAATGACTATGGGTGTTGACCATTTGCAGTAAATCACTTTGGGGACAAGGTGCATGGAAAGGTTGGGGCCTATTGCAAAGTGACTAGGCAAATGTGTACCAACTACAATTAATACTTTTGGTATGTTGAACACCACCCTAAAGTTCCAATTGCAATTATACCCTTGGCCTCTGTAAATGCCTCTCTCCCCAACAACAACATTGTAGATGTCATTCCATGTATTGTCTAGGGCAATGTTGTTTCACTGACCTTTGAAATAGTTGGCATCACAAATGAAAAAATCAAGAAAAGAACAAACTGAAATGTTGAATAGATCAATATGATTTTTGCATGCTTTCTACAATGGAGTGCAATTGTAACAGTCACCAAAAGTAGGATCTAGATGGGAAATAGTGCTACCAAACACCAATGTGAAACCATATTAAATTCCTTATTGGATTGGTGGAAGGATGGGAGGACTTTTAAGATTTTGAACCAATGATTTGACCTAACATTTCCAAAAATTGTTCCTGGAAAAGTACCACCTCCAACAAACAAGCATGATCCTTACCATGTTGATCAACTACAATTTGTTAATGTTTGAATACGTAATTGACATATTGGAGTGTAACATTAGAGTTTTGCATAATGTTCACATCTAAAACTTTGACAACTTCAAATTATTTGGTGTTGTTATTACAAACATGTAATTCACCTAGGAGGAATTGGTCATTCACAACAATTGTTTGCCATGTAACACTTTCTCCTATATGTATCCAAAGATGTTGCTTGGAATACTCATGACCCATAGTTGGTGATGCATGATTTGCATAATTGAGGAAGGTGAAGTCATGAGATGGTTCTTTTGTTGTGGTCTTTTTATGTGCATTGACAAACTAAAATGGTACAATATTGTGAATGGAAGGTTAGGTTGCTCTAATAGTTTCACATGTTTGAAGCTCAAAAAATGCAAATTACTTTCAATATCAACATGTTTATAATGTTAACCTCATTTATCATTGTCCTCCTTTTTCACCTTATCATGCTAGAACTAGCAGGTGCAACATGTTGGATGTTTAACGTTCTCAACCTTCATTTCTTTGAAAGGGTTGGCAAACATATGTCAATTTAGCTTCATAATATGTAAATTCACATTTTACATTTTACCCATTGTGTTATTTCATTGTCATTAGGTCAAAAATGGGATTGACAATAGAGGAAACCCTAATTAATAAACCTAATTAACCTAAAGCACATGTAAATGCTCTCCATTTATGTAAACCCTACATACAAAAGCACCATATATGTAAACCCTACTTACAAAAGCACATGTAAATGATCTCCATGTCACTTGTCTATATTTAAGGATTAAAATTTATTAATCTACCTTTGAGATGTGTAGGCCAAAAATGATGTAGAGGTTGCAATTTATGATTTTTTGTTATCATGAACAATGTTTTAGTTTCAAAGGGTTGATGATTATGAGATGCATTACATATCATTAGAAAAGGAAATAAATAACCACAAAGCAACTCCAAGCAACTTTGAGCTTTAGAGGCATAAGTTCCATTATCACATATCTCATGATTTTAATTAAAATAAAAATAATTCGATATTTCAATGAATTAGTAAAGATGCCACATCATGTGGTATGGGCACCTTTGTACACTTGGCAAAATATATTGCAAAAAATGTCGATGTTGCAAAAATAATCAAGTTTTCATCCATTAATGGATGTAGTTAATATTGGATGAAAATGCATGTTTTTCATCCACATTTATAACTAAAAATATTGTAGTCACATTTACAACTAAAATGTGGATCCGCCATTTTTGTAATCACATATTGTACACAAATTTATAACTAAAACAATATGTAAAACTAATAAATTTACAGTCACAAAATAAGTTAGTTTAGACAATAATTGTAAAAATATGGCCAAAATGAACAACATTTCTTCTAATGATAACAATGGAGTTTGAATTTTGCTGACCCTTTTAATTTGAAGTTATGAAAAAAAAACAATAATTGATTATCATAATACTTAAGGAGACCATTTTGAGGCAAACATGTTAGTTGAATGAATGGTGTTGCAACCCTACTTGGGAGAGTGTGAGGATGAGAATTACACTCCCGAAATTTGGGACTTGGGAGTCCTCTGGGATTCCCGAAATTTCAAAGTTCGATTGTAGGAGTCAAAACACCTTGCATTTGGATGTTCTTTATATCATTGAAAAGTTATTGAAGTGTAGATGTCGAAAATGGCCTTGCATGGGCCATTTGGACATCTTCAACACAAGTTATGGCAAAAAGAAAGGCCGAAAGTCAAACAGCCAATTTGACTTCCGACCACTAAAAGTTGATAATCGACCCGACCCCGATGTGTGCAGGTGAAGTGCGACACAGCGTTGGAAAGCTCTTGAGGAGAACTACAAGTTTGCTTTAGACCTCATCCTAATCGAAGGTTTGAGTAAAGAGTTATGATCGCTCAAAGTCCCGAAAGTCCAAATTGGGACAATTTCGAGACTCCTCCTTGGGAGTCCTAGGACAAAAAGCCATTTAAATGTGGGTGCCGTAGAGAGGCACATAATATACTATATGGGGGAAGGTGGTGGCTTCCCCTGAGTCTAGGCTGTGGTGAGTCAAGTGAGTCCAGAATTGCCCGTGGCTTGTCCTAGCACCAAGGGTGTTCCAGAAAGTGAACTAATCAACTTGTTGGTTGGTTTTGATGCAGGTTCGAGTAAGTGAATAGCTTGTCACTTTTCCTAGTCCCATCCCGGAACCTCAACATGCCCCTCTACCCCTTTTAGTGCTAAGAGTTGGGAGCATGCCCCGAATCCCCCATAATTCCGCAACTTGAATAACTTAGCCCCAACTTGGGACTAACTAGGGACTTGGGAGCGCATCAAATGGTGCAAATGTTGAAGCAAGGTTTGCAAAAATATGAACTCTAAAAAGGTCATATTCAAAATTCAAACCTACAACTACCATGGCTAGCTATGTGATATAGGTTCAATTAACAAATTTCGCTTTCATTTTTTTCACCATCCTTTTTGTTGTGTTTTTGAGCCCAAGCTACAAGCCTTAATAAACGAAAAATGATCATAATGTGCGGATTTAGGCATGTGAATAATAAGTTGTTTTGTTTTGATGTGTTATGCCCATGGTTATGGAAAATTTGGCAATTGCCCAACTGGTTATGTTATGTTATTCCATTATTTGTGGAGGTTGTTATTAGCTTCATATCCAAAAATTTGAGCTAGGGGATTATATATATTTATAATAGACAATAATGATTACTTTGAACGTGATTACAAGACATGTTATTTCTCATGTCTAGAAGATTTTACCTTTTGGAATGTTATTGTTGAAAGGTTGAAATGGTTAAACATGGAAGGACCATTTGTGCAAATTGTGCATCATGTCATCCTCCCAATGTGGATAACACAATCAACCCACCTTTAGTGGTGGTTCATGCAGGCCTATAATGTATGTTATGTGAGCACTCTTCAAAAGTTGTCACATGTGGATTTGTGATCAATGTTTTCAAAGTTGGCATATGGGATGTCTTATGCCACCTTTGTAAAAGGTGCCAAGTAGCAAATGATTTTGCCCTTGGTGCACCAAATAAACCTAGGTTCTCAGGGTTGGATAATATAACTAGCCTCATGATTTTCTCCCATAGTGATTTGTATTTGGTTGGGAATTTGAAGGATTGTAGTTAAATGACTAATGATGGGGCTTATATTTACACATGCCTTGTTAGTCCTTTCATCTTAGAACTAAAATGTGCATCCATCATGGATTTCCATTAGGTAATTATGGATTTTTATTTAGCTTTTGGGAACCTTAGCTACAAATAAGGGGGCGGTTTGGACATAGTGTACCATTCAGGACATTTTCATGTTATGTTTTCTATGTGTGGTGATAATAATAGTTGTAGGCAATGACATAGGAACGCATAATAATTGTTAGGCGTGTTAGTTTTGTTACATCCTAGTTAGTTAAGGATAAACCATGTTAATTTAGTTGTTTGGGTTTTTATGTTGAACTGGTTCAAGTGTGAACCGATTTTGGGATATTTTATGGATGGTATATAATCATATATTATATGATCTCAAACTAATTTTGTTGATTTGAAATCCCAAAGCACATGATTATTGTTATTACAATTTTTTTTGTGTTATGCAAGTTTTTTTTAGCCTATTTTATTGAATTTTATTTTATGTTTTTTGGGTTTGGATTCCTATGTTGTTTTAAGTAAGTCATAATTTGGTTTGGACATGGTATATCATTAAGGGTGTTATTGTGTTATGTTTTTAATGTGTGGTGATAATAATAGTTATAGGTAGTGACATAAAAATACATGACAACACACAACTCTAAAATAGTGCACATTGGAAATAACATTTTTTAAAAGGCCTTGCATAACATTTGTTAATATAAATAAGGTTTGTTGTTGGCCAATCACAAGTTCATATTAATGTATGAATGTAATTTAGAATTGTTCCCAAATTTTAAAGGATATTTTAACATAAGATTTATATCATGCAACTACATAATTGACTAGGGTGAAAAGAAACCAAATGAAATAACAATAATTATGGTTGGTCAACAAATTAATTATTGAAACCTTTACAAATTTTTCCACATGAACAATTAGATTTTCATTTCAAGAACTTATGAATTTAGGAAGGTTCACAAGAATGGTGACTTCTTTCAAACCATGATTAAAAAACATACATGTGGAACATCATTGGGTCAATGTGGTAGATATTAAGGTGAAGTGGATTAACATCAATTGTAGGCCCTTTTGTTGCCACATGAATGACATTTGCAACTTTTACCACCCCCTGCCTTGTGGTGGTTGAGTTTTTCCATGTTAAACAAAATGAAATTTACAATATATTCATTTTTTTAAATTCCACTTTTTCAATTTGTAAAACAACTTGTATGATTAGTTGAAGGTGTTCCTTAGTTTAAAGTGAAGTATTTTATCACTTTTAAACATTATTAACTTTGTTTTAGGGTTTATTGGCATATGACATAATTAAGGTATTTGTTATTATTTAATAAGAAAACAACTTGCCAAACATCAAACTTGGAGGAATGGATCATCATTCCCACCACATTTCCATGTTCAATAACAAATTAAATTTTTTAAAATGTCAATACAAAAGACCTGTTCAATTAAACAAATAAAATTTGATAGGACATAAAATTATAAACAACTTGTAAATTCAACTTCCAAATAAACAACCTTTTGGGTCAAAGCTTGTAATTAGGAGTTAAAGGGATTACTTTGGAAAAGGATTGCATGTTTTTTTTCCCAAATTTTTTTTTACATGCAAATGAATTTTTGAATGAATTTTTTTGTAACTTGTTCCAAAAAGTATTTAAATGTTCCCTAGTGCATCACTTTTTTTGTGTTAGTCATTATTGAACTTTTAAAAGTGTACAAATTCTTTAAAGATTCAATGTTTTCATCTTTAAAAATGATCAAATTTTAAATCATCACCAAAAATTAAATTTTCACATTTTTTAGTTTTATTGTACTTTAAGCTATAACTTTTTTTCATATATTATGTACATTATAACCCATTTATATGTGACAAAGGACTTTTGAAGCTTGGAAATTTTGAAGTAATTTTGAAATGTTCTTTTAATTTTTAAAGTTTTAGAATTTCACATTTTTTAAAGTATGAGTGTTTTTTGAATGTGACTAATATGTTATTATCTCTATATTTTTCAATGAAAATTCTTTTACTACATTAATCCTTTTGATAATCCTTTGTGAAATTGACTCCATTTGATGCAATAGGTGTACATTTTCAAACGTCCTAAATTAAAACCAAAACTTAAAATTGGATTGAATGAATTTTTACTCTAAGTTCTTTGACATTCATATGAAAGAAAAAAAACTAACTTGCCATGATTACTATGGTTTTAAATGGTAATAACAAAATAAATATTTGATTTTGACTGATTGTGTTTAACATCTGATGTCCTTTATGGCTCCTAGTTATGTGTTTGGACCCTTTTGTAAATTATTAAATCAACAATCCAATAATTTCAAGGTCCAACAATAAAAAAATGATCATATTAATCATCAACCCCACTTCAACATTATATAAAAGATGGTCATGTTGATCATGAACTTGACTTCATAATCCAAAATAGGTTTTAAATCGAATAGTATAACTAACACAAACATAAGGAAATGAACTTGGATAACGAATATTGCATTTTGATTTTTACTTGGGCTTAAACATAAGTAAACATTGCAAAAAATTGCTTAAATTCAATGTTCAACATTACAAGTTGTTTTAAGGTAATACTAATCGCAGGTTATACTTTTCTGGTTGTAAGGATCCTTAAACTTTTGTAAATCATAACTTGGAATTCAATTGGATTTTTTTTGCAAAGCATATTTATAAGTTATCATTGTAATTATATTATTTTATTGGGGATGGTTGGGTAATTTTGTAAGGCTCTTTAAACAATGAATAACAACTACAAAAAATGCAACATGTCATTTAGAGTTTACAAGGAGTTTTTAGGTTTGTTGGACATTTATTTAAGTAATTGGAAAGATATATGGATAGAAACAATTATTTCAATGTGAATTGTGTTATAAAATAAAGTGCCAATATGGTTTTTGTTGTGTGTGAAGGTCATTATTATATTGAAAAAAACGCACAACTCTTCAAATGTGAATTTAGCTTCGCAAGCTTGAATTTTGTCCTTTCAAGTTGTCATTTATGTGAATGCCAATTCTTGACATGTTTTTTCTATATTTGCATCACCATGATTATGTGAAAATTTTGATATTTTTTTGGAAGAAAATGTGGACTTGTCAGTCCTCCTTTTGTTCAAATGACACTTGATTTTATTGTCATGGTTGAAGGCCAAATAATTGTGTATACAAGGAGTTTGCAATTTCACTTGAGATTTTTTTGATGGGTAGATGCCAAATCTTTTCCAATTTTCCTCAATTGTTGTTTAGTGCAGTAAATGGATATTAATTTGATATGATAAATTTTCCAACCCGACATACTGGGATTGGTTTATCAATTTAAGTGCTTCTAATTACCCACTCATTATACCCAAGATGGTAGGACTTGCTACTCTTTTTCCCTACTCCTTTCCAAGTGTTTTTTTGGGTCAACTTGTTGTTTGCTCTCAGCAAGCTTATAGCCCTCTTATTTAAGACCTTTCCAATCTTTGGGTTTCATACCATACTCATCACAAAGATCATGTATTTGTTTAATATTTTGAGACCTTTCAGTAGAATGGTCATAAGTTATTTATGGACATTTCAATGTCTAACATTATTTTTCCATGGAACAATTTTTCATGTTTTTTCATATTTGTCAAATGACCTCAACTTCATCATCAAGCACACAAGCAACGTTGATTGAAAAGAATAAGTTGAGATGATTCAATTTTCCCCCCATGGTTTCAATTTCAATATTTTTTCAAATTGGGGTGTCCTTACGATGTTTGTAAAACATTTTGTCACGAGCCCAAACTTGGGGTAGTTTGAGTTTCCTTTCATGTACCCTTTAAAATGGAACTTAAAAAAATAAAATGGATAGGTAAATTTTTTTCTGTGTTTGGAGTTGGTTAATTTATATCATAGTTTTTTCAAGAATTCCATAAGGGATTTGTGAAGGGGGTTGTGTAGTCCTTTGCAACAACTAAGAATATCAAAACACAAATAGTGAATCACAAACTTCACTACATTGCTTGGCCCATGCCACCAATGTAATATGGCAACTACCTTTCACTATGGATGACCTCAAAAACATGCAACAAATTGACATCCATGACACAATGAAATGAACACTTAAAACATGCAAGTAATTCTAGTTTTAAAATGAACCATTAAATTTGATTGAACATCAGGAATGGTAAATATCAAAACTGAGATCATCAAATGCATATTGAACTATCAATAACCTTTTTGCAAATTTGCAAGATAATATTAAATAAGCAAACATTTTTTATAAGACATAGGAGCTAAATTTGTATTTGCACATATAGCCAGAAGGAGGGACATGGTAAGAACAAGCATTAACAATTTTCATATTGCATAAGGGAAATCACAAAAACCTTATTTGAGCGAACAATTTTGCACATCAACAACAATGAAGTACCCATAATCTAAATGAACCAAACATCATGGAAATTAATAATAGGTAGTCATCATGCGATGTTTTGAAAATGCCCTTCGATATGCAAGATGCATTAAAAATATCCACCCCTTAACAACTCTAGACACCTATTGTAGACACCTATTGTAATGTAGGGTTTAACAACTACTAGAAATGTTAAACTTGAAAAACATTGTTAATGGCTATTCATGGTGTCAAAGCTATAGACCTGTATAGCATGGCCTCCACCATACTAATGTGTTATTCTTTCTTGGTTCACATCTTACCTTGTTGGTGAACATGGAGAGACAATTAAAAGATAATTTTTTTGCGCATCAAAACAACTTGAGTGTTGTAACAATAAACAATGGGGAAGTTGCAAATCCACAATGTAACTAAAGATGCAATAGTGTCACAACTTGTGAATTTTTATGAACAAACAAAATTTGATCATGTGACTAAGCTTAGGGCTAAGTTCGAGTCACAAGGGTTGATAACTATTGCAAATGAATTGTAAATGAAAGAGGCTCCCCCTTTTATGGTGATACACATACATTTGTGTTGATCATGCATGCTTCATAGTTCAAAGTGAAGGTTCCGGTGGAAAAGTCCAATCAATGCAAGCTTCATTATAGATAACATATTGGATTAACGAAAATCATGTTGCTTCTTAAGGGGACCTACAACATATTTGGGTACACTAATTAAGTTTCCTAACACATTGCACATAAAGTTACCTCAAGCATATCATTTGCCCAAATTTGTATTTTTGTTGCATGAATTGCCCAATGCCATATTCAAATATGTTTATGTATTTTGGTTTTCTTCTAGGGTCTCATTATAGTTGTAATGTGCATCCTTTTCCACACTTAGGGCCTTCGGTTTGTGGGTGTTTCGCATTTGTTGTCATCCTTAAAGTAACCTTCATTTTGGGCCTTTCTATACCCACTCATCTTTCATTTTGGATCATCCATAAAAGTCACCAAACAGAGATCACACTTCAAGTGAAGATCCTCTAAGTGATCACCATAGTTTGTATTATAATTACATTACAATCTACCTAAATTATCACCATATAAATTAGTGGGCCAATTAGGTTAAGACCTACCTAGGGGCTACTTATGGAACTATTACAGCCCGACTATTTATGTGAGGGGCTATTTATAGGACCTATTAAAAATAAAGCCTATCAAAAGCTTACGTAAGGGGTTACATAAGGATTCTTTAAGATGCCACATAGGAGCATAGGGGCTACCTAGGGACCTACTTAAGTTAGGGGATACTTAAGGACCACTTAAAAAATTACATAAGGTCTACATTGGGGTTTATGAATTGACCCTAGGTAGTTTTAAAGTAGTCCCTACATAACCTTTTATGTAGACCCTTCTTGCAATATGAAGCAACCTTAAGTAACTTTAGATAGTCCCTTAAAATAAGCCTTAGGTACCCTAACCTAAGAAATCCCTAGCTAGCCCCAAAGATAAACTTTAGGTTGTCCCTTAAGTAATCCTTAAATATCCCATAACCTAAGTAGGCCCCAAGGTATCTCCTTAGGTAGTCTTAAAGGCAACCTCTCATGTAGCCTTGTCTTACACTATGAGTCAATTGTAGGTATCCCTTAACCTAAGAAATCATTGGCTAGCCCCATAGATAGGTTTCAAGTAGCCCCATAAATAACTCTTAAGTATCCCATAACTTAAGTAAATCTTTAGGTGCTTCTTTAGATAATCTTTAAGTAGCTTTCTAGGTCATTTGTAGCTCCTTAGGTAAGTTTTTCATTGCCCTTATCCTAGATAGCCCCTTAGGTAAGCCTATGTAGCACCCTTTGGCACTATGAGTCAACCTTAAATAGTTTCTTAAATAATCCTTGAATGTCCCTTAACCTAAGAAAATAATTTTTTAGGTGTTCTCTAACTTAGTCCTAAGATAACCCCCCTAATTTTTAAAAATCCCTAACTAATCCCTTCGGTAAGCTTGGTATTTTGTTTTAAGTGAAACTTAATCCCATAACCTAGGTAGGCCCTAGGTATACACATTCAAAACATAAAAAACAAGAGGAAACTCAAATCATCCTAGCTCGAGGAAAAGATTTAAGCTTTCTCCTAGATTATTTTCCTTTGGACAAGTCTTGTCTTACGTTTTGAATGTTAACCTTACTATCAGTGAAACCCGAGGTTTTGTTCCTAAGTTCTACTTTCTTTATGCATAGCATTATTGAGTCCAAACTCTGAGTTTCCACATGAAATTTTGAGTTAATAATCAAAAACTAGTATGAAATGTAGGACATTAAACTTGAAATACCCATTATGGAAGCTTGGAGGTCCACAAAATTGAATGAAATTTTTTTAAAAAAAATTGTGTACACCAACCTAAGTAGTTTGAGTTGGTTTCCAAATGGAATACCTATTTAAATTTCCTATATGGGTTTTTAAAAATCCTGTATGTATATAGAGAAGGGTTATAGAGTTACTTTACTAATATAGAGTTGAACAAGGCTTGTGTGATATAGGTGTGAAGAAAAAAAATGTTACAGCCAATTAAATTGCTGGATTAGGTTGTTAGAATTTCCTTTTTCTTAGTTATCTTGAGTGAACAAAATGTTAAATGTGTGTATACATAATAGGATTTGAACAAAATGTTGTGTACCTAATAGGATTTGGTAGATTTGTGAGAATTTTAGAGAATCAATGGAAATGGTAGAAAGGAGTTGTATATGTACACATGAAGAAATTATTATTATTATTATTTTAAAAAAAATTTGGTTCCCATCCCAAGCCAATGAGATTGCTGGATTTGATGGTCTGAATTTATTTTCTTTAATTATCTTGAGTGAAGTAACAGTTCAATGTGCAAAATAGCTAGATACCTTTGACAAGGTTCTTGTATATTAATATTACTTGTGCACTTTGTTCTTTTAAATACCTTTAAATTTTTTGAGTTATCCATAGAGAGAGAGAAAAGGGGGGGGGGAGGAGTAGGCTAGTGGGTACTATGGGAGAGCGCACATTTGTTTCCTTAGAATTTGTGTTGTCTGTGTGTGAGCTTCGTGTGTACGTTGTTTGTTTGTTTGTTTGTTGCACAGGAGTCAAGCACACCGCTCCCATTCCAGGTAGGTATCTTTTCTTCTTCTTCTTTGTTTGCTTGCTTTTGCTTGTGCCCTAAGATGGATGATTTGCTCTGGTTTTTGTCTATATCGTCGTAATTTGTGTGTGTGTGTGTTTGTTTTTTGGGGTTTTTTTGGTCTCGAATGGTCGGTCGGTTCTCTTCTTTCGCCGTGTTATCGTCTTGTTTTGGTTTTTCTCTTAGATTTTTTCCGCCCCCCCACCTTTCTTTTGAGTGAATGAGCGGGTTTCATCTTCTTCTCCTTGTGTCGGTCGCAGTGAGGAGACAAGCGACGGAGGAGGGAAGGCGACAGGAATTGTGACACTTTGCTTTTTTGTATTTTTTGTTCCCCCTCTCTCTCGCTCTTTGTGTGCGAGGAGGAGGAGGAGGCGGCTGTGGTGTAGGAGTGAAGCGTAATCATAAGGGTTGCGAAATTAGGTTTTGAGGAGAGGAGAGGAGAGGAGAGGAGAGGAGAGGAGAAGGGGAGGGGAGGGCAGGAAGGAAAGAAGAATGATGGCCGGAGGCACAGTGTGCTGGGCCGCGCAAGTCGCAAGTGCTGCTCGGTCTCCCTGTCATGTCGGTGCATCGCTGATAGCTCCCCCGACTCCTGGCTTCACTTGTCCACCACCGTCATCAGTCTGTGTGAAAGCAAATTGCGGTGGTCAGAGGAGGCAATCTGCTGCTGCTGCTGGTCGGGATGGTCAAGGGAATCTGGTTCTAGCAAGTTCTCTAGTTTGCCGATCATTGGAGTCGAGGTTCTTTCATGGCGGCCTTGGGGGATATGTTGCACTGGCGATGGCGGTTTCCGGCAGCAGCGTAGAGGAGGAGGAGGACCGCGGCGACAAGCGGCGGGGGGCTTCTGGTGGTGGTGGTGCTCTGGGAACCCAAATGAACATTTTTGAGCGTGTAGGCAGGATTGTGAGGTCGTATGCAAATGCAGTGCTAAGTGCCGCGGAGGATCCTGAGAAACTGCTGGATCAGACAGTGCTGGAAATGAATGACGACTTGATCAAAATGCGACAAGCTTCTGCTCAGGTACTAGCATCCCAAAAGCAACTGGAGAATAAGGCCAGAGCAGCTGAGCAGACGTCGGAGGATTGGTATAAGAGGGCCAAATTGGCACTTGAGAAGGGAGATGAGACTCTGGCTCGTGAGGCTCTCAAACGTAGAAAAGACTATGGTGAAAGTGCAAAGGCCTTGCGGGCACAGTTGGATCAGCAGAAATCAGTAGTGGAGAAGCTTATCTCTAACACCAGGCTACTAGAGAGCAAGATTCAAGAAGCCAGGTCCAAAAAGGACACTCTGAAGGCACGAGCTCAATCTGCCAAAACCTCACAGAAGGTAAATGAGATGCTTGGCAATCTCAACACAAGCAGTGCTCTGGCTGCATTTGAAAAGATGGAACAAAAAGTCACTGCACTGGAGGCAGAGTCAGAAGCATTGAATGAACTGAGCACTGATGATCTGGCTGGCAAGTTTGCTCTGCTAGAAAGCTCCTCAGTTGATGATGACCTTGCTGACCTCAAACGTGACATGCTTGGTACTTCCAAGAGGACCGGAGAACTCCCTGCAGGTCGCTCAGCAGTGAGCAGCAGCAATGCAGCTTACCCTTTCCGAGACTCTGAGATTGAGAGGGAACTGAATGAGCTGCGCAGAAAGACCACCGATTGAGTGAGTTGATGTTGGTCAAAATTGTTTGTGGGGTGTTCTTTTACAGATGTATATTTCTTTTATTAAAAAGCCTTCTGGGCTCAGATTTTTCCTAACTGATAGCATCGATTTTAATGATAGTAGACTACTGTTTCCCATCTTTTTCCAAAGCCATCAATTGGTACAACGTGTACTGGTTTAATCATGTGTAAGCCATACAATCCTCCTTGTGTTGTTGACATTGAAATTTCATTTATGCATCTTTGGTCTTATAGATGTTTACCATCTTGGGTTTGTTCCACCTTTATTTAATCATCTGGAAATGTCGTCTTCTCTGTGCCACTCATTGTAACAGCAAGGTGAATAGAAGGTGAAGCAACCACTTGCTTTAAGTTCTTTCACTTTGTTCAGGTGTCTTCTGGTTCCCTGAAGGCTGACGCTAGATTGGGTGGATGCAAGTGTCACTATGCTTAGTGGGAGCTTTTAATGTTGCAGCATCCATTTCACTTCACAGGTTAGCACTTGGAACACAGTAAAGAGTGCATGCAGTGTAATGTCTGGTTGCAATCCATAACAAAATTTTAACTTCAGTACTTTGATAACAAGCCTTGGAACTCTGACCTATGTTTTAATTTATGAATATTAGCTTAGAGCTTCAAGACTGTCCTGTTGTACCTGTGCCTTTGGAGCAATGTATAAAGGGTTCATTGTCTTGTGCCTAGTTGACTGCTTGCTCTTCTTGCATCAGTCGTGATGCAATTGCAGTGTTATATGTGTTTTGCCACAGCTAGTGGCAAAATTGTTGATAGTTTGATTCTACTTTCTGTTTCAACATGATTCTGCCTGCATGGGTGCTTGTGCATTTGTTGCAGTTGTCCAGAGGTATCCAAAGGGACCTGGAGGCTTTTGCTGATGGAGGTTTTTTTCTAAGGAAAGAACTTCGTCTTTGATCACAGGTACTTTTGGCTATGATTTTCCTGCTCCTCAGATTTTCTGCATTGCGAGGTCCTTTTGCAAAGGGGTTTTGCATGCTATCAGCTCTTCAGAGTTAGGATCGCAAGATATTCTGCAGCCTACATAAGTCATGAGTCAGTTTTATGTACACAACTGATGTCAATGATGCCAGTCTCCAGTCATAATGCCAGTCTGGTGGAATCTGTAGTTGGACAACAAGATAGCCTCTGAGCTCTGTCATCTGCTGATAATTACCTCTCTTTCTTTCATGTTGATATATGTCTCATGAATGTAAGCTGCCATGATCTACTTTTGACTTCTGCAAGTTTGCAGTAAGAAAAACACCACATCTGATCCTCATGGTAATTAATTATTATTGGAGAGAGTGACACCATCAGAACTCAATATGTATCTAGCATCCCGGTCAGCCATGTTTCAGGTTGAGAGGCTCAAGAAGAATTGTATTCCTCTTGTTGACAAAGAGATGATCTCAAATGCAGTAAGGATGTAAAAGGCGATTCCCCTGGTACACTGGTGAAGACATCTGCAGTTAATGTCTCCTCAGTTTTGGTATTGCTGGTATTACAGCATCATCTAATGAATCTAAATCTGCAATTTGTTCTCCTGCCAACATGAAAGTAGATCAACACACAATTTGATCAATTTTTTGACAAACTGTATTTTCAAATAATCACAGCTCTCGTATCCACATCCTTCAAGAAAGTCTGCATTATTGCTCTTCAGGTACTTTACAAACAGTTTCATAATGGCATGCAGGAAAAGAAACAATACATTTGAAGCTTCTCCCTGCCACCAACCCATCCACTAATTGAGCCATCTAAATCTCCAGCATATGTCTGTTGTCCAGAGTTGCAATATGGGTGAGTGCAATCCTATAAAATCAATAAGGAATCCATTGCAGCAGTGGGGATTCAATCTGAGATTTGTTTCAAAGCTCAGACACATTGAACCCATGCTTGAGTGGAAACTGCCCTGCTCTGCTTGAAGATCCAAGATCAAAGTCAAGCTGGAGAATCAACCACTGGATTAAATTTCAGATCAGAAAGTACCATCCATCGCAGAAGGGGGACGGAAGAGGTTAAAGCTTCATCACATTTGAGGAGAAACAAGCAACATGTCTCTGAAGAAAGTTGGAATCAGTTTTTGAACACACAATAACTGTATAATATACAAATGCGGAAGCAACAACCTAATTCAAAGCTCAGCATCATCTTGATCAGCAACATTCTATGACTGAAAAGTCTGCAACAGGGGTTGATAGATGAATTTTCCACATTGTCAAAAAAAATTCTGTGAAAAAAAACAATTTTCTCCAGAAATGGCAGTTTTGGCCTCTTTTACTTAAAAAGAAATTTCGAAACACACTACTATTAGATGATTTTGGTGTAATAGTTTCACTATCATAATGCTTAAATAACTAATGTAGTACCTTAATGGATCAGCAATTTTTTTTTAAAAAATTTATTGCAGAATTTTTCTTTGAAAATTTTCTAGTAGTGATATAAAACAGTGCCAAACTCTTTAAAATAGTTTACATTTTCGAAACTACCTTACCATTGTAGGGATGTGTATACTACTTCTTCCTCTAATGCATAAGCTATTGTTCTCTCATACATATCAAACACACAAAAAGCACATGAAATACATCAATTTTGTAAAGGAACAGCAGCTACAACATTGGAATCAAATTAAAGGCAGGACATTTATAGTAAGAACTATTAGCACCATTCACTCTACCTCTCTTAGGAATAGACTTGGACAATTGTCCATTCTCATCTGTTGCAAAAGTGGCTGCAACAGAATAAATGTTCACCATATTCTCTCTATGTGCGATTATCTCCATAACTTGTTTTTGTGCAGCACAATAGGCTTCCAAAGACTTCCCAATCTGAGTGAAATTCCCCTCGTTGTGGTGCTTCTTTAGTATCATCTGAAATCTTTGATGAATCATGAATACAAAGAACAAAATGGCAAGAATGTTAAATCTAATCAAGTTTTTCTCATTATGCAAGAGTTGTACACATAGACAAAATCACCATTATTTAATGGTGGGAGCTTAATCTTATTTCCTAATCAACAAATCCCATGTCATGTGAGGATTGGTTAAGAAGATTTTGTCCTATCTAATTACTAAATTAATAAGATGAACATAAGTAGAGTTTCATCCAATTTCAACACGCTTCCTGAAACTCTAATCTTTTAATCATTCTAACCTCATAATTTGAACTGACTTAGATCTTTTAGAATGTCTCACTATCAATTGCTAGCAACAAAGGTTATGGTACAACTCCAAGAATTAGTGGAGACAATGAGCACGGTAATATCTGAGCTTGTACTTTGATTTAAATCTAGAAATGAAATTTGCACTACGTCCTAAATTTTTCTTGACTTGGATTTGATTCAAGTGCACAGGTTGAGATTTTTCTTCCAGTGATGTGGTTGCTAGCAATCATGTTCTAGTGAGCATGTGACTTTGTCTTGGTTCAAACTTTCTTTTGATTGGTTGATGTGTCTCAACGAAGTGATTGTGAGCATACTAGAACTCAAGGACAACAATCTTTCGACTTTGTAGAAAAAGCTAAGTCCAAGATTTTACAACCTAAAGTGAGTACTTTTAACAAGAATTACCCCAAGTCTAGAATATCAACAATAGGAGGATAAAAAACATTCTATGTTGTTTGAGTTGGAAAACAACCATGGATATATATTCGTTGGGCTGACTATCAAACCCAAGTAGATGAGTATGTAGGAGCTATATACAAAAGCCAAACCTACCTTATCAAGAGCCAAACATGCCCCCTTAAACTATTGTTTCATCCAAAACAAATAGTCCCAGCTGACAGGGCACACTATTTGGTCAAGGGCAGGGACTTGTTTTCAAAAATTGTCTTGTCTGCATGTGTGTGCACGTCCATCTTGTTTCATCGTCTTCATCCAGTGTAGGGCCGAGACAAGGAAGGCTTGGGTTCCAAGTTTTGAAAGTTCTCACCTTCTCAAAGAAGTGTGAGAATTTACAACGCATGTAACAAAATTGGAGTTTTTTATCTTGAGGATTTTTTATGTCAACATTTGAGACATGTGAAGCAAAACTTTTTTGGAAGGTTGAAGTTTGAATTAGTTTTAGTAGCTCCCACTTAATTTGTGCATGAAGATCTATGACTAACTAAATGAATTTTGCAAATATTTGCTCAAGTTCAAAATTTTGCGTCTGTAATCATTGTTTGGTTTTTAGGCTTTGGTGTGCTTAGGGTACTCATAACTCATAAGCATGGAGCAATAGAAAATTAAGGAGCAACAAAAAGTTCAAAAAATAGAGAAGGACAACTTGACTTACATTGGGATTACAAATTACAAATTGTAGAGTTTTTTGCATGTGAGAGGCATCTAAATATCCAGGGATTTAATCTGAAGTTAGACCTCAAACCGCATCATGTTACCAAATAAAATATAGAAGAAGTGTTTGGGGTTTGTTATAGTTACAAGACTACAAACCCTGTGCTCCTACCAGAGACCATAAAGGAGCTCTTAACGTTGTACGAAAAGGTTTATGGGTCGTCTCCTATGACCAACAATGAATTTATGAAATGGTTTGTGAAAGGTTTCATTGCAAAAGCCAAGGGGATTCTGATTAACTAGGTAACAACAACAACCACAACAACAAAAGAAAAATTGAGGTGCAAGGAATTGGAAAAGTTCAAGTCCAACATGGGGGATTGTTCAAAGCGGATCAAAGATGCATTTCTACTAGAGGTTGGTGATGTAGTTGATGGGACATGGAAGGTGGAAGGTTGAATGAACACTTCTCGCTGCTCATATGGTGTTCCAACTGTGAAGCTATCAAGAATGCAAGATGTGTATGCTTTTCTTGGCAAGATATTGGTTGAGTCAACAAAGAAAGTTGAATATTTGGAAAGGGAAAAGCTAAAGATTGAAGAAAAAATAACAAGTGTTTCCATATGCATGTTTTGAAATTAGTAGCCCAGGAGGAGTAGAAGGCCCTGGCTACTTTGGAGAGTGATTTGCTTTTGCAAATTTAAACTTGCGATTCTTTGCAAAGTATTGTACAAATATGTGGTATTTTTTCATATCATTTATGGTGTTTGGGACTCATTGCTGAAATTTCCATCATGATCAATTTTAAATTTAGGATTTGAGTTCCAACTTGTTGATGTGTTCAAGTTTTTCAAATTTCAATATTATTCATTCACATTTAGGTTTTTAATGTGAGGTGCTTGAACAAGTACCAAATGAAGGGACAAAGGTGGCACAATCTAAAGGATAAAACCTCATGAATGTTTATGATAGGTTAGATATTCTTAGAAAAGAAATTGAGGCCACTAAAAATAAGTTAAAGATTCGAAGGGCCATTGTTGAAGATAATAGGGCAAGAGCTATGCAAGGAGAAGATTCTTTCTAGGATTCAAAGTTGGAGTTATGGAAGGTTGAATCAAATATTGTTGTAGTCAAGAAATAAATGGGTGAAGTTAAAAATTAAAAAAAAGTTGTCTACATACAAGTTCAAGAAATGGAAAAAGGGGGAGGAGTATCTTTCTAGCATAAACCATTTCTTCACCCAAATGCACGTCGATTATATTTAGAAGTTGATGCAATCATTTTGGTTACTGTTTGTTCATTCTGCAAAAAAGGTTTCAATTTTTTTGACGTTGCAATGGGGTCTTGTAAACGTGTGTATTGTCCATTCTACTTGGTTGAGGTTATAAGAAGGAGCAATAAATGTTGTGTTTGTGCTGAAGTTTTCCACCCATATTAGTGGAATTCTTGGGGATTTCACAATCATGATGTAGATGTCAAGGAATTGGCCACATAACTTAACCTGGAAAATGTGCACAAGGAATTGCAACATGTGATCAAAGACAACCATTTAATGCCCATGATTGCATGTAAGTGCCGACATTCCTTACTTAGATATATGCACCTTAAATGTTGTTCTAAGATACATATTTGTTTAGATCTTATGATTTAAAAGATCTAAAAAGGTTGTTGGTTTGATTTAATTTAGCTTAGGATTAGAATCCTTTCAAATTTTTAGCTAAACATTTCAATGTTTTGTTTAACATTATTTCCATTAGGTAATTACACTAAATCCTTCTAATATACTTTTAGTGATCCACTACTTTGCTTTCGGCACTAGCAATCCTTGTGTAGTGCTTTCAAATCCATCACAATGTTTCTCTATGTTCATTTAGTGTTTTGAAACCATGTCACTATGTACCACTCCTTCCAATAAACCACTTATGGTGTTTTGTAGTCAATTGCTTCTTATTGGTCCTTCCGATAAACATTCATGGTGTTCTACAATGACTTTACTTCTTAGTATTCCTAGGAAGCGCTAATGGTGCTTTGTAGTCACTTTACCTCAGATTAGGTCTTCCAAGAAACATTCACATTGCTTTGCAATCATTTTACTTGTGATTAGGTCTTCCTACAAGCACTCATGGGGTTTTACAATCACTTTACTTGTCATTAGTCCTTCTAGGAAGCACTCATGGTGCTTTGTAATCATGTCATTTCTTTCAGTCCTTCCAATAAACATGTAAGTGCTTTGAAGCCCTACACATTAGGTGTGTCAGTCTTTATGATACACATACATAGTGTTTTGAAGCCTTATCACCCTTTTTTTGCCCTTCTAATCAACATTCATGTTGTTTTGATACCATGAATCGGTTTACTCCTTCCAATAAGCACACATAGTGTTGTGACATTTTGAGCTTTGATTATTGACAACTTACATATTTAAATGTTGGATTGAAATTTGGTTATAACTTATGGATTACATTACATGATGTTATGTTAGATGGGAATTAATTTGAAGAAGGCAATGTATGGTCGATGCAAGCCATACAATATTATCTGGGCTTAAACAAAGTGAGTTGGGATCATTAGCTTCAATATATCCAGCCACTTCACAACGTAACATTATAGGATTGAATAGTCCTTTGGGATTTCTCTCTACAAATGGAATACATGAACCCATGCAAACACCATCAAGGTCGCCAAAATGTAATTTGGAAGAGGTGAATTTTCCAATGAAATTTTAGACCAATTCTCATCAAAAGGATATGATTGATTTGTGGCTTCTCAATTTTGTATGTAATTTGCATTATGAAATTCAAAAAAAATTTGTTGCTGGAAATCTTGAGACAAATGTTGAAAAGTCAATTCCTAGTAAGTTATCATACTTTGATTAAATCTTGCAAAATCTTTTGCATGGACATATTTGTTAGAGCTCTACAGTTTTGGAGCCTTCTAAATTTCTTGTTAATTATTGTGTTTTGCATTGTTTCACTATAAAAGTGTTAATTGGGGTAGTTCTCCAATTGTCTTGAATGAATAGGATTTTAGATTCAAGAAACCATGTTCACATTTTTTTATAGATGTTCAAATTATGTGACATGTGTTTGTGGTAGGAGACAAAGTGGAAGTTAATGCCATAGAACTAAAGTAAAGGTATTTGTTCATGAAGCAAAAATCTCACCCAATTGAAGAAGACTTAAACAATACAAAAAAGACAAACTCCTTGTTTGAATTGACTCATATTGTGCAACATACAAAAGGGGACCAAGCTTGTCAAGCTTCAAGCTTTAGTAATAAAGGCCTTGGTTACTATAGACATGTAGAAAGGAAAAACTACATGGAACTTCTTAAAAAAACAACCTAAAAAAAAGTTGGGTGAATTTTGGGCAAAAAACAATCACAACAAGGGGACAAGCGGCCAATGCGTATATTATACCTTAAATGTTTTGTTTTTTTGAAGCTACGTATTGCCATGAATGCTTGCAAACATCATGACTATATTTTCTTTGAATTATTTTTGAGTGCAAGTACAAAGATAGGAGCCAAAAACCATGTTAGATAGTGGTGAAAACTACGAACTTTTTTACATTTTTTTTTGACATTTAAAAATTATGTTAATCATTCCAAGTTGTGTAACATATATATATGAATATGAAAGTTGAGGAATTCAAATTAAAAATTCATTAAATTAAATTTTGGATTTTGGTTTTTTAAAAAGACGTTTGAACCTGAATATGTGTTGTGACAGATGTGGTTAATTTTACAAAGGATTAGGTAAAGGACTATTGTAATAGAATAATTTTGATAGTAAAAAAAATTACATGATAGCAACCTACTACCCAAGTTCAAAAAACACTCACAATTTTAAAAATATGGAATTTAAATTTTTAAAAAACTCACAGTATTTTTCAAATTTCAAGAATCCTTTACCACATGTAAATGGGTTGTAATGTACATGACATACAAAACAAATTTATATTCTATGATATTAAAAAAATAGCTTAAAATAGTTAGCATATTTTGGTATGATTCAAAATTGTGATAAATTTTCAAGATGAAATACAAAGTCTAGCAAAATTTACACACTTTGAAAAATTCATATTTATTCAACAATGATTAACACAAAACATGTGATCTATTGAAGCAACTATATGTATTTTTAATAACAAGTTGCAAAAGATTTCATTCGAAAATTCTTTCATATGAAAAAATGAGAAAGGACTAAAACATATTCACAATCCTTTTGTAAAGTAGTCATGTTAGCTCCTATCTACGTACTTGCACCCTTTTCCAAAAATGCAACAAAAATATTTGGATACACTTTTAAAAGTATGGTTTTCTACCCCCAATTATTAGTCATATAATTTTGATCTTATTTTTACTCCTAAGTCATGTCATGGATTTAGTTTTACTCCATTTCATAGAATGTTTTACCTTGAATAATTATGCTCAAATTTGAAAAAACAATAGATGTGATTTGGGATATTAGGGGTTGTAGCAATGCTTAATTTTGTGGATTGGCATTTGAGTGCATCACTTGTACACTTTTGGTTCAAAATGCACATTTTGTTAACATTGTCTTATAAATGGAATTTGGTTCTTCTTGATGAACTTGTTGAACTATAAAAATATTATTAGCCCAAGGTTTTTGTTGTGTCTAAAATTTTGACAAACCCATTTTTTTGATGGATTTTTTTACTTACCTAAACTTATGGATGTATATTTATTTGAAGGTACAACTTGGAAGTTGGCAAAATTCTATAGCTATTATGGGTGGCAATCATTCTCCTATGGTCAGTTGGTGAGTAATTCAACACATAACTTATTTGCCTATTTAACTTGTAAGGGCAATTAAAACGTAATTAATGATTAGTGCATGTATGATTGTTCATTGAATCATGGTATTATTAATCATGGATGCATGTAATTAATTGTAATGAGAGTGGTATTCTGGAATTAAGGTTTTGTTTTGCTCTTGGTGCCATTAATTGCTAATGCAAAACATAGTTCACGGTAACTCTAGTTACTTTAATTTTATTTTTGGAGTTATGTAGATTTCTTGTGAGCAACTTCTAATCTTCATTCTTCTCAAAGCAAATTTGTTTTACTTCTATAAGTAGTGATTTATGTAGTTTACATAGAAAGGATCTTTAATTTGTTTTATTAGTTCAATTAGTTTACTTTGCAACCATGGGTAAAAAGAGATAGAATGAAAAGCTCAATTTAGAGTATTTTACTATTGTGGTGGGACTATCACTTGAGGGACTTAATCCTAGGCATATGAATCCAAAGTATGTTAGTTTGGTGGAGTGTGAAAAGTTGTTCTAACAAGCATGGATTTAACTATAAAAAGTCATGCACAAATGAAAATGTGATTGTTATGGTGGAGGAGCTATGGCCCAAAGTGTATCAAAGGTTTGTCATCACCAATGGTGATATTAATTTATCTTTTGCAAAGGGGGTTTTAGCCCAAAAAAAGTAATATCATGTGAACTAGGCAAGTTTTGCAACTCAAGTGCAGTGTCAAGGTGCGAATGCACACAATGTGGGCCAGTCCTCTGGAAGTTTAAAGTAGTCTCTAGTGTTTAGGGGAAGGAGGGAAAAATCCTTGCAAAAATAAGTCCTAATCAAGCATGTTATAAGTAGAAGAAGAGTTGTTGAGACCTCCAATGCTCTTGGGGGCCTAGATTCTAGGAAAAAAAAAGAATTTCTTGAAGATGCAGATCAACTAGAAGACCTAGTTAATACAATGATGGTGGAGGAAGGTCAAATTAACAGTGATGGTGAAGGTGGTTTTGCAACAATCCAACACACTAGAAGTGATTCCAATGAGACTACACATGAAGGAACCTGTGAAAAGGCAAATGCACACAATCTAAATAATGAAACAAATGAGGTTGACTATGAGGTTCAAGTGAGTCAATTCACAAATGAGCTTCATTCATGTGAGAGTCTTCTACATGTGTCTACAACATAACAACATTATGTACGAATGGATTTCGCAAATCCATTTTCATAAATCCAAGGTTGTTAGCTTGCAAATATAGTTAACATGAAAATGTAATTGTGCTTTCAAGTTTTGAACATGAACATACACGCATGGAGCTTGTTCTAGACTCAGAAGAACATCTACATAGCACACTAAAGCAAAGGCTTAATAAGAGAAAAGTGAAAACAAAGCTCACCTAATCCAAATTGCTAATAACAATCTAAAGGATTATGAAGACTGGCACAAGGAATTGTTGTCAAACAAAGAACTGCTACAAGTTCACGTTAAATCATAGTTGGAGGTTGTTCACATGTAGAGGAATGAGGAGGAAGTAATGAAGTAAGAGAATACGAGGTTGCTAAAAGCACATGACTACAAGATTGAAGGTATAAACAACCTGATTTTGACCAGGTACATAAGTAATTGGGATCAATTTGGGTATTGCTTGAGTAGATCAATACATTATTTCCACACAAATCACAAATGTAGCCTAGGAGAATCTAACATTAACAGGTAGGTTAATGTTTTAGTACAATGTCAGTGTGTAATGTCATTATTTAATATTACACATGTAGATTTTGACATTTTCCAATTTTGATTTTAGGTTTAAGCTTCTTACAACCTTGATGTTTAGTACAATTTTGGTGTTAGTTAGTTTTGACTTCAAGTTCAAAAGTAGGTACATACGTGGTTTGATGAGCCTAGGATGTTTTGAGATATGATGTTCAAGAATCAATGGCATTGCTCCTATCTTCTATAGGGTGGATTAAATTACATTAATTTTGTAGCTCCATTGTAAATAATGTAATTATGAATTTCCAAGGATGTTGTCTAGTTGCTAATGACTACATTTGAAGGATTAATCAATTTTGTTGTACACATGTTTGTTCATTCAACAATCTTGAGAATATTGGTTGTGTGGAGGTAGCCCACTTTTAACTAATGAAACCTACATTTCTTAGTAAAGCAAAGCAAAGTGCAACAAAACAAAACAAAACAAATTATAGCAAAGCACATCAAACCAAAGCATATCATAATGCTTCTTACTTTGGTCGAGTTTCTCCACTTACTTTATTCTTTGGAATTCATCGCCCCATTGGGAAGGGCTTGAAGGAATAGAGGTCAATAAACAAGATTGGAAAGTTCCAATTGTTCTTCAAGTTATATTCAACTGAAAAAACAAGGTTAAAATATGGTCAAAGCAATATTGGTGGCAACTGCTTTGATTTCTATTTTTTATATTTAGCTAGGATATGATTTGATCTTGCATTAGTGTTTGTTAGTGCTTTCATTGGCTAAACTTGTATAATGGTGATTTGTTAGAAGCCATCATTCACTCCATCTTTGTAAGCAGTGTGGAGGTTGTTTGAGAATTCAAGTTGGCTATCCATACATCCAAGATGGCTTGACTTTTGTGTGATTATGTTGTGAAAGGGGATTTAACTTAAAGTTTTTTGTGCAGCTTGTGGCTAGGGATGGGGTTGGTGAGTCCTTTGAGAAAGTAACAAGGTTTGAGGATATAACTTTTCATGAAGAACCATCAACAACACATGTGACACATGTGGAGTGAGAACCAATCATAGTAATGGTCCTCATGAACTGATTACAACACCATTGATGGGATATTGGGGAAAGAAAAATGTTGCACCTCCTTGGCCAAATATTGAAGAGTTGGAAGCTATTGAAGCTATGAAGGGATGTATAGATGATGTCTTGGAGTTTAAAGACTTAAACTTCCCCAATTTTCTAATTGTGTAAAAGCACAAGCTTGAGACCCTTCCACAATTTGCATTACATGTTGATGTTGGTGCAAAAATGGCATATGAAGGAGGAGATGAGGATGAAGATTTAGTAGGTGACAACAACTCTTAGCAGTTGTGTATTTTGCTATGGTGAAGATAATATTTTTGAAATTGTATGTGTTGGGGTTTCTACATGTAGAAATTTTGATGTACTATGCTTGTGCATTATCTAGACAATAACTTAGACATCACAGTTACTATCACCTTGGAAGGGGTTGTGGGTGTAAACTAATTAATTTCATAATATCGAGTTGAATTGTTGTCATCACATAAACATCTCATCCCAATCAATTGGAACATGAGGGTCCAAATCTCAAGGTTCATTAAGAAATTAAAAAACTCCTATAAAGAGACACCATTCCTATGGCTAAAAACAAATTATATTGATTGTAGCCAAAGACTCTTTGTTTTGTTTGTCATTTGGGCTAATGAATTTGTTTGCTAAAAATAGTCTATGCCTTATTAACCTACAAAGTTGCATATGTCAAAGTAATTATTTGGTGTTGTAGGACCATGAAAACTCATGTGTTGAGATGTGCTATCACTAGAAGAAAACTAAAAAAAATAAAACTACCATTTGCAACTATATTTTAGTTGCAAAAGACATTTGCTACTAAAAATTGTTTAATTGCATTAGACGAGTTGTGTAAAACACTAGTTGCAAATGTAGATGAAATCAACCGTTAACAAAATACTTCATCATTCATATATTATTGTATGCCACATGTATATTACCATAAAAATTAACAACTTAAATAATGACATGTGCCAAATGAAAAAGGTTAGAAAAAAAATTGTTATAAAAATAGATGGTGGATCCTCATCGTCTATTCTTAATGGGTTTAGATTGTGACACATGGCATAATACTAATATGCTATGTGGCATTTTTGAATTTTGGTCAAAATAAATTAAATCAATATTTAGTTGGGTGAGTGAAATTAGGTAGGTTGAATTAGGTAGGTAGGTAAGTAGGTAAACATTTTAAATTTCTTTTGGGTTTAACCTTTAGGGTGAACTGCTTAAAAATTCAAGATTTTTTTATTTGTTCATCCAAATTGACATGTGTTTTTTATGTGAAAATTTAGGACAAAGCCTCCTCATTATATAGTTTTCAAAATGGAAGTGGAAGGCAAAACATATGGGATAAAAAATTGAAGTCACAACTTAGTTGCAAACTAAATTACTACTAAAAACTTTATCTCATATCTTGTGTCCTCATTTCTAATTTTGTAAATTATATAATTAAGTATATAAGTAACTAACTTACTACTTAATAAGCTAAATAATTAGTAACTAATACTTATATAATAATCAATTAACTAATTCATTTACTTATAAATGATTAATTCATGAATCATATATACAAAAATAAATGACTGAAACTATAACTAATTAACCAAAAAAAATTATATAATTTTTATTAATATTTTAAAATTTTAAATATTAACCAAATAATAATGATTATATAAATATTAATTTATTAATTTATTAATTAATACATATGTAATAATCAATTAACTAATTCATTTAGTTATAAATCATTGATTCATAATTCATACATACAAAAATAAATGACTGAAATAATAAATAATAAACTAAATTATTAATTTTAATTTTAATTTTTTAATTTAATAATAAAATGTTAACCAATTAATAATTAGTATATAAATATTAAGTAATCAATTAACTAATAATAAGCTAAATAGTTAATAATTAATAATTATCTTATAATAAATAAAATAATTATTAATTATTAATTCATAATTCATACATACAAAAATAAATGACTGACATTATAACTAATTAAGCAAATTATTACTTATAAGTTTATGTTGACAACTTTTTAATTTAAAAATGAATAAATAAAATATTATCCAATTAAAAATTAATATCTAAATAATAAGTAACTGACTTATTACTTATAAAAAATATTTAAATAAATATATTAATAAATATTGACTAACCAAAAATAAATAATTACTTTTCAAAAGTTTTGTAATACACCTATGTATACCATTAAGGGTTATCTTAACACCCTAGTAGTGCAACTAAGTTTGGTTCCATTTGCAACTAATGGGACATATGGGTATGATCATGGATGAAACAAATTCTAATGTGTAGGATGAAGAAATCATTAGTTGTAAAGGTACTTGTAGCATAATTGGAAGAATGGTCAAAGGTGGAAAATAGTTACAAAAATAATTAGAGTTAGTTGCACATTAAAATTAATTGCATGTAGTTGTAAATGCATTGGTTGCATTTTGGGGGATTTCTTCTAGTGTATGGTTTTATGTAACAAATGCATTAGAACATAAAAGAATGTGAAAATGAGCTAAGTTTCTTAGAAGGTTCCAATGAAATTGTTACAAAAGATATTGCTCTAGGTCATATTTTCTAGAATTTATATGTTGTTTGTTGCATCACCCTAGATTCCACAAGGTGTTTTCCTTATTTGGAACTATGTTGCATTGATTATTTCCCTACTTTGTAAGCATTAGTTTAGTTATTGATGACCTATACAAATTTGGTTATTGAGTGCCTCAAGTTTGGCATGCTATTTTTCTCTTTGAAAACTATACTTAGCTAGAAACAAGATCAATGAAATTGAAAGGTTACATCGACTTCTAAAGTTGAGTCTACTGGACTTGAACTTCAATAAACTAACCGCAACCAAGGTCATAAACTAGCTAGTTACTAATTACAATTCTCTCCAACTTGTCAATTTACTTAGTATTGCGTTGAATAATAATCTTGGTGAGGAACCTTAAATTGAACCAATTTATTATGCATAAAAGTCTTGAATCCCCTCAATGCACTTCCAAAGTTCTTGTTGCCATCAATTCAATAGTTGCATGGCTATGTCAAATGCACCTACAACTACATGTTTTCCATCCAAATGTGAGGTATAGACCTAATTTGAAGGTAAACATGAAAACATTCATGAGTAGTATATTATGATCCATTAGATATGCATATATCCACATTGCTAAACATCAATCTGTGTTATACATTCCAATACTTTTATGTAGACATATGCTACAACAAATTCCATTGCCTTGAAAGAATTATGTTGGATAATAAAAATCATGTTGCATTTGGTATATCAAAAGAATGTCGACATGATTAATTCATTCACTTTCCCATACCATATCGCATTCTTACACTCAAGAATGATAAATTGTTAGTTGATAGAACACATAGGAATCACATCTGATAAAAGGTATATGGAGATTGAAAACATAGTTAACTACCTTTGATGATAGTGTACGTAATCATACATAAACAATTTCCCAATGAATCGTGTTAAAAAATGTAATGATGATGACTCAAAATGCATCATATTGTATTTATAATCCATAAAACCAAATGTGGTCTTGATTTTGGTACAATAGCTCAAAAGCTTGGACAAAAACCAATGCCAAATTTGAATTGCCATTAATTGGCATTCCCAAGCAAACTGATGGAAGACTTTAATCACAACCCCATATTTGAGATCACCTATGGCTATCCAATGAAATCCTACATCATAGATGATGTGTAATTATATGCATGTAGAATGTAATCAAGTGAACCCACAATTGAATTTTAGGTGACTACAAAATTTGATAGATATTAATTACATGCAAAAACATGAAAATAAGTTGGGTGGATGGGGAAGGGGGGGTTGAGCTTTGTCATCATGGCCACCATTACTAGATTTTGGCACAACTTCTTTTGAGGATCCAAAAGACATTATGCACATTTACTCCACAAAGGGCGTATGGTCTAGTCATTTACTACAACTTGCAAGATTTCACATAGAAAACCACAAACACTTAGAAGCAACCACTAAAGTAAAGAAACATATAGAAAGCTTCACTAACCAATGCTTGCTAATACACTTATGAAACATCCTTAAATAAAACCCCATATCTTAGCATAACAAGGTTTGCAATCAACCTTCCAACCTACACCCATGACTACATATCAACCATGGCTTTTTTGTGCTTTTGGAAGCTCAATTTAGTGAAAGCATCCTCAAACCCTAAGATCTTCAAACCCTAATGCCTGATTTGACAGAGCAGATAAGTATGCATAACTACTAACTGCAAAGACATAAAGGAAGCATGTTCCATGAAATCTCTACATGGTTGTAAGCAAACATTCATGAATTACACTATAACACTAAATCAAATCACATCAAATCAAAGCTTTAGATAACCCATAGTCCAAATCACGCCCCCAAACATAGAGAGACTCATGATGGCATCCTAACTACCTCCTTCAACATTTTTTACACCCATACATAGTACCTTCACTTCCTTGGCTTGCTAATGAACCTACTATGCCCCGAAAATGAAGAGGCACTTCTAGTTTTTAGCAAAAGGCATTCGTTGAAACATGATTGATATAGTTCCTTTGTTACCTAAATTTGATAATCACAAATTTTAACAATTGAATTTTTCATTTGGCCCATTGTAAAAAAAAAAAAAAAACTAATATAAACCCACACACCCACATTATAAATTATATAAACACAATTGCTATGAGTAATAATCAAGGGTCAATGGCCATTTACTCGAAGATAGTTGGTGATCCACTTAGCCTTGTGAAAAATAACCATAGATGCATTTCTATAATTCCAACTTTATGAATTTTCTATTTATATATTAACATGTTGACAAACCAGTTATGTGAGCAAAACAAAGAAACACATTGACACTACTTGTATAAAAAACATATAAACATAGAAAAACAAAGCAAAACACAACAAAGCAAAGCAAATCACAACAAAATAAAGTAAAATGCAACAAAACAAAGCAAAGCATAACATGACAAAACAAATTTATGCCTTTTGCAATAAGTGGAAACATTACATTTGGGTCTTCAAATTATACCCAATGTTTTGTAAGTGTTGGAAGTCCAACATGAAGGCATGTTGGACAAGTAATGTGTTGTGAGTAGTGTCATCAAAGAGGTAATAATGCACTTCCTTCAAAACTCTGGTTTCTAGAAACAATGGATCACAATTAAAATTCTATTTGTAGGTAATATGGACCAATATGCTAACCTATGTGTTGTGTTAATGCATGGATTGGATCTCATCTTGCACTTTCATGGTGTAGTTATTTGAAAAATCCACACATGATATTATTGTTCTTAATGGAATGTCAAAAAGGTAAGCCTTAAATTGAAATTGTTGCAAACTAACAATGTAGTTGTGAACTATAAAGAATTGGAGTTTAGGCTTCAAGTACTCTATTAGGTCAATTGGTATAGTTTTTTTCCAATCTACCTTGGGGATTTTCTTTTCCTTGCCTTCATTTGTCCTCCCCACCACCTCATAACCTATGCATTTATAGGAAATGGTCATAGTGGGCTCATACTTTTCTAGACAAAGTGGCAAAATCCCCACACCACATTCATCACACTCCCCCATTAAACATTTCCTCAAATGCTACTTAAATAGAGGTTCCTTTGGAAAGATTATGGATGTCCACATCTAGGTCAAACCTTTAAAACATTAGAAGCTACACCACATGAAATGATTGTACCTTTTGACCCTTGTTGTACTTGACATACCTCTACACACAAACAACTACAATTGTCGTGGATGCTAGTTCCACATTCTCTCATGTTGTTAAGTCCTTGAAGTAGGTGTCATAGTTCTTCATGGTATCAACAACAACAATTGTTCCGTTAAATAAGCCTTCATACAAAGCAAGGCTTCAATGCTTGGAAGGATGACTGACTAATGGGCATTTCATGGTGTTGCAATTTAAATGCAATGTAGAATTCTAACTATAACACACATAAAAATATTTGACATTAGATATCACATGTAAAAATAACACATTAGACATCAAATAACACATGTAAAAATAACTTGTGAGCTGGCCTTTTATGAAAAAGTTTGAAATGGTGCAATTGAGTTAAAAATATGACCATTGGCACTCAAAGAAAATGCAAACAAAAGCATAAATATTACAAATGGTAGTAGTAATTTGACACCGGTCGTCCCCACTTGATGTTTCATAGTTTTCCTTTTAGGACATTGGATAATACCTTCAACATCGCATGTGTTGAATCATGAATCTAGCAATCATTTCCCATAAATCAAATACATAACAACTATCATTTCGAGAATGAAATATAGGTTCATTAGACCATGCCCTAATTCTCACCACATGAATAGTTGCCATATTCACCCAAAATTCATCAACTCCTTTTGAGGTGTCCAACAAGTACACAACCACAATTCAAGCATAAAGATGGCCATGAACAACAAAACAACGACATGCATTTGTGTAGTTATAATACAAGTTGAAAGTTCTTGTGCTATGAGATCTCAATAACACTAAAACCTGTAAACAACCATGTATATAATTCACATAACCTTCCATGAATATCCCACAAATGTGCAAGACCATCATGTTAACCAAAAATAACTATTAGATAGCTTCCCCCATGGATTTACATTAACTTTCATTGATATGTAGTAGACAAATCAACAATGAGTACTTATTCAATCAACAAGCAAACTACTTCATTGCTTACTCTCTCACATTGCAAAGAAGCCCAAAGCAATTGACCAAACTATAAAAGCAAATAAGGAGCCACATCACAAAACTTAAGCACTTAACCAAACCTTAATTAGTTCATTATTTACTACATCACATTCCAAAGGAGTCTTGATCAATTGACCAAGTTGTAAAAGTAAATAAGTAGCCACATCATAAACTTTAAACATTTAACCAAGCCCCCAATCAATTCACTACTTATTCCTACACACTCTAAAGGAATCTTAATCAACTGAAAAAAGTTACAAAAGGAAATAAACAACCACATCACAAATAGTAAGCACTTAACCAAGCCCTTAGATTAGTTCATTGCTTAGTCTAACATGTTTTCAAATAAATTTTAAGCATCTGATTAAACTGGCAAACCATAAAAAAAATCATATGACAAACCTTAACCAAATAATTAAGCCCTAATCACTTATTTGCTTACTCCCCCACTATGCAAAACACTATAACCAAGTTGACCAAGTCTTAATTAATTGACCAAGCTACAAAGACACAAAAACAAACACAATATCGAACTTTAAAGTAAATTTTCTGCCTTGATCAAATTAATTTCTTCAATCACAAATCTAAAATTGTTCACATTTCAAAGCAATCACAAATTTGAAATTGTTCACATCTCAAGGCAATCACAAGCAACTAACAAAACTATAGAATTAGAAAACCAATCATCTTAAAAACCTAAAACAATTGCAAATAAATATAACTCAAGTGAGTATTGCAAAATTGCACAACTTCCATACCCAAGCAATGATCATGTGCCCAATTTTACTTCCACACAAATGTTGAAAAACAAATAGCCAACATTAGGAAAAGAAAAACAAGTGCATCAAACTTTATTTATTTAACAACTTGAATCTATTAGCAAAGATATTGGTATAGATGTTGATGGCAAAATCAGTTTCAATTCATGTGGCAATGGGCCAAGGGAGTAACCTATGACACTTGTAAGAAATGTTTTGCATGTTCTTCATACACTTTGACTCTTGTTCATCTTCTCACAATGTCCTTGGAGTTCGAGGAGATTGTTGTCTCCAATGTCCACTAATCCACAACCATATTTCGAATGCATTGATGTAATGCATCATAGCATTGGGCTCGCTAATGGTTGATCTAGAATGTTTCATTCATAGTGTCTAGTAGCACACGTTTCTCCCACCCCATTTTAATATTTCGTCTATCGACCCCTAACTCTCTAGCTATGGCCTTGCTAATATGCAAATTATTAGAGGAAGTGAGGGTGCATACAATGTCTTTTGCCACCACTATTTTTGTTAGGCATGAACTTGTTAGATGCATGACTAGGCATGTTTGCACATTTGTTAGAATTTTAGGTCTTTGTTGTACATTACTTAGGTCAAATAAATATTTGAGAACCATTCCCTTAACTAATGGATGAGCAAGGTACTTTTGAATAACATCAACTTTTGCAGTGGAATCTAGTCCAACAACTTATCTACAATGACCATGGCAAGTTTTTGTGTGATTTTAGCACTAGTCTTTTGTGACTGCCTATAATAGTTATCAAAGGTTTTGTTGTTCGAACATTCCCTTGAATGCTCAAACAAAATTTGGTCTTCAATTGCTTGTGCTATAACAATCGAAGCTAACATCATTGATTATTATTGTCGAAACTACATGACCTTTTCGCTTGTGTCTTTTCTCCTATTTTCTTTATACCACTTTTGGTGCTTTTCATCGTCATGGTGTTGTGGGCTTTCTTGAGCAACTTCAAGCCATGTTATGCACTTTTTCATTTGTGTACCCATGCCCAACCTATAAAAATGAAACCCAACCACATTAAACGTTATATAAAGTTGCATAAGCCTTGTAAACACTTGCACGAGTCTATGATGGCTTGGATTAGCCTTTGTCAAACTTGTGTTTGCCTTTGATGAAACATATGTAAACTTCAATAGTGCAATTGCCTTTTCGATTGAATAGAGGAAGACCTTGACTTTGGTTTAGAAGGTGAAAAAACAAACACAAGTTTTTTCAACTTTGAAGCCACTTTCAAAGGACTATATTCTTGGGCAAGCACATTTGTTAGAGAACATCACCAATCAAAGACCAATTAACACACTATTATGTCATGCATATCCAAAATGCAAGTTGACTTTGCCTTTTGTTGCAAACTTGTAACACATACTCATTTGGCAACTGACATGCTATGTGTTTTCCTTAGGGCTTTTAGGGTTTGTGCTAAATTTGTTAGGGCTTTGAAGGGGGGGGTGTAGAAAACATCAAAGACACCTTATCTCTCAAGCTCTTCATTTTACCATGTTAGTTTGTTGCAGACATTTCCACATCGCATTGCTAACTCTCTCATAATTTTTGTGTGAAACAACTTTAAGGTTTTTGAAGTTTTTGGCTAACTTCTTCCATGGCTCCAACACAAAGTCAAATTGCCTAATTATCCCATATTGAATGTCTATGTTTTTCCACATAGAGCCTATTCAAACCTCGTCCTATTTAAAAAAATTTCCCTTCTTGAACACACTCAAAGATTCTTGAGCTACTGGAAACGTTGGGCCACCATTGCACTGCCCTTTTCTTTTTCATTAAATGTTCTTGATGACCCCATCCCATTCCTAGAACTTCTCCCCTCCCTCATGTAGTTAATGAAACAAATTCAAAGTATTTCATGCATCTAACCCTAAACCATCACCAGTTGTTTTGGATATTTTCATGACCTTCAAGTTGTCCCATTCAAAAAACCCACCAACATGAAGATGTAGATGAAAAATAGATCATCATGTCCCTATCACATTGAAAAGTCAACTATTGTCGATCTTTTCATCCCTTTAAAGCTTAAATAATCAAGACATTTTTAAAATTAAAATTTTTAGTCGGAAAGCATTTAAAACATGTATAATTACCCATGGCCAATGTAAAACCCACAAATTAAATCATTAATTTGGGTTATGAATTTTATAATTACCACATATAAATCTAAATGTGTACAAATGTATTATGTGTTGGTTAGAAAAAGAAAATTAACTTTAATTATTTAAAATTTTGAAAAAAATTGAATCCAATCCAAACCATTTATTTCAAGTTTGATGATATAAAGTGGTCAACATTGAAGCTTTGTGTCAAAAAAAATTGTAGAAAATGTTCATTGTGTCATTGGAAAGTGAAATCTAAACACTTGAAAAAGTAGAAAACAATGGTTACAATGATATATTTTTACTTTTCAAGGTCCAAATGGTGATGAAATAACGTCATACTTTGCACACTAATGTAATTACATATTACAAATGATATTATGAAAATAAAAAACAAATGAAAAATCTTTTTCAAAGTTTTTGAAGCAAAAATAAATAAAAACAATGGTTACAACTACTAATGGTACATGATAATGTGATTGCACTTAGCCTTACATTTCTTAAAATTTGGATAGTTGAGTTTTAAAGTTTGGAATCTGTGGATGGATTGAGTAATTTGACACAATTTTCAAACTTGACATGGCCTAAAGCTTTGGTTAGAAGGTTTGTTGGTGGACATTTTGTGAGAATGTATGAAATTCTCACCTTTTTCTTCTCAACCATGTCTCTTGCATAATTTAGATGTACTTCAAAATGTTTTGTCTTTGAGTGATACATTGGGTTATGTGATATCTTTATCATACCTTGATTGTCGCAGTAGATATCCATAGGTCTTGGTTTAACAAAATTGAGTTCCTTGTAAAGTTGTTTGATCCATATTGCTTTTTTCATTGCCTCAACTAGGGTCAATATTCAAACTCTATAAATGATAAGGTCACATAGGTATGCCTTTGTTCCATAAGCTTCCTTCTTCCTAAAAAACAAGATGGGGTGTTTTTCCTATTTGCACCTCCTTTCTTCATGTTGTTTCCTTCTTTGAGTCCATCTTAAAATTCCAAAAGAAGTGTTCATTGTTGGGATGTAGATGTTCTATGTTTTATGCAAGTTTTTTTTCCATTCAATTTGTGCGATTTGCATTGTGTTTTTTGGGCTTGGATTCCTATTTTGTTGTAGGTGAATATTCATTTTGGTTTGGATGTGTTGGTACCATTTAAAATATTTTGTGTTATGTGTTATATTTGTGTTGATAGTGATGGTTGTAGGTGCCAACATAGGAACACACAACATACTTTAAGTGTCTACCTACCTACCTATTTAAAGGGTCTACATCGTTACCTTCATACTTAAGCCCCCATTCTACCTACCAATCCACTTGCTTACCTAAACCACCTACTCTCCTACCTATCCCCTTATTTTACCTACCAACTTGCTTACCTACTTAGGCTATCTATTCTCCTACCTAGGCTCCCATCCTACGTATTTTCCTATTTAGGTTACCTACCTATCTACCCAAGTTACATAATATACCTATCTACCTACCCACCCAACTACTATTTATTGAAACTACCTACCTACTCATCTACCAACCTTGCAATCGCCCTAGGCTACCCATATAGGATACATACCTTTTTAAGGTACCTAGTTATGTAACTAGGCTAACTATGCTACCTACATAAGTTACCTAGTACCCACATATGCTATTTGTTGACTTAGGTTACTTACATGAAACCACAACCCAAAAACATTTCTTCAGTTTGCATTGAAAACAAGAGATAATGACCAAACTAGTTTAATGTAAAAAATAGGTGGTATTTTGAATTTGATCCCTTAATTTTTCACAGTTCAAAAACGATTGTCATAATTTGAAGTCCTATGTACAGTTAAAGCCAAACTAACTGTGTAGATTGCTTGTTTGTGCTACTTTAAGGATTACATATAGTAAAGGAAGAATGAAGCTTCCCCTGAATCCGGACGGACAGTAGCTAAATATAGCGAGGACGTTCGTGAAGCTTCCCCTTAATCCGGACGAACAGTAGCTAAATATAGCGAGACTTGCACATGCTAGCAATTTAGCTTCTTGGGGAGGGAGGAAAAGGTGTAGCAAAAGAGCAGCCGCGTACTTGAAGGGAATGGAGCAGCAGTTGTATGGCAGTAAAGGTGAAGCGCCCGGGCTTATAATAATTGCAGCCCCAACCACCCAGGCCC